>VSSQ01000830.1_pt1 | contig 15035 bp, 14 predicted proteins | sample 4763081 | NCBI WGS metagenome assembly VSSQ01 (sample SAMN12137344, study PRJNA551015) | bioreactor metagenome | isolation source: SDC9 anaerobic chlorinated ethene degrading culture | place: USA: Knoxville, Tennesee | collected 2015-01-01
TGACGAGATCATGAGCGCCAGCGTCATCATCGCTATCGCCGGTATGGAGGGTGCGCTGGCCAGTGTCATCGGTGGGCTTGCCGACTGCCCTGTCATAGCCGTGCCCACCAGCGTCGGCTATGGGGCATCCTTCGGCGGCGTTTCGGCGCTGCTATCCATGCTCAACTCTTGTGCCAGTGGGGTATCGGTCGTCAACATCGACAATGGTTTTGGCGCGGCGTATCAGGCGAGTATGATCAATCACATGGAGGCAAAACAATGAGAACTTTGTATTTGGACTGCGGCATGGGCGCAGCAGGTGATATGCTGGCGGCTGCCCTGCTGGAGCTGCTCCCGGAACAGGACGAATTTCTCTCGGAGATGAACGCACTGGGAATTCCGGGCGTGGAAATCAAAAAGGAAGCAGCAGTAAAATGCGGTATTACCGGTACGCATATCGCAGTGACAGTAAACGGCGAGGAAGAGGAATCCTTTGATTTTCAAGCTCATCAGCATGAGCATGAACATGAACATGGCGGACATTCCCACCATCACAGCGGGTTGCAGGAGATTGAACATATTATTGGGAATTTGAATCTTTCCGGGAAGGTACGTGCCGATATTTTTGCGGTCTACGGCCTCATTGCGCAAGCAGAGAGCCATGCCCACGGCATTCCCGTTACGGAGATTCATTTCCATGAGGTTGGAACCATGGATGCGATTGCAGACATCACGGCGGTATGCCTGCTGATGGATAAGATCGCACCGGAACAGGTGGTTGTGTCCCCGGTTCATGTGGGCAGCGGTCATGTGAAATGCGCTCATGGCATCCTTCCCGTTCCAGCGCCGGCAACCGCATATATTTTGCGTGATGTGCCGATCTATGGCGGCGGAATCAAGAGCGAGCTTTGCACCCCCACGGGAGCGGCGCTGCTCAAGCATTATGCCGACCGCTTTGGAGATATGCCGGTGATGAACACGAGAGCCATCGGCTACGGCATGGGCAAGAAGGATTTTACGGCTGCAAACTGTGTGCGCGCCATTCTAGGCGATTCCGATGGGGCGGGAGATTCAGCAGCGGAACTGAGCTGCAATCTGGACGATATGACCCCGGAAGCCATCGGATTTGCCGAAGATCGTTTCTTTGAGGCAGGAGCGCTTGAGGCTTACACCATTCCCGTGGGCATGAAAAAATCCCGTCCCGGTGTGCTGCTCTGCGTGATGTGCCGGGAAGCCGACCGCGACAAAATGGTAAAGCTGATTTTCAAGCATACCACGACGCTCGGCGTTCGTGAAAATATCATCAACAGGTATACACTGGAACGCTCGGTGGTTTCGGTTGATACGGCGTTTGGCGAAGTGCGAAAAAAAGTGTCCGCCGGATATGATGTCAAACGGGAAAAATACGAGTACGAAGACCTTGCCCGTATTGCAAGAGAGCATAACATGAGCCTTGCCGATGTGGTAAAGATGATTGAAGAGCAGAATAGATGAGTATGGCTGACGTAACACATGCTTCTCTGGAAAGTCAGCTTGGCAATGCTGCCTGCACAATAGAAGACAGCGAAGAAATGTTTTGGCTGAGAGAGTCCGACGATTACGCCAGCCGTGTGAAGCTGGGAAATTTTCTCTCCGGGCAGTATCGGTTTGGGGAATCGGCACAGGAATACACAGACGCAATGAAGATCCGCTCCGATGATCCGATGCTGCATATCCGTCTGGCGGGCACATATCTGACCTTACGGCGATTTAACGAAGCCATGGACGAATACCGGCGCAGTCTCTCGCTTGGCATGAGTGAGAAAACCGCTGCCTATCCCATGGGCGTCTGGTATTATCTGCGGGAGGACTATAAAACGGCGGCAGAGTGGTTTGAAAAGTGCCTGCCCTGCGGTGATGAGATGGCGATTGCAGTAATCTACTGGCACACGCTGAGCTGTTATCGTGCCGGATTGGATGCATCTCTTCTCCAAACCTATCATGCAGATATGAAGGTCGGGCATCACACGGCGTATTGTCTGGCGGTGTCCGTCTTTGCCGCGGGAATTTTACCAGAAGATGCAGCAACACAGATAGAATCCAACACCGATAATTTGAACTATGTGATTTCTATGTACGGTCTGTGCGGCTACTTGGAACATATCGGCAAGCAAGTTGATGCGCAGGAATATCTGCAAAAGCTGCTCGCCCGAGACTCTATTTGGCCCTGTATTTCATATCTGGCGGCATGGAACGACAGAGCATTGCAGGAATCTGATTTAACAAAGCGGACTTCACATATTTAGGTAGAAAAAAGAGAGGTTGCGTAATATGATCTAAACACTTCCTGCGATGTTATGTTTGATTGAGTTGATGAAAGTTATGAAATTTATTTAAAAAACACATTGGCGAGTGGGAATGATACGCTGAAACCTCGGAAGCTTTGAAGTCACTCGGATTTTTGACCTCATGATTTCCTGGTGGAACGTTTTGGCAACCCGAATTGCATTATCATATAAAAAGAGCTAACTGATTTGAAGTGTCAGTCAGCTCTTATTTATTATCTTATCCGCCACAGCTTAGTTATTGCATCTCTTTTAACAGTACCTTCCTGCTCTAATTCTCGCAAAAGAGCTACTATTCAGTATTGTTGGTTCGATGATGTAGCGTTAGGCTGTTCACCCCAATCAAGCCCGCAAGCTCTAAAGATTTCGGCTTGCCGTATACCTTTAGCATCGGGGGCGCATACAGAAGCAGATTTCATGTATTCCAGAACCAAGGATTTGATTTGTAATCTGAGATTTGCGCCGTCGGAAAGGTAGTTTCTCATATTATCTTTATCTTTTCTCCTTTTCAGCCCGGTGAGCGTCAAGTGCTGCCTTAGTGTGTTCCGCTTTGATTCCGGGACAGTTGTGACGCCAATTATCATATTACTCTATCCCATTATATGAAAAGCATCAGCATTTGAATTATTCTGATAAGCTGTTATAAATCTTGTTTAAGTTGTCCTTCATACGTTCCAGATAATTCAAATTATCCTCAGCACTTTCAATTGTATAGATGGTTTCCACTTTTGCTCCAACTTCATTGGCCAACGTCTGAGAAACTTCAGAACTTGCCATTTCCTCGGCGAAAACAGTTGTTACTTTATTTTCCCTGCAGTATTTTACAAGCTCTGTAAGTTGCTGAGCACTGGGCTCGCCTTCTGCGAAAACGTCTTCCACGCTGTTTTGATTCAGGCCAAAATCCTGGCATAGATAGGCAAATGCCGCATGTCCGGTAACAAAGCTCTTTTTCTGAACCGCCTGGAACTTTTCATTGTACTCGTTATACAAGCTTTCCAACTGAGAAACAAAATCATTGCAGTTGGCTTCATAGTAATCCTTATTGGACGGATCTGCTTGAGCAAGCGCATCTTTAATGTTCTTTACCTCAGTTTCAGCACCCTTGAGGCTCAGCCAGATATGCGGGTCATACTGCCCGTTCTCTTTTCTTTCTTCCTCGTCCGTATTCGTAATAGGCGTTGCTCCGCTTGACGCTTCAACAGCGATCAAATTCTTGTTGCCCGCAGCTGAAAGAGCGTCATCCACCCAAGCTTCCATTCCGAATCCGTTATAGACGAAGACCTGAGCTGTGCTTAATCCTACCAGGTCCTGAGCCTTGGGCTCAAAATCATGCGGCTCGGTACCGTCCGGAATAATCGTTGAAATCACTACTTTATCTCCGCCCACAGCTTCCACGAATTCCTTTATCGCGTTAAATGTTACGGAAACTTTTATCTTACTCGCTTCTGCTGTGCTGGCCTGATTCTCATTTGTCTGTTTGCCGCTGCATGCCGAAAGACTGAGGACAGCAGCAAGACAGCATATGATAGCACCACATTTTTTTAACATTTTGCTTTTCCTCCGAAATTGTACTTGCAAATGGGAACCATTCGCAACTATAATAGATCATAGTCTCAACAGGAACAATTTGTCAAGAATAAATATGAAGATTTTAACTGAGGCGGTTAAAACAGGAGTCAGAAAAGGTGGTAAAATGATCAGAGCAGAAGATTTGTCTTTTTCTTACACGGGCTCGCGGCCGTTTGTACTGGATGGAATATCTCTTGATATAAAAGACGGTGAATATGTATCGGTAGTTGGAGAAAACGGCTGTGGGAAAAGTACGCTCATGAGGTTGATTCTTAAATTTCTGAGGCCGACACATGGAAGCATTGTCACGCAGGCAAAGAGGATCGGATATGTACCTCAAAGAAATGATTTCACAAACACCGGCTTTCCCATTAAGGTATATGAAATGCTCGATTCGTACCGAAGGCTGTTGAAAGTTAGAAACAGAGACATAATCACGGAAAATCTCAGCCTGGTTGGTTTATCCGGATTTTATGGTGCGCTTATGGGTACTTTGTCCGGCGGCCAAAGTCAGAAAGCACTGATTGCAAGGGCTTTAATGGGCAATCCGGATTTGCTGATCCTGGACGAACCCTCTACCGGAGTGGACTTTGACAGTCAGAAGGAAATCTATGGGCTTATCAAAAAGCTTAACATAAAAAACGGAATTACGATCGTATCTGTGGAACATAATCTGAATGCCGCCATTTCAAATTCTACGCTGATTTATCATCTTTCCGGAGGACAAGGGCATTTCTGTACTCCGCAAAATTATGCCGCGGAATATTTAAGCGTCAAGGGAAGGGAGGATGACAATGCTTAGTTTTGGTTTTATGCAAAACGCGTTTTTTGTTTCGATATTTATCTCTATTTTATGTCCATGTATAGGTGTTTTCCTGGTTCTCCGGCGCTATTCCATGATTGGAGACACACTGTCGCACGCATCGCTCGCCGGGATCACCATCGGGCTGATGTTTAACCAAAGCCCTGTGCTTGGCGCATTTGTTTTTACGTCGGTCTGCGGCGCACTTATCGAATTTCTGCGCAGCTATTTCAAAAAATACACGGATCTGATTCTTACCATCGTGCTCTCTCTGAGCGTGGGTACCGCCATTACAATCATCAGCTCGGGAAAACTTCACGCGAATGCGGATTCGTTTATGTTTGGCAGCATTCTGACCGTGACACGTTCCGATATGATTATGGTGCTGGTTCTCAGCATCATTTCCGTACTGACATTGATTCTTCTGTATCATCAATTGGTTTACATTGCCTATGACGAAGAGGCGGCGAAAATTGCTGGTGTAAAAGTCAGATTGATAAATTACATCTTCTCAATTCTTGTGGCCTCGGCAATATCTGTATCCATCAGAATCGTTGGCGTTCTTGTGCTCAGCTCCATGATAGCCCTTCCCGTTGCCACGGCGCTGCAGCTCGAAAAAGGATTTAAGCCTACATTGATTTTTTCCATTGCATTCAGCGTGATCGATATTATGTCGGGCCTTTTCATTTCCTATTACCTCAATGTAGCCCCGGGCGGGTTTACTGCACTCGTCTCTGTTGCCGTACTGGTAGTGGTGCTGGTGTCCAAAAGAGCGTATTCAGGTATCAGAGCCGTTAAAAACACCTGACTTCTTCTTGCCAACGCACTGTACATTACAAAATACCAGTAGTACAATAATCATAAATAATTAACATCAAGTATCGCCGTAATGCTGATAAATGATTACATTAATATCACTACGAAAGGGTGAATATATGTTGGAAGAACGCACATCGTCATGGCCTTCCGGAATCAAAAAAACCAAACAGCGCTCGTGCGTGTTTACGGTACTGGAGCGCTCGGATTCTCCCCTGAGCGCGATGGAAATATGCAAACAGACAGAAAACGGGAATTGCCCTGTCTGGCTTTCCACCGTATATCGGATATTGGAGCTTTTCGTAAAAGAAAATGTGGCCGTAAAAACCACAATTTCTGATGGTGAGATGGCTCTCTATGAGCTTAACAGAAATCAACACAGGCATTATGCCATATGCTTGAACTGCCATAAGGTAGTGGAGATGGACAATTGCCCGATGGAAATGTTTATGCCCAAGCTTGCCGACAGTGATTTTCAAGTCTTAGGGCATAAGCTTGAAATGTACGGCTACTGTAAGGATTGCAGTAAAAAGAAGTAGTTATTTCGTACTGAACAAAAGGCATAGCGAATACAAATAGAAACCCACCGGTTTAGCCGGTGGGTTTCTATTGTGATTTCATATTAAAAGAGTTGACAACAGTAACCCATTATGCTAAAGTAAGGTTACAATAGTAACCTATATTGGAGTGATAGTTTTGGCGGAAAAGGGCGAAACGAGTTTATCCAACAGCGAATGGGTGGTTATGGAGTGCCTTTGGGCGAAAGCGCCCCAGACGGTAACGCAGATTGCAAAGGCAATGGAAAAGGAAACCGGATGGGCAAAAAGCACCACGAAAACGCTGATTGCCCGCATGGAGACAAAGGGATATCTGCGCTTTATGGAGGGCGGAAAGGCAAGGCAGTACTATCCGGCCGTCAACCGGCCGGAGGTAGCCATGGCGGAAACCGAGAGTTTCCTCAGCCGGGTATACAGCGGCAGTCTGGGTCTCATGGTAAACGCGCTGGCGGATCGGAAAAATCTATCCCGGGATGAAATCAGCCAGTTGCGCGCCATCCTGGAGAAAATGGAGGGAGAGGATCAAAATGCTTAACACCGTTATCACTTCTTCCATACTGATCATGGGTTTAATCATTATGCGGTATCTTTTCAAAGAGAAAATCAAACTGCGCCTGCAATACGTCTTGTGGCTGCTCGTGGCGGTGCGGCTGCTAGTCCCGTTTTCCCTGCATGAGAGCTCACTGAGCGTACTTAATGCCGCGGATATCGATAAGCGGGCGGAGCAGATTGACAGGCCTATCTATGTAATGCCGCTGACCAGAGCTTCCGATCAGAACGCTGTCGTTCAACAGGGGGCGGGAGCCGAGGTGAAAGACTCCGCTTCCTCCGGTTATCCTGCGCAGGAGCAAGAGACCGGCGCCGCTACCGGTTATGCGGTGAAGACCTCGATGGGTGAGATCCTCCGCACCGTTTGGTTCACCGGCATGGCTGCCGTGGGGCTTTGGTTTGCATTTCAGAATATTCGGCTGTTCGGGAAGCTGCGGAAAACCCGGGAACCGGTAAAAATGGAGGGCAGCAGGCTTCCAGTGTATCTGACCCGGTGCGTCAGATCACCCTGTCTGTTCGGGGTATTTCATCCTGCAATCTATCTGACTTACGACAGCCTTTCAGACGAACGGACCGAAGGCTATATTCTTGCCCATGAGGAAACCCATTACCGCCACGGCGACCATCTCTGGTCTTACCTGCGCTGCGTTTGCCTGGCGGTATATTGGTTCAACCCCCTGGTATGGTGGGCGGCGGTGCTCTCCCGGAGGGACTGCGAGCTGGCCTGCGACGAGGGGACCCTGAGCCGCCTGGGGGATGAGCACCGCAAGGCTTACGGCAATACGCTCATCAATATGATAGCGAGCAGAACAAAACCGTCCGACCTGCTCTGCGGTGCCACCACCATGACGTCGGGAAAAAGGGGGATCACGGAGAGAATCACCATGATTGCGAAAAAACCGAAGATGCTGATATCCACCCTTCTGGCCGTGGTCCTTCTGTTGGGTATTGTGGTAGGCTGTACCTTTACGGGGGCGAACACAAAAAGCGAAACCGCCGAAAAGGCCACGCTGACCGCGGAGGAACTGGAATATTTCAATGGGGATAAGTTCTTCAACGGGGAGGACTACCCCAATATCCGCAACCAGTTTTTAAGCTCGCTCTACGACTCGCCCGAGGAGATCGATCTTTTCCAGCTGTTTTACTGCGGCAGCGGCCTTACGGAGACCGTTTCGGACGCGGAGAAAGCGGCCCTCATTGCGCAAAACGGCTGGGAGGCGGAGCCCGACTGCGCCTGTGAGAAAATAAGCCGCGCCAACATGGACGCGATCCTGACCGAGTACATGGGCATCTCCCTGGAAGACACCGAGAAAACCGGACTTGACAATTTTACTTATCTCAAGGAATACGATGCCTATTATTCCTATCACGGCGACACCAATTACAGATCCCAAATTTCCTTCTCCGGGGGGGAGCGCGAGGGAGATATCGTCCGCCTCTTTTACGATGATGTTTTCTTCTGCGATGGGGAAAAGATACTTACGCTGCGGGAGAAGGACGGCGGCTACCTCTTCGTCTCCAACCAAAAGACCGGTGAGGAGGACAGCGGCTCCGTGGCAAACCCGGAGGGAATCGTCGCGGAAAACTTATCCGTTCCCGATCAGGCGTTAACGGCCGCAAAGGACTATGTAAGGCAGCAATATGAGTACTGGTGCAACTCCACGGGTGCATACGGCATGGTGGACGGTTCGGAGCAGATGATAGGCGAGCCTGCCTCTTATGACAATTGGCGGATCGAGGAGCTGGGCCTGGCCTATTCCTACAAAGAGCTTGACGGCGAGGCGGTGAGCGCCTTCCAGCAAACAGTGGATTCCAACTGGCAGACGCTGGAGGTGTACCGTCTGGACTACCGTATCCACACCACCACGCCCGACAAAGTAGTGCTGGCCGGAGGGATGATGCTGGACGACGACGGCTGGCTGCTGCCCACATATCCGAACTCCACCTATCTCGTATTTGTAATGAACAACGGAACTCTGCAATATCTGTTTTCCGCCATGGAAAACGATTGTGCTCCCGGCGACGAGGTGTTTACAAACGATTTAAAGGTCCGCCTGTCCGGAGCGAAAGAGGCTTATGGGGAGGCAATCGCGCATCTCAACGCCCTTTTTACCGACGACCGGTCTACCATCTGGTATGTCAACAAGGAAGAGGGCATTCCCCAAACGATTCCCAGTAAGCTTTCCTACGTCAAGGACGCGCGGTACAGGGAGCGGTATCAGGTGCTGTTTAGCTGCATTTGGGAAAAGCAGAGCAACATCAGCCAGCAGGTCGGCGATTCCCTCTGCCTGGGCGACAGCGCAGATGCCTGCTTCCAGTTCTTCCTGGGAAGCGACCTTGTGGTCTGGAGGGATCACGGAAACGTGACCGCGTGGCGGGTAAACGATTCTTATGGAGCCACCCTTCCCGACAACATGATGCTCGATTTCTCCGGCTATGAGGCGGATATTGCGAATGTGACCATCTCCGCGCAGGAGGACGAGTCGGCCGAGGATACCCTGCACCGCTTTCTGGACGCTTACGGTTATCAGCTCTTGAATCTGACTCAGGAAAATATCTACCGCGTTACGGATTTCAAAGCGCTGGATTTTGACGAAGTGCAGACGAAGGACAGCCGGATCCTGCTCCGGTTCGGCATGGCGGTGAAACCGCCGGCGGAACTCTATCAGTCCACCTTCTGGTGGGCGGGCAACAGCGAAGACGGCACGGGGGAGCTGGAAGGTTATCTCGTCATGTACCGCGAGATGGTTCTGGAGCGGGCGGACGGCGTTTGGCGCTGCACAGGCTTCGGCACCGGCGGATATTCATTGGAGTAAGTCAGACCACGCGGCATTCTGGAAGAAATCGCCCCACTCAGCTCTGTTTGGAGTTTAGGGGGCGATTTTCTTTTGCTTTTCAATTTGGCGGTATTTTATACTTTGGGATAGTAGCGCTCAAGCCAGCCCAGCTCACGGCGCACCTCGTTGGGCTGATACCAGCCCCGGTCGAACAGGCGGTAGACCCTTTGAAAATACTCCTCGTACATTTTTCCGACCCGCTCCATGGAGTAGTTCCTTTCCGCCCATGCTCTGCAGGCCTCCGGCCTTATACGGTCGACATGGTTGACCGCCCAGCAGAATTCCTCGAATACCCGGCAGCGGTAGCCGGTCACTCCGTGCAGCACGGTTTCCGGGAAGGCGCCCCAGTCGGAGGTAATGACCGGCGTGCCGCAGAGCTGCGCCTCCACATTCACCCCTCCGAACGGTTCCAGATAGTAGGTGGGCATCAGCACGGCCCTGGCGTTTCCCAGAAGCTTCGCGCGCTCCTCGGGGCCGACGGCCGGGTGATAGACGATATGCTTTTCTGAACTCAGGGAGATTTTCTCGCCGGAATTTTCCAGGGAACCCTGGCCTACGATGTAAAGCTTGTTTCCGGTGGCTTTCGCGACTTCGGAAGCGACCTGAATCCCTTTCCGGCTGATGATCCTGCCGAAATAGAGCAGGTAATTCTGCTTTCTCGGCTGATATGGAAAATCGGAAGGGTCATAATAATTCGGGATTACCGCGTCATACCAGACTCCGTCCTCTATCTTGAGGAGTCCGTATATGTAATGCATCCAGGCGTAGGATTCGAAAACACGGCTAGACGAGAATACGCCTGTATAACCGACGCCAGGTTCTACGGTGAGAAGGCCAACGGCGTCGGCGATGGGTTTATGGTATACTCCCATGGTGCACAAAAGAATATCCCGCTCTTCTTTCTCTTCCAGAATGGCTTTGATGGCATTATTATTAAACTGTTTGTGAGCGATATCATCGGGATCCTGCTTATAAAAATCCGTGGCTCTGTTATAATTGCCGTAAGTATTGTTCAGAATTTTCTGCGTAGATACCTGGATGAATTTATCGCAGGGCACTTCCGAACCTTCCACGCCGTAAAAATAGACCGTGTGGCCAAACTTTTTGATCATTTTGGCCAGCTTAATGATTTTTTGGGTATAAGCGCAGGAAGAGTTGCGCTTATGGGTCTCCAGATGCGCGAGCCCCAGCAGATGAAAACGAAGTTTCGGCATACAATACCCCTCCCAGAGGAGCCGCGTATAGAAATCAGGGTGTTGAATGGAATCGACACCCTGATTTGTACTATAATTCTTAATATCACATCATGGGATAGTCAAGAAGACGGTGGCCGCAACGCCTCCGCAAAGTTCGCTGACACCCTGACTTGGAGATATGAGAACGGACAACAGATCGCCCTGATTTATCCGTTCGCTCCCGTGGCCAACGGCGCTGCAGCTTGGATCTTCCGGAGAATTGGGACCGGTCACCGTCGCAGATATCCCGGTTTTTTCCGCAGAGGTAAAGCCGCAAGGACTGGTGTACACCGTGGCCGTTACCGACTGGCCGGATAAAAGAAGATTGTTCCTAATGTTGAATACGATGCCGGTAATGGTGGCGTCCATGGGTATGGCTACTGTGTTTGCGGTAAAATTACAAAGATCGGACGAGGCTCCAAGCCCAAGCCACTCGTTGCCGGTAATAGGGCGGCAGGAGGCCAGGTAGATGGCGGACCCTCCCAGCCCAGTCGACCCGGTTGCCCCTGGTGCACCGGTGGCCCCGCTGGGCCCCATGGCTCCCGTTGCGCCGGTGGCTCCGCTGGGACCCATAACCCCCATTGCACCGGTGGCTCCGCTGGGTCCCATGGCTCCCGTTGCACCGGTGGCTCCGCTGGGACCCATGGCTCCCGTTGCACCGATGGCTCCGCTAGGCCCCATGGCCCCCCTTGCACCGGTAGCTCCGCTGGGCCCCATGGCTCCCGTTGCGCCGATGGCTCCGCTGGGCCCCATGGCCCCCGTTGCACCAGTGGCTCCGCTGGGCCCCATGGCCCCTGTTGCACCGGTGGCTCCGCTGGGCCCTGTATGGCCCGTTAGTCCGGGAGATCCGGGGTGCCCGGGCGGTCCCGGCGGTCCCGGGGGTCCTGGAGGACCTGAGGGCCCGGGTGGGCAACTTATGTGGCATTCATTGTGGTTGTAATAATGATTTTGGCAGGGATTGTGTTTAAAGCAAGGGCTATCATCACACACCTCTGGTTCTATTTCATGACATTTCCATATGTTCATGTCTTCCCAAACGCGGTGTAATGTATGCCTATTGCATAATTCATGAATAGAAATATGGATCCCTCCTTTCATTAGCATATTATGAAAAAAACAATGAAGTGTGAAGATATCCTTCAAACAAGCTGTCCGGAAGGCAAATTGGCCTGGTTTTCTTTTAGAAAGTCATTGAGCCGCTTTCGGTTAATGGCAGAGGAGCAGATCGATTGTGCCGACACCGCGGCAGGGGCAAGCTTAGCCATGGAGCATCAACGAAAAGTGCGGGACGTGCAGGCTGAGAAGCTCCGGGCGGTTTAGTTGTCTCGGGCATAACTTATCTATTGTGTTGTAGACTATATGTAGTATAATAATTGGAAAGCTTGGGCGCTATTACTCAAGTACAGTCAAACAAATTAATAATTTTTTGATCTTAAAGACGGTAGAAAAGGGCGGCTGTTAGCCGATGTCATTAAGATAAGGACAATAGCCAACGGGAAAAAGCAAACATAAATAAAAAGGAGAAGCCAATATGAAATATTACGTTATCGACGCATTTGCGGACGAGCTGTTCCGGGGCAACCCGGCGGGCGTATGCATCATGGACCGGGAGCTTTCCGATGAAATGATGCAGAAGATCGCGTTTGAAAACAATCTTCCCGAGACGGCATTCCTTTTGAAAAAAGAGGGAAAATACATATTAAGGTGGTTCACCCCGGAAGTGGAGATCGACCTCTGCGGCCACGCGACGCTTGCGACCGCCTGGGTTCTGATGAATGAAATCGAGGCGTCGTTAAGGGAAGTCTCCTTCCAAACCCAGAGCGGGATTCTAACTGTGAGACGGGAAAACGATGTCTTTATTATGGATTTTCCAAGCCGAAAGCCCCGGCCGGTGCCGGTTCCTTCCCATTTGGAAAAAGCGCTGGGGTGCAAAATCCTGGAGGCGCACCTTTCCAGGGATCTGCTCGTGTTGGTGGACAATGAGAGAGACGTTTCAAATCTGGCACCCGACTTGGGACAGATCAGAGAAATCACCTCCGATCTGTCGTTTGCGATGATCGTGACGGCCAAGGGGGACACATGCGACTTTGTCTCCCGTTTTTTCGCTCCCAACGCGGGGATCCCGGAAGACCCTGTTACCGGCTCGTCCCACAGCACGCTGATCCCCTTCTGGAGCGAACGGCTGGGCAAAAGCAAAATGCTTGCCAGGCAGCTGTCGAGACGCGGCGGGACGCTGTACTGCCAAGACAGGGGAGAGCGGGTTTTGATCGGCGGCACGGCGGTCTGCTATCTCAAAGGGATCATGAACTTATAGAAATTCCTGAAGATAAAATTCACATATGAAAAGGGAAAAGCAGTATGAAACAGGAAAGAAAATTCCCGGCCGCCGTGGTTTCCACCAAAGCGGAAGCCTCCCTGCGCGCCGGGCATCCCTGGGTATACGACGCCGAGATCAGAAGGCTGGAGAAGAAGCCGGAAAACGGCGGCCTTATAGACGCTTTTTCGGAAAAGGGAGCCTACCTCGGGACGGGTTTCTTAAGTGAAAAGAGCAAGATCCGCCTCAGAATTCTCTCGCAGAACGCAAACGAGACTTTTGACGATTATTTTTTTGCAAGGCGCGTCAAATACGCCATCGACTACCGGAAAACGGTGATGGGCACGGATTTCGAATGCTGCCGCCTGATTTTCGGAGAAGCGGACGGCCTGCCCGGGCTTACGGTGGACCGCTATAACGGCCTTTTGGTAACTGAGGTGCTCTCTTACGGGATGGAGCGCATGAAAGACAGCGTTTACCGGGCGCTATGCGGCTGCCTTGCCGAAAGCGGCGTGGCGGTTGCGGGAATTTACGAGCGCAACGAGGCGTCCATCCGAACGCTGGAGGGACTCCCCTTATACAAGGGCTGGTATGATGGCGACTTTGTCCCACATCCGGCGTCACCCCTCACGGAGATCACCGAAAACGGTATTCTCTACGCCGTGGACGTGGAAAACGGTCAGAAGACCGGCTTCTTTCTCGACCAGAAATATAACCGGCTGGCCGTTTCCAAGCTCGCCGCGGGTAAAAAGGTGCTGGACTGCTTTACCCATACAGGTTCCTTTGCTTTAAACGCCGCGAAGGGAGGCGCCGAGAGTGTCACGGCGGTGGATGTTTCCGAGAGCGCCGTCTCGATGGCGCGCGCAAACGCCGAACGAAACGGTCTCCTGGAGAAAATGGATTTTCTCTGCGCCGATGTTTTTGAGCTTCTGCCGCAACTATGTCAGCGCCGCGCCGATTATGATTTCATTATCCTGGACCCGCCGGCCTTTACGAAAAGCCGTAAGACACTAGAAAGCGCAGGGCGCGGTTACAAGGAGATCAATTACCGGGCCATGAAGCTGCTGCCGCGGGGCGGGTATCTCGCAACCTGTTCCTGCTCCCACTTCATGACGGAAGATTTATTTCGCAAAATGCTCCTTTCTGCGGCCCGCGACGCGGGTGTTTCCCTGAAGCTCATCGAGGCAAGAGGGCAGGCACCCGACCATCCCGTACTGCTGAGCGTGCCGGAAACCGATTATCTTAAATGTTTCTTATTCCAGGTCGTGTGAACGAACGGTAAAATGCTTGGAGGTGACGGCCATGTCTGATTCAAAAATGAGAGAGTTGGTAAACCTGATCCTTGAAGACGAGGACGACATAAAGCTGGAGCAGGAAGAGATCCTGCATCTGCTGATTCAGCGTAAGGTCTCAAAGGATATCAACAGTATTGAGGGCGAAAAGCTGACGGTCGGCCAAAAAATGGCCGATCACATTGCGCGGTTTGCGGGAAGCTGGAGGTTTATTATTATCTTTATCTCCTGCCTCGTCCTTTGGATTATTCTCAATTCGGCATTCAAGGCGTTTGACGCATACCCCTTTATCCTGCTCAATTTGATCCTCTCCTGCGTGGCCGCCGTCCAGGCGCCGGTCATTATGATGAGCCAAAACCGTCAGGAGGAAAAGGACAGGCTGCGCTCCCAGAACGATTATCTGACCAATCTGAAAGCGGAAATCATTATCGAGGACCTGCATCGGAAGCTGGATCAGCTGCTGGAAAATCAGGACAGCATTATGCAGCGGGTGGAGAGACTGGAAAAACAGGCAGATATAAAGCCGGAAGGGTAAAAGAGTGCCTTGCGGGAATCCAATTCCCGCAAGGCACTTCAGTCTGTTTAAAAGCCGCCTAGAGCGGCTTTTCGGAAAACAGGGTTCCCGACCCTGCGCTCCTCCCAGAAAAAGGCCTCCGGGAAGTGAACTCCCGGAAACCTTGGTATTTTACGTATTGCGACAGCCAGACCAGGCAGACTTACCATGTCCGGCGTAAAACCTTTTAAACGGAAAAAGGACGTTT
>VSSQ01000831.1_pt1 | contig 15018 bp, 14 predicted proteins | sample 4763081 | NCBI WGS metagenome assembly VSSQ01 (sample SAMN12137344, study PRJNA551015) | bioreactor metagenome | isolation source: SDC9 anaerobic chlorinated ethene degrading culture | place: USA: Knoxville, Tennesee | collected 2015-01-01
CCACCCTTATGACTTGTCTCTTCATAGGTTTTACTGCTATTTTTTAGTCCTTGTGTAAGTGCTTCTACTCCTGTTGTTCCTAGTTTTGTAGCTTGTGTAGTTAATGATTTTCCTTGACTAATGGCAAAACTACCAGATTGTCCAAATATCATAGTCCTAAAAAATTCAGTAAGTGGTATAAGTGAAGCGGCCACGACTAATTCTTCGATTCCTCTTGAACCGCCCTGAACGTTTAATATAAAGGCAAATGAAAAGGCATGGAAGCCTTGTAAGAATATATTTGCTACTAATTCTTTAAACCATGAGTCAAATAATCCTTTACCTTTTATAGAATATGCCATAGTTACTACAAAAAATGGACCCGATGCTATTAATATAGCAATCATTATACTTCTCATTATATAAACGAAATTCACATATATACTAATAACTAAATAAATTACTTCTATAAATAGTCCTGCTAAAATATTACTATGGTTTGCTATTCGACCAGAACTAGACCAATCTACTTGTGTAGAAAATATATCTACAATCGAACTATTCATTGTTGCCATTAATTGAACAATTGGTATTATAGAAACTAATAAAAATCCTACTACAAATAACTTCTGTATAGTTTCCATAATAGATATTCTTAAAGAAGGGTTTATCGTGCTGAAATGAACCTGAGTTAGTATTTTTATGATAGCTCCAATAAGCAAAGTCCAAGCGATTACTTGAAAAATCATATGATATCTTAAAACAACATTCCACCAATCTTGATTCATCATTCCATCATTAAATAAAGCAGTTCCTCTAAACCCTTCATTGAAAACCAATTCTTCTATATCATAAAGCCCTAAAATACTTGTTATACCGTAAAAGATAGTTGTCACAAATTGATATACCATTCCTTCTAACAAACCAACTTCACTTTCCGTCCCGCTCTTAGCAGACATTAGGTCGTGATTTATATAATTAAAATTTCCTTGATAAGATAATTGATGAATAGTTAGCCAAGCAGTATCTTTTGGGTTAAACCCATTAAGATACTTATAACTATTAGGAATGATAGCATCTTTCTGATTACCAGTTATAGGAATATAACCCTTTGGCATTGCCCATATAAATTGTTTCATATTTTTTATTATATTTGTTGTTTTATCTACTTCATATACATAAGCATATAAATTACCTTTTTCATCTGATTTAGGATAATAGGTAAATAATGAATCTTTTAAAATACCATTTTTTATAGCTTTAGTTACTTCTTCTTGTGTTTTTTTGCTCTTTCCTTGCTCCGTAGCATATGTTATATAGTAATCTATTCCGTTTTTTGATGGTATAATAGCCGTATCTCCATCTGATGGTCTTATATAAATAGATGTATTACTAAGATGTTTTACATCAGTAAATTTATTTCCGTTATTTACAGTAGTCAATATGCTGTTTAGATTATTTACTAATGTTCCACCTATTTCAAAAGCTCTATCTATATCCGCTGAAGTCGCATTATTTTTGTTTCCAAAAAAGCCTTCTTCTTTACTTGGGAATGTGAATATATAGCCATCATCTTTACTGTTGTTTTTCAATTTCTTATCATCTTCTTCGAGTCCAATAACTTCCTCTTCTATAAATTTAGATAAAGTTTTTTCATCAAGTTCCATTCCTTTTAATGGTTTATTTTTTTTGTTTTTCAAGTCATAAAAGTCTCCTGTTTTTCCTTCCATATGAGCACCTTCTCTTGAAAAGCCTGGTTTATCAGTAACTACATTTGATGTATATTTAAGATTTACAGGGTCAATTAAAACTTGTAAATATCCAGCATCGTGTGCTGAAACAATAGGGGCTGTCATATTTAACATTAATAGAAGAATTGCTATAAAACGTATAAATTGTTTATTTTTTAATATTTTCATCTGTTTTTTCCTCCTTTCTTAGGTAGTTTTTTTAAAATCAGGGATTGTTTTGTGTATTATTTTTTATAGATTATATTTTGTTTGTTTTTTATTAAAAATTTAGTTCTTTTAAAAGCTGTTTATTTATTTCCGCTTCATCATCTTTTTTAAAATTATTCGCTTCATTTTTTATAATTAAATTGATGTAATCTTGAATTGTAATTCCTCTATTTAGTGCTTCTTTGCTTAGAATTATCAAGTCATTTTTATTAACATCTTGTAATGTAATATTAACTTTCATCGCTATACCTCCTCTGGGAACAAATAATAAAAGTTCCCTGTTTTTTCAATTTTAATAATGTAATTTTCCATTTCTTTATTTTCGCTTTTTATTAGTTTTAAAATTAAACCTAAGTCATTGGTTTCAGTATTTTTGTATTTATACATAAACATTCTCCTTTCAGTTATATTTGAATTTCTATTGCTTGTCCTGTTTTTCAAATTTACGAACGATTTTAAATGCTTCTCTTGTTATATTTAAATCATAATTTTCATTTAAATCGTCAATTCTTTCTTGTAGCAGTTCATTTAATCTTTCATTTAGTTCTATGTAATCATTTATCTTGTTTTTATTACCAAGTTTTATTACTTCTTCTAATACCTCTATTTCATCTAATAATTTAAATATTTCTTCCATCACTTTTCACCTCCATTAAAATTTTTATTCTATACTTTATTCTATGTTATCGATATATTTTTATAACGAAATTTGGTTTAATTAGACTTAATAGAGCAATAATTTTTCGTTGGATAATTAATATTTGACACTTATATCCAATTTTGGTAACATATAAAAGAGCAGTTTATATGTTATTTTGTATCAATAACCAATAATCTTCGATTATTGCGATTTTACGACACTAAGGGGAGATAGAAAAAATGAAAAAAATATTTAGTATAATTTTAGTAATGGTAATGATATTATCATTTGGAACTACAGGAGCGAGTGAAAGTCCAATAATAATTCATATTGATAATCAAGAATTATCAATACCAGAAGAAATGGGAACTCCATTTGTAGATAAAAACGGAAGAACACAAGTCCCAGTAAGAGTTATTTCAGAAAAATTAGGTAAAACAGTGGAATGGGAGCAAATAACTACTACTGTAATAGTAGATAATTATATTAAAATTAAAGTAGGAGAATTCACTGCAGAAGAAACACCAGAAGGTAAAATACCAAAAGGTTATATAAATATGGATAGTAATCCAGTAATTTTAAACGGCAGAACTTACGTTCCAATAAGGTTCATTTCAGAAGCTTTAGGATATACGGTAGAATATGAAAAAGTGGAAGGAATAGCTTACGTCAAAATCTACACTGGTTCTGAAACTAATCCAATTGAACAAGGAGCAGATGAAACAACAGTAATTGATGGTAAAGAATATGGTAAAAACATTAGTGATTACACTAATGAAGGTGGAACAATTTCAGAAGATGTTATTGGCTCTAATACTAATAGTATTTTAGGAACTAGAAAAGAAGGTTCATCTCTTGAAGATGATGCAAAACTTATAACTAAGGCATTGGAAGGAACTGGATATGTTATACAAAACGGTTCTTTGCAATTTCCAAATAGTACTGGATTGGCAGATCCAAACGCTCAATTAAAAATTAGAAGAGATTTAAATGATAATCCTGTAATTAGTATAGGAGGATGGCCGTTAGATTCTAGTGATAAACAATTCTCTACTATGAAAGTATTAGTAAATACTGCTTTAGAATCAGCAAAGTATTATTCTGGAAGTGCTGATGACGCAAAAACCATTATTGATTATTTTGACAACTGTGTTGAAAATGGAATGAACCCTGAGTTTGATAAAACTTTTACTTTTGGTAAGACAAAAGTGGTTTTTCTAGACAATATCGGATATGGTGTTGATATAGTAATATTAGATTAATCTCGTTGATATTTGACCCCCTTATGCTAAATAAGGGGGTAATTTTATATTTTTAGAAAACAAATATAACCCTAGTTCTTAATTAGAAAACCAAAAAGGGCATAAGCCCTTTTAAACTTTAATATCTATTATTCCATTTTCTTTTAGTATTTCATCTATATTTTTTATAAGTTCTCCGTTTTTATCTCGGTAAAGATTAGGATCGATTCCAGCTTCCATTATTTGATTATTTTCTTTTACCATTTCATCGAGTTCATCATTTAATTCTTTTGGAATGAAAGAGATTTTTCCTACGTCTGGTAATTGTATAGTATTATTTTTTATTATGGCATATGTAATTTCTCCAAACTCCCTATAAATTATATCTGTCGGCTTAAAACGGTTTTCCCATTGTTCCGTATAGTTTTTGCTATCGCTTATGTTTTGGCTTCCATTAGTATTTAATAGATTAAATCTTTGTTTGCTTGTTCCTATGCTTTTTCTTTTTGTTAATATCTCTCCAAATTGGTCTGAATAATATTTAGCATCATTGAAGTTTCCTCCTGGGTAGATTATAACGTTTCTGGCATTTGTAGAAACTAATTCTATAAAGTCCTCGCCCTCTTTTCCACTTCCCATACCAATTAATTTACGGTTTTGAGTTGCTAAATGAGAAGCCACTCTATAAGAACGTCCTTGTGTTAGCATATCGGCAAAGCCCGGGTTTGAATATGTTTGAAATTCGTCTATGTATAAAAAGTGTGGTCTTCTCGTATTTTCATTTCCTTTTCTTTTAAATACTGCTGATTGAAAGTTTAAGATAATAAAATAACCAAGAAATGAACCTAAGTCTCTTAATTTACCCTGTGCTGTTGATATTGCTATAATTCCGCCTTCTTCTAAATGTTTGTCAAAATCAATATCACTTTGTCCATTTTCAGGGTTTAAAACTTCTCTTAAATATTTATTAGAAACTACCTTGGCAACTTGTGAGCGAATACCTGATGTATGTTCAAATGTCTTGTCATCTTCATTAAAATAGTTTTGACGAAAATATGAGATAATTTCTTCATTTTCCTTTTTTATTGCTGAGTTATGAACTCTTGTTTTATTTAGTTCCTCAAATGAATTAATAAGATTTTTTCCTATTCCACCTGTATCAGACAATAGATTATTTAAATCTATGAGAGTTGCTTGATTTCCTTTTGACCTTTTCAATAATTTTAAAGAATTTCTTGTTAATTGCTCATTCATATCTTGGAAGAATTGAGGGCTATCTGGGTTTAACATTTTAAATGTAGTAACCATATTTTCTACTACATCTTCTTCTATTCCATATAGTGGGTTAAAAGTAGGGCAGGCTTTTAAAATAGGGTTAAAATAAATTGCTTTTCTTCCATAGTGCTGTGCCATAGCATATACTTTTTCCGCTAAATCTCCTTTTGGCTCTATAACGGTTATTCCTGCTTCTAAAAATTGAATATCTTGATTTAACATAGGTATAATACTTTGTGATGTTTTACCTGAACCAGTAGGGCCGAGAATAAGCATATGTAAGAATCTATCTTTATAAGGTATATAAACATCTTTATTCTTTGTTTTACATATACAAACGTCTCCTTGTTTTGGTTCTTCTTTTTTAAGAAAACTAAAATCTAATTTTAGAAGTGGTTTTACTTTGTCTAATAACTCCATAAGGTTTATATTTTTTTCTCTAAAAATAACAAAAGGTAAAATAACAATTAAAGCATAAAGCATTAATTTTAAAGTAATATTTAATTTACCTAATAAAATATTGTTAGTATAAATAAGAATGTAAATTACACTTAGTATTATTGCTATAATCATAATTTTTTTATTATCTATTATTTTTGCTGTAAAAAAACTTATTACTGTTATTACTGTAAAAATTATAAAAGCACCTTTATTTTGTAATAGACCAATTATTAATAGTATTTGTGCTATTATCGTAGATATTGAAAATATAATAATTTCTCTTTTATATTCATTTAAATCGATTTTCATTGTGTTTTTCCTCCTTTCTTTTGTATAAAAAATTCCCCTCGTTTTGAGAGGAGAGAGAGTGGTTTATTCTTCTACATCTAAAATATCTAATATATCTAAATCTTTTTCATCTACTTTTATTTCTTTTATATTAGTATTTTTACATTCTTTGCTTTCTATTACCTCTACTGTCTCAAAATCATCTATAAATGTTTGTTCCTTTGTATTTATTACATAATTTACTTTGCTTTGTTTATTTTTTAATTCTTCTGTTATCATAATTTTATTCTTTTTAATCAATTGATTAAAATCTTGTTCAAATTCAAAGTGTTTTATTAAATGTCTTATAAACTGCTCTAAAACACTTAACTGTTTATGGCATTCTGTGTTCTCCTTGCCCTGTTTTTCTAAATATTTAGCGACAGGCTCTAAATTAATATAGATTCTTGCTAATCTATTAAAAATGTTGAACTTTGTTTTGATATTGTAATTTTCTAAATCTATATTTTTAATTTGTCTTTCAATATCTCTTGTTGCTATACTTTCTTGAATGTTATTTTCTTTTAAAAATTTTCTAAACATCGTGGTTTCCTCCTTTCTTTTATTTTTATTGTTCTTTTTCTGCTTTCGCTTCTGTATTGTGATTGTGGCAAAAATATCTCTTTGTGTTTAAGTTAGTAAATTTGATATTGCCATTAAACAGAGAAGCATTTATATATGGGGTTTCTTTGTTCCATTTATTCTGTAAAAACTTATTTCTTCCTGTGTTCTGTGTATTTACATTTACTTTAAAACAATTATAATTATCATTTAAATTAAAGAAACTGTTTATTAATTCTATTTTTTCTTTTATGTGTTTTACTGTTAAAGTATCTGCTACATCTATAATTCCAAAAGTTATAATTAGATTATCTTTACTTTCTCTGCTTACTTCAATATTTGCTAAAAATATATTATTATTTTCTAATTGTTCTAATCTTTCATTTTGTAATACATTTCTTATTTCCATTATCGTTTTAAAATTTTCTGTTTTATCTGGTTTATAATTTCTTAAATAATGCTCTGCCATAATAATACTTCTCTTAATACTGCCAATTTCATTAGGTATATTAAGTTTCTTTCCACCACTGAAAAATGAATATGCTGGACTTGTCATTTTTAAAAAACAATTATTCCATTTGTTGTCTTTTTCTATAAGTCTATAAAAAAACATTTCTTCTATCATATTTCTTGTATATTTTGTGCTTATGTTATGGTAGTCTTTCATAAATTTTTCAAGTTGTTTATGTAGAACTCTACCGTTTCCTGCCTTGAACATAAAATCTAAATAATCGTAATAATAAAAAATTATAAGTGCTGTATGGACAGGAGATATTTTAATATTTTCTAAATCTACTATGAGTTTTCCATCTTTTATATACTTTTCTTCTACAGTCTTGCTTAGTGTTTTTGGGTATTCCTTTATTCTTAATTTACCGTTATTTATCATCTTGGTTATCCTCCTTTCTTATTTTAATTACATTTCTCTTGTGCTTTTATAATTTGAATAAACTTTTCTATAACTACTTGAACTTATTTTTAAACATTCTTTGACGTATATTTCTTTTTTTTCTATATCTTCTTTGCTATAACTTGGTGTAATAATTTCTATTGCTTGCTCCTGAATAGCAATGCCGTTTTCATCTTGATAGGCAGGAACGTATAAATCTACTGGAGAAGCATAAGATAATTTTCCGTAAATTTTTACTATATCGGTTTCTGTCATTGCTAAGTCCTGCTGTGTATTAGTCAATTTACTAAACTCTTTAAATAATGCTATATCGTGTGTGCTTGGAACACTCGTAGGCTTATATAGTCCAGAAACGGTGTGTAAATTACTTTTTACGTAATCTTGTGATTTCCTACTCAGCCTATAACAATAAGTAGCCTTATTTTCCCAGATTATAGGCTCTTTCTTTAAATAACCTTGTTTTACTAATTTATCTATTCTCTTATGGGAGATGTTATAATGTTCTTGTATAAGGTCGCTTGTTCCCCTTGCCGTTTTTGCCAAAGCCTGAAAAAGCCTTTTATCTTTTTCCATAATTGCTACTTGTGTTTCTTTTTTTCTTCCTTTTGCCATAGGGCTTACCCTCCTTTCTTTTGATGTTTTGATTTGTTGCTTTAATGTTTTGAACTGCTTCTTAAATACTTTGATTTAATTACTACCGCCCCCCCGCATATCAGGCATCGGAGTTATACGATAGGGGAAAATAGAAACTTGTTTCGGTCGCCTGTAAAGGCGAATTTTCACCGTTGAATCGTATAACGGTTGAAGTAATATAATTATAAGTTCGTCCCCAGAGTCTTAGATGGGACGGACTTGTAATTATAGGAGTGAAGTGAAGAATGAACGAAACTCCGTATTACTTCCCGATGGCTGATATGCGGTAAAATTGTGATATTATATATAATGAAATCTACAATTTTAAAGGGGGGCGGGACTTTTGAAGTAGGTATTTAATTCCTCGCTCGTATGCCCTAATATATATTAAGCAGTTGCCTCTACAAAAATAACTAAAAGAGAAAAAAAGTTTTAAAAAAATGAAAAAATATGTTCTACTAAATAATTTTTTATGTCTTGGTTAAAAAAAGAAGCATTCTTTATGCTCCTGAAATATTTTAGACTTGAAGAGATTGTCATAATTTGCTATAATTTAATTGGGTGTTAAAAAGTAAAAAGGTTTTTCTTTCTCCCGAATGAAAAATCTTATCCTTTGTTTTTTATTTATTTGTTTAATACTTTTTAACATCCTCCCTAACATAAAAGAGAGAATAGTTCCCCCGACTATTCTTTTTATTTTGCTTTAAAACATTGAAGTTTTATTACATAAAATCATTAAATCTCTTAGGTATATATTTGTGATACATTTGAGATATATATGTTATATATCTTATAAATTGATGAAAGTATTCATTTTTCAATAAATTATTAATATTTAATCTATACAAAGTATCTATACGTTATATAAATGTTATACATTTTTAGAGTTCTTTTACATTTCTTTCTGGTAAAATAATGTAATTGTTATATAAATGTTATATATTTGTGATATATTGTAATACATTTTATAGGAAATATTTCTTAAATTATTGAATATTTTAATAACTCCTATCTATAATTATAATAAGTTTCTTTTCTTTTTTTCTCTTTTTTCTTTTCTTAAAGAATGTGAAAGGGTTTAAAAAGCAAAAGAATTAAAATATAAACATAAATGTTTTTTTCAAACTTTAATTCAAACTTTAATCAAACTAAAAAATAGCATCTATTAGGTGCTATTTTTATGTTGTTAAGTTGTATTCTTTTAGTAATTTATTTAATACATCGTTTTTATATATACTATATAAATAACTTTCCATCTTACCATTAGAATTAATAATATCTTTATATTTTTGTAATTCTATATTTCCAGTCCTTATCTTCTCGTCTTCAATCTCCTTTAAAAAATTAAATAAATATAAAGGTATTTTTTTTATATTGTTTTCCATTAAATAATTCTTAACCGTGAATTTTTTATCTGTAGCAGGATGTTTTTTTAATTCTAAATCTCCTATATTTCCTACAAAAACCTCAATATTATTTATTTTCTTAACATTTTTTCTAACCTTTTTTATACATTCTTTATTATATGTATCTATGCTTTGTTCTGGTTTCTTTCCGTAATACCTCCTTTTATTATCTATAGTAGAATTATAAATATCTTCTAAATTGTGTTCTTTGCTAAATTTTTTCAAAGATTTATACCTGTTTTTAATAAGACTAAAAACATAATAATCTTTATTTTCTATTTCTTTATAAGACGGTAGGTTATTGGTTATTCTACATTCCATTATAAAATTGTCTAATACTTCATCTAACTCTTTGTTTTTTGTCATTGTTTCTCCTCCTTTATCTAATTTTTAAGTATATTTATACTATATTCTATGTTTTCGTTAATAATTTATAACTATTATAAAGCATCACATAAAAAAAACAAGTCGAATAAAGACTTGTTTTTCAAACTTTTTTAAATTAAACCCTCCTCTTTGAAAGAGTAAAATACTCCATTGCCTATAATTATATGGTCTAACACCTTAATTCCTAAAATCTTTCCGCATTCATCTAAGCGGTTGGTTAAAACTATATCTTCGTGTGATGGTTCTGATTCACCACTTGGATGATTATGAACTAAAATTACACTACTTGCTGATTTTTGAATTGCTGGCTTAAAAGTTTCTCTTGGATGAACTATGCTACTATTTAAAGAACCCTCTGAAATCTGCTCCACTGACATAACATTGTTCTTTGTATCTAATATGATTATTTTGAAATATTCTTTTTTTAGCCATCTCATTTCTTCCATTACTACAAAGGCCGCATCGTTTGGACTACTTATTTTAATTCTTTCACCTAATTTTTCATCTTGAAATCTTCTTGCTAATGTAAAAAATCCGTTTAATTTTTCCTTTTGAAGTTTTGTAATACCTAAAACATCAATATTTTCTTCCAATTCGTGTAATGAATTAAATTTGTTTAATTCTTCATTACTAATTCCTAACAAAAAAGAAATTGCTTCATTATTAAATAATGAATCTGCTCCATATTTTAATACTCTCTCTCTAATTAAACTTCTTTCCATTTTTAACTCCTCCCAAAATAACTTGTCATTTGTAATTTCCCTTTTTTCGTTCCTGACCTGTTATAAAACCTTTCATTTTTTATTTGTTTTCTTTATTACCTTATGTTGCATGATATGTTTTTGGGTAGTGTTTATAACTATTTTTGAAAAGTTTTCGTTGAAATTTCAACATTAATTAATAACATTTTTGCATTTCCATAAACTACCATTAAAAATGATGAGACTTTAAAAAATAGTATGCTATGCTATAAATATAAGAAACAAAACAGTCCAATTTGCCAAAAGGGAGGGTAGTTGTATCAGTTCGCAAGACATTAATTTGGTCTTGTAAATAATTTGAAAGGACTGATTTAAATGAATAAAAATTTAAAAATAAAAAGACATTACATAAACACAATCTCAATTGAGGAGATTTTAAAAGATATAATTAATTGGCAACTTGACAACAAAATAAATGAACTTTATAATCAACAACAAGCAGATATAGTTGCTTCTAATAATATAGAAGGGAGCAACTAATTATGAAAGCAGTAGGTTATATAAGAGTAAGCACAGACAGATTAGAGCAAAAAGATAGTTTAGAAAATCAGAAGTCAATATTTTTAGACTGTATCAAGGAAAGAGGTTTTGATTTTTACGATTTCTACATTGATGTATTTACTGGAACAACTGACAAGAGAGAAAGTTTTAATAGATTAATGGAAGATGCTAAACAAAATAAATTCGATGTAATAATTGTAAAAGAATTATCACGTTTGGCAAGAAATGCTGAATTAGCATATGGAATTAAAAATCTATTAGAAAATCACGACATTAAATTAATTTCCCTTGAAGGGGCAATAGATACTACCGTAGATAGTAATAAAAATCAAATGTTTGGTATTTATGCTTGGTTATATCAGCAGGAAAGTGAAAACACAAGCAATAGAACGAAAGCAGTTTTTATATCTAAATATAAAAACGGAGAATATTTATCAGCACAGCCACCATATGGCTATGAAAAACTTAGAGAAGAAAAGAAACTTGTTATAAGGAAAGATGAAACTCCTGATATTGTAAGAGAAATATTCAATAAGTTTTTAGATGATTGGGGCTATGACAAAATAGCAAGGTGGCTTTCAAATGAAGGGTATAAAACTCCTGCTCAGATTGTAGGCAAGAAAAATGCTGGTGAGTTTTGGCACGGTCCAACCGTAAAGAAAATACTTACAAACCCTGCCTATATAGGAGATTTAGTTCAACATAGGGAAGAAACAAGAAGTGCTATAAATAAAAAAAGAAAGCAAATACCAAAAGAAGAGCAAATTGTAGTTAAAGGAACTCACGAAGCAATCATTGATGAAACAACCTTTAATAGAGTTCAAGAAATCATCTCTAAAAGAGAAGCAAACGGCAGAGGAAAAACAAAGAGCAAGACAAACTTATTTACAAACTTTGTATTTTGTGCTGATTGTGGGACAGGTCTATGGTATAAGAAAAACACCAAAAGTTATACTTGCGGAAAACATACCAGACACGGAATTATCGCTTGTACCCAACACAAAGTTTTAGAACTTGACTTAATTGATTTAATAATTGATGATTTAAAAGGATTCACTCAAAACCTTGATAAAGAAAAACTTAAAAAAATGGCTTTAAATAAGGCTGAACAATTTTCTAAAAACAGTAAAAAGAAATTAAAAGAGATTGAAAATCAAATATCTAAAATCAATGCTGAAAAAGAAAATTTACTTACTTTTCTACTAGATGGAACAATAAGTAAAGAAGTTTATACAAAAAGAATTGAAGATAATGAAAAGAAAATGAAAGAATTAGATTTAAAGAAATCTGATTTAACATCAAACAATAAAGTATTTGAAATTGATGATAAGGTAATGAAATTAATTGAAGATGTAATAAAGATTGAAGAACTAAATAGAGATATTTTATCAAAACTAGTTGATAAAATATTAGTAAAAGAAGATGGAGAACTTGAAATTTTCTACAAGTTCTCCCTTCCTCAAAAAACTCACATAAAACAAACGGCATAAAAGCCTTTTATTTTTTAACTTTTTTCATTAGTAATAAACTCTCAACGTGCGGCGTCTGGGGAAACAAGTCTACACATTGAACTTTTACTACTTTATAGCCGTTGTCTATGAAGACTGGCAGGTCGTTTACCAGGGACGTTGGCTTGCATGAAATGTAGATGAAAGTTTCTGGCTTGTAGTCTATTATTTTTTGAATTGCTTTTGGATGAATTCCTTCTCTTGGTGGATCAAGAACTATTATGTCCGGTTTATCCTGGAGCTCATCTATTTTTTTCAAGACATCTCCTGCAATGAATGTGCAGTTGTCCAGTCCGTTTAACTTTGCATTTTCATTTGCCTTTTCTACAGCTTCTTCAACAATTTCTATTCCTATTACCTTCTTGGCTGTTGGTGCTAAGATTTGACCTATTGTTCCTGTCCCTGAATAAAGGTCGAAAATCGTTTTGTCTTTTGTGGTGCCGATAAAATCTCTTGCAATTGAATATAATTTTTCTGCACCCAGTGAGTTTGTCTGAAAAAATGAAAATGATGAAATGTTGAAATGAAGTCCCAAAAGTTCTTCAGTTATTTTGTCTTCACCGTAAAGAATTTTCATTTCTTCTGCTCTTGCCACATCTGCCACACCGTCAAATATGGAATGTGCAATGCATTTTACCTTGCTCTTCAGGTTCATGCCAAGAACCAAGTCCACAAATTCCTGCTCATTTAGTGTTCCCTGGCTTGTGGTAATCAGGTTTATTAAAATTTCTCCTGTTTTTTCTGTCTTTCTCACCAGCAAGTACCTTAAAAAGCCTATTTTTGATGTTTTGTGGTAGTATGTTTGACTATTTCCTTGGAAATAATCCAGTATTTGACATAAAATCTGTCGATAATCTTCATCGACAATTTGGCACCCTCTGGTGCTTATTATGCTGTGAAAGCTGTTTTTCTTGTGCATTCCCAAAGATAAAGGACCATCCTTTACTTCATCCCCAAATGAAAATTCCATCTTGTTTCTGTATTCCGTCTGTTTGGGGCTTGGAACTATGGGAAGGAATTCGTATGGTTCTTCAATAACGCTGTCTATTATTGACTTAACCTGTTCTTTTTTAAATTCAAGCTGCTTTTCATAAGGGATGTTCTGGTACGCACATCCGCCACAGACATTGAAATGTGAGCAGATGGGTTCTTGCTCATAGTCAGCGTTCTCTAAAATTTCGATTACTTTTGCTTCGGCACTGTCTTTTCTTGTTCGGCTTATTTTAGCCAGGACCTTTTGCCCGGGAAAAGCACCTTTAATCTTTATTGTTTTTCCCTGGAATGTTGCTTTACCGGTGTTGGGAAAATTCATTCCTTCTATTGTTACTTCGATTATATCGTTCTTTTTCATTTGTACTCCTGTAGTTATTTATTCAAATCCATGAGAATGTTCCACGCTATTCTACTATTAAAACATGAGATTCCGCAGTTTCGCACACATATTTATTTATTCGCTATCGCTCATATAAATTTGGTGCTCATTGCGAATGACCTACCGCTATTTTTCAGAAAAACCCTGAAAAATAGGGTTAGGGCATCTTTCGGCTGCGCCTCAGAATGACAGCGTCTAATATGCCTTGTCATCAAACTGAGGAATTTGCAATCCTAACCTGCATTTTATTTACGATTTAATATTCCACTTCTTCCGGAGACGGTGTTTCATCATCTATCATAAGAGACATGTCTCCTCCTGTATCTTGAATTAATTTTTCAATCGGCATTTTTACATATTTTGCATATGCTGTTGCTGCAACAGTTCCGTCTTCTAAAAGAATTTCTCCTGTTCCTTCAAATATAAGCCTTGTGTTCCTTGTTATTCTTGCTGTTGCTTTTACTTGCTTGCTTAATGGAACGGGTTTTTTATACTTGATGTTAAGTTCCACCGTCACTCCCCATGCGCCAGGCTCAAGTATCATGATTGATCTTCCTATTACTTCATCCAGTATTGCTGATATTATTCCGCCGTGCATTCTGTCCGGATAGCTTTGATGTGTTGGAGTAGGAGTTGATATGGACATCAGTTCATTGTTTTCAAGTTCATAAAATTTTGTTTTCAAAGATTCATGGTTTTCAGTTCCGCATATGAAGCATCCCTTGCTGACCTGCTGTTTTCTTTTCACTTTATATTTCATTTCATTCCCTCTATTCTTTTAGCTGCTACTATATTACTACAGCATTATAAATCAGTCAAATTTTCATTCCGTAAAAAACGACTTAACCTTGCTGCCAAGTCGTTTGTAATTACAGTTCCAACAATCTTTCCGTCATGGCCTTTACAGCCATCAATGTAAATCCGCTGGGTCTCATGTTTGAATAGTCTCCAACATAGTGCAAAAGCCCGTAAGCCGGGAAACTTTGCCCTGACACCAAGTTTGAGGGTACAGGAACATTTGTCATTCCCATGTGCTGTCCGAAAATGTTGATTGCATTCAGGCACATGTCTCCTCCGCCTTGCCCGTTTGCACATGTGGAAAATGCAAACAGTTTTTT
>VSSQ01000833.1_pt1 | contig 14995 bp, 13 predicted proteins | sample 4763081 | NCBI WGS metagenome assembly VSSQ01 (sample SAMN12137344, study PRJNA551015) | bioreactor metagenome | isolation source: SDC9 anaerobic chlorinated ethene degrading culture | place: USA: Knoxville, Tennesee | collected 2015-01-01
ATATATTACTATGGATTACTTCATGTTTATGGAGCATGTGTAGAAAAAAACAATGAAAAAGCCTTTAAATACTTTTTAGAAGCAGCTGAAAAGGGATCTGAAAAGGCAATGATAAAGCTTGGGCATTGGTACAAACATGGAATATTCGTTAAAGCAAATTCAAGAGAAGCAATAGAATGGTATAAAAATGCAGCAGAAAATTATAATACAGAAGCTTTATTAAATATAATAGAGATTCATGAAAAAGGAATAGGAATAGATAAAAATTATAAAAAAGCTTTAGAGGGAGCATATCTTTTAAAGGAAATTAATATTGTTGAAGGAAACTTGAAATTAGCATATTATTATTTAAAGGGAATAGGTGTACAGGCATCTAAAGAAGAGGCCGGTAAATATATAGAAGAATTATTGATATTAGATGAAGGAAAAGCTTTCAATTTTTTAGGAGAGCTAGCAGAAGAAAATTTGTTTGATAAAAAAGAAGAGGATGCAGTAGAGTATTATTTAAAGGCTATTTCCCTAGGTGAAACTAAAGCATATTCAAATTTAGAATATTATTTATATAAAAGAGGAAGAAGCATAGATGAGTTTGAAAATTTAGAGAAAACTATAGAAAAAATAAATTATAAACTTGATAGAGGAAAGAGTATTTTCATAGAGGGAAAAAATAAAATAGAGCAAGGTAAAAGAGATAATAACTATAGTTTAATAAAAGAAGGAATTAAGCAGTTAAAGAAAAGTGTACATTTAGGATTCTATGATGCTATAAAAGATATAATAGATTATTATGAAAATGAGGAAAAAACTAAAAGTAACTTAATTGAATTGTTTAAATATAAGCAAAAGTCAGTTTATTATGGAATAAGCAATTAAAGAGAATGAAGAGACTTTATCAGAATTTTAATATAAATTCTGATAAAGTCTCTTATATATCTTATAAAAAGGAATTCCATGAAGTTTTTATAAGATACTTCGAAATTTTAATAAAATATTGATTATTAATTTATTATGTTAAGCATATGTAGCATTAATGCCAATATATAATTATATGATTCTAAAAAATATAATAATTATGTATTTAAAAAATATTTATTGAAGAAATTTAAAAATTAACAATATAATTATCTTAATAAAATAAAATTTCAAAAAATTAAAAAAATATTGAAATAAAAAAATATTAGTGTATAATAGAATTATAGTTAAGGTAAAATAATACAACTTAAATGTAAAACGATATCAGGAGGTAATAATTATGGCAGAAGATATGGAAGTAATAATATTTGAAATTATTAGTCAAGGTGGTACAGCAAAAGGATTAGCTTATGAAGCTTTAGCAGCGGCAGAAGATGGAGACTTTGATAAGGCAGAAGAGTTATTAAAAGAAGCAGATGTATGCTTAGGAGAAGCACATAAGATACAAACTAGTATAATCCAAGCAGAAGCAAGAGGCGAAAAAACAGAAGTATCAGTATTATTTGTACATGCTCAAGATCATTTAATGACAGCAATTGAAGCCAAAACTTTAATTGAACACATTATAAAGTTACACAAAAAAATTGCAGATAAATAATAATTTGAAATTTATAGTTAAAGGAGGTATTTAAACTTATGGGAAGAAAATCTGTTGTTAGTGATTTAAAAGCCAAAAGAACAGATTATAATATACCAACCTTTGGATATAAAAGTGCTTTAGTAATATTATTAGGAGCTATAACTGGAACCATAATATTACCAATGCTTTTAAGTACTTTAGGTGTAAGTACAAATTTTAGTATATTGCTAGGAAACACATTTATAACAAGCTTTGCTATTACTTATTCAAGATATTTTATAGAAACTAAAAAGGGATATTGTAAAGCTTTTTGGATGAATTATGTATTTTTTGCATTTTCTTTTGGAATCATATCATATATGTGGAAATATCTAAATTTCTTCATATAATTTAAGGGTTATGAAATATAATTTCATAAAATTTTAAAAAATATGAAAGAAAATATTGAATAATTTTTGAAAACGATTTATAATAAAGACAAAGAGTTCATATTATAAAAATTATTCTAATAATTAGAAAAATTAAAAAATTGGAGGTATTATTTATGAAAGTTTTATTTGTATGCTCACAAGGAATGTCAAGTGCCATAGCAGTAAATGCACTAAAGAAAGAAGCAGAAAAAAATGGTGTATCAATGGAAGTAAAAGCTGTAAGTACACAAGAATTTGAAGAAGAAGTTAAAGAAGGTTATGACGTAGCAATGGTGGCACCACAAGTTAGACATCGTTTTGATTATTTAAAAGAATATGCAGATGCAGCTAATGTTCCATGTGCATTAATACAACCTCAAGCTTATAGCCCATTAGGTGGACCAAAGCTATTAAAACAAGTTAAAGATCTTGTAGAAGCTAAATAGTTTTATACAAGCTTTAAATAAATTTACTTTTCATTTTATTTTATTTATTATAAGGGGGAATCAGTTTATGAACAATTTTGCTGAATTTTTAGATAAGAAATTATCTACGCCAATGGCAAAATTAGCAGAGCAACGTCATTTGCGTGCTGTGCGTGATGGTATTATAGCTACATTACCATTAATCATTGTTGGATCATTTTTCTTAATAATCGCAAACCCACCACTTCCAGAAGCATGGGGAATTACTAAAACATTAAAGGCTAATGCCGCAACAATAGTACTTCCTTTTAGAATGACAATGTATATTATGACAATTTATGCTTGTTGGGGAATAGGATATAGTTTAGCTAGATCTTATAAACTTGACGGAGTTACTGGAGGTACATTATCAGCAGCAGCATTTTTCTTAACACTTGTACCAAAGAGTGCAGCAGCATTAGCTCCAGAGTTAATGGAAATAGTTAAGGGAAATCCAGATCTTTTAAAATGGTATCAAGGAGTACCTCAAGGATTCCAAATGCCTATGGCAAACATGGGTGGAGGCGGAATGTTCGTTGGTATTATAGTATCAATACTTGCAGTTGAAATATTTAGATTTACAAATAAAAGTGGATTTAAAATTTCAATGCCAGAACAAGTTCCACCATCAGTTGCAAGAAGTTTTGAAGCGCTAACACCAGCAGCAATTATAGTTTTATTAATAGGCTCAATAACTTACTATGCAAAATTTGATTGGCATGGATTTGTTGGAAAGCTAGTTGCACCATTAGTATCAGCTTCTGATACATTACCAAGTGTTTGGATATTAGTACTATTAGTTACATTCTTCTGGTCATTTGGTATCCACGGTGTGTCAATAGTTGGATCTATTGCAAGACCATTATGGTTAGTTTTATTAGAACAAAATTCAACTGCAGCAGCAGCTGGACAAACTTTACCAGCAATAGCAGCAGAACCTTTCTTCCAATGGTTTATATGGATTGGAGGATCAGGATGTACAATAGGATTAGTTATATGTTTAGCGATATTTGCTAAATCAAGTTATGCTAAACAACTAGGAAGAGTTGCTTTAGTTCCAGGTATATTTAATATTAATGAGCCAATTATATTTGGTGCACCAGTAGTTTTAAACCCAACATTAATAATACCATTTATAATTACTCCATTAGTAACAGGAACATTAGCATGGATTGCTACATCTGTAGGATTAGTATCTAGAGTTATAGTAACAGCACCTTGGACATTACCAGGACCAATTGGAGCATTTATAGCAACAAATGACTGGAGAGCGGCAGTACTAAATGTAGTTTGTATAATAATTTCAGTAGTAATTTATTATCCATTTGTTAAAATGTATGATAAGAAGTTATTACAAGAAGAACAAGGCGAAGCTATAGCTGAATAAAATAAGAATCATTAGAGTGGTGAAGAAATTCACCACTTTATTTTAAAAAAATTTAGAGGTGAACAATATGGGAAAGTTAGGAATATCAATTTACTCAGAAAAAACAACAGAGGAAGCAATATATAAATATATAGATACAGCTAGTGAATATGGATTTAGTAGAATATTTTCCTGTTTACTTTCAGTAAATGATACTAAAGAAAATATAAAAAATAAATTTAAAAAAATAAATGAATATGCAAAATTGAAGGGCTTTGAAATTATAGTAGATGTAAGTCCAAGAGTTTTTGACGAATTAGGAATAAGCTATAAAGATTTAAGCTTCTTTAAAGAAATTGGAGCAGATGGACTTAGGTTAGATATGGGATTCACTGGTTCAGAAGAATCATTAATGACTTTTAATGATGAAAATCTTAAAATTGAAATCAATATGAGTAATAATACTAATTATATAGATACAATAATTGATTATATGCCTAATAAAGATAATTTAATTGCTTGTCATAACTTCTATCCACATAGATATAGCGGTTTAAATTTTGAACATTTCATGAAATGTACAGAAAGATTTAATAAGCATGGATTAAGAACAGCTGCGTTTATAACAAGTCAAAATGAAGGAACATTTGGTCCTTGGCCAGTTACAGATGGGCTTCCTACATTAGAACTTCATCGTAACTTACCAATAGAAGTTCAAGCAAAGCATTTAATAGCTTTAGGTAATATAAATGACATAATAATATCAAATTGTTATCCTACAGAAGAAGAAATGAAAAAGCTAGGTACTATGAGAAAAGATATGGTAACCTTCGATGTTTATCTTGAAGAGTCTACCCCAGAAATAGAAAGAAAAATATTATTTGAAGAAAAGCACTTTAATCGTGGAGACTTTTCAGATAATTTAATTAGATCAACACAAAGCAGAGTTAAGTATAAAGGACATAAGTTTGAACTATTTAATGCACCAGAAATAATAAAAAGAGGTGATATAGTAATAGAGAGCAGTGAATATGGTCATTATGCTGGCGAACTTCAAATTGCATTAAGTGATATGAAGAATAGTGGAAAATCTAATGTTGTAGGACATATTAAAGAAGATGAAATATTTATTTTAGATTATATAAAACCATGGCAAAAATTCAACTTCAACTTAATCAAGTAATTGGAGGTTAATTTATGTATTTTTTAGGGATAGATGGTGGCGGTACTAAAACATGCTTCACATTAATAAATGAAAATGGAAAAGTTATTAATAGAGTTATAAAGGGAACTTGTCATCCAGCTCAAATAGGATTTACTAATCTAGAGATATTATTAACAGAAGGATTAGAAGAAATAATAAAGTCTAGTAATATTTCTAAAGAAGAAATTACAAAAAGTTATTTAGGATTAGCTGGCTATGGAATAGTAAAAGAAATTGCAGAAGGAATAGCACAGGTTGTTTCTAGAGTATTTAGTAAAATGGATTATATCTTAAATAATGATGTAAGAGTTGCAATAGCAGGTGCATTAGCAGGCGAGGATGGTATTAATGTTGTCGCTGGTACAGGGTCAATAGCATTAGCATTAAAAGATGAAAAAGTCTTAAGATGTGGTGGATGGGGCTACTCTATAGGTGATGAAGCTTCAGCATATTGGATAGGTAAAAAAGCATTAGCTTTATTTAGTAAACAAAGTGATGGAAGATTAGAAAAAGCACCATTATATGAAATATTTAAAAAGGAACTTAACTTAAAGACTGATTTTGAAATAGTTTCTTATGTAAATGAAAAGTTAAAAGGTGATAGAGGCGAAATAGCAAAGCTTGCTAAACTATGCTCTGATGCTGCAAAATCTGGAGATGAGGGTGCAATAGCAATATTTAATGAAGCTGCTATAGAACTTTCACAAATGATAAGAACATTAGTAAAAAATTATGATGAAAATGTAGTAAAAGTATCATATACAGGCGGAGTATTCAAAAGTGGAGATCTAATCCTAAAGCCATTAAGAGAAAACTTAAAAGGATGCAATATTGAGTTAGTAGAGCCACAGTTAGATCCAGATTTGGGTGCATGTTTGCTTGCATATATTAATTCAGGAAATAAGATTACTAAAGAAATCATAATAAAAATGAAAGAATGAGAAATTCAAAAAAATAATTTAGGTAATCTGAATTATAGGAAAAAATGAAGAAGTTATGTAAATAAAAAGAGAAATTCTTCCGAATTTCTCTTTTTATTTTTTAAAATTTCAAGGCATTTATTTCTTAATTCTTTCACTGAAATTTCAAATATTTATTTAAAATGAATTTTCATTTTCCATTATTAATTACATAAAATCATAATCAACAGTGATTACACAATTGTATTGTGGATGTTCTTTTTTTATAGATGTCTTTATATCAGCTATCATTTTTTCTTGTTTTTTCTTATTTCCTGATTCTGAAGCTTCTAAGACTATATCAAATATCAAGTTTTTAATATCGCCTTCACCAACTATTCTAAAATCATGCATTGATTTTATTTCAGGATATTTTCTAAGAATTTTTTCAACGTAATCCCAAGTTTCTTTTATTTCATCTGTAAGAACACAAATTGGATCCATATGAATTACTAAATGTAAATTTAAATCTGTTGATATTTCTCTTTCAGCTTTATCTATTACGTTATGAATTTCCATTATATCTACATCAGCTGGAATTTCAGCATGTAATGAAGCTATAATTCTTCCAGGACCGTAGTTATGAACTATTAAATCATGAACTCCTGATATAAGTGGATAAGCTAATATTTTTTCACATAGTTCATTTACAAGTTCAGGATCTGGTGCTTCTCCAAGTAAGGGATTTAAAGTTTCTCTAACTAATCCAAAGCCAGCATATAAAATTGCTAGTGCAACAAATATACCAATATATCCATCTATAGGAAGACTTGTGAATTTAGCAAGTAAAAATGAGATTACAACTGTACTGGAAGTAAAAACATCACCTAAAGCATCTGTAGCAGCTGCTTTTAATGCAGAAGAATTAATTTTGTTTCCTATAAATCTATTAAAGGTTGAAAGCCATACTTTAAATCCAATTGAAATTAAAAGCAAGATAAATGGTATCAATTCAAAAGTTATAACTTCGGGATTCATAATTCTTTCAATAGAGGATTTAACAAATTGTACACCAACAAGCATTACCATGAAAGCAACTAAAAGCGCTGATAAATATTCTATTCTACCATGTCCAAATGGATGCTCCGCATCAGCAGGCTTGTTTGACATTTTGAAACCAATAATAGTAATTATAGATGAAGCAGCATCAGATAAATTATTAAAGGCATCTGCAGAAATCGCAATTGATCCAACTAGCATACCAACTGAAAATTTTATTACAAACAAAATAAAATTAATTATAATTCCAATAACTCCACCTAAAGTACCATAAGAATTACGTACCTTTGGATTTTTTGTATCTTCATCATTTTTAACAAATGACTTAACTAAAAAATTAGAAATCACAGTATCACTCCTATCTATATAATATTTTCCCAAGTAGTTATTTATATATTCAAACTTTTTTAGGAAACAGGTATAATAAGTAACAGGGAACAGGGAACAGGGAACATGGAACAGGGAACAGGTAACAGGTAACAGGTAACAAATAAAATATATAATTATTGATGTAATGTTCTTCGAGTTACTAAAAATAAATTAACTTTATATTCTTAAATTTAAAATATAAAACAGATTCATATTATTATATTTTAAATTTAACCTATTATTAATTGAAATATATAAGAATTATTATATACTAAAATTTACTAATTTCAATTACAATAAAATTTAAAAGAAGTTAAAGTTAAGTAGATTTAAGATATAAAAAAGGTATATTAAAATTTACTAAGTTCAATTATAATAAAAGTTATAAATAGATTTATTTTGCGAAACAATTTATATAGTTTACAGCACACAATTCACAGTTCACAGTTCTGGGAATAAAGTAACAGGTAATAAGTAACAGGTAACAGGGAACAGGGAACAGGTAATAGGTAACATGGAACAGGGAACAGCGAACAATTCAGCTTTGCTGAATTAAGAAATTGTTATATCAACAATTTAAGAGTTGATATAACTTAAAATTCAGAAACTACGAAGTAGTTTTATCATAAACTGTGAACTGTGCCTTGTGAACTGTGCACTAGAAATTTTGCTTCGCAAAATTTTACAAACTGGAGGTAAACAAATGGAAAGAGAATTAGCATTAGATTTAGTAGACTTTTTATATAAGAGTCCAACAGCATATCACTCAGTTGAAACTATAAAAGAAAGATTAGATTTAAATGGTTTTAGTGAAGTAAAAGAAAGTGAAAAATGGAACTTACAAAAAGAAGGTAAGTATTATGTTATAAAAAATGATTCAGCACTTATTGCATTCATTATTGGGAATGGAGATGTTGAAGAAGACGGATTTAAATTAATAGGAGCACATACTGATTCACCAGGGTTTAGGGTAAAAGCAAATCCGGAAATGGTTTCAGAAGGAAAGTATTTAAAGCTAAATACTGAAGTCTATGGTGGACCTATTCTTTATACTTGGTTTGATAGACCTTTAGGTTTAGCAGGAAAAGTAACATTAAAAGGACAATCATCTTTAAAGCCAGAAGTAAAGCTTGTTAATATTAATAAGCCGCTTCTTATAATACCAAGTGTTGCTATTCATATGAATAGAACAGTAAATGAAGGGTTTAATATAAATAAACAAAAAGATACATTACCTTTATTAAGCCTTATAAATGATAAGTTTGAGAAAGATGGATTCTTAGTTAATGTCTTAGCTGATGAATTAAAAGTTGATGCAAATGAAATATTAGGATTTGATTTAGGATTATATGAAGTAGAAAAGGGAGCTTTAATAGGATTAAATGAAGAGTTTATATCAGCTGGTAGATTAGATGATATGTGGATGGTTTATACAGGAATTCAAGCTTTAATAGATAGTAAAGTAAACAAATCAACTAAGGTTATGGTTTGTATGGATAATGAAGAAATAGGAAGTCTTACAGCTCAAGGAGCAAACTCAGCATTATTATTAAATATTTTAGAAAGAATAACTTTATCATTAGGAAAAGATAGAGAAGGAATGCATAGAGCATTAGCAAATTCAATAATGATTTCAGCTGATTTAGCTCATGCAGTACATCCAAATGCCGAAGAAAAACATGACCCAACAAATAGACCAGTTTTAGGCGAAGGACCAGTATTAAAGACTGCTGCTTCAGGAAGCTATAGTACAGATAGTTATAATGCAGCTATTTTTGAAGGACTTTGCAAAAAAGCAGAAGTTCCATATCAAAAATTCTTTAACAGATCAGATGTTAGAGGAGGAACAACTATAGGCCCTATAACATCATCATTATTAACAATTCCTGTTATGGATATGGGTGCACCTTTACTTTCAATGCACTCAATAAGAGAATTAGCATCAGTAAAAGATAATTCCTATACTATAAAGTTATTTATTGAATTCTATAATTCTTAATATATATGACTTAGATTTAAATATTAGTAATTAAATACAAACAATTACTCAAGAAACTCAGTTAAAACTGAGTTTCTTTTTTACTATAAGGAAATTATAAAAAGTTTATCAGTGGATGGCTATTTATAATTTCTTTCTTTTAGTTTTCCAGTAGGCATATGTAAGTTTGTGTTGAGCTGGAGTAAAGCTATGGAATAAGCCAATTTACATATATCTACTTTTTATTACAAATAATCAATTATACACATAGTAATTTGCTTTGTCAATGTCATGAAATGAAATAAAATTTCATAATAAAACTATTGAAATATCATTTCAGATATGATAATATAATGTTGTACTGAAAACGTAGTCAAAATATTTTGAAAGTTATACTTAGTTCGGAGGTATTATATGAAAAAAATAGATTTAGAAAAATTAACAACTGAAAGTAGAAATCAAAATACCCTAGATATAGATAAGGTTTCAACCTTAGAAATGGTAAAGAAGATTAATAGTGAAGATAAGAAAGTTGCAGAAGCAGTAGAAGTAGAACTTCCAAAGATTGCAGAAGCTATAGATGGAATAGTTAAAGGTATACACAAAGGAGGTAGACTAATTTATATAGGTGCAGGAACATCAGGAAGACTTGGAATACTAGATGCATCAGAATGTCCACCAACATATGGAGTTTCAGAAGAATTAGTTCAAGGAATTATAGCAGGAGGACAGGAAGCAATATTTAGAGCAAAAGAAGGTGCAGAAGATTCGAGAGAATTGGCTGTTGAAGATTTAAAAGCTAAGAACTTAAATGAAAATGATACAGTAGTTGGATTAGCAGCATCAGGTAGAACACCTTATGTAATAGGCGGACTTGAGTATGCTAATGAAATTGGAGCATTAACAGTAGCAGTTACTTGTAATGCAGGTTCAGAAGTTTCAAAAGCAGCTAAAATTTCAATAGCACCAGTAGTAGGGGCAGAGGTAGTTACAGGTTCAACAAGATTAAAATCTGGAACAGCTCAAAAATTAGTTTTAAATATGCTATCAACAGGAGTAATGATAAAGCTTGGAAAAGTTTATGGAAACTTAATGGTAGATGTAAGAGCAACAAATGCTAAATTAGTTGAAAGAGCTAAAAAGATAGTTTGTGAAGCTACTGGCGTAGATAGAGAAGAAGCAGAACAATTCTTAATAGAAACAAATTTTGATGTTAAGCTTTCAATATTTATGATATTATCAAAGCTAAATAAAGATGAAGCTAAAAATATCCTAGATAATAATAATGGATATATAGCAGAAGCTTTAAAAAGCATAAATTAATAAAAAATTACAAAATATAAGTAAAAAATAATACAATAAGATGGAGGGACTTAAAATGACAAATGCTGAAATTGCTAAAAATTTAGTTGAATTACTAGGCGGGAAAGAAAATATAAAATCAGTTGCTAATTGTATGACTCGTTGCAGATTAGAACTTAGAGATTACTCAAAAGCTGACATGGAAAAAATAAAGAAGTCAGAAGGAGCTTTAGGAGTTGTTAATGCAGAAGGTCAATTACAAGTAATATACGGACCAGGTAAGGTTAATAAAGTTACAGCTGAGGTTAGCAAAATAGTTGGTAAACCTGTTCTTTTAGGAGAAGATGCTGTTAAGGCAACAAAAGAAAAATTAAAAGAAAAAAATGATACAAAGTTTAAAAATTTACTTAAGAAATTAGGAAATGTATTTATACCATTAATACCTTTATTTGTGGCATGTGGACTTGTACTTGCTGTAAATAATATTTGTAATGTACAATTTGGGGATGCTTATAAGACAACTACAGCAGCTCAAATTATAGGACTTGTTGGTAATGGTGTATTCTCAATATTATCAATTTTAGTAGGTGTAAATGCAGCAAAAGAATTTGGTTCAGATATGCCAATGATGGGTGGAGTATTAGGTGGAATACTTTCATCAGCAGCACTAGCTAATATTACACTTTTTGGAAAGCCTTTAACACCAGGTAGAGGTGGAATTATATCAGTTATATTAGTTGTTGTTCTATCAGTTTATATAGAAAAAGCTTGTAGAAAAGTTGTACCAGATGTATTAGATTTATTTGTAACACCATTAGTTACATTAACTGTATCAGTACTTGCAGCATTATTTATTCTTCAACCAGTAGGTGGAGCTATATCAGATTCAATAGGTACTTTAGTTGCTCAAACAATTGCATCAGACAATATGGTTATATCAGTAATTTCAGGAGCAGTTTCAGGTGCTTTATTCTTACCACTAGTTATGACTGGAATGCACCAAGCATTAACACCAATACATGCAGATTTAATAGCTAATGCAGGATTTACAGTATTACTTCCAATATTAGCAACAGCAGGTATGGCACAAGTAGGAGCTACTATAGCAGTACTTAGAAGAACTAAAAATGAAAGATTAAAGAAGACAGCTAAAAATGGATTAGTACCAGGATTCTTAGGAATCGGAGAACCTTTAATATACGGTATAACATTACCACTTGGAAAACCATTCTTAGGAGCTTGTTTAGGAGCTGGAGTTGGTGGAGCTGTAATGGCAATCTTCAAGGTTGGAGCAGTAGCAATGGGAGTATCAGGATTACCACTAGCATTATTAATAGCTAATGGAAAGATGTTTGTATTCTTAATTGGAGTAGTTGTATCATATATAGCAGGATATATATTCACAGAAATGCTTGGATTTGAAGACCCTGTTGAATAATTTACAATTTACAATTGACAATTAATGAAATAATTCAGACGAGCTGAATTATGAAAATTTAATAGTAAAGAAAAACTAATGTAGATAGAGAAATTTGCAAGAATTTCTCTATCTAATTTTTATAATTAAGCATACGATTAATTATTTCATCTTTAATTTTTTTCATTTTTTAATTAAAAACTGGAGGTTTTTTTATGTATTATGGATTTTCTGTTTATTTCGGACTTGATAACACAAAAGAAGAAAATATTCAATTATTAAAGGATGCGCATAGTTTAGGTTTTGGCAGAATATTTACGTCTCTTCATATACCGGAAGCTAATTATGAAGTTTTAAAGGTAGAAGTTAGAGAGTTTTTTAATTTAGCTAAAGAATATGACATGGATATAATTAGTGACATATCTCCCAATACTTTTAAATTTCTTGATTTAGAAGATATGGATTTAAAAGGATTAAGGGATATGGGAGTAAAAACCATTAGAATTGATTTTGGGTATAGTGAAGAAAATATAGCTAAAATGAGTAGAAATGAATATGGTATAAAAATTCAATTAAATGCTTCAACTATTACTGAAAGATTTTTTGAAGAACTTGATAAATACTCTCCAAATTATAGTAATATAGATGCTTTGCATAACTTTTATCCTAGAATTGGAACTGGGATATCTGAAGAATGCATGATAGATAAAAATAGAATTCTTAAAAAGAGAGGAATAAAGCCTTGTGCATTTGTTCAATCAAACAATAGGAAAAGAAGTCCATTAAAAGATGGGCTGCCAACTCTTGAAGATCATAGAGGATTAAGTGTAAAAGAAGCTGCAAATCACTTATTTGCCTTAGAAAATGAATCTGTTTTTATAGGAGATTCTCTTCCAACTTATGAGGAATTAAAAGATTTATCATCATTAAAGCAGGATGTTGTAGAGCTAGATATAGAAATAAAAACTAATGATGAATTAATTCTTAGAATTTTAAATAATATTTATTCATCAAGAACAGATGAAGCAAGAGATGCTATAAGAGCAAGTGAAAGTAGACTTATTTTAGAAGGTGGTGTTATAGAGCCTTTTAATACAGTAAGTAAGAAATATGGAGATATATCTATAGATAATAAAGACTATATGAGGTATATGGGAGAGCTTGAAATATTAAAAAGAAATCAAGATGCAGATCCTAGAACAAATATTGTAGCTTCTGTTTTACAAAAGGACTTTTATTTATTAAAATATATATGTAACGGAAAAAAATTTCATTTCAATATAATTAATAAATAAGTCAAAAAGATGGTAGGGTGTGAAAATGAACGTATTGCAGTATATAAAACAAAACTTCGAGAGCTTCACAGATAGAGAAAAATTAATAGCTGAATATTTACTTAGTAATAAAAAGAGTATTATAAATATGTCAGCAAAAGAAATTGGAGATGTTACAAATACTTCAGCTCCAACAGTTGTTAGATTCTCTAAAAAAATAGGTTTTGATTCTTTAAATGAAATGAAACTACGATTATCATTAAATTTACAAAATGATGAAGATAATTCTGATTTTGAATATTTGCATGGAGATTTATCAACTAAAAATATAATTTACGGAATAAAGGCTTCTATTGATTCTATAATGAATCAAACAATTGGAATTTTAAAAGAAGAAGAATTAGAAAAAGCAATAGAAATACTTAACAAGGCTAAAAATATATATATATTTAGTGTGGGTGTTTCTAGCTTAGTAGGAATGGATTTCTATTATAAATTAAGTAGAATAAATAAAAGATGTATTGCACATGCAGATACACATCTTCAAATTACATCCTCAGCACTTATGGAAAAAGGTGATGTAGCAATAGCAATATCATACTCAGGAGAAACTAAAGAAGTTATAAGGTGTGCAAAAAATGCTAAGGAAGCAGGAATACCAGTTATATCAATAACAAAGGCAAGTATAAACAATACGTTGGCTAATATATCAGATATAGTTCTCCAAGTACCATTTGTAGAAAAGACATTAAGAGAAGGTGCTATGAGTTCAAGAATATCACAACTTGCAATAATAGATATGCTATTTATAGGAATGGCAAAGAATAACTTAAAGGCTGTAGAAGAAAAACTTAGGGTAACAAGAAAAGCAGTAGAAGAACTGAAGAATTAGTGAAAAGTGAAAGAATGAAAATTTATTTGAAATTAAAATTTCAAATTGCAGTGAAAAAGTTAAGGAGAGATTCATTTGAATCTCTCCTTTTCAATTGTGCTTCTGATTGTTATTTATGATTGAATTATATATAATTGAATATAGTATTTACCAATTTTTATGAGATAATATAAAGTAGGGAGGGAATGAGATGAAAAAAAATTTAAGTTTAATAATTATGATTGTGACGATTCTTTCTATTATGACAGGGTGTATAGTTAGAAATCAAAGTTCAGCACATAATACTATCGAACAAGGAAGTAAAATAAAAGATACCTATATTTATAAGGTTGAAGATGATTTTAAAGGAATGAAATTAGAAATAAATTTAACTCTTACTAAGGGGAATGTTAAATTTGAGCTTAAAGATCCAAATGGGGATATACAGTGGAGCGAAGAAGTTACATCTGATAAGCCTTTAAAAGAAATAAAAAGTTTTGATAAGATAGTTGGAGATTGGACATTGACATTTGAAAGTATTGATAACTCAGGAGAAGGTGAGTTTGATTTACAATTTAATAGACTATAAAAATAATGAATAATGGATAATTGAAGAATAAACTTCTATAAAGTTTAGAGAATTTAAGTAGAAATTCGAAAGAATTTCTATTTTTTATTTTTATAATTCAACGCAGACTAATTATAACCTGAATTATCAATTATCAAATTTTCATTGTTACACAGCTTGTCCGAATTAGTTTCACTATTTTTCTATGAGTAAAATTCTTCAATAATGTAAATAATAAACTTAGTCGAGTTTTAAAATGCCT
>VSSQ01000835.1_pt1 | contig 14989 bp, 13 predicted proteins | sample 4763081 | NCBI WGS metagenome assembly VSSQ01 (sample SAMN12137344, study PRJNA551015) | bioreactor metagenome | isolation source: SDC9 anaerobic chlorinated ethene degrading culture | place: USA: Knoxville, Tennesee | collected 2015-01-01
ACTCTCATTTGACGAGTCATTGGCTGTTCCTTGTTGTTTAGTTTTCAAAGACCATGGACCACTTTGTCGTCCGCCGGTTATTGGCGGCGAAATTTATAATAGCATTTCTGACGAATTTCGTCAACAGTAAATTCGATTAAAATTTTAATTACCGTAATAATATTTTCAACATCCGGCGCAGCCATGGAGAAGATGCCATTGATCCTTTCTATAATTCAGACTGGCTGCGCAGCCCAAGCGTCTATTTTTTCTACTTTTATTTTGGGAGTAGCCAGCGCTTTTACATAAATCAAGGTGCAGCATGGCTCCTGCTTTGCTTTGAAAAAACGGTTTGAACGAAAAATAGAAATCGTTCAAACCGTTGCTATGATTAGGTTTGGAGCGGGTGATGGGAATCGAACCCACGTAGCTAGCTTGGAAGGCTAGTGCTCTACCATTGAGCTACACCCGCAGAATAAATATGGTGCGCTCGAAGGGATTCGAACCCCTGGCCTTCTGATTCGTAGTCAGACGCTCTATCCAGCTGAGCTACGAGCGCAAATTCTGTACGGCGTTACCATACCGACAGTTATTGATTATAACCATAATTTTCTTCCAAGTCAATGGGAACTTGGAAGCTCGACCTGATTTATCAATTCTGCTAACCCTTATTGACCTCAAATATCCCAAATTTAATCTTAACTCCCTGGTTGCTGAACTTTTCTTCATATTCAGTCTTAATATTTTCGGTGAATTCACTTTGATGCAAATCAAAGGTTCTGTACTTTTCAATAAAGCCTTCCTCGGCAAAGTACCTTAAGCTATCTTTAAACAATTCATCATCATCTGTTTTAAACCATATTTCTGAATGGTCTTTCATAAGCTTTTTATAGACCGACAGAAATTGAGGATGTGTTAGTCTTTTGTGATGATGCCTTCGGCTGGGCCATGGATTGCAAAAATTAATATAGATCTTTTCTATCTGGTCATGCTTGAAGATATTCTCCAGCTTAGCAATATTCATAGGCACAACTCTTACATTATGGAGAGCCTTCTCATTAATTTTTCGCAGAGCTTTGACCAGCACCTCATCATAAAGATCGATAGCTATATAATTGATATGAGGGTTCAGCTCTGCACATTGATTGATAAACTGCCCCCGTCCGCAGCCCAGTTCAAGATGAATAGGGTGGTTATTGCCAAAAGCCTCCTGCCAATTTTCCTTATACTGCATAGGATTATAGATAACCTTAGGATCACTCTCCAGCTCAGGTCTTGCCCAGGCTTTTCGTCTAAGTCTCATGTCATTCTCCTCGATGTTCAAAAAATAAAAAAGTTCATAAAATAGCTATTGAAACCCTTGAAGCAAAGGACTATTCTGAGTAGTAGCTGAATCAATTTTTTGAATTATAAAACTTCCGGATTATCGCTTAGTCCAGACCGTTCTGCCGCAGGCCAGCTCCCTCTCTCCTGACTGATCAAGAATGCGATGCAGGTATTGGAGTCCGGCGCCCTTGGCTCCTTGGCCTTGAGACAGTATGTCCGTACCATATGGGGTTTCTTTCTTATAGATCACTTCCAGCCGTTGCAGCCTGTAATCTTTTAGAGACTCTTCAGATATCCCTTCCAGCATCCACTCGACATACCGTGTATTGTTGACATGGCCATTGGTATCAATATCGCTTCTTCGGACATGAAACCTTATCTCCGAGTGGATATCCGTGATTTCCGGCAAATCCTCAAAAGGCTCCTTCCCTTCATATCTCTCCGGCACTCCATATTGAGCCGCAAAATGGAGTGGGATCCGGGTGGGGCGCCTTTTATCAATATTTAAGTAAATCCACAGGGAACCGGCTTTGCCTATAATATTCCCTTGCGAATCTCTGATTGTAAACATCCTTTCGCCATAAAACCGTTCAAACCCTGTATTAAGAGTCTCGATGGTTACCTTTTCCCCTAAACGGGGATAGCGCTCCATCTCCAATCGCCAACGATTAAGCACCCAGCAGGTTCTTAGCTCCATGAGGGATTCGATCCCTAATCCTACAGCCTCGGAATGAGCTATGGCACAATCTTCAAGAAAGTCCAATATAGTTATTACCGAAGCCTCTCCAAACTGATCCACCTGGAAATAAAAGATCTCATACTCTTTACTATATCCCGACATGATGACCATCCTTACTTATTTTTGACTATATCCATAGTTTAATCCATTATCGATTCCCAAGCAAAGAAAAACCAAAAAATACTACTTTCCAATCCGGCTATGAAGGAGTATCAGTATGACTTACGACCACCAATTCGTCCGCTCGACCATGATCATCTGTCTCTTAACATCCTTTATCGGGGCCTTTATGTCCAATTCCGTGAATATTGCTATTCCTGCCCTTTCACTTGACTTTACCGTAACCCAATTGCACCTCAATTGGGTGGTAACCATTTATCTGTTAACCAGTGCCGCCTTGTCCATCCCTTGCGGACGTTTAGCAGATATTATCGGCAGAAGGAAGCTCTTTCTGATCGGCATCGGTCTATTTTGCTTAAGCTCTTTAGGCTGCAGCCTGACTCCCTCTTTTAATGTTTTAATTTTCTTCCGGCTTTGCCAAGGCGTGGCCAATGCCATGATCGCAGGAACATCCATGGCGATTCTGACGACGGTGGTTCCTCCCCAACAACGGGGTAAAGCCCTGGGCATTGCTTCGGCCGCCGTCTATATAGGGCTTTCCCTTGGCCCCGTCTTAGGGGGATTGTTTGTCAAAATCATCAGCTGGCGAGCAATTTTTGCTTTTGGCTTCGCCGTAGACGCTCTGATCCTGGTACTCATCCTTACCAAGCTGACAGGGGAGTGGAAAGCCGCCGCAGGAGAAGTTTACGACTATAAAGGGGCTGCTCTGTGGATTTCCGGCCTTACTCTCTTGCTGTTTGCCTTATCCAATTTAGCTTTAGCTCCCTTTTATACTCTCCTGCTGATTGCCGGCTTGGTCCTCTTAGGGATCTTTATCCGGGTTGAGCTCAAGACCGACTCCCCCATCTTTGCCCTTAGGATCTTTGCCAAAAATACACCTTTTGTCTTTTCTAATCTGGCCACAGCGATCAATTATCTTGCTACTTTCGCCTTAGGCTACCTCTTATCCTTGTACCTCCAGCTTATCTTAGGGCTGGACAGCTCCCTGGCGGGGCTTATACTCCTCTCCCAGCCCGTCCTCATGGCCCTTCTCTCCCCATTTGCCGGGCGGTTATCCGACAAGATCCAGCCCCGCATCCTCTCCTCTGTGGGCATGGCCATCGTTACTGCGGGACTCCTCCCGATTATCTTCTTTACGTCTTCCACACCCATCGCCTTGATTGTGGCTGATTTGGTGTTCATCGGCATCGGTTATGGACTGTTTGCCTCCCCCAACACCAATGCCGTCATGAGTTCGGTGGACAAACGCTATTACTCCATTGCTTCATCCACCTTAGGAACCATGCGGCTCTTAGGGCAGACCTTAAGCATGGCTACCGTATCTTTGATGACATCGCACTTTATCGGCAATACCAGCCTTTATTCTCCGGAATATCCCCGGGTTTTCATGATCAGCTTTAAACTGAGCTTTATTATCTTTACCATACTCTGTTTCCTGGGCATCTTCGCCTCCCTGGCCCGGGGCAAGAAAGAGCAGGTTCAATGATTAGGATCTTTCGCTTTGCTGTATTGGTGAAGGGTTAATCCTACGGTAATAACAGTTAAGAGAATTCCCGTGAACATGGCAAGGCCATAACCCAAGCTTTTGGCCGCAATGAACAGGGTTTGCATCCCAGCCTCTTCATAGTATCCCATCCCCAAAAACAGATCATCAATCCCCGGAATATAGCCTATTTGATACACAATATGCCCGCCAATGATCAGGGGAATAAAGGCAAACACCAATTTAATCCGCTTAGAGGCCGCTTTCGTCTTAAAAGGCTTCCCCAGCCACCAGCCAAGTGCTCCGCCCAACAGGGCCGCCAGCAAATAGGTCAAGGTAAACCAAAGCTGCCATTGACTTGGGGGCATGGAGCCATGAAGAGGTTCAAAAACCATGATCGGAAAAAGGATTCCCATGAGCATACCAATAAAAACAGCATACCCTTGATTGACACGGGTCAGATGCCAAACCTCCCGTGCCGGTACTCTTAAGTTGACCTGGACATTCTCATGCTGGCAATTGCTGACGCATTTAAAGCATAATTTGCAATCCAAATTATTATCCAGATAGGGCAAATGCTGACTCATCGGGCAGCCCTTGACCCCATCCCTGCCCACATAACAATCAAAGGTGGTGCATTTATTCAGGCATACCGCTGCATCTGCTCTTACTTCCAAGAGAGAACCGATGGAGGCCGTCCCGATAAAGCCTCCCAAAGGGCAAAAATGCCGGCACCAGGCATGGCGGGGATAAAGAACGCTGACAATAATGGCCAGACCTTGAATAACCAGGAGCAGCAAAGCGGTAAAAAGCATATGGGAACGCATGCCCGTAAAGATTTCCGCCCAAAAAATCAGGGCAAATAAAACACTCACCATCAGATAATCATATTTGACAAAGAGGGCGGGCAGCGGCCGTTTCGGGTGATAGCGATCTTGTACAAACTCCATAATTTTGGAAAAAGGACAAAATGTGCACCATAGTCTCCCCAATAAAGGGGATAGAATAGCCAGAGAGGGCCACCAAAGGCCCCAGACCAAGACAAAAACTTTCATAGTAAGCGGTAATTGAGGAAGAAAAACCAGTCCGACAATCAGCAGGAGGAACAAAACTGCCGAAATCCATTGCAGACTGTGGAGCAGCTTCCTACTTTTGAATAAACTTTTAAAGAATCCCCATTGTAAAAGATTGATTTTACTCCCGATCTTTTCCGCAGTAGGACCAAAAAAGATTTGCTCTAACCCGATGACATCCTGATCGGCGAGAAAGAAAGCCCGCTCCATGACCTGAATAAGCTCTGTTACATTGCCTTGGCGATAATTATGAGACAGGAGAAGCTGTGTCGCTTCAGAGGTTAATACAGGTACTTTGCGCTGATGCTTCTGAGCTAAGCTCTCCACAATGCCTTGAGCGATGATCGGGATATCCCTTTTACGCTCCCTTAAAGGCGCTATGGAGTAACTATGCTCAAAACAAGCAGCCAATTCAGGCATAAGCTGGGGATCCTTATGCTTGTTATCTTCCTGAATACTGCCGATGACCAGACAGGAATGATGAGCAGTGCCAAGCACCTGAGCCAGCCTTATTTGAAGCTCAGGGGTAATTTGATCTATTTCCTGGATGAAAAGGGTCCCTCCTGCGGCAATATCCTCAAACGTAAAAGCAGCGTAAGAGCTTTCTGCAGCTTTCTTTTCCTCTTTGAGCAGATAACCCCATTGCTGTTCAAAACGCTGACCATTCAGGACGACAAAGGGAGCCGCCTCTCCAAAAAGCTGCTGATGAGCATACCAGGCCACCATTTGCCGGCCCGTGCCTCTCTCTCCCCTGATCAGCAAATGCCCCTCAGTCTGCTGGAGCTTCTTAAACAAGCGTTCTACCTCATGGGTGGTTTTCACACTGCCCCAGATCCCGTAAAATTTATCTTTATACCGGGTAAGTTGAATGGCCGACCGTAAGACTTCCTTATAACGGCTTGCCGAGAGCATTTGATGGGTTTCAGCAAGATTATCCGTTAAATTGCCGATGATGGTGCCGTAGATTTGAGGCCAGCGCAACAAGATACGAGCGAAATCTTCGGCCTTAATGGTCAGGAGGCGCACCGGCTCCAGAGAACGAATCGTTTCAGTGGCCGCCTTACCCGTGACCAAAGAAACCATGCCCAATACCTTATCCTCACTGTCCAGCTTTCCTTCTTCGAGTATATAGACTGCCGCAGGCTTTTTTCCTGCTTCGATGAGAACGGCCCCTTTAGGGTAGATCTCCCAGTGAAATTCGTGAGCACACTCAATTCGATCCTGTTGTGACAAATCCGCGAGAAAAGGCACCTCAGAGAGAAGATGGAATTTTTCTTTCACAGGGTTCACCCCCCACTACGCTAAATTCGGAATTTTAAGTCTACTATACGCTATGGAAAAAGCTGCTGCCAAGGATTTTAAATTCACAAGAATAAGAATACATGATACAAAAAAGATGAGGTGATGGATTTGCCTTATGCGGGCATTAAAAAAGGCCAACTATACTTGGCTGGAGACATTGGCGGAACCAAAACTCTCCTAGGACTTTATTCCCTGGAAGGCACTGAGCTTGTCTTAGTCAGGGAAAGGAATTTCCCCAGTAAAGACTGGCAAGACTTAACAGCCCTTATACAAGGATTTTTAGATGAAATATCCCTAACGCCTGAAGGAATAACCGGAGGCTGCCTCAGCCTGGCCGGGCCCATCACTCAAGATAAGTGTTTCCTCACCAACTTGAATCGGGTTATTCATTGTCCTGACTTGCGCTCCTCCCTGCCATTGCGAAGGCCTCTGCTTTTGGTTAACGACCTTGAGGCTATGGGGCAGGGCCTCATGGATTTAAGGGGGGAAGATTTAATTTGTCTCAACCCTTCCGCAGAGAGTCCTTCCCCTTCCCTTGCCTCGCCTCCTGCCCTTTCCCTCGCCAGGCCCTCACTTAACCGGGCACTGATCGCCCCCGGTACAGGCTTGGGTCAGGCCATGATCCTGGCTGACGGACGGGTTTGCGCCACGGAAGGCGCCCATGGGGACTATGCCCCCCGCACCGAGCAGGAAATACCTCGGGTTCGACAGTCTGTAGGCACAAGAAGTGCCCCAAACCCGTGCCATGCATAGGCTAGAGACACCTGTGGATACTTTGCCGTGTATCTACGCTTTTTACCCCTTTTGAAGGGTAATATCCAGTATTCTTGCAGGTTCTGGGACTTCAAGCAAAAAAAGAATTCTCTTTTGTCCCTCGGTTAATTCAGTTCTTTGCCAGACTTTCCCGTCGGAAGATTGGTGTTCTATGAGATGCATGGAATCCAGCTCCGAACGCACTATAGGCCATGTTTGCAGCGTATTCACTTCTGCAACTCTCACAAGAAGGAGGGCCAGCCAACACAAAAGGACATGGGAACGGATTCGTTCTTCCTTACGGTGGTACACCGGACGCAACTCCAGCGTCGTTTTTAGGGTTCTAAACGCTCTTTCCACTTCAAGGAGCTGCTTGTAACCTAAGGCAATGTCTTCAGTAGAAAGGGTATCATCTGAGGTACGGATAAGATATTTTCCATCAAGATGTTCCATCGCTTTAACTGCTTGGGTATTTATTTTGAGATTTCCCTTGGAATCCATCTTAAGATACTTCTTGTAGGTCATATGAGTATTGAGACGGCAATGAGCTTTGGTATGGGCTGTTCCGTCCAGTTCCTTCAGTCGAGCAAGCTCAGCTCTAATCTTCTCTAAATGTTTTTCGCGTTTTGCCGCATCACGGCGTGCCTCGGCAGGATTGCGAACGAGCACATAGCGATGTCTAGCTTCCCCATCACCGACAACGACTTCCTTTACTTCCAAGTTCTCGCGCACACTACGAAAACGACCAGGGTGAGATAAGGCTTTTTCCACGTCTGGTTTTCCTGCACTTAGTCGTTCTCCCACGATATAATGCCCACCCGCTTGTTGTAACGTTCGCAGATTCACCTCAGAAGAAAAACCCCGATCAACTACGGTAATGACTCGGCCAAGCTTCCAACCGATGAGCTCCCTCTTGATCTCAGGAATCACCGACATATCCGAGGTGTTTCCGGGCCACGACCAACAACGGATGGGAATCCCGTCGCGAGTGACGGCCAAGCCGATCACGATTTGAGGAAGATCCGGGCGACTATCCTTGGAGTGCCCTTGAAGCTTGAACTCTTCATCATCCCATTCATCCATTTCAAAATAAGTAGAGGTTGTATCGAAGAAGAGCAGGTCGACTTCCAAATGAAAAAGGTCAGCAACCGCGTTGAAAATTTCATGTTGGAGTTCTTCCTCAGATTCTAAAAGGAAGTCCATCGCCCGGTAGCAATGCTGAACATCGAGTTCATGGAGCCCGGGAACAGCTACCTTTTTAGCGACCCACTCTTGCAGCCCTAATTTGCTTGAAGGAGCTAATGCCCGATTGGCGACCATGGCGAAGAGGATGCGCTCCATTTCAACTCTGAACTCGCGATCCTTTAAACGCTTACCAAGGATCTTATCGATCCCAATCCGGCGCCAAAGCCCATCAAGAAACCAGGTTCCGCCCATAGGGCGACTGGAGATGAAACGAAGCTCAGGAGCCTTTTCACCGAAGAGAGAGGGCTCTTCACCAAGGAAACGCTGAATGCTTCGAGAAAGCCGTCGGAGGCCCTCCATATCCAGCTCATCCATCCGTCCGAAACTATGAATCACCTCTGCCTGCGGTGTCCCTGTCTTCGGATTGCGGACATTATGAGCCAACTGGACATATTTCACAACACTATGATCTTTGTTTTTACGAGAAGTTACACGAATATACATGATTCTATTTTACCATTGTGTACCTACTTCATCAATATATATTCTAATAATATTTAGAGTTATCCACATTTTCGTGTGCCTACATATTTTAATGCTATTCACTTGTGGATAACCCCTTAAACCCGCGTGGTTGATGGGTCTCAGTTTTTTCCATGTGCCTAAAATGCAATCTGACTGTCGAACCCGAGAATACGGTTGTGGCGCTTTCTGGCTCAACGATACGGTCATGTCAGCTATGAGAGAGTCCTCTCCGGTCCCGGGCTGGCAGATCTCTATCGTTTTCTATACTGGGAGGCTCTTTCCCCCTCTCTCCCTAGCCCGGCCTCTGACTCTATCCCTACCCCTGATTCTAGCCTTACTCCTGCCGAGATCACAAAAAAAGCCCTCGACGGAATCTGTCCACTCTGTACAGAAACATTGGAGCTCTTTGTGAAAATTCTGGGCGCGGAAGCAGGCAATCTCGCTTTAAGGACTTTGGCCTATGGAGGAATCTATCTGGGCGGGGGCATCCCCCCTAAAATCCTGCCCAAGCTTCAGGAAGATGGCTTCATGGAGGCCTTTCTCGCTAAAGGCCGTTTGAGAGAGCTTTTATCCCAGATCCCTATCTATGTGATCCTTAATGAAAGGACTCCCTTGCTGGGGGCCGCCCGTTTGGCGGCGGCAGCCGGGTGTCCTCCTGCATGATCTCAAAAACGAACTTAAGCTCTAGTTTCAGATATGTGGTAATTCTTTCAATCTTGAAATAGATTAGTTCTTATCTTTTGTCGGAGAAAATTATCCAACTCTACCTTCTGAGAATTTATAATTATCAGGTTAATCTTATATGTCCCAAACCAGTTGTTTTTCGTCATCACTAACTTTGTATAATCCTTTAGCTTGTTAAAAGACGGTACATTCCAATTATATGATTTGAAATTATGCCATTCTATTAAAATTCCGCTAATAAGTAATCCTTTTTCTGTGAAAACTGGCTTTTCAAAAAAAATGAAATATAGCTCATATATTGATAAAAATATTAGCATTGATAGAGGTAAGGATTCAGGTATTCTATATAGTAACAAGGAACACAAAATAATTAACAACAAATTTAAAACAGATAATCCCCAGCTAAATATTGGCGAAGTCTTTATTTCTCTTTCAAGTTCAAACAATAAGTGTCCACAATCTTTTTTCAATTTCATAATTCTATATTTTTGTAATAACAAAAATACAATACCTGAAATAAATACAATAAATCTTGCCATATTGAGATCAATTATGCAAGATGTTTGGAGCAAGGACACAATCACATTAATGATAATATAAATGACGTAAATTAAATACAAAAATCTCCCCCCTTGCACATAAAAAAGCTATCAATAATTTAAAATTTAGATTAACGTTCCCAGGGCCATGTGAACAGGTTTAGCAACATGACCCCGGTCGCTGAGAAACATGAAAGCGTATTCTTGTATGGTTTTCCCTCCAATGTCTGAAAACCCTTTATAAATTTATAATAACACCCTAAAGCATCTTGCTGGATTTTTATTCAAAGAGGCTGTCCGAAATTGGTACGCGCGTACTTATTTCGGACAGCCCTTTTACTTCCGGCAAAGCAGCGAAGCAGTCCTCCCTACCCACGGAGGAATCTATTTGGGTGGCGGCATCCCCCGTGAGAAAACAGGAGGTTGACATTTTTTACCCTTACTTTACTTTTAATTAATGATACAAGGGATACAAAATGTTTTAGCCATGATATTGTATTAATGTGGAAATGAAACTTTTTACTTCACTTTTTCGTTTTACAAACAGCAGAAGATTAACATATTGATCCAAACCAGTTTAATAAGAATTAAGAAAGCGGAACGAGCCATATTAATATAAGGTAAGTGATTAAAACAGCGGGAGGCTGATGATGCAGAATAAGCTCTTAAATGTAAAAAACCTGCAAACTAAAGGTTCCGGCGCCGCTTTCCTGATTACCGGGGTTTTTCTGACTTTACTTGTGGCTTTCCTTTATTTTGACCAAAGTTCTGAGCTTTCGGCTGTCATCCAGAACTTAGGAGGGGCGGGAATGCTGCTCGCCGTTATGCTCATGGCTGTTTTCTGCCTGACCCCCATTCCTTCGGAAGGCCTGGTTGTAGTCTTCCTGAAGATCTATGGCATATACCTTGGGACATTTCTGGCTTGGCTGGGATGCAATCTGAGTACCTTGGTTATCTTTTTTGCAGCCAGGCATTACGGGCAGATCTTTTTTAAAAAGCTTCTGACTCCGGAGCGGTTTAAGCTGGTGGATAGCTGGGTTAACGATAAAGGAACCTGGGGTTTGTTTATCGCCCGGCTGCTGCCGCTCCCGGCCTTCATCGTCAATTACGCTGCCGGAATGATTCCGTCGATTAAATTGTGGCCCTACTTCTGGACAGCTGCTTTATCCATCATTCCCTATTATGTGGGAACTGCTTTAGTCTATCTGGGGATTACAGCCAAGATGTGGATTTGGCTGGTGATCGGCGGAGCAGCAATTCTTATTTTCTGGAGCATTAGCTATCTGCTTAACCGAAAATCCCTCAAAGTCGGTTGATCGTAACTATTCCAAGCTGCTAAGGCTCTGCAAAGGAGATCTTTTACAGAAATGGCTGCCACTTTAATTTCATTGCAGGAGGTTGAGCAATATGAGCAATTTACGGGTGTTAGTCATTTCCGCTGCCTTTGGTGCAGGCCATATCAGGGCTGCTGAGGCGGTTATTGAGGCAATCTGGGCTAAAAGGCCCAACACTGAGATCTATCACGCCGATTTCGGAGCATTTTTGAATAAAGCCTTTCATTTGGTGATTAAAACCGCCTACATTGATATGATCAAATATACTCCCAAGCTTTGGGGGGAATTCTATTACAGGACATCGGATATCCCGCCGGATTCCTTGTTCCAGCGTTTCTTAAATGGTTTGGGGCGCCAGGAGTTTATCAGCTATATCCATTCTGTGCAGCCGGATCTTATTGTCTGCACTTATCCGACCATAGCCGGTGTTTTGGCTCAGTTGAAAGAAAAACGGCTCCTAACCGTTCCCCTGGCTGCTGTAGTAACCGATTATGCCATTCACAACCAATGGGTTCATCAAGGTGTAGACTTGTACCTGGTGGGCTCACAAGAGGTTGCGGATGGATTGGCTCAACGGGGCATCGATCCGGGGTGCCTTAAGGTTACTGGAATACCGGTCAGTCCCAAATTCGAAATCAAACTGGACCGGGAAGAGCTGGTCGGAAGATTCGGGCTCGATCCGGGTCAGCCCACTATACTGGTCATGGGAGGAGCGTATGGGGTTCTGGATAACGCCGCAGGCATCTGCCGGTTGATCATGCGAAACAAACTTCCTGTCCAGCTGCTGATCGTTTGCGGCAGGGATAAACGACTATACAGTACCCTGGAACCGCTGGTCCGAAAAGCGGAAAACAGAGTGCTGCTCTTCGAATTTGTGGAGAATGTAGAAGAATTGATGACAGTTTCAGATCTTATGATAACCAAAGCAGGGGGCCTGACCGTGTCAGAAGCGTTGACCAAGCAGCTGCCCATGGTGATTTACAAGCCTATCCCCGGTCAGGAAAAAGCAAACTCAGAGTTTTTAAGAAGGTTTGGAACAGGAAAAATTGCCGCTACCGAGGGGGAGCTCCTGCAAATTCTGACTCATCTTCTGGAAAATCCGGAGGAAATCAAGGTAATGAGTCATGCGGCCGCCAAACTGCCCCGGCGCACTGCGGAAACTGCTGCGGATTATTTGCTTGAGCTGTTTCGCCAGCGGAATAGGGTCCGAAAGGTTGGGTAGGGTCAATGGCCAGAACAATATCGCAGATAAAGAGGATGGTAATTCTCAAACACCAGTGCCAATCGCCTCAATTAATCCGATCATGTTGACCATTTAATTTTATTGAAGGCTTAGCTGACTACTTTGTAATAAGGCATGAAGACTGCCCTCACTATCCAACACAAAACTTTTGTTGTTAAACGAAAATGGTTTCGAAACATCAATTCCTAGTGATGTTAAAAATTCAGCTGTCGATACAACTCCGCTCCCCAAATCTGTTTCATTATATTGCTTAACAGAAATATCACCCTTAGCAACCGAGTAGAGCATTTGAAAACGATCGCTAAGTGAATCCGCTTTAGCCCGTTGTGCTGTCGTATATTTGTCAAGTAATAAAAACGCAAATCTATTTCTATCCGAATTAACAGGATCATCACGGTGGATAGCGGTAGAGAAATTCGTATTCATCCCATAAGAGTCAAAGAATATATTTAATGGGATACCATCCACTGTTCCAATATTTTTCATCTCACCCTCTTTAATATTAATACTATTACTATTTGGGTCTGCTACATTTGGCAGATCGGTTGATAGAAGTTGCTCCCATTTTGGAGGCTGCTTTGAGATTTTATTTATTTGTAATGTTTCATATTGCTGAGAATTGCTTTGCAGACGATTATTATTAGCAATTACTCTTGCAAAGGTTAAGTCATTTATTTTCATATGACATCCCACCTTCTAATAATTGAGTGACGATATTCTTTCAAGATATTGTCACCTTTCAAAATACATTTTTAAAATAATTTAACAGTTATTCATCTAAATCATTAAAAAGATGCCTAAGAATTTCAACAACCTTCTGATTTTGAACATAACCTATAGGGTTGCCGGTTTTCAGATCGCTTTGAGCTCGCTGCTCATATTCTGCAATCCAATCTTTCCTACCATCCGCATTAAATGGGGTCATATGTAGATTAGCTTTCAGGGATCCAGGCGGAGCCAACATAGGTTCGAAGGTTAGCATTCCGTGATCAAACAAGGATATTTGCCCTGCCTTATAGAGTTTAGCGGATATCTCTTGAATCTCCCTGAAAGATGCATTTCTTATATTATAGCTTCTGGATAACTCTTCCCAAATGTCGGTAGCCACATGCTCTTTTTGTTCTGGGGCGGATTTTTCCAGAAGGCTAAAGAAAACATCAGTCTTTTGGTTTGCACTCAGATTTATATTGGTTCTTGAGTACAACAATGAATTATACTCCATGCTAACTCTCATAGAATCACTCCTGTATATATTTTTAAATGATCGTCTATATAAATATTATCGTAAATAAATCTTCCGATATTTAATCACTTCTGGATTATTATGTTCATAATGAAAGTAAAATTAGGTAAAGGGACACTCGATCCATTCACTACAAGGCCATAACCTAGGGGGATCTTCTATAGTTCGATAACCCTTCCTGCCCGATCTTTTAATTTTTTGAGCGTTTTTGGCGTCCAGAGAGCCTGTGGGTTCATCTGCTAAAATGATCTCACATTTTTTTAGAAATAAACGGGCCAGCGCGATCCGTTGCTGCTCTCCACCAAATAGCAAACTAGGAACTAGAACTAACCACATTGCCGCGAATATCCCAATATACTCCTTATACGTTCTGAAAAATCCGGCGCCGAATAATCTGCACAGGGTTGTTCTGGGCGGCATAGACGAGAAATTCCCGCAGATTGGGTTGACTTTTATTGAGCGTATCCCGTCCCAATTCTTTTCTAAAATCTTATACTGCCCGATGCTACTATTACTGAGTGAGATCTTTTGGAGAAATGCCAAAACACAATCGATTGCTTCCATGTTCTTTTGCATAGAGAAACCTCCATAATAGATTCGTCTTGGTTAATCACCAGACGTCTCTATTATGGAGGAATAAACAAAATGTTGAATACAACATTCCGATTCTTTTAATCGAAAGGATAGTGATGGTGTTGCATCTATAAAATACCCAGCACTATATAAATATCATCGTAAGTAAATCTTTGGCTATCTGTCCGTGCAAACGTTACTCAATGAGCGGAATATACACAAAAAAACGATGTTTCCCGGATCTGTTTCAAAACAATTCATTTAATAATTTCCGACCCCGAAAAGGAAGGTTGACCGGACAGAAAGCCTTTCTTCCAAACATTCCCTTTGCTATTCTGTGCCAAATTATAAGTGATTCAGAACCTGGAGGACGTTCCGAGGAAAACTCCCGAGCATTATTCAGGGTAGTCCGAGAAGTTTAGAAGGCCATGGCTTATCTTTTTTGCAGCAATCCTTTTACCTTCTTTAATTTCATTATCATATGAATAGTTGTCAGATAAATAATAGCCATATTCAATGCCAGAGTTTGGGTCTGATTTTATCACTGTAGGAATACGGAGCGCTTGCTCATAGGCTTTACGTGCATTTTTCTCATATTCTTTTAAAGACATATTCTTAACATGAGAATAGAAATTTTGTTCTTCACCTTGAACCAGTCTTATTTTTGAGTCACCTTCTAAACCATATTCTAAATTTAATTTGTGTATAATGTCTAGATATGGCTTAATTTCATTTATATAATCAGGCGCTTTTAATATTGTTAAACTTAAAAGCATTAGACTCAAAGCTAGCACAGTAATAAAAAAAAACTTATTCTTTTTCATATTAACATTCTCCCTATAATATCTTATGTTTTTCTTTGAATATCTCGCTTTTTCATAGAATTCC
>VSSQ01000837.1_pt1 | contig 14974 bp, 12 predicted proteins | sample 4763081 | NCBI WGS metagenome assembly VSSQ01 (sample SAMN12137344, study PRJNA551015) | bioreactor metagenome | isolation source: SDC9 anaerobic chlorinated ethene degrading culture | place: USA: Knoxville, Tennesee | collected 2015-01-01
ATGAACATGAAAGCTTGCTCCCAGCTGCTCTGGTACAAAAGGGTTGCAAAGTTAAACACTTTTTTGTTCCTGACAAAATTTTATCGAAATTTTATCAAATTATTTTTATCTGATAATCCTCAAAAAAATCTTATAACCCTATACCAAAATACTACTAACTACAGCGCTTATCTCTCAAAGCGGGTGCAAAAGTAGCGACTATTTTTCTAACTTGCAAATTTTCAGCAAAGATTTTTATGCTATAAAACATATTTTATTTGTCTGGCGCTGAAAATCTGCAAGTTAGAACTGATAATTTTATTTGAAATCAGCCCAGTTTGTATCCATCATATTACCGGTTTTCTGGAAAGTAATGTGCATTCCAAAGCAAGCACGCAGGGTCTGAGGCGTATGTGACGGACCGGAAAGCGCCAGATAATCCCGCAACATTTGACGATAAGACGGGTCAACACAGTTCTCGATAATGCAATTCGCACGATCAACGGGGCATTTACCACGTAAATCAGCCACTCCATGCTCAGTAATCAGAACATTCACCGAGTGTTCATTCTGGTCGACATGCGATACCATAGGCACAATAGAAGATATTTTGCCGCCTTTAGCCGTAGATGGCGTGGTAAATATAGAGATGTAAGCACTGCGTGTAAAGTCGGCAGAGCCACCAATACCATTCATCATCTTGGCTCCCATGACGTGTGTACTGTTCACATTTCCAAATATATCCGCTTCTAATGCTGTATTAATGGTAATCAACCCTAAACGGCGTGCCAACTCGGGACTGTTCGACATTTCCTGTGGACGTAGCACCAGTTTATCGCGGAAGAAATCAAGATTCTGATAAATACTTTGTAATACAGGCGTAGTAATCGTCAACGAACATCCGCTGGCAAAAGTCACTTTACCTTTCCGGATCAATTCAATTACGGCGTCCTGAATTACTTCTGTGTACATCTGGAAACTGGGAATATCAGGATTAGTTCCTAAAGATGCCATTACCGCATTGGCAATATTGCCTACCCCGGATTGTATCGGAAGAAACTCTTGCGGTATTCTGCCTGCCTTTAATTCTCCTGCCAAGAAATTAGCCACATTCCGTCCAATACTGTCGGTTACATCGTCAGTCGGAGCAAAGCCACCTACCTCATCATCCAGGTATGTCTCAACCACACATAAAATCTTCTCCGGATCGACCTTAATAACAGGCACACCCATCCTATCCGACGGCTTCATCAGGGTCAACGGCAAACGATGCGGAGGATCCAATGGCTCAAAAATATCATGAAATCCTCTCAGGGCCTTGGGGTGTTTTGTATTTAACTCAATAATAATATGATCTGCCAATCGTGCAATAGTAGGTGAAATTCCTACACCTGATGTCGGTACAATTTCTCCATCTTCAGTAAGTTCACAGGCTTCAATAACAGCAATTCGCGGTTTGGGCATAAAACCAAAACGCAAATGGGGTGCTATGGACGACAAGTGCATGTCGAAATACGGAGCATGATCGGTATTCAAAGCGTCACGTAAATCGCGGTTTGATTGATAAGGTGTACGGAACAGAACCGCATTGGCCCTCGCCAACGCTCCATCCAGCGAATCTCCTGTGGAGGCCCCTGTGTAAATTCCGATTTTAAACTCTTTCCCTTCAGCATGAAAAGCTTCAGCACGGCGGGCAATAGCTGTTGGAACTGCTTTCGGAGAACCAGCAGGCGTAAAACCACTGAATCCAACCGCATCACCATTGTTCACAAAAACCGCAGCTTCATCTGCGGTTACAAATTTATACCTTGACATATTAATTAATAAGTGTTTTTCAGGAGCGTGTAACTACATAACCCATTATTTAACAGAACATTACACCCTGCCTTTTTGTTGTTTTTAAAATTAGCGCAAAAATACCAAATAATTTTTGAATAACCTTGCCATGAAGTCATTAATTACAGAAATAATTCTTTAATATCTGATTTAGCACCAAGTAAAAGCGGCCGGCAACAAAGGCCGACCGCAAATTGTAATTTACTCTGAATGACATTGTCAGAATTTACCTGACAACTATTTTACTCACTTCTTTCCCCAGTTTTACAACATAAGTCCCCGGTTCCAGTTCAATTGTCATATATTCATCCGGATTTTGTATATCAATTATTTTGAGACCACCGATGTTATACAATTCCAGGCCTGTATTCTGAGGCAAGTTGTATAAAGTTAATTTTCTGTTTGCCACAACCATCCTGACAGATTTAAGTGCATTATCGTCAGTTCCCGTATTAATTCTATAAAACTCACTCCACTGAGGTCTGGACTTATATGTCTCAACGCTACTTACCGGAATTGTCAAAGCTGCATCTCTCGGCACTCCTGCCAAGGCATTGTCTCCCAATGCAGGAGGCTCAACAGCACGTACGTCCATTTTTTCCACATTCGTACATCCCCAAAAGGCATTTTTACCCACTACCTGCAATGTAGAAGGCATTTCGATAAATGACACACCGCTACAACCCCAGAAAGCACTATGACCTACTTCCGTAACACCTTCAGGTATGATAAGTTCTGCAAGCTCATTACATCCCCAGAATGCATTATATCCTACTTTTGACAAGGTAGCAGGCAATTTAACCGAACGCAACATTCCACAACTTTTAAATGCATTATCACCAATCTCAGTGATTCCATCTCTGATTACAACTTCCTTCAAATAAGCAAGATTATAACAAATCTCATTCGCCAACTTACCACTCACATCATTAAAAGTAATCTTTTCCAACTTACTTTTATATACATTCACAATCCCGGGCAAATTCATTTCATCTCCTACAAAATCATACAGTCTGTTAAAAAATTCAGATTTAATTTCCAACCTCATTAATCCGTATGCTTCTACCGCTTCGAATTCAAACTTTTGCAGAGAAGGGAAAATCACCAATTCTTCCAAGTACCCCTCATAATCAACAATTGCCTCTTCTTCAATCTTCTGAAGTGTGGAAGGAAGTATCAGAGTATTGATTTCTGTATCTTCAAACACACCAGTCTGAAGGGTATTTTCTTCAATTAAAGCAGTTTCAAGATCAAGCAATCTGAGTGAATCACGACACACATAATTTAAATACGCCAACTCTTCATTGGTTACCGGACCTGTTATTTTCATTTTTTTCACAGTGCCAAAATCCAACATCCCCAAGTCTCCATAAGCATTTATTTGGATATGTACCGAATCACCCGATATCGGAGCACTATATCTATAAACATCTTTACCGTCGAACAACCATTCTTCATCGTGCAACACAGCATCCCCATTTATATCTGCTCCATCATATCTGTTTATAACAGAAAACAATGTATCGGCGATGTACTCCACCTCCCATTTATATCTTTCTTTACCCAAAGGAAGCAAACTGTCTATCCGGCTGTAAATCTGCCTGACAATTCTTCCCTTTCCATTATATTCAAATTCATATTTATATTCGAGATTTTCACCACTATAAACCTGATTTTCCACCCTTAATCCCTGATCATTGAAGACATTAATAACCTTACTTACCAAAACACCATTCTGATATTCAGACTCTTCAATCTTTTTACCCGCATCATTGTACACTGTTTGTTTATTGTAGCAATTAAACCAGTCATCCAGATTATATTCATAACACTCAGTATATGACAACCTGTACTCACCGGTCTCATCATAAACAGTCACTCTTTTACCAGAATTAGGCACCCAGTTACACAATCCGCTTTCCCACCGGTAGGCATAATAAACTTCTTCATTACCTGTAACCGGGTGATATTTTGTGAAGATTTTTGTATACGGGAAGTAGGTTTGCCCCTGACATAAACCTGGAGGCGTCAATCCGTTAAACTGATAGTAAACATTTGTTCTTAAGTTAGTTTGCGTACGCACACTATCAGGCGTAGAGTATGTATACAAGCGAATTTCCGAATCTTCCCACTTATCTGCCAACCAAACTGAAACTAAAACCTGTGTCCATTTCTGATTTTCATTAAATTGATATTCCACCTTCGAGAAATTAATCATGACACCATCAACATTTATCTTCCTCAAAGAACTTAAGTAGGAATTTCCTTGTGGATAAGGAGTCCGTACTGTCTCATCAACAAGCACATAGTCATTTTGCGTCCATTCATATCTGGCTGTCCTGAGCTCATACCAGTAAACCTGATTAATAATTTCGTAATCATACTGATACTTATAGGATGTGTTTTTCACCCATGACGACGTATTAACATCCCATATCCAGTAAAACTGTTCTTCATACACCTTGGCCCCATCGACCAGATAAGTGCTTGTAAATTTATTTTGACCGGCCCAGTTATTTGTATTGTAATTCCAAACATATTGTTCTTGATTTGTTATGCAATCCAACGCATCAATCTCATTAATTTCTTTATAATCACCAACCCACCCCCATTGATTTTCATTCCAAACATACCATTCCTGAAAAACGGCATATCCTCTCGGGTCATAATGCTGCTCACGTTTTTCAACTCCTCTCATCATATAGCGACTTTCGTCCCATTCGTATGATTCGTAAAAGGTTTCGCGACCCATATTATCATAAACACAGGAATACTCTTCGATCAACCTGAATTCTCCATTATCAAAATTTAGCTGCCACTCTTTATAATTTACCACATTGTTTAAATTATCAAAAACCTGAGTATACATATTCTGCGTGATCCATTTACCCGACCATTGCATCCAGTATCGGGAATTATCATTCAGCATTTCTTCTCTGTATTCTATCAAATTATCCTTATCATCATAAACATATTTCGAACGTTTTATTAATAGATTGTTTTTATCATACGAATACTTTGCATATAAAACCGTATTCTTTTCTTCCCTGGTGATTTGCTCAGCAATTTTCAGAATTTGCTCTTTTTTTAACTCCAAAGATACACCTTTACCTGTGTGCCTGATTTCGTTTTGTTTCTTCATTGCAACCGTTTTCTGAACGGCCCTGTTTGACTTGTTCAACCCATCACCGGTCGACTCCAATGCATACACATGTTTTTCAGCAAACACAATCGTGCATGCAAAGAGCAACATGAGACTCAAACATAGCGTAAACTTTTTTGTTTTCATTTTATAAAATTTATGTTATCAATTTGGAAAATAACGCACAAATTTACACATATTATTCATATATTTTTTATTTTATTAAATGTTTTTTTACAAAATAATTAACCATATTTGTCGAAATAAATTTGCATCATTATGAACGACATCAGAAAACTACAACCAGCCGCCCTGTGGCAACATTTTCACTGCTTAACCCTCATACCAAGGCCCTCCGGAAAGAAAGATCTCATTGGAAAATTTCTGGAAGATTTTGGGAAATCACTCGGACTGGAAACTATCAAGGATGAAATTGGGAACATATTGGTTCGCAAACCTGCAACCAACGGAATGGAAAACCGGAAAGCAGTTGTTTTGCAAGCCCACATGGATATGGTGCCTCAAAAAAATACAGGTATACAGCATAATTTCGAAACAGATCCGGTTCAGGCTTATGCAGATGGAGATTGGGTTACAGCTAAGGACACCACACTTGGAGCCGACAATGGGATTGGTGTAGCTGCCGCCATGGCTATACTCGAATCAACTGACATTCCACATCCCGACATCGAAATGTTCATCACGGTAGATGAAGAAACCGGTATGCATGGTGCATTCGGATTGCAACCAAACTTCCTCCGGGGTGAAATATTAATTAACATGGATTCGGAAGATGAGGGTGAATTATATGTAGGTTGTGCCGGTGGTGTCGACGCCAATATTGAATATCAATACAGAGAAGTAGCTGTGCCCGATGGGGATGTGGCGTTGAAAATATCGCTGACCGGCTTAAAAGGAGGTCACTCGGGAGTTGACATACACCTGCAACGCGCCAATGCAAATAAACTAATGTTCCGGCTATTAAAAAAAGCGGTAAGCGAATACGAAGCTCGCCTTGCTTCAATTGATGGAGGCAGTCTCCGCAATGCCATTCCCAGAGAAGCTTTTGCCGTTGTTACCGTCCCAAAAGACGGCATGGAAGATATGAAAGAATTGATTGTCAACTTTGAAGCTTTGTTCAAAGAAGAATATGAGGGGGTTGAAGACAACATCCAGTTAAAAGCTGAAATTACGGATATTCCTTCCGGATTGATTCCCGAAGAAATTCAGGACGATTTAATTAATGGAGTAACTGCCTGTCCTAATGGAGTTTTCCGGGTCATTCCGGAATTACCATCGGTAGTGGAAACTTCCAACAACTTAGCCATTGTGAAATCCGACGGAAAAAAAATTGAATGCAAATGTTTAATTCGAAGTTCCGTTGAATCAAGAAAACAGGAACTGACCTCCATGGTTGTGAGCACATTCGCACTGGCAGGAGCCCGTGTAGAACTGAATGGCGATTACCCGGGATGGAAGCCTAACCTGCAATCACCCATCCTGAAAGAAATGACCAAAGTATATGAGGACAAATACGGCAAAACTCCCAAAATAATGATTATTCATGCCGGACTGGAATGCGGAATCCTGGGTATCAATTACCCGGAAATGGATATGATTTCATTTGGCCCGACCATTCGCTACCCCCACTCTCCAGATGAAAAAGTTCACATTGAAAGCGTTCAAAGATTCTGGGACTACCTGGTTGCCACATTAGCCAATATTCCTCAAAAATAATACCGGCTATGAGCAAACAGAACAAATGGCAGGAAGAGCTATCGGTACTCAAATCGATTTTAGAGAGTTCCGGGCTGGAAAAGGCTACAAAATGGGGAACTGATGTTTTTATTTACAAAGAAAAAAACATCGTTAGTTATGGAGGATTTAAAAATTTCTTTTCCATCTGGTTTTATAACGGTGTTTTCCTGAAAGATAAACACCAGGTACTGGTCAATGCCCAGGAAGGCGTTACCAAAGCATTGCGTCAGTGGAGATTTACGTCAATCGACGAAATAAATCCTGACCTTATATTAGCATATATAAGTGAGGCTGTTCAAAACGAAGAGGAAGGCAAAACATGGAAACCTGAAAAATCAGTTCCTATAACAATACCTGACATTCTACAGGAAGAATTTGATAAAAACCCGCCTCTTAAAGATGCATTTTTAAAACTGGCACCATACAAACAAAAAGAGTATACAGAACACATCACCAGCCCAAAGAAAAACGAGACTAAGTTATTAAGGCTTCAAAAAATTGTCCCGATGATCCTTGCCGGTATCGGGATTCACGATAGATACAGATGACAAGATCAATATCCACTGAAATACAGATTCTTTGGAGATGAAAATACTTATTATAGAAGATGAGAACGGCATGCGCGAAACACTCGAAACGTTTTTTGTGCAGCAAAAGTTTGTGGTGGAAACAGCACACGATTTTGACTCAGGACTATCGAAACTCAGTGTGTACGACTATGACTGCATTTTGCTCGACATAACACTTCCCGGTGGCAGTGGACTCGATTTGTTGACCGAGATGAAACGTATGAACAAACGCGACAGTGTGATTATCATTTCTGCCCGGGATGCCATCGACGACAAAGTGCTGGGTCTTGAACTCGGCGCTGACGACTATTTGCCAAAGCCTTTTCATTTAGCTGAATTGAACGCTCGCGTGAAATCGCTTATTCGCCGCAATCAGAGCGGAGGCGACATGAACGTAATCATTGAAAATGTAAAACTAACACCCGACAAACGTACCGTGTTTGTAAATGACGAAGAACTTCTGTTGAACCGTAAAGAGTTCGACTTATTGTATTATTTTATGGCAAACCCCAACCGGCTACTGAACAAAACTACGCTTACTGAGGCTGTATGGGGCGACAATATTGATCAGGCCGACGACCTTGAGTTTTTGTATTCTCAGGTAAAAAATCTCCGGCGCAAATTGAAAACGGCCGGAGCTGTCATCGAAATAAAAGCAGTGTACGGCTTTGGTTACAAACTGATTTCGGAATAAAAGAAAAAACTGCCATGAAACTGATACGCTACACCTATATTCGCCTCTTCTCGCTCATGTTCATACTGTTCATGGTGTGGGGAGCATTGTTTTACATTAGTATGATGGACGAAGTTATGGATGAGACCGATGACCGGCTTCTCAACAACAAAGGGTTGGTGGTACACCGCATGTTGCAGCAACCGGAACGTTTGTTGACGGCCGACACCGTGTCGGACAATTACCACATTCGCCGCATAAGCGAACAGGAAGGCCTTAACCATCACGACAGTTTTTACGACACCAAAATATACATTCAGATTGAAAACGAATATGAACCTATGCGTGTTTATAGATCGTCATTCAGGGATAACAGCGGGCAGTTCTACGAAATTGAGCTCTACCTTTCGACCATCGAGCGCGACAATGTAATTGAAAACATTCTTTTTTATCTGATAATGCTGTTCGTGGTGCTGCTCGGCATTACGCTTGTGGGTATGCGCCTTGTATTGAAACGAACTTTTAAACCGTTACACAAACTGCTCGACTGGCTCAACAACATAGTGCCAGGCCGTGAGGTTCCCGATTTGAAAAATGAAACTGAGATTACCGAATTCAGGATGTTGAACAATGCTGCTATCAACATGCAGAAAAGAAGCCGGAAAGCTTACGAAGAACAAAAAGATTTTATCGGGAATGCGTCGCACGAACTGCAAACTCCTCTGGCCATTTCGCTCAACAAACTGGACATGCTGGCTAACAGCGGCGAACTGAACGAAGAGCAAATGAATCTGCTTACTCAGATTTTTGAGACTTTGCAACGCGCCACACGTCTCAACAAATCATTATTGCTGCTTTCGCAAATACAAAACGAACAATTCGTACAGGCCAGTCAGCAAAACCTCACACAAACTTCACAGCGCGTACTCGACGATATGCTTGAAGTGTACAGCGACAAAAATATTACGGCAAGGTACGAAACAGAAGCTGCATTTACACCACAAATGAATGATTCGCTGGCTTTAGTGCTGATCAATAATCTAATGAAAAATGCAATTGTGCATTCACCGGCAAATAGCACCATCAATATAAAAAGCAACGAAAAAAGCATCACCATAAGCAACGAAGGACACACTGCACTCGACAGTAAAAAAATATTTACACGCTTTTACCGTGCCGGAAACTCTCAAACCAAGGATTCGACTGGCCTGGGACTTACCATTGCCAAAGAAATCGCAAAACTATCAGGGCTTTTGCTCGAATACGCTTATGACGGGAAACACAATTTCACGTTAAAAAAATAAAAAAATCCATTTTTCTCCGTTTTTCCCAAATCTTTCCAGTTTTGGTGCTGAACTTTGTGTTATAAACTTAAAAGCAAAAGATTATGAGACAACAGGCAATAGCACTAATTCTTCTTTTGGGCACACTTACCCATTACAGCGTGGCAGGCAACAATATAAGTAAAAACGAAAGCCGTCTGCCCAAAATATCACAGGAATTTTTGAAACAACATTTCCCCAGCGAAAAAATATCCTATGTAATTGTGGATAAGGATGGACTGCAAACTACTTTCGAGGTAATGCTCACCAGTGGTAAGGAAATTGAATTTTACAAAAACGGCGAATGGAAAGAAATTGACGCTAAGAAAACAGCCGTTCCGCAAGCTATTATTCCGGCCAACATTCTGAAACATGTAAAAGACAATTTCGATAATGAGGTTTATGTGGTTCAGATTGAAAAGAAATTCCGTGGTATTGAAATTGAACTTTCGAACAAACTGGAAGTAGAGTATACTTCGGGAGGAAAATTTTTAAGATACGACAATTAATCAAAAAAACAAAGACAGTAATAATTATATTTATAGATAAAAATGAGAACGACAATGAAAATGAAAATCTTTTTTTTAAGCCTTGTAAGCGCTTTAAGTTTTTCTTGCAGCGACGACATGTATACACCTGACGCTGCAGTAAAAGCCACTTTTAAATCCATGTTTCCGAAAGCTATTTTTGTGGATTGGGAAATGGAGGCTGGTTATGTAAATGCAGAATTTACACACGACGGCACACGTAAAGATGCGTGGTTCGAAACTAACGGCACCTGGCTGATGACTGAAACCGACATACGCAGTTCGGATATCCCGGCAGCAATAAAAAACGCCCTCAATCAAAGTGAATATGCAGACTGGCGCATCGACGATGCTGATTATCTGGAATTTGCTGATACCGATCCGATGTATGTACTCGACATGGAAAAAGGTGAAAACGAAGTGGACCTGTATTTTGCAGCTGATGGCACGCTAAAGGAAACAAAAAAAGACTCAGATTTGAAACATCATATTCCCTGAGATTAATTTCTAGTAAGCAAAAAACAGGAAAGCAAGCATTAAAAAATATTGAAACAGAACCTCACGCTACGATTGCGTACAGACATAAAAAATTCCCGGCTGATTAAAATTCAGTCAGGGATTTTTTGTAGTAAACCAACTCATGCGACTTGCCTATTGCAATTTCCCCCAAACATGAAAACGTTTTGATAACAGAATCCGGATGATTTGGGCTTCAACCTTTGATAATCATGTGAGATCTGCACTGATGGAAATAACACATCACAACAACCGGCTTTTTACCAAGAAAACAATAAAATTTGTAAATATGAATTATCAATATTGTAAATATGACACATAACTTAACGTGAGTTCGATATAAGGTTAATAAAAAGATTGGGTTGTCGTGATGACAACCCTTCTTGTTTTTATAGCCCCTACAATTCTGCGCTTATCAATAAGCCTTCAGCCACAATCATCAAAAGTTAATTTTCAGTTACAGTAAACTTTTTTATTGTCCCATTTCAACATTTTTATTAATTTTGCACCTGTTTAAACAAACAAGTTACAACTAACAACGCACAATACACAAACTATGACGAATGCTACTTCCGAGCCAATTGAAGCGTTTCCGTACACACCACCTACCGAGGAGATTAAAGAAAAATACCGCGAGATATTCGAACTGAATCAACCCATCAAAATTCGTTTTCTAAAATTAGTATTTGACAAGCTGGTCGCTTTTGTACTGCTTATTCTGTTTTTACCAGCTATCATCATCCTGTTGATTTTTAATTTTATCGAAGGAGTTTTGGTTCCGGAAAACAGAGGTCCGTTATTTTTTTACTACAATGCGGTAAGCCAGGGTAAAATCATTAAGAAATGGAAAATCCGCCTGATTAAAACATCCTATATCGACAAAGAATTACAGGCAAAAGGCGACTGGCATGCATACAAAAACGAATGGATGCCAGAAGCCAGAACGAATCTGGGAGCATTCGTAAAAAAATTCTATTTAGATGAGATTCCTCAATTTTACATGGTACTGAAAGGGGACATGTCAATTGTTGGTCCGCGCCCATTGGCCATCCACCACTACGAACGGGATCTCGCGCAGGGCAATGTAACGCGCAAACTTATACGTGGGGGACTGCTGGGTTACGGCCATGTACGCAAAGGCACACCTGAATTCGGGAAACCCATCTACGAATACGAGTACGTGTACCGTTGCCTGCATTATTCTTCCTGGAAACTATTCCTGACCGATCTTTATGTAATCTGGAAAGGCATCGTAGTGATGCTGAAAGGTGGCGGGCATTGAAAGTAACCGTTCCATTTAAAAAAATTAAAGTTTAGTTAAATAATATCATGGCTCCTGTGGGAGCCATTGTTTTTTTTAATTGAAGCATATAATTTTGCACTGCCTAAAAAAAACACATTTAGAAAATTAATTAAAAACCGGAGGTTTTATTATGTCAGATCATCATTTGTCAATTAAAACAGGGCTCCTTTTTTTAATAATCCTACTTGGGAGCCTGGCAGAAACACCTGCCAAAACACTTGAGCTTTACACCCCTTTTACCAAAATCTCAGTTCCCCCAGGTGAAACAGTCAATTATCCCATCGATATAATCAACCACGACAGCATCACTCGGAATTGCACAATTTATGTAAGCGGTTTATCCTCCAAATGGGAATATTCCCTGAGAGCTGACGGATGGAATATAAATGAAGTCGCAGTACTACCTGGAGAAAAGAAAACAATAACTTTACAGGTTGTTGTACCTTTCGAAATAAACAAAGGGAATTACAATTTTCGTATTATTGCAGGAAACCTTACCGTAATGCCACTGAGTATCAATGTCTCCCAGAAAGGCACATTGAGGACTGAATTTACAAGTGATCAAGTCAACATGCAGGGACATACAGCTTCAACTTTTACATTCAGGACGCAATTGAAAAACTTTACCGGAGAAAAACAGTCATTTGCATTGAGCTCTGTAGTCCCGCAGGGATGGTCGGTAATTTTCAAACCCAATTATCAGCAAGCTACATCAGTCGAAATCGAACCCAATCAGAGTAAAGAAATATCGATAGAAGTCAAGCCTCCACATACAATCAAAGCCGGGAAATACACCATCCCCGTAAGCGCATCAACCGGTTCCACATCAGCATTGCTAAACCTGGAGGTAGACATAACCGGGAACTACAGTATAGAGTTAACAACACCAACCGGGCTACTCAGTAGCAGCATCATAGCAGGAAAACAAAAAAAGATAGACCTGACAATCAGAAACAGTGGTTCAACCGACCTCCACGACATACAGGTAAACAGCTCCAAACCACAAGGTTGGGAAGTCAGTTTCGAACCCGACTCAATACCAATTATACCAGCAGGAGAAGCCATGACCATAGTTGCAACGGTCAAAGCTTATGAAAAAGCAATTCCGGGAGACTATACTATTGGATTTAATGCCCAAACACCGGAAACAAAATCTAATATTTCTTACAGGTTATCCGTTAAGACATCTTTACTCTGGGGATGGCTGGGTATCATCATTTTACTGGGAACCACAGGAGGCATCATCTTTTTGTTTAGAAAATACGGAAGGAGGTAAGTTATGCATACATCCATCATCGAAGTATCCTCACTGACTAAACTGTATGGTAACTTTACTGCTGTTGATTCCTTGTCATTGTCCATTGAAAAAGGGGAAGTCTTTGGATTACTTGGTCCGAATGGCGCCGGAAAATCAACTACTATCCTGATGTTAATGGGATTGACAGAACCAACTGCAGGAAACATCCGGGTCTGTGGATTAGATCCGGTACGCAACCCGATTGAGATAAAACGAAAAGTCGGATACCTTCCCGAAGACGTAGGTTTTTACGATGACCTCACCGGACTCGAAAACTTACGCTACACAGCGCGATTAAACGGTATTCCTGAACTGGAAGCCAACACAAAAGCCCACAAACTCCTATATGATGTCGGGCTGGAAGAACATATCAACAAAAAAACCGGCCAATACTCACGTGGTATGCGGCAACGTCTTGGCTTAGCCGACGTACTTATTAAAGATCCCGAAGTCATCATTCTCGATGAACCAACCCTCGGTATAGATCCGGCCGGAATCCGTGAGTTTCTCGACCTGATCATCAGGTTAAGTAAAGATGAAGGAATAACCGTAGTATTTTCGTCTCACCACCTGCAACAGGTTCAGCAGGTATGCGATCGTGTTGGAATCTTTTCAAAGGGAAAAATGCATCTTTGTTCACTATCTGAAAAGGATATCAATTTGGATGAATTGTATTATCGTTTTTTTGAAGGAGGACCCAAAAATGAAAATTAAAAATACAGACAAACTCCGGTATGCGTTCCGAGCAATAGTATTCAAAGAAATGGGAGATCATTTTCGCAATAAACGCATGCTGATTCTATTTGGAATCATCCTGCTGACTTGTATCGGTTCGTTATATACTGCTATGAGCGGATTGAAAAACGCCACTCCGGCAGAGGAGACAGAATCTTCATTCTTTTTCCTTAAATTATTTACCCTCTCCGATGGAACTTTACCAGCCTATTTTGTCTTTATTAGTTTTCTGGGGCCTCTGCTGGGTATAGGACTGGGATTCGACACGATAAACTCTGAACAAAACAAAGGCACTTTAAGTCGGATGCTGGCCCAACCCATCCCGCGTGATTACGTCTTAAACGCAAAGTTCACAGCTGCATTGCTGGTTATTGCCATACTCTTTTTCTCCTTGAGCTTTCTCGTAATTGGGGCAGGATTAATCGCCCTGAGCATACCACCAACTGCAGAAGAATTTATGCGAATCATGTGTTTTACGTTTGTGAGTGTAATATATGTCGCTCTGTGGTTGAATTTATCGGTTTATTTTTCTGTCTGTTTCAGACAACCGACAACCGCAGCACTGGCCGGAATAGCAGTCTGGCTGTTTTTTACAGTATTCGCCCCTCTACTCATCAACCTGATTCTCAAAACCTTGGAGCCTTCTCCCTATGCTCCCCCATATTCACAATACGCGTTCCAGCAATTCCAATTTGCCATCATCCAGCTGATTCCCAACGAATTGTACAGTCAGGCCACTTCCACTCTGCTAATGCCAACCATTCGAAACCTCGGTCCACTCACCATAGAACAAATTCAGGGAGCCATTCCTGGACCGTTGCCATTGGGACAAAGCATTCTGATTGTATGGCCACAACTCACCGGCATGATTGCCGTCACTATGGCGTGTTTTATACTGAGTTACCTGCGGTTTATGCGAAAGGAAATCAGATCAAGGTAATAACATATATTTATTCCTCACCTCATTATTTTATACTCTGATGTTTAATCTATTGAGCATCGCACGGAGTACCAATTACATAAACCATATATTTTTCAACAGTATGATATTTTTCATGCAGGTGAAGGTACACGCCAATGATAAAAGTATTCGGCACTAAGGAAACTCACTAAAAAACCCCTCTCAATCTTATGATTAAGAGGGGCTTTTGGTACCCGAAGCGGGACTTGAACCCGCACAGCCGTGAGGCCAAAGGATTTTAAGTCCTTCGTGTCTACCATTCCACCATCCGGGCAGGAATGACTCCTGTGACTCCTAAGAGTTGAGCGAAAAACGGGACTCGAACCCGCGACCCTAACCTTGGCAAGGTTATGCTC
>VSSQ01000838.1_pt1 | contig 14966 bp, 8 predicted proteins | sample 4763081 | NCBI WGS metagenome assembly VSSQ01 (sample SAMN12137344, study PRJNA551015) | bioreactor metagenome | isolation source: SDC9 anaerobic chlorinated ethene degrading culture | place: USA: Knoxville, Tennesee | collected 2015-01-01
TTAACTTCTTGACTTGTTCTTTAACAATCCACAGTCCAAGCCCAGAACCATTGTCCTTTGTGGTAAAGAAAGGGTCAAATATATTTTTTTTCATATCTTCATCAATACCGTTGCCGGTATCCATAATTTCAATATGAACAAAGCATTTATTTTCAAAAGCTCTGAATGTTAATCTACCGCCATCCGAATTCATTGATTCTATAGCGTTTCTGATTAGATTAGAAAAAATGAACTTCAATGAATTTCTGGTTGAATATAAATAAATTTCATTGCTGTCAAATTGCTTAATAACTTCAATTTTATGCTTATATAAACTGTTTTTTTCAATAACCAACATTTGTTCAATAACTGATAGTATATTGATTCTAGAAGTGTTATCGCCATTTTTATCAAATTCAATTAAACTATATATAGTATTTTCAGCATCTTTTATTCCCGAATTCAATTCATCTAAAACTTCCCTAACTTCTTGAATGTCAAATTCTTTTTCCTTCTCGATTTCATTTAATAAATAACAGGCGCCCTTTATAACAGAAATATTATTTTTCAAATGGTGAGTAACAGAAGCTGATACTTGTCCTATTATAGAAAATTTTTCAGCATTAGCGAGCTCCAAATTTCTTATTACCTCTTCTGTCTTATCCACGCTGAATATGATTAATTCACGTATTGTGTTGTCAGAATTATATATTGGAAAACTGCTGACATTATAAATTTTATCTTTATAGTGAATTTCAGTACAACATCCGCTGTTATCCAAGAACTTATCACTATTTATGGGGCAGTCGCAACATACATCATTTCTGTCAAACAAGAGATTAAAACACTTTTTATTGTTTAAACTGTTAACGTTATGAAAGATTATTTTTTCGCATTCATTATTGAACATTTTCAAATTATAATCCTGATCAATAATATATAATAGACCAGGCATGTTATTAAAAATGGTCTGAAGTTCGTTGTTTTTGTAATAAAGAATATCAAAATATTCATCCAGCTTGCATCTTAGGTTGTTGAATGTTCCGTTCAGGATTTTAATCTCATTGTCATCGTCATAATTAATATCAATATCGTCTAAATACTGGCTGCCCATTTCATGAATATCATCTATTAGCCTTAATATTGGCCTGGATAAAGAGCGATAATAATATACAAGTAATATTATTATTAGAAATACACTGAATGCAACCAAGCTAAGAAAATTATCATTAACTAATATGTTTTCTTCATAGTAAGCCTTTCTGTCAACTTGAAATCCTATAATCCAGTTTAATCCATTAATGCTATTGTACAGCAAAAACTTTTCTTTACCGTTATCATAATATGTTTTATAGCCTTTCCTTTCCAGTATCATTTCATCAAAAATATCTTTTTCTTTTTGGCTGGAAGCATATGTGGCAATACTGTCATTTACAATAGCCCCCTGTCCCTTATCTTTCATGCTATATCCAGGATAATATATAATTTTACCTTCTTCATCTATTAAAAAGGATATACCTGTACCTACTATGGCCAAATCAGATATGCTGTTTCTAATATCAGTGAGCCCTATATCTATACATGCTACACCTATCATTTCATTGTTTTTATATACTGGATATGAACATGTTATCATCAACCCCTTACCTAAAAAGTCAACATAAGGATTGGTCCATATAGGTTTTCTGTCTGGATTATTTGTCTCGTCAGCCATGTAATAATAAACGTCTTCCTTAAAATTATGCCCATAGTCAAACTTGCTCACATTATCAGAAAATGCAGGATACATTCTAATCATATTATCCTTAGTGATAATATAAACCCACTCAGCGCTTGGAATCCTTTCAAAACACTTTTCAAACTGCAGTTCTAATTTTTCTGTATTGATAATGTCGGAAATTTCCTTTTGAGTAATGTCTTTATTGTATGAATAATGGATATTAGATATATATTTTTCTTTGTGTTCAGAAATAAATTTATTAGTTAAAATGCTATTTCTATTAATAAAATAATCTGTATAAAATTGTTGCATATCTTCTTCGCTTATTTTATCATCAATCTTGTCACTTAACCATAAACCAAGGTTCTCTGTTTCATATTCAACTTGGTCGAAAAGATATTCCAAGCTGATTTGTTTTTCCAAAATAAGCTTGTTCAAACTTGATTCTGCAAATGCTTTGTTGCCTTTCTCAACCTTAGGATATACAAACAAATTTATATATGATATCAAAATTATCTCAAAAAGTACTAAGGTTATAAGAATTCTTTTCATTATTCCGCGACCGAGTAATTTATACATAATACTCCCTTCTCAATAATAATCGAAACAAAAACGTAGCACCAACTGTTTAATAATCATTTAAATTTCATGCAATTCTGAAGAGAAAAATATAAATATCTTGAATCTATACAAAAACGTAACACCTCCTAAACATCCAAAATACACTTATTTCAATATGTGCAGGTTATTTTTAAATTTTACTGTTACCTTTTCGTAGCAGTAAATGTTTTTATTTTTTTGAATTATAACACATAGTTTTAGAAAATTACATCAGAAATTTCAAAAAAGTTGTTAAAAAAAATTAGTTCTACAGTATAAAGTGCAGTCATGGTGAAATTATTTTATTAAATTGAAGCTGTTTAATTTAATTTTTAAGGTCTTTAAATTTTGGCATATTTTTTGCTAATTTATATTTTAAACAAATTTATCAGGAGGATAAACAATGAAACCAAAGAACAAGTACTTATCATTTTACTACGAAACAATAAAGGAATTTCCTGAAATCAAACTTGATCCAAAGAAGACTGCACTTTTAATTGTTGATATGCAAAATGAGTTTATCTCAAGGGAATATGGCGAAGCAATCGTTTTTAAAGAAAACGGTGAATGGGAAAGATGGATACCTTTCCATGACAGACTGGATTATACAGTAATTCCTCAAACTAAGAAGCTTCTTGATTATTTCAGAGGCAATGGAATGGAAGTAACATATGGAAGAATTGCAAGCTTGAAGCCCAATGGTGAAGATAGAAGCCCTGTTCAGAAATCTGAAGGTTGGAACGGTATGCTTATTCCTATAGAATCATACGGTGCGCAGATGGTAGAAGAATTAGCTCCTATGCCTGGAGAAATTGTTGTTAACAAAACAACTGACAGCGTTACAACAGGAACTAATTACTTGCAGTTAATACACAATATGGGAATAGAAACAGTCGTAGTTACAGGAATAGTTACTGATCAATGCGTAGCTTCCACTGTAAGAGGGCTTGCAGATGCCGGATATCATGTTATATGTGTCGAAGACTGTTGCGCAGCTCCGGATATTGCTTTGCATGATGCAGAACTAAAAATTATGAATTGCATTTACTGCAATGTTTTGACAACCGATGAAACTATAGAGGTTATAGAAAAAAACAAGGAAAATCGTGAGGAACTTGCTGCAAATATTTAAAATATAAAGGAGGCACTCAAATGCCAGAAAACTCATTAAAGAAAAGTTTAACTTTAACTCAAATGATTGCACTTGCAGCAGGAGGTATGATTGCTGCGTGGATGGTAGAAATAAAGTACTGGTTTGAATTAAGTGGGCCAGGTTCTTTTGCAGCACTGGTGACTTGCGGGTTATTTGTATTGCCGCTTTGCTTCATATATACAGAATTAACAAGTATGCTTCCATATTCAGGCGGTGAAAATATTTGGATTTCAAATGCATTTAACTGGTCAGCCGGTTGGTTTGCGTGTTGGGCTGTAATATTGTTGTATGTTATGGCAATGCCGACAGTGTCTTATGGAATAGCAAGCATGATGGGATATTTTTATCCGATTACATTCATTCAAACAAAAGCAATTGCATTGGCCATTTTAATTTTATGGTTTTTCTTGACCAATAAAGAATTGAAGTTTCTTGCTAAAATTCAAAATTTCCTGTTTTGGAGCACATTAGTTGTTTCAATACTAGCCTCAATAATTTTTATAACTAATGACGCATGGAACATTAATAACTTAAAACCATTTTTCACAAATGGAGCTAAGGGATATAGCGCTGCAGTAGCATTATTAATAATGAAATTTATAGGATTTGATTTAATACCTCAATTATCAGAAGAAGCTGATTTTCCTAAAAACAAACTTTGGATTGCATTTCTTGCTTCTTTAGGTTTGACAACTTTGATATATGGATTTGCTATTATTGGAGTTGGAGGAATTGTAACAAGCGAGTGGATTGCAGCTACGGATATTGTAGACCCAAGGGTTGCAGACATAGTAGGATTACATTGGTTGGGAGTTGCAGTGGTTGTTATGGGAATTGGTACTTGCATAACAACATTATCAGGATTTTGGGTTGCAGCAGCAAGAACATTTTTCGGAGCAGCTCAGCAAAGACAATTTACTGCTAAGCTTACAGCTATAAACAAAGATGGACAACCATACAAAGCAAACATAATCGTAGGGATATTATCCATTTACTTCACAGTATTTGCACCTGATACATGGGTAAATTATATTTATACAATATATGGATTAACTGCAGGAATTGTATATTTAATGGTAACTTTATCATTCATTATATTAAGGAAAAAACATCCAGAGTGGGAAAGACCATATAAAGTTAAAGCAGCTACACTACTTGGAACAATCTCTGTATTTTTTACAATATATGTTATTTACACATCTGTATTAGCAATGAATACAGGCGCGTGGGTAGTCTTTATATTATATTTTGCTCTTGGTATTCCATTTTGGGCTTATGCAAAAGGCAAACAGAAAAAAGATCCGGCAAATTGGGCGCCAATAATACTTAGTCCAGATTATGTTGCACAAGTTGCCTCAACAAAAACAGAATAAATCATAAATGAAACAGAGCCTTCAGTTTGAAGGCTCTGTTTTTTGCTTTGAGTTATTCATTTAACAAGACGGATACCAGCCAATAATCTCATATGGTATTGTAAACTCTACAATGCCTGTGGAATATGGCGCTATGTCATATTGCTGATAATATATGTTCATGCCATAGGGAGTTAAAAAGTAGCTGTCTGGGTTGAAATTCTGTATTATTAAATTTTTATAATCTTCAAAGTAAATGCCTGGATTTTGATTTAAATTTTGTTCTGCTTGTTTTGTTATTTCATTTATCAATAAATTCTTGTAATTTGTGCCTCTGTAAAAATAGCAATACATTGGAATATATGTCCCCTGGCATGTTTCCCAGGTATCAGAGCTTCTGATTGTGCTGCCGTGGGCCCCGCCTGTAAATTCATATTTATCTTTATAAAGGCTTAAGAAGCAGTTATCATTGTATGTTATGTTGTATTCCATAATTGCTTCATTCACATGAAATGGGAAATTGTTAGTTTGAGAATCATGATAGTATTCAATTGCATTGTTGTACAGTGTTCTTGAAACATAATTATAATATTCTCTGATCTGCATGTTTATCATGTTGTTAATATTATCTTCAGCTGACTTGTTATGTGGTATATTTATCAATGGATATTTAATATTAAGTGTTAGAATTACACTGTTGTTATATCTAAAGTTTCTTTTGAATTCATTCATTTCAACGATTGCAGTGCAACATGGTTTTTTCATTTACATCCCTCCTGCACTATATTATGTAATTAATAAAAAAGTGTACTTTTAAAAAGTGAGCAGGAAAAAGGTCTGATGGAGGAGAATTAGAAGGTCAAGAATACTATTCTGAAAAACAAAAATCCATGTTGTGGATTTTGTCACACAGCATGGATTTTTGTTTAATCTCAAATGCTGTTGGAAAAAGTTCGCCAATTAGCATACTACTGGCCACCTTATTATTTTTTATCCATCTTATTCCATTGGTGGCGGATATAGTTTCATGTGTGACTCAATTGCGAGCCAACGTTCGCCAGCCTTTTTATTTATCAAAATGTGATTGCCTTTTAAAACAGGGTTACCCCCAGGCAAAACCAATTCAATGGGCACACGAATAACAGAAAGTTCAGGAGTGAGCATTCTGATACTAATGTTTTCATTTTCAAATTTCATTGAAATGCCAGGCATTTGTTTGAAAACTTCATTAAAAGATTCTTCGAGCTCAGCCTTTCCGTTACACACAACTCCTGAGTAATCTACCTCAACTATATCATCTGCGTAATGAGAAACGAGCCCTTTTACATTTCCATCATTAAAAGCATCAATTGCATCTTTGTATCCTTTTAAGATTGTCTGTTCTAAATTAGACATTATTTTTCAACCTCCTTTTTAAACCTGTTGCATACATTTACAATTCAACAAATTTGAAAAACCTGGATACTCATGAACCATAATCAAGACGTTCATGAATGTACTTTTTATATACATGCCTATCATGCCTGGTTTTGTTTCTACAAAACCTTCAAGTTGATAACTCTACAATAATTATAGTTAATCAAAACATAATTGGCGTATTCATGCAAACTTAAAGCGTAATATACATGAAATATTTTCCAAAACATATGTACCCATTTTAATACAACTTAATCATAATTTTATTGAATATTAAATGGTCCTGAAGGTGTTATTATACGACCGGATTTGTAAATTTCAGAAGGTGTGTTTTGGGGCAAGATATAAAATAAAACAAGGGAAGATCCTATTTTTAGGTTCTACCCTTGTAAAATTGCGTTGGCTTTTAATAACTTAGCTTCCTTACCCACATAAGTGCTTTTGTATACAAACTCATGAATTTTTCCTGAGTTATTCCTAAAGCTTTTTTATTAACCCCAAAACTTTTCCATTTTAATAATTCAAAGTTAATAACCATGTCAAGCACATTTCTTATTTCATTGTCTGCACCAAGCAATGCATCTTTGACATCATCAGTCAAGCTTATTTCATCTACAATTATATTCATGTCTTTGTTTAACAAAACATCAATGGAGGAAAACATTCCAGTCATAAAATATTCCAATCTCTTATCATCCATTCCTGTTTCTGTTGCCAGCAGCTCCATGAATTTTGCTCTGATAAAACAGGTTTTTATCAGTTCTTTATTTTCTATAATTTGTATATCCTTGAGCATCATTACATAAATCCATTTTCTGATTTCAAGTATGCCTAATTGAACTAATGCTTGTTTTATAGACAGTATCTTATTTCTTGACCCAAAGAAAGCAGAATTGGCTAGTTTTAACAATCTATAAGATAAGCCTAAATCCGATTCAATAATCTCAGTAATTTGCTGGTAATCCGGTTCATTATTGTTTAATAAACTCATAATTTTAATCAAGTTTATATTTAAGCTGTCTATTTCTTTACCTTTAATAATCACAGGCTTGCTGAAAAAATAACCTTGGAAATAATCGTATCCCATATCAACAGCTAATTGGTATTCTTCCCTTGTTTCAACCTTATCTGCTATAAACTTGATTTTATTCTTGTATTGTTTTATTAATTGACGTTGTTTTAAGTAATTTACAGCGGAAAATTCTATTTTAACAATATGCGCAATTTCCATGAGAGGCAAGTAGGATTCTTTGCTGATGACAAAATCACCAAGAGCTATTTTATAACCTTTTTCTCGCAATTTTTTGCATGCGTGGATTACATTTTCGTTAATTTCAACATTTTCCAATACTTCCACAACTACTGAGTCAGCAGGTAATAACAAAGGTATTTCCTCTATGAGAAGTTTTTCGGAAAAATTTATAAAGGCCTTTGTTTCATCTGTTAGTTCGTGAATATCCATAGTTAAAAAGGCATTACTGATTAGCTCAGCTGTTATCTTATTATCATCAGTTCGTTCAGTAAAATTGTTTATACTTCCGCGATATAGTAATTCATATCCAATTACATTCATATTGCTATCAAATATGGGCTGACGAGCTACATATACATCCATTAATAAATCCTTCCAATCTTTAAAGTATTTATTTTCAACATATAAGAAAATATTGCGTTTAGGAAACTATTTTTATTATAACACAACTTTTTCCAATTTAATACAAAATTTTCATATGAAATATCAAGCATTTAGCTGTAATTGCTAATGCTAAATATTTAATCTATTTTTGAGAAAATCTTTATTTGTTTTTACCTCGAAATTAAAGTGCCGAAGAATCTATTATAATAAAAATATTGTACATAGAAACAATTAGTGATATAGTATAGAAAACGATATCATTGTGTGATTTACTATATTATATTGGTGTAACATCTTCAAAATATGCAAAAGCTAGCCTTAACAAATCTAAAACTAATAAAATAGTCAAGGAGAATTTAAGAACATGAGAAATTTAAGAAAATTAACCGCAGCAGTTCTAGTAGTAGTATTAGTGCTTACTTCAATGACTACTGTATTTGCAGCTGATTCAGCTAATGTTGCAAATGCTGACAAAGCTGCAACATTGAAGGATCTTGGTCTATACTCAGGTCAGGATGCAAATGATCCTAAAGTTGGACTGGAAAATGCTTTGACTACACAGGATTCATTAATATTTTTAGCGAAGTTATTTGGTTATAATGAGGCAGCTAATAAATTATCAGCTGACCAAGTAGCTGAAGCATTAGCTAAATTTGATGATGCTGCAAGTATATCAGATTATGCTAAAAATGTAGTAGCATATTCAACAGCAAATGGAATTTTAAGCGGTTCAGCCAATAAAGACGAATTGTTTGTTGGTGCTAAGGATACTGTTACAGCTGCCAGATTTGCTACATTCATGCTCAGGCAAATGGGTTATACTGTTCCGGATTTCAGAGAATCAGTTGCTAAGCTTGCAGAAACTAAAGGAAGCAAAATTGATGCAACTATAACCGGTGATTTAACCAGAGATGCAGCAGTTGGCATAATGTATGGTGCTTTGACGGCTGAAAAGGCCAGTGGAAAAACAGTTATCGCTGATATCGTTGGAGACAATAATGATTTAAAGGCAAAGGCTGAAAAACTTGGTTTAATAGCTCACAGCGGCACAAGCGGCGGTGGTTCGGAAGAATTAAGAGTTGTATCTGTTAATACATTAAACAATAAACAGCTGGAAATAAAGTTCAATCTTCCATTGGATAAATCTTCAGCTCAAGAAGAGGCATACTACACAGTTAAAGATAAGGGTATTGATGAAAAGATTCTAACTGATTACAGCTGCAAATTGAGTGATGACATGAAGACTGTTGTCGTAACTCTTGATAGTACAGTTGATGATTGCTTGACAAACTCATCCACAGCAAAAGTTATGATAAGTAAGGACATTATGGCTGCAAATGGGAAAAAATTAAATGCAGATAAAGAATTTGAAATACAAGTACAGGATGGTATATTACCTACAGTTAAAGAAATTACGGCTACAGGTGAGAAAAATATAAAAATTACTTTTTCAGAGCCGGTATACGAAGGTAATAATACAACAACATTAAGTAATAATCTTTTTGCTGTTAAAAGCGGAACATATTCATACTATGTTCAAAAAGCTGAACTAAATCTTGATGAGATAAATTTAGAGCTTGGAACCAAGCTTATTGAAGGACCTGTCACTGTTACGGTTAATGATGCCGGTCTTCAGGGCAATGCCATACAGGATTATGCAGGATATAAAGTATTTAAGGGTGAACATACATTTAATTACGTTAAAGACAATTCAGTATCGGTGGTAAGTGTTAAGACAGCAATAGGAAATAAGGTAGTCCTTAGTTTTTCGAAGCCTGTTAAGGGTTCAAACATCAAGTTGTATCATTCAGTAAAGAACAATGAGGACTATAAGTCAGAAGCTACATCTGCTGACTATGCAAATGAAATTACATTTACATTCAATAATTTATTGCAAAACGGATCACTTTACCTCTACCTGGTGAACAGCGGAATTGAAGGTGAAAAGATAGTTGATGCTTACGGTATAAAAGTGCCAGATCAGGTTCTGACTTGCACTGTTGAGGATGATACTGCTGCTCCCGTTGTCAGACATTACATTATGAACAATAATGAAAGCATCAAGATTGAATTTGATGAAGAACTTGACAGAGAAGTTGCACAAAATCCAGATAGCTATTCAGTTAAAAGACTTTCAGACAATGAAGAAGTACCTTTTTCAGTTGTGATGGATGATTCAATGAAATCAGTTGAACTTAAATACAATTATAAATTAGATGATAATACTGAATATCAGTTATTGATCAAAAATTACATGGATATTTTCGGAAATGCAAATGTATCTGATTATGAACATGCTTTTACAACTGGTGACAATACATATCCTATAGTACTAGATAGTCAGCAGAGTGATGAAAGTTGTTATGCAGTGGCTGAAAAGGGAAGAATTTTCATTATATACTCTGAACCTATGAATGAATCACAAATGCTTGATAAGTCAAATTATCAGGTATCAATTGACGGCGGCGATACCTATAATGATTTAGGGAATTATGATACAATCATCAAAGTTAGTGAAAGCAAAGTACAAATTTATGTAAAGAATTTTGAGTGTAATAATGATAGTATCGCTCCTTTTGTAAAGATAGCCCCAATCATGGATCTTGCAGGAAAAAGATTGTATGGCAGCGTTGATTCTCACATTGTTGAAGGAATAGGGCCGGAGAATGTTTACATTGAAGAGGCTCAATTAGTTGTAAAGAATAAGATTAAGTTTGTATTTAACAAGAAGATGGGAAGTACATCTGAGAACGACATAGAATTTAGTACTTATGCTAACGCAACAACGTCCAGTTCAATAAGAGTGTTATCCTGTGAATCAACTGCTGTAAATTCTGATGGAAAAACAGAAATGGTTTTGATTCTAAACCAGGATTTATCACCTGATGGAAGAGATGAGGCGGGAAATGAGATTTTTATTTCTACTATTAATGATCCGTCTTCAGAGTCAGAGTCTGGCACCAGGCTGGAACCTAATCGCCCCATACCACTAAATGTTATGACTCCTCCTGAAACTGCTAAGAGGTATTATGACATTGATGAATCAACGGGTGCTGTACCTAAGGTTGTTGCTGGTGGTAATATTAAATTTAAGTGCGAGGTTGCTTTTTTGAGGACAAAAAAAGCAAGTTAGAAAAACCTGCTTTTTAAATGAAAATTTTTTGGTCGGGATGAGAAGATTCGAACTTCCGACCCCAAGTCCCCCAGACTTGTACGCTAACCAAGCTGCGCTACATCCCGAATACATATGAGATTATAACCTATTTTGACAATTCTGTAAAGTGTTATTGAACAAATATTTTAAAAGTGAATAAGAATTTAAATTTAATGTTGCTTTTTAAATTGTATTCTGTTAAAGTTTAAATATCCATGTATGTTGGATAAAATATTATATAAGGATGTACAAAAAATGAGTGAAGATAAAGATTTATTTGGCTGCAACTGCTCTGATGATGAAGGATGCGATTGCAACGACGAAGGATGCGGATGCGGTTGCGGAGACCACGACGAAGAAATAATGACAATTACGCTTGAAGACGGAACAGAAGTTGAATGTGCAATAATTGCCATTTTCCCAGTAGAAGACAAAGACTACATAGCATTGCTGCCTTTAGAAAATCAGGAAGACGGAGAAGTATTCCTGTACGGCTTTGAAGAATATGAAGACGGAAGCTTTGAATTATTGAGCATAGAATCTGACGATGAATATGAACAAGTTACAAAAGCTTTTGACGAAATTCTTGATGAAGCTGAAATTGATGAATTACTTGACGACGAAGAAGAAGACGAAGATAAATAATATAAAACCCGCCAACGCGGGTTTTGTTTTTGTCAGAATATTTCTTAAGGGTTATTCGTAACTTGCAAACGGGCGGGCACAAGACCCGCCCCTACGGATGGTGCATTCAAAGGTTACTTTTCACAATAAGAAGGAGATTAGTAAGTTGCATGAAAAAACCGGCTTTTCAGCCGGTTATATTTTATTGGTTTTTAAGAATTACGTCGTGAGCTCCGCCTTCTGAAATGCTTGTTGAGGATACAAGACAAAGTCTTCCGTTATTCTGAATGTCTTTAATTGTTTTTGCTCCGCAGTTGCAGAATGTTGATTTGATTTTGTGAAGTGTGCTTCCAAGACCATCATCTAGTTTACCGGCATATGGAACGTATGAGTCAACGCCTTCTTCAAATTGAAGACCTGCCTTGCCGCCTAAGTCATATCTTGCCCAGTTTCTTGCTCTGTTGGAACCTTCGCCCCAATATTCCTTAACATAACCGTTGCCATACTTTATTTTAGCTGTAGGGCTTTCGTCAAATCCTGCAAAATATCTTCCGAGCATTACGAAGTCAGCACCCATTGCCAAAGCTAATGTGATGTGGTAGTCAAGAACAATTCCGCCATCTGAACAAATAGGAACATAAATTCCTGTTTCTTCGAAATATTCGTCACGAGCTGCAGCAACATCAAGCACTGCTGAAGCTTGACCTCTTCCTATACCTTTTTGTTCTCTTGTAATGCAGATTGAACCTCCGCCGATTCCTATTTTTACGAAATCTGCTCCTGCATCAGCCAGGTATCTGAATCCTTCTCTTTCAACAACATTTCCGGCTCCAACCTTAACTTTGCTGCCGTAAGTGTCTTTAATCCATTTTATAGTGTCAGACTGCCATTCGCTGAATCCTTCTGAAGAATCTATGCATACAATGTCAACTCCTGCTTCTACAAGAGCAGGAACTCTTTCTTTGTAATCTCTTGAATTGATTCCGGCACCAACAATATATCTTTTCTGACTGTCAAGAAGTGAACGTGGGTTTTCCTTGTCTTCTGAATAGTCTTTTCTGAAAACCATGTACACCAGATTGAAATTATCATCAACTATAGGCAATGAATTCAATTTGTGCTCCCATATGATGTTGTTTGCCTCAGTGAGGGAAATTCCTTCGTGTCCCACAATCAGGGATTTGGCAGGAGTCATGAATTCTTTAACTTTTTTATCAAGAGGGTCCCTTGTTGTCCTGTAATCTCTGCTTGTTACAATTCCCAAAAGCTTGCCTGTTGGAGTTCCATCTTCTGTAATTGCCATTGTTGAGTGGCCTGATCTTTGTTTAAGATCAAGAACATCACTTAAAGTGTTTTCAGGTGTAAGATTTGAATCGCTTATAACAAAACCAGCCTTGTATTTTTTTACTTTGCGAACCATTTCTGCTTCGCTTTCAATTGATTGAGATCCGTAAATAAATGAAATACCGCCGTTTTTTGCTAATGCAATTGCCATGTTGTTGTCAGATACTGACTGCATTATGGCTGAAGAGAATGGTATGTTAAGTTTTAAATCAGGTTCTTCACCTTTTTTAAATCTGCAAATGGGTGTGCTTAAATCAACATTTTCAACAATGCAATCTTTTGTGGTGAGGTTTGGTAAAAGTAAATATTCTCCAAATGTTCTGGACGGCTCGTTGATAATTCTTGCCATGGTTATCTCCTTTTCGAATGTTATCACTATTATAATTATTCTTGATAGATTACCATATCATAACTTTATTGTCAACTCTATAATTTCATAATAAATTTTAACTATGACTCGTAAATTCCTGTACAGCATTGAATAACAAAATGTAAAAAAAGCCGTCCATTGCACACGAAAAAAATTGTCCGTATGATAAAATAATAACCATTTTATTATAGATATTATTAAGATTGGTTTAATAATAAGTATATATAATGCAATAATATATATTGAATATAGATATTATGAAATTTAAACATACTTTATCGGAGGACGTATGAAAGAACATAAAAACAACAAAAAACCATTTGTCTATTATTACATGATAGTCATGTTTGTGGTAATACTTTTAAATGCAATGGTGTTTCCATATTTGAACCAGATGCAGTCAAAAATAAGTGAGGTTGACTACGGAACATTTTTATCAATGGTTGAGTCCGGAGATGTGACAAAGGTTGAAATAAATGAAACACAAATAGCTTTTAAAGCAAAATCGAATCCTGAAGGAGTGTATGTCACGGGCAAAATGGAAGACCCAATGCTTGTTGACAGACTTCTTTCCTCAAGAACAAAAATAGAATTTGGCAAGATAGTACCCAAGGAAAATTCAGTGCTGATGGATGCAATATTGTCATGGGTTATTCCTGTATTGATATTTATAGCAGTAGGACAAATTTTATCTAGACAGTTGTCTAAAAAAATGGGCTCATTCGGCAATTCCATGCAGTTTGGAAAATCAAATGCAAAAGTCTATGTGGAGGCACAGACAGGAAAAAGGTTTGAAGATGTTGCAGGACAGGATGAAGCAAAGGAAGCGCTCACTGAAATTGTTGACTTCCTTCATAATCCTAAAAAATATGAAGAAATAGGTGCAACAATGCCAAAGGGCGCACTGCTGGTGGGACCTCCGGGAACAGGAAAGACATTGCTGGCAAAGGCTGTGGCAGGGGAAGCCAAAGTTCCTTTCTTCTCAATTTCCGGTTCTGAATTTGTGGAGATGTTCGTTGGTATGGGAGCTGCAAAGGTAAGAGACTTGTTCAAGCAGGCTCAAGAAAAGGCGCCGTGTATTGTTTTCATAGATGAAATTGACACCATAGGAAAGAAAAGAGACGGGGGAGGCATAGGCGGAAATGATGAAAGAGAGCAGACATTGAATCAGCTCCTTACTGAAATGGATGGATTTGACGGCAAAAAAGGAGTTGTTATTCTTGCAGCCACTAACAGGCCGGAATCTCTGGACAAAGCATTGTTAAGACCAGGTCGTTTTGACAGAAGAATACCCGTAGAACTTCCTGACCTGGCAGGACGTGAGGCAATTTTAAGAGTCCACGCTAAAAATGTGCATTTAGATGAAAGCATAGATTTCAATGCAATAGCTAGGGCTACAGCAGGGGCTAGCGGCGCTGAGCTTGCTAACATAATAAATGAAGGAGCTCTTAGGGCTGTTAAAAATAAAAGATCAACAGCTTCACAGGAAGATCTGGAAGAAGCAGTTGAAGTTGTCATAGCAGGTTATCAAAGAAAAAATGCTGTTATTTCTCCTAAGGAAAAGAAAATCGTAGCTTATCATGAAATAGGTCATGCGCTTGTGGCAGCCAAGCAGACT
>VSSQ01000839.1_pt1 | contig 14944 bp, 18 predicted proteins | sample 4763081 | NCBI WGS metagenome assembly VSSQ01 (sample SAMN12137344, study PRJNA551015) | bioreactor metagenome | isolation source: SDC9 anaerobic chlorinated ethene degrading culture | place: USA: Knoxville, Tennesee | collected 2015-01-01
CGGAAACCTGTATACCGTATTCCCCAAGGAGCTGGCCGATTCCTTTTTTGGCCGCTGCGTCTATGTCCCCGACTCCATCCTGCTGGAACGGGACGGCGGACTGTACGTCCGGCAGGACGCGGCGGAAATGCTGGGCTGGGACTATACCGTCGATCTGTCCACTCTGTCGCTCCTGTATAAAGATTATAAGGAAACCGACAACCTTGAATTCACCGCCGACGGAGCGGGCCGGGGCGGCCGGGTTCAATGGTATTTCAGGCTGATGAGGAACAACGGTATTTTAATGTTCTACAGCTACTACACGCTCGCTTCCGAGGGCGGCAACCAGAGTCCGGAATACTCCGTACTGCTGGGGGATACGTGGTACGGCCCAGGCAGCACAGGCTCCCCCGCCGATCTGGGTGAGCAGCTCAGCAGCGAGGTCATGTCCGACTGGGACCACTCGGAGGGCATGCACTGGGTGATCGAAACCTGGGACGGGGTGTCGATCACGGCGTGGATAGACGAAAATACCGGACTGCAGACGGCAAACAGTCTTACCATCACCAAACCGGAATATGTAAGCTGGCGGGGCATTCATGTAGGTTCCACAAGGGAGGAGCTCCTTGCCGTTTATCTTGAAATTGACCCGGAGTATCAGCTTCAGGTAAACGGCACAGCCGATTCTCTTTTCTACGGACGCCCTATAGGCGGCTATTTTATCGGTTTTATTCTCAAAGACGACTGCGTCACTCAGATTGACCTCACGTTCGCTTTCGATTGACCTTGCCGAACTCTTACGAACCGCGCGGCCCCCATCCATTTCAAATGGATGGGGGCCGCGCGGTTCGTAAGAATATACTCACTTGATCAGACAGAGAATTAATCCGTAAATCACCGACGCGCTGATTCCGAAAACCAACACCGGCCCCGCCACGGTACACAGTTTTACGGCGGTCCCGGTAATGATCCCCTCGCTTTTATACTCCAGGGCGGGAGACACCATGGCGTTGGCAAAACCGGTAATGGGCACGAGGGTACCCGCTCCGGCCTTTTTCGCCACTTTGTCAAATACCCCGAGTCCCGTCAGCAGCGCCGCAATGAAAATTAATGAAATAGATACGAAAGTACCCGCCTCTTCTTCTCCCAGCCCGAAAAAGACATAGAGGTTTAAAAGCGCCTGTCCCAGAGTGCAGATGAGTCCGCCAACGCAAAAAGCCCAAATCAGATTTTTTTTGGTCGGAGAAGATTTTGCTTTGGCGTTTACATATTCTCCGTATTCCTTGTTGGTCATATCCATATCTTGTCGCCTCCCTCAACCATTTTCCCCTTGACAAGGAGAAGTATTCGTAATAAAATTCAAACTATCAGTAAATTAGTAATTTAGTAAAAGACAGAAGGTTATTTTCATGAAAATCCCAACAACATTAAAGCATAAACCGGTCATTGTGGCCGAGGATTATTCCCGCATTGACGGCCGCGGCGCTTATGACACCGACGCACAGGGTCTTTCTCTGGGACTCGCCCAGTGGAACGACCGGGGGCGCGTGGATATTTCCGCAAAGGTGTGGCGTTACACCGGTGAGAAATGGTCGCGTCAGTCCGAGGAGCTTCCTCTTCACCGGACGCTTGACCTGGCCATCCTTATCTGCCGCACCCAGCAATTCTTTCGGGAAAACTACCGGTTTGAAAAAGGCTATGATCCCGAACATCCCTTAATCGACAGGGTGGGTCTTCAGGGTGATGCCATGAGTATCGCCGTGTGTACGGACAACGAGCAGCTTGAGGGAGATCTGGCTCTCTTCCGGAATGCCCTGGCTCAGGATGATGAGCTTTTGGGAGAGCGTATGGCTGTTCTCTCGCGTCTGCTCAAAGAATTGGGGTATTGAAATGAGTAAAAATGAACGCAAAAAGGAGCTGCTCGCCTCCTATAAAGAACGGCCGGTGGTGGGGGGTGTCTGCGCCATCATCTGCAATGCCAACAACCGCGCGCTGGTCTTCTCCTGCCGGGATCCGGAAAGCCAGCGCAACCGCTTTGAATTCTCCGTCTCCACGGGCGGCTGCAGCCATATACCCCTCCAGGGAGATTGGAAAGCCTTCGGGCCCGGTACTTTTAACTTTCAGCTTTTAGAGACACTGGAGAAGAAGAAGGACCAGACCGAAGATTCTTTTCTCGAAGAACTTGAACTGCTGAGAGAAGACTGTACGGCAAGTCTTGCAAAAAAGGGGTTCACCTTTTATCAGGCTTCGCGTTCTTCCTGAGAACGGGGCGCAACGCCTGTTTATCGCTAAAAAATATTGATTGACACTCTTACATCCCTGTGATACACTATTCATTACCTATGAAAAGGGCTTTATTTTTGTGGACATTTTTACGGTACAATGACCACAAAACCCTTGACCGTTACGGACATAGGGAGGCAGTTATGCCGAAGTCCCAACCGTATTTTTTGGCGTTTCTATTCGCGCCTTGAATATGCACCGGGATTCGGCATTGTCCTCGACAGGGCAGCGGGCCGAAACCCGGTGTTTTGTTTTTTCGAGTGGGCCGCATTTAAAACAAGGAGGTGCCGAACAATGGCAAAGGCCGGTGCACGGGTTAAAATCACCCTGAGATGCTCCGAATGCAAACAGCGCAATTACAACACAACCAAAAACAAGAAGAACGATCCCGACCGTCTGGAAATGAACAAGTACTGCCCCTTCTGCAGAAAGCATACCGTTCACAATGAGACGAAGTAACGAGCTACCCCACTGCTCACAAGAAAGAAGGGTGTAACGGAATGTTCGGAAAAGAAAACAAGGTCGAAGGCGCGAAGAAGGATAAAGTGAGTCTTGCCGCCCGCGGCGCCCGCTGGTCTCGCGAGATGAAAAGCGAATTCAAGAAAGTCCTGTGGCCTACCAGAAAGCAGACGATTAACAACACGCTGGTGGTCATCGCCTGCGTCATTATCGTGGGTATCTTTATCTGGGCTTTCGACTTCCTGGCGGACCAGATTGTCAGCGCTTTGCTCGCCCTTTTCAAGGGTTAGGGTGAACTGATATGTCTGACGGCGCCAAGTGGTATGTGGCCCACACCTATTCCGGTTATGAAAACACGGTTAAGGCCACCATCGAAAAAGCGGTGGAAAACCGCAATATGCGTGAACTCATCCAGCAGGTGAGCATCCCATTGGAAACCGTCACCGAGATCACTGACGGCGGCACCAAAACGGTGGAACGAAAGGTCTTCCCGGGTTATGTGCTGGTCAAGATGGTGATGACCGACGAAACCTGGCATTTGGTACGGAATGTTCGCGGCGTTACCGGATTCGTCGGCTCGGGCAACAAGGCCATTCCTCTGACCGAGGAGGAAATTGCAAGCCTCGGAGTGGAGAAACGTGAGGTCACGGTAGGTTATCAGGTGGGCGACAGCGTGAAAATTACCGACGGCGCGCTGGAATCCTTCCTGGGCACTGTGGATGAACTTGATCTGGACCGCGGCAAGGTTCGCGTGGTTGTATCCATGTTCGGCCGTGAAACTCCGGTGGAACTGGATCTGGATCAGGTTGAGGCAATATCTTAATAGTCGTCCAAATCCCCGCCTGTTATCAGGCTGTGGAGATTCTTAAGGGGAAACCGAATTCCCCAAAAGACGCAGGGTTCGGGTACAAATTCCGGCCCGCTTTGTTGCAGAGAACAAATACGCGTCTTCCCGTGGGAGGAGAACCGGCGTTCTCCGTCCAACCACAATAATCTTAGGAGGTGCTCTTTCGTGGCACAGAAAGTAACTGGTTATGTAAAGCTTCAGATTCCCGCCGGCAAGGCGACTCCCGCTCCCCCTGTCGGCCCGGCCCTCGGCCAGCACGGCGTTAATATCGCCGCGTTCACCAAGGAATTCAACGAGCGCACCAAAGCCCAGGCGGGCCTTATCATCCCGGTCGTCATTACAGTGTACTCCGACCGCTCCTTCACCTTTATCACAAAGACTCCGCCCGCCGCCGTTTTGATCAAGAAGGCATGCAATATCGAGTCTGGTTCGGGCGTCCCCAACAAGACCAAAGTAGCTACCATCAGCAAAGAGGACGTGCGCAAGATTGCGGAGCTTAAAATGCCCGACCTCAACGCAGCCAGCATCGAATCCGCCATGAGCATGGTCGCCGGCACTGCCCGCTCCATGGGCATTCTGGTCGGCGAGTAAGGCGAGGAGGGTATAAGAATGTTTAGAGGTAAAAAGTATAAAGAGGGCGCCAAGCTGATCGATAAAGGCTCCCAGTACGATACTGCCGAAGCCATGTCCCTGGTGGTTAAGGCAGCCCATGCCAAGTTCGACGAGACCGTGGAACTCCATGTGAAGCTGGGCGTCGATTCCCGTCACGCCGACCAGCAGGTCCGCGGCGCCATCGTCCTGCCCCACGGCACCGGCAAAACTCCCCGCGTACTGGTTTTTGCCAAGGCCGCCAAAGCTGACGAAGCCAGAGCCGCCGGCGCCGATTATGTAGGCGAGATGGACATGGTGGAAAAGATCCAGAAGGAAAACTGGTTTGATTACGACGTCGTAGTCGCCACTCCCGACATGATGGGCGTGGTGGGCCGTCTGGGCAAGATCCTGGGCCCCAAGGGACTCATGCCCTCCCCCAAGGCCGGCACCGTCTCTGCCAACGTGGCTCAGGCCATCAAGGAAATCAAAGCCGGTAAAGTGGAGTACCGTCTGGATAAGACCAACATCATCCACTGCCCCATCGGCAAGGTCTCCTTCGGCCCCGAAAAGCTCACCGAGAACTTTAACGCTCTGATGGGCGCAATTCTCAAGGCCAAGCCCGCCGCCGCCAAAGGCCAGTACGTGAAGAGCTGCGTTGCCGCTTCCACCATGGGCCCCGGCGTCAAAGTCAACTCCGCCAAGCTGGTGTAATGCTCCCCGGGTGTTCGCGCAGGCGTCGGTATCGGGCAGCATCCTTTGATTTTTCATGTGTTTAGCCGGTACCTTCGCCTTAAATAGTCCTTGACAACCCTGTTCGGGACTGATATAATTCGTTTCGCGTCCTGAGACAGCAGGTGGCACTGTGCCGTAAGCCCTGCCGAGGAAGCAGCCAAATAAGTCTTTTTGTGCTGTCTTCATGTCCCTCGGACGTGAAGACAGCATTTTTCATTTGGAGGTGAAACAAAAGTATGCCTAATGCAAAGGTTCTCAGCCAAAAGCAAGCCGTCGTGGCCGACCTCACCGAGAAGCTTAAAAATTCCGCTTCCGGTATTCTGGTTGACTACAAGGGTATCACCGTAGCCCAGGACACCGCTCTGCGCGCCGAAATGCGCAAAAATAACGTGGAGTACGCCGTGGTAAAAAACACGCTGCTCCGGTTCGCCGCAAAAAATGCCGGGCTTGACGCTCTCTCAGGCGTTCTTGAGGGCACTACCTCCTTGGCCATCAGTCACGAGGATCCCGTAGCCGCCGCCAAGGTCGTTTCCGAATTTGCCAAGAAAATGAACGGCCAGATATTTACTGTTAAGGCCGGATATGTGGACGGCAAGGTCATCTCGGTGGACGAGGTCAAGGCTCTGGCCGAGCTGCCCAGTAAGGAAGTTCTGCTCTCCATGCTGCTCTCCGCCATGCAGGGCCCCGTGCGCGGCCTGGCAACCGTTCTGGATGCCAATATCTCCGGTCTGGCCCGCGTTCTTCAGTCCGTGGCCGATCAGAAGGCCGGCTGATCCGTTTATCCCAGTCTCAATCCCAGGCGGGCCGTCGTTCCGCCGCATTCATTAAACTTTATATTTGGAGGAAATTTAAATGGCTAGCGAAAAAGTAACCGCCCTTCTCAATGAAATCAAGGCTATGTCCGTTCTGGAGCTCTCCGAGCTTGTCCACGCCATCGAGGAAGAGTTCGGCGTATCCGCCGCCGCTCCCGCCGCTGTCGCGGTGGCCGCCGCTCCCGCCGCCGCCGTTGTCGAGGAAAAGACCGAGTTTGACGTCGTTCTGACTGAGTTCGGCGCTGAGAAGATCAAGGTCATCAAGGTTGTCCGCGAGATCACCGGCCTGGGCCTGGCCGAAGCCAAGGCTCTGGTAGAAGCCGCTCCCAAAGCCGTCAAGGAAGCCGTCTCCAAGGACGAGGCCGAGCAGCTTAAGAAGAAGCTGGAAGAAGTCGGCGCCAAGGTCGAACTCAAGTAATTTATTTATTTTTATTTAAAAACCTCTCCGTTGCATTGCAACGGAGAGGTTTTTTTGTTACACTATATTGGTAACGCAGGAAAATTATATTCAATATGTTACTGTTTATTGGAAATGTGCCCGGCCTCTGCCGGAACAAAGGGGAAAGGGAGACCATTACATGGCCAAATATAGATATAACCAGCCAGATCCGGCGGCGATGGAATCGTTGCTTACCCGTGAAACGGACAGCGCGGCGGGCACTATCCTGCGTCTGGCATGGAAACTCGGCCTCCTGCGCTCAGAGATTTGGTCCCTGACCTGGGACCAGGTTAATTTTTCTGCCGGAGAGATAGTTCTGGCCCAGCGCCGGGTCCCGCTTCACGACGAGATGAAAGAATTTTTGCTATGTCTCCAGAGGAAGAACGGCCGTGCTTCTTCCCGTGTAGTTGTATCGGACCGGGGCCAGCGGCCGCTTACCCAGCAGTATATCTCCAGGCTGGCACGCGAGGCGCTGGACAGCGCCGGTCAGACCAACGTCCGCCTTGAAGACCTGCGCCACGACTGCATTGTGCGCCATTTAGGGCTGGAGGGATGGCAGCAGGTGGCCCGGATTTCCGGACTGGATCCCATCTCTCTCCACAATCACTTTATGCCTTATGCAAAACCGGCGGATCAGGAGAAAAAAACATCCGGCAGACAATACCCTCGCGCGCCGCTGGATGAGAGGTCTCTTCAAGCATTGCTGGAAAAGGAGGGCTCTTCCCCGGTTGGTCTGCTTCTTGGACTGTCATGGCAGGCGGGGCTGCGGCTGAGAGAAATTCAGAAACTCACCTGGAGTCAGGTAGACCTGGACGGAAAAAAACTCTGCCTTCCCGACCGGCAGGTCCCTCTTGCGCCCGACCTTTGCACCAGGCTTTCCGCGGCCAAGTCGGAATACGGCGCGCTTTCGGACTTTGTCATTTTGTCCAAGCGGGCGAAAAAGCCGATGGAGACTGCCTACCTCTCCAAGATCGCGGTGGCGGCCCTGGTGCACGCGGGTCTGGACGGAATTCATCTTTCCGATTTGCGGGCGGATTACCTGATGCGCACCAGGGTGGAAACGCCAATTTTGGCCCTTGCCGAAGAATCCGGGCACGTGACCCGCAACCTGGTTATGGAACGGCTGGGACTTTCCAAGAGTCAGGCTTACCAGAGGCTCTCCAGGATGGCGGAAAGGGGCAGTCTGCTCCTTGTGGGCCGCCGGTACTTCCTGCCTCAGCGCACCGTTCCCGCTTCGCGGCACGCCGAAATGATCCTTTCCTATTTGTCACAGGACTCCGCCGTACGGCAGGACCTTGCCCGCCTGCTCCATATTCTCCCCCGCCAGGTGTATCCCATTATGAGAAAGCTCATTGCCTCGGGGGATGTGGTACTGGAAGGCGGACGGTACTGTCTGAGTCCCGACAGAATGGAAAAGAATGCGTCGCTGGTCTGATGGAAGCCGACTTGTTTGATTACATTTGCATTGCATCTTTAATGTGTTTGTTGTCTGTTTATTGCTTTCAGATTACATTGTCGCCCAAATACTGGACAGGGAAGAATCTTCCTGCTATAGTATGCGCAGGATGGTCCCCGAAAGCCCTTCCGATATAGGTACGGGTAATGGCATGCCGCTGTATGTGTACCGGAGCGGCCGAAAGCGGACCAATCCGAAATTTTAAAAGGAGGACCTTAAATGAAGAACCTGAAAAGAGCGCTTTGCCTGATTCTGGTCTGTGCCATGACTTTTGGCCTCATGATCATGACCACAAGCGCCGCCGATTTCACCGACAAGGATGAAATCGTCAACACCGACGCCGTCGACACGATGGTTGCCCTGAACATCATCAATGGCAAAGACGACGGCAGCTACTTTGATCCCTCCGGGATCGTCACCCGCGCCGAGATGTGCAAGATGATCTGCGTCGCCCTGAACGGCGGCAAGGATCCCCAGCTCGGAACCACCGCTTCTTCCTACACCGACACCGCCGGCACCTGGGCCGCGGGCTACATTGAGTACTGCACCAACCTGGGCATCGTCGCCGGCCGCGGCAACGGCATCTTTGATCCCACCGGCACCGTGACCGGCACCGAGGCCGCCAAGATGCTCCTCGTCGCCATCGGCTATGACTCCACCGCCGAGGGCTTCACCGGCGCCAACTGGGCCATCGCCGTGAACGTCCGCGCCAACGGGAAAGACCTCTATGAAGACCTCGAAGATATGGATCCTTCCGCCGGCCTCACCCGTGACAACGCCGCTCAGATGGTCTATAACGCCATCAACGCCGTCATGGTCGAGTACACCTACAGCCTGACCACCGTTGGCGGCGCCCTGCAGTCCGTTGCCAAGGTCGGGGATGTGGATAACGAAGTCACCATCCTCTCTAAGAAGTTCGACATGCTGACCAAGTACGGCCGCATGGTCGGCATTTCCTACGATGAAGACACAGAAAAGTATACCTATACCTTTGATAACATCAGCGACTATGAGACTGCTGATTACGTCAACGGCAAGCTGACCACCAAGGTCGACTACAGCAAATACTATGGCATGGACTGCAAACTCCTTTATAAGGATAACAGCTCCAAGACCGTATACGGCTTCACCCCCGACGACAGCCAGGTCCTTGCCGAGGGCATCCTGAACAACATCGGAACCGTGAAGACCGACAGCTTCAAGTTCAACGGAACAGTATATGATGTCGACGATGCCGACGGCACCAGCGACACCCTCATCTACTCCTTCTGCAATGCCGGCCTCGGCACCACCGGCCTCGATGCCGGCACTACCAGCGTAGCTGCTATCGACGCTGCCGACAAGCCTTTCGACTGCAAGCTGATCGACCTGGACGGCGACGGCGACGTTGACTATGTGATCGCAGTCCCCTTCACTGTTGCTAAGGTCACCTATGTTGGTTCCACCACCTTCACCGTCGGCACCAGCTACAAGTTCTCCGATACCGAGACCTTCGACGGAATGGCCAAGGGCGACTACGTTGTCTTCACCGCCAAAGCCAATACCGCCAAGAATATCAATACCTTCGCCGCGGTTGACTCTGTTGTCAAAGGAAAAGCCACCGCTACCAACTCTGAAGGCTCCAAGCTTACCGTTGACGGCACCTCCTACAACGTATACGACGGTGCCTTCACCGCCGCAGTGGGCACTTCTTACGAAGGTATGCAGGTTGTAAACGGTTTCGTGTTCAAAGCAACCGTTACCGCCAGCGTTTCTTCCGACGACTTCGCCGTGGTCGTAGCTGTCGAAACCGCCGCCTCCGGCGTGAATACCTATCCCCAGGCCAAGCTGCTCCTTAAGGACGGCACCAAGATCGTTGTGGATTATGATAAGGCTGCCAGCACGAACTCTGCCGAAGTCGTTGGTGGAAATCTGGCTATCGGTGATTTCGTCTCCTTTGATAAGGACAGCGACGATGTCTACACCCTGACCGCTTATCAGAACTTTACCGCTAACACTACTGAAGTTAAAGCCGCCACCGACTTTGACGGCGCCGTGACAGCCGCTGACTTTACGTATGACAAAGACGGCGACAGCACCATCGGCTCCAACTATATCGACGCCGACGCGATTATCTTCTACAAGAACGCTTCCGGTTCCTGGAAGGTAAAGACCGGCGCCGAGCTTGCGAAAACCAACTCTGATATTACCGTTGATGTGGCTTTCTTCAATGAGAACAGCTCCACCGGCTTCAACAGCGTAGCTCTGGCCTTTATCAAGTCTGCTACCGCCATTTCCGACAGCAGCACCTTCTACGGCTATCTGACCGGCGATGCCACCTTGGCCAAGAACTCCGACGACGATACCGTGAGCCAGGTCACCTTCTGGAACGGCACTCAGTCCGTTACCGCTCTTTGCGACGCTAATTATTCCGCCGGCATTAAGTATGGTACAGATCCTGATTCTTACTACAATAAGCCTGTCAAGAATTCCATCATTGTCTACACCCTGAGCGGCGACGAAGTTTGCATCTCTGACATTTATCCTGTAAAATCCACCGACGGAACCGGCGCCGACTTGGGCACCGTGGCTGTCAAAGGTTATTCCGGAAGCATCCTCAGTTTCTATAGCGGAACCACTCCCAATGCCGGTGCTTACGCCGACACCGCTGTCACCGGCAACTGGAAGATTACTGACGACACAGTAATCCTCTACGTCGACACTGAGAATGCTGTTGGCCAGGATGACGGCGAAGTTTCCCTTGCTGACGAGACTCCCGCCAGCACTGATGCTGATCCGGCCTACTACTGCAATGCTTTCTACATCAAGGACACCGGCACCGACCTGGCCCTGCTTGTCATTGATATCTCCAACGATATCAGCGATGTGCTGTAAGCTGCAACCAGTTTTTACAGCAGTCCCAAGATAAGCATTCAAAGTTCCCGCGCGGCAAATGCCGTGCGGGAACTTTTCTTATACGCAAAATAAAACCCGCCGCGCACCAAAAGCTGCGCGGCGGGTTATCATGCTTATTATTTATTTCTGTAGGTGATCTCATGGCGCTTGGGACCGGTGGAGACGATGGTGATCGGCACGCCGATGCGCTTTTCGATGAAGTCCACGTAATCCCTGGCCTCACGGGGAAGGGCCTCGTAGTCGGTGGCTCCCCTGACGCTGCATTTCCAGCCGGGCAGCGTCTCGAACACGGGCTTCGCCCTCTCAATAAGTGAGGGAACCGGAAAGACGTCGGTAATCTTGCCGTCGATTTCGTAGCCGGTGCAGACCTTGATCTCATCCAGATACCCGAGCACATCGATGGCGGTGAGGGTAACCTCGGTCGCCCCCTGCACCATGCAACCGTAGCGGGTGGCCACGGTGTCGAACCATCCCACCCGGCGGGGCCTTCCGGTGGTGGCGCCGTACTCTCCAGCGTCTCCGCCCAGGCGGCGCAGGGTCTCCGCTTCGTCGCCGAAAAGCTCGCTCACAAAGGCACCCGCGCCTACCGCGCTGGAATAGGCCTTTGTAACCGCCACCACGTCGGTGATGTCGCCCGGAGCCACGCCCGCGCCCACACAGCCGAATCCGGCCAGAGTGTGGGAAGAGGTGGTGAACGGGTAGATTCCGAAGTCGGGGTCTTTCATAGCGCCCAGCTGGCCTTCCAGCAGGACCTGTTTGCCCTCGGCCAGGGCGGTCTTCACAAAGGAGAACGCGTCGCCCACCCAGGGAGCGATCTGATCACGGTAGCTGACCATCTCTTCAAAAATAGCCTTGGGGTCCAGGAGGGGCTTATGGTAGAGGTGCTCCATCAACACGTTTTTAAGTTCGCATACGCGAACGAGGCGCTCCATCAGCCTTACTTCGTCGAAGAGGTCGGCCACCTGAATGCCCAGCTTCGCGTATTTATCCGAATAAAAGGGGGCGATACCCGATTTGGTGGAACCAAAAGCACCCGCGGCCAGCCGTTCCTCTTCGTAGGTATCCAGGAGAATATGGTAAGGCATCAGCACCTGGGTTCTCTCCGAAATAATGAGCTTGGGCGCGGGAACGCCTCCCTTTTTGAGCGCCGCCAGTTCGCCCAGCAGGGAAGGAATGTTAAGAGCCACGCCGTTGCCGATGATATTGGTGGTGTGGGGATAAAAAACACCGGAGGGGAGCTGATGAAGGGCAAACTTCCCGTAGTCGCAGATAATGGTGTGTCCTGCGTTGGCACCGCCCTGAAAACGCACGACAACATCGGACTGTTCTGCAAACAGGTCGGTAATTTTTCCCTTGCCCTCGTCGCCCCAGTTCGCACCTACAATCGCTTTTACCATAAGAAGAACTCCTTTGTACTGAAATCACTGATGTGACAGCCTTCGCATACCTTATCTATTATATATGGACTGCTCTTCCAACGCAAGGCTTTTATTCCGTGCCATCTTTTCCGCCTTTACCGGGAAAAAATCCTATGGTATAATAATAGTTGCGAAACAAATCCCTTACGATACCGGGAAACGCCGACAGAAAGGACACGCGTAATGAAAAAGCGCTTGACGGGCATGATATGCGCCGTAATATTTCTGTTTTTGCTACTGGTCTCCTCCGCCTCCGCCGCCGACGAGGTCTTATTTCTTGCGCTCAACGACAGTCTTAAAGATCTAACGGCGGACTACATGCCGATTCGGGTAAACAACATTATCTATGTCCCCTGCACCACCTTCGACCAGCTCACGACCGGCGTCAATCTGGGTGTTTTCTTCGGGCAGGACAAGGCCAAGGGTACCGTTACCCTCTACAGCCGGGACAAGACCCTTATCTTTGACATCGGAGTCGGTTACTCCTACGATTCCTCCGGAAGCACGTATCTCTACCGGGCCACCACCCGGGATGGCCGCACCTATCTGCCCGCGTTTGCGGTGTGTCAGTTTTTTGGTCTGGACTACTCCGCGCTCAGCACCGATTACGGAACTTTGATACGGATCAAGAACAGCTCGGTGGTTTTAAGCGACAGATTTTTTGTAAGCTCCGCCTCCAACCTTATGTCCATCCGTTTAAATGAGTATCTTCAGAGCCAGGCTGAGAACGCGACTCCCGCTCCGGGCTCTTCCAATAATCCTGTTACCCCCAGCCCAACTGGAGATCGAAGCAGCGTAAAAGTTTATCTCGCTTTCCGTGTGGACAGCGGAGAAAATCTGGATAAAATACTGGATGCCTTGGAAGTCCGTAACGTGCCCGCGCTCTTTTTCTTCCGGCTCTCGGATCTTCCCCAATACGACGATATCATCCGCCGGATGGTCGGTTCCGGTCATCAGATTGGTTTTTTGGTCTCGGGGGACAGCGCAGAAGAGATGAATGACCAGCTTGATAAGTGCAACAATCTGCTTGAGCAGATTGCCAAAATGCGTTCTTATCTCGTCCTTGTCGACGGGGAAGACCGTTTTAGGACAGCTCTTGAGCAGGATGGCTGGCTCTGCTGGAAGTACAATGTGGACGGCAGGTCGAACGGCAGGGGAACCTACACCCTTACGAACGCTATTGTAAACGGCGTGGATTCCAAGAGAACCTATGCATGCGTATTGATGGATGACACCGGCAGCATACCCGACGCTCTTCCGGTTGTTTTGCGCCGCCTGCGGGAGGCTCAGTATGATATCCGTCTTGCGGTGGAAACCAGCTTCTGACAGGAGGATGTACCAATGCGAACAGTTGATTTCTCGCGATACTGCCAGACTTCATCCGGCGATCCCGGTTTGATTCAAAAACGGACCGGCCATCTCATTGCCCGAATGGAGGAACTCGGTGAAACGGGTCTTTCGGTGACCGGCGGTATGGATCCGGTTTTAGGGATCGGCCGGGTGGCTATAAAACTTCCGAAGCCGGACGCCGTCACAGCGGTGGGACTGCTGGCGAATCAATGGCACATCCGAATAGACCCTCCCGCGGCGGACGGAACTCTTCTTCTGAGTGTTACTATTTCAGTTTCCTTTGAAGATATCGATTACTTCCAGGCAGCGGTAATGAATCTCATCTGGCCTTAAGAATACTCGCCTACAGCCGTTTTAAATCCCGAACCGTCTCATTCAAAACGGCCGGAGGGACATAAACTCCGGCCAGCTCCAGCACCTGCGCCAGGGTTAGGCTTCCGGCCGCTTCGATAAGCTTTTCGCTGATCACCCGTGGAAAGCGTTTTTTGATCAGTTCAAAAGCCGCCTTATTTCGACTCAGTTCTTTCATCGTGATCTGATTGTTCTTTAGATCCAATCCACACACCTCCTTTCTCTGACAAATATTCTATGCGGGACCAATACGGGAAGTTCGGTTTTAAGCAAAGAACTTTGACATGTTTGCCCAGGCAAACCGGATTTTCAATTTAAGCCGATGCTGCTTTTTTTACCGCACATTTTGGCAGCCTCCGGTTTTTAATGGCAATGCCGCATGAATAAGAAAAATAAGTCAGGCGATAATACCCTAAAAAGGAGGAATGTATATGACCCGTAAAAACCCGAACTCCAGCATCAAATGCTCCGTATCTTCCTGCGCCTTTCACTGCGACGACCGGAGCTACTGTTCTCTGAATGAAATTAAAGTGGGCTGCTGTGACCTTAATGTTACCGACAGCGCCGCCACCGAATGCGCTTCCTTCAAACTGGGCGGCCGGGACTGAGCGCCTGCAAAACTGAAAGCAACATGCCTGCCTGCCTTTGCTTTGCCGCACCGGCAGGCAGGCTTTTTACGTGAAATTCATATAAAATACTTTTTTATTTTGTTTTTACTGTTATAATAATAGGTAATAATAAGCAGATAAATTACATAAATTTTCTATCTGGGATTTCCGGCGTAAAAGGAGAATAATTATGGACATTAATAAAAATACGAAGGAAAATGACAGTGTTTCACAGGAGAAAGATCCCCTGATGACTTGTCCTATTTGCGGTAAGGTCTCGCATGTCTCTCTCTTTTTCTGCCCCGATTGCGGAGCGCGCCTTGATTTCCATACGCGCGCCTGCGCCAATCACGGAGACTGCTCCTTAGACTGTAACAACTGCGGTGACTCCACTAAATAAGAACGGAAAGGAATGAGATCCATGGCATTTTTGGAAAAGTTCAATGAGTTCGCGAAAAATGTTGGCGACAAAACCTCTGAGTTTGCTAAAAACGTAGGTGATAAAACAACTGAATTCGCGAAAAATGTAGGCGAAAAGACAAATAATCTTTTAGAAATCAATCGGCTCAACACCAAAATCAACACCGAAATGGACAACATCTCCGAGTTTCAGCGGAGAATCGGCGCCATTTACTGGTCTAAATTCCAGGCCGGCGAGGTTCTGGACGTAGAGGTAATGGAGCTATGCGCCTCCATTCGGTCCTGCGAAGAGGCAATAGAAGCC
>VSSQ01000840.1_pt1 | contig 14932 bp, 13 predicted proteins | sample 4763081 | NCBI WGS metagenome assembly VSSQ01 (sample SAMN12137344, study PRJNA551015) | bioreactor metagenome | isolation source: SDC9 anaerobic chlorinated ethene degrading culture | place: USA: Knoxville, Tennesee | collected 2015-01-01
TACTTTTTAAAATAGCTGCGCAAGAACTCAATCAGCGCGCCGCAGATGGAGGTAAACAGAAACGCGCCGAGAATCGGGCTCTGGTTGGTGAGTAGCCCGATCGTGATGCCCGCGAGCGATGCGTGCGAAAGCGTGTCCCCGATCATGGAATACCTTCTCAGCACCAGAAAGATGCCGATGCAGGGGCAGAGAATAGAAATGCAGATGGAAACGAAAAACGCGTTCTGCATGAAAGCGTATTGAAACATCCTCTTCAGCTCTCCTTTCTTCTGCCGTGCAAAAATTCTTCGGCGTAATGCCGCGGCGAACAGAGATGTCCGCGCCCGCCGGAGAGATGATAGATCTGCGTGGAGTTCTGCACCGCCGCGTCGATATTGTGCTCAACGGAGACGATGGTCATGCCGTCCTGCTGGTTGGCCTGCTTCAAAAAGCCGTAGATCTCCTTCTGGCTGTCCGCATCCACGCCGGAGGACGGCTCGTCGAGTATCAGCAGATCGGGCTGCCCGATCAGCGCGCGCGCAATCATGACGCGCTGCGCCTGCCCGCCGGAAAGCGTGCCCACGCGTTCGCCGGAAAAGTCAATCATGCCGACGCGCTCCAGACAGCGGGTGACGGCGCTTCTGTCGGCAACGCGCAGAATCCGCCGGTAGGAATTCAGCGCTTCGAATACCGTAATGGGGAAATCGGAGTTGGCGTTGTCGTTCTTTTGCGGTACATAACCCACGCGCCTGGCGCTGCAGGTAATCGTTCCGCTCGTCGGCTTTAAAAACCGCAGCATCAGGCGAACGAGCGTGCTCTTTCCGCTGCCGTTGTCGCCAACGAGGGAAATGTACTCGCCGTCCTTGATTTCCAGATCGATTCCGTTCAGTACATACGGAGCCGACCCAGTATAGGAGAAAAACAAGCCTTCCGCTTTGATCATTCCAGTTCCTTCTTGCATGCGGGCATCTGCCCGGTTTAGTTGCGAATGCGTACCATTTGCGCTTGACAAATCACACAATGTCACGTATCATGCTATAGTATAAATGCGAATGGATCGCATTTGCAAGAAGAATTTCCCCCGGAGGTCGTTACCGTGCTGAAAAAAGTCCCTCTTTTGATCCTGAGCCTTGTCGTTCTACTTGCGTTCACCGCTTGCGGCGGCACGAAAACCGACAGTTCGAGCGACGGAAAGCTCGCCGTTTCCGTTACGTTTGATGCGCTCGGCGAATTCACCAGAGCGGTCGGCGGCGACAAGGTCGCGGTTTCGGTCATCATACCGACCGGCACCGAGCCGCACGATTTTGAGCCGAAAGCGCAGGATCTTGTAGGCCTCAGCAGCGCGGACGTATTCGTATACAACGGCCTCGGTATGGAAAGCTGGGCTACTGACGCGGTTTCTGCCGCGAATAACGAAAAGCTCATCGCCGTGGACGCTTCCACGGGCGCGGACGTGCTTGAAAACACCGGCAAAGGCGTCATCGCTGAGCACGGGCAGTACGACCCGCACCTCTGGCTCGGTATCAAGGGCGCGGAAACCGAAGTGACCAACATCAAAAACGCATTCGTTCAGGCCGACCCCGCCAACAAAGCGTATTACGAAGCCAATGCCAAGAGCTATATCGATCAGCTTGAAGCCCTCTATAACGACTACAGCGCCAAGTTCGCCGCCGTCGAAAAGAAGAGCTTTGTAACAGGGCACGCGGCGTTCGGTTACCTCTGCCGCGATTTCGGCTTAACGCAAAACAGCGTGGAAGATGTGTTTGCCGAAGGCGAACCCAGCGCACAGCAACTCGCCGAACTCGTGGACTACTGCCGTCAAAACGGCGTGACCACGATCTTTGCCGAGGAGATGGCGAGCCCGGAGATTTCCCAAACGCTGGCAAACGAAGTCGGCGCGAGCGTGAAAACCATCTATACCATGGAGAGCGCGGAGGACGGCTTGAGCTATCTCGAGCGCATGGCGGACAATCTTTCGGAAATCTACGACGCGCTGAGCAAATGATCCTGCCGCACATTGCTTTTCCATCACGCATATTACAAAAGAGCCGCAAGGCTCTTTTTTTGTTGCCTTTTCTTCCGAAATCCTTGTTTAATACCGACGGCATTCTGCCAGTTGCTTTATATTGTAAAAACGGCAAATTTTTGCGTAAATATGCGCTTTTTACGCTTGTTTTTCTGATTGCTATTTAGTATGATGTGGTTGGTGGCTAAGCCACGCGAATCTTTTTTGAAGCTTTTCCGGTAAATCCGTTCATCACACAGCGTACCAATCTGAATGCGTGCCTTCGGCACGCCGCGGCATTCCGCTGCAGGCGGCCGGTTATTCAACGAAAAAACAAAATAGCGGAAAGGGGTGTCGGTTTTTTGGAACGAACGTACGACGCCGTTGTTATCGGCAGCGGCATGGGAGGGCTGGCGGCGGCCTGCAACCTCGCGAAAAACGGGTTTAAGACCGTGCTGCTCGAACAGCATAACTTTCCCGGCGGGGTCACCACGAGCTTTAAGCGCGGGCGGTTCGAGTTCGAAATCTCCGTGCAGTGCATCACGGAATACGGCTCGAAGGAAAACAAAGGCCCGATCTATCAGTTTCTCGTGGACGACCTCGGCATCGACATCGACTTTCCGCGCATGACGGAGGGTCGCTTCGTCGCCTGGACGGATTCCGGCGAACAGATGGTCGTTCCGCTCGAAAAAGAGGAGCTCATCCGCTTTATCGAGCAGCGCGTGCCGGGCAGCGAGCCTTCGCTTCGGGCATATCTGGATTTTTGCGACGAGATGCTCGCCGCCATCAACTATATCAACGACAACGACGCGGCCATCAAGCCCGTGGAGCTTATCCTCAAGCACAAGGGCATCGTCGCCGCCGCGGGGCTGACGACCAAAGAAGTCACCGACCGTTTTCATATTCCCAAGAAGGCGCTGGAATATCTGGACGTGTACTGGACGTTTATCGGACTGCCCATGGACGCGGTGGCCTTCCCCATCTACGGAACGGTGATCAGCTGCATGGACTCCGTTCCCGTCTACGCGCCAAAGAAAACCACCTACGAAATCTCCGCAAAAATGGCGCAGCGGTTTGTGGAATTGGGCGGAACGCTCCTCTGCAACACGCGCGCGGAGAAAATCCTCGTGGAAAAGGGCAAGGTCACTGGCGTGGTTACCCAACGCGGAGAAGTTTTCAAAACCCATCACGTCTACAGCAACGCCCTGCCGCACAACGTTTTCAACAACCTCATCTACCCCAAAAACGAGCTGCCCGCAAAAGCGCTTCAGCGCCTGAACATGCGCACCGTCGGCACAAGCTTCCTTTCCATGTATATGGGGCTCAACCGCAGCGCCAAGGAGCTTGGGCTGAACCACTACATGTACTATTTTGCCAAAAACGGGGATATCAACGGCGCGTACGCGGGCATTGACGACTTAACGCCCAACGGCTGCTTTGCGGGCATGTGCCCCAACCCCCTGATTCCGGACGCGTCTCCGGAAGGCACGAGCATTCTCCACCTCGAAACAATCTACCGCGCCGAACCCTGGGGCAAGCTCACGGATAAAGAATATTTTGCCAAGAAGCACGAGCTCGCGGGCGATTTGATCGACCGCGCGTCGGACGTTCTGGGCTTTCGCATCCGCGACTACATCGAGGAAATCGAGGTAGCGGCGCCCCAGACGTTCGCCCGCTACATCGGCTCCTACATGGGCAACGTCTATGCCTACGATCACCGCGTGTTCGACTCCGTCGTCATCAAGGCCATGACGCAGGATAAGGAACGCCTGATTGACGGGCTGTCGTTCGTCGGCAACGCGGGGCTTCTGGTCGCGGGCTTCCCGAGCTCCATTTTGTCGGGCAGGCTCGCCACCATCGAACAAATCGCGCACCGCGGCGCGTAACGAAGGAGGGGAAAGAAGATGTCGAAGGTAAAACTCATTCCGGGATTATTCGCCCTGCTCCGTATGGCAAGCGAACGAAACCGCCGCTTTCAGGCGGCGGACGCGGAATTCCGTCCCGACCCCGTTATGGCCATGGCAAAGCGCATGCACCCCGAATCCCTCTCGCTCAAAGTAGTAAGCGTGCGGGACGAAGTGCCGCTGGTAAAAACCTACCGGCTCAAAAGCGTTTCCGGCGAGCCGCTGCCGGTGTTTCAGGCGGGGCAGTATATCAGCTTGAAGCTGAAGATCGGCCAAACCGCCACCTCGCGCGCGTACACGATCTCTTCAGCGCCGTATGAAGCGGAAGGGCCGGACGGCTACTACGAAATTACGATCCGCCAAAAGCCGGAAGGCTTCGTTTCCGATTGGCTTTTTCAGAACTTGCAGGAAGGCGCAGAGCTCTCCGCAACCGGCCCGCACGGGGACTTCTACGTTTCCCCGATCCGGGACACGCACGAAATCGTCGCCATCGCAGGCGGCGCGGGCGTTACGCCGTTCGTCTCCATGATGAAGCAGTTCCTCGCTGGCCGGCCGGAACTCTCCGTTACCCTGCTCTACGGCTGCCGCAACCCGCAGGATATCCTGTTTGAACAGGAAATCGACGCGGTGATTCAGGCCGACCCCAAGCGCTTCCGCAGGTTCAACACATTCGAGGACAACGGCGGAAACGCCAGCCTGCGCAAAGGGTATCTTGACGCGGCGTTCATCCGCGAGAACATCCCCGAACCGGAAAAGAAAACGTATTTTATCTGTGGGCCTGCAATCATGTACAGCTTCCTCGAAAAGGAGTTCCCGAAGGTGGCGTTTTTGGAGCGCAAGCAGACGCGCTACGAAGTCTCCGGCGCGCCCTGCGACGTGACCCGTATTGCGGGGTATCCGGCGGCCTTTGCGGAAAAGACGTATACCGTTTCCGTGCTCTGCAACGAGGTGAAAACCGAGATTCCCGCCAGCGGCGCGGAACCGCTGTTGACCGCCGTTGAGCGCGCGGGGTTGATTCTCGACTCGCGCTGCCGCAGCGGAGAATGCGGCATCTGCCGCAGTCAGCTTGTTTCGGGCGACGTCTTCATCCTGCCGGACGGCGACGGGCGGCGGGAAGCGGATAAGGAGCTCGGCTTTATCCATCCCTGCGCCACTTACCCGCTCTCGGATCTGGAAGTGATACTGCCGCCGGGCAAAGCGGCGCAGACCTGATCGGTAACGATTATCAAATCATGCAATTGATCTATTTTGGAAAGGGGTGTTGAAACATTGGAACACGCATATGACGCGGTCGTCATCGGCGCGGGCAACGGCGGGCTCACCGCCGCCGCAACCATGGCAAAAGCAGGCAAAAAGGTGCTGCTTGTCGAGCAGCACAACCTGCCGGGCGGATTCGCAACCAGCTTTGTGCGGGGACGGTTTGAGTTTGAGCCGTCGCTGCACGAGCTTTGCGACGTCGGCTCGGAGGAGAACCCCGGCGAGGTGCGCCGTCTGCTGCAGCAGACGCTTGGCATTTCCGTCGGCTGGGCGGCGGTGCCGGAAGCCTACCGTCTCCTCACCATCGCCGAGGGGAAGGACAATCTGGATATCGTCATGCCGTTCGGCGTAAAGGAGTACGTCGATCAAATGGAAGCGTACGTCCCCGGCAGCCGTCCTTCGATGGAGAAGTTCATCAAGCTATGCGAGGGGATTATGGCGGCGCTGGCGTATATTGGCGCTTCCGGCGGCAAGGCGGACTCCAAGGTGCTCATGAAGGAGCACGCAAACTTCCTTAAATGCGGCGGCTACAGCGTCAGCCGGGTGCTCAAGTCCCTGCACATGCCCAAAAAAGCGCAGCGCATTCTCTGCGCCTACTGGTGCTACGTCGGCATCAGCACGGATCAGCTCAACTTTGCGCTGTTTGCGGCTATGCTCTATAAGTATCTGACAAAGGGCGCGTGGATTCCCAAAATGCGCTCCCACGAGCTTTCCGTTGCGCTGGACGCACGCATCCGCGAGCTCGGCGGCGAGATTTGGTATAACACCCGCGCGGAAAAAATCCTCACGGAAAACGGCAGGGTCACGGGCGTCCGCACGAGCCACGGGGACGTAAAAACAAGTCATGTCATCGCCTGCTGTTCGCCCAACGCTGTCTTCGGGGACATGATGGACGCCGCCGACGTGCCGGAACGCCAGACCCGCATGGTCAACGCTCGCAGGATCGGCGCGCGCGGGTTCGTTGTCTACCTCGGCCTCAACAAAACCGCCGACGAACTGGGTCTTAAGGACTACAGCTACTTTATCTACGAGTCGATGGATACGGTTAAAGAAGCCAAACGCGCGGACGGGTTTAACGACCACCCCATGCAGGCGACCGTCTGCCTCAACCGCGCCAACCCCGGCTGCTCGCCGGAAGGCACCTGCATTATGAGCTTTACAACGCTCTACAATACGGACGTCTGGGGCGAAGTCGCTCCGGAGGACTACGTGAACAAGAAGCGCGAAGTGGCCGAAAAGATGATTCGCGACTTTGAAGCGCACGTGGGCGTCAGCATTACGCCGTACATCGAAGAAATCGAAATCGCAACCCCCGTGACCATGGCGCGCTATACCCTCAACCCGCAGGGCGCGATGTACTCCTACTCCTGCGCCGACTGGGACACCATGCTGCCGCGGCTTATGATGCTTAAAGAAGACCAGATCGTGCCTGGCGTCCGGTTTGCGGGCGGGTACGGGCCGCGCATCTACGGCTACAGCTCGACCTACCTCAACGGCGAACTCACCGCAAAGCTCACCCTTGCGGACATGAAGGAGGCGGCAAAATGAGCGACTTTAACTTTCATGTAAAACCCATCGGCCTGTTCGACATGCTGCACTTTAAAAAGATGGTGCCCGCGCGTCAAAAGGCGCTGGCCTGCGGCTCGACCGACCATGTGACGGGCGTTTACGGCTCCAACAAGCTGGCAAGCCGCCTGCACCCGAAAGAGCAGCATTTGACCATTGCGGAGATAATCGAACACAGCGACAACGCCAAATCGTTTGTGCTCACGGGCAAAAATCTCGCTCCGTTCCGCGCGGGGCAGTACGTTTCCGTTTCTCTCAAGATCGGCTCAGCCGTGCTCACGCGGCCGTACTCCATCTCCTGCTCGCCCAAATGGGCGCTGGAAGGCAAGTACGCGCTGACCATCAAGCGCCAGCAGGACGGCTTTGCCTCCGGCTGGATTCTCGACAACTGGAAGGTCGGGGACGAAATTACGGTGTCCGGCCCAGAGGGAACCTTCTATTACGAACCGCTCAGGGACGCAAAACACGTCGTCGGCCTCGCGGGCGGCTGCGGCATTACGCCGTTTCTCTCCATGGCGTACGCCATCCGCGACGGCGTGGAGGACTTCCGGCTTACGCTGCTCTACGGCAGCCGGAAGGAATGCGACATCCTCTACCACAGCGAGCTGGAGGAAATTGCCAAAGTGACCGATAAGGTCAAGATCGTGCATATCCTCAGCGACGAACAAAAGGAAGGCTACGAATACGGCTTTATCACCGCCGAAGCGATTCAGGCCGCCTGCGGAACGGAACCCTGCAGCGTCTTTCTCTGCGGGCCCGCCGCGATGTACGCGTTTGTGGACAAAGAGGTGGAAAAGCTCAAGCTCGCGGGCAAGTTCATCCGCCACGAACTCTACGCCGCCCCCGCTTCCCCGGGCAAGCTCAAGGGCTATCCCGGCGGCACGGACAAGCGCTTTACCCTGACCGTAAAACGCTACGGGGACACGCTGACGCTGCCGATGTCCGCCGACGAAACCGTGCTGGTTGCGCTGGAGCGCGCGGGCGTTGCGGCTCCCAGCCGCTGCCGCGGCGGGGAATGCGGCTGGTGCCGCGCCAAGCTGGACAAAGGCGAAGTCTTTTTGCCCGAATATCTGGACAAGCGTCGCATGGCGGACGTTTCCGCGGGATATATCCACCCCTGCTGCTCCTATCCGCTCAGCGATCTCAGCATCGAGGTCTGGCCGGAATAAGGAAATAAAACCAAAGCAAACGGCGCGGGATACCCCGCGCCGTTTGCTTGTTATAATGAAAATTACCGGCGCGCACCGCGCTTTTTGTGATCCTCTTCGATGCTCTTCTTCCAGTCTTTGGCGACGGGGCGGCCCTCGCGGACGCATTCTGCCGCGCAGCACACCGCTTCGTAGTTCAGACGCGTGCCTTCGCCGTCCGGACAGTAGGTCACCGCGCGGTCGGGCGCAATGCCGAAGCGCGAGGCAACGGAGATGGCGTCGATATTCGCGCCGAGAAACAGAAACTCCCATCCGAACCGTTCCTTTTGGCGTTCGATCATCTCGCGAATGCGCTCATAGCGGTACTCCCTGCTGGAATTCTCCATGCCGTCGGTGATGATGACAAACAGCACCTTTTCCGCCTGCTCGCCCGGCGCGGTATGCTGCTGCACGCCGCCGATTTTGTCGATCGTCCGGCCGATGGCGTCCAACAGCGCCGTGTTGCCGCGCACATAGTAGGTTTCGTTCGTCAGCGGCATGACCCCCGCCAGCCGGATGCGGTCGTGCAGCAATTCGTACCGATCGTCAAAGAGCACGCTGGTGACCACGCAGTCTCCTTTCAGCGCTTTCTGCTTTTCCAGCATGGCGTTGAACCCGCCGATGGTATCGCTCTCCAATCCGCTCATTGAACCCGAACGGTCGAGCACAAACACCAGTTCCGTCAATCCCTTTTTCATGTGCCATCCTCCTGAACGTTTATTTTGTTTCGTTACCAACAGAATAGCGGTTCCAGAATCAAAAAAGGTCGCCCGGAAGGCGACATTTTTTGTGCTGTGCATGGGAGCGGATTTGCTTTGTTCCTGCTACGCGCCGAGCAGGCTCTCATCAAACGCGAACAGCGCTTCGTTGATTTCAAAGATGTTGTAATTCTCCTCGCGGATAAAGTACTCCACGATCAAATCGAACCGGCTGCTGGGCGAAAGCGCATACCCCGCCCGCCGGAGCAAATCCTGTGTTTGATCCAGATTGAGCCGCAGCGCAACGGCCAGCGCCAGCGCGGTATTTTTGCTGGGGCGGTACTGCGGATTGCTGCGGATTTTGGAAAACAGCCGCCTGTCGAGGTTGGCGCGCTGATACACCTGCGGGTCGGTCAGCCCGCGCTCGTCGATCAGGCGCAGAAGCGCCTGCGTAAAGCTCTCGCCAGCGCGTTCGATGAACCGCTCCAGCCCGGAAGGCGCGGGATGCGGCGCGGTTTCGGCCTCTTCCCACTCTTCCGCCTCCTCCGGCTCCGGTTTCCGGCTCGCTTTCGGCCGGAAGAACGGCGGCGCTTTCGGGCTGGAGACGGGCGCGGCCTTAGGTTCCGTCCGTGCGGAAGATTCCTTCTCCTGCGTCAGCTGAATTGCAAGTTCCGCAAGGCGACTCGAGCGTTCCCGCTCGCGCGCTTTTGCATACGCGTCGTCGATGAACGCCTGAATCGAGCGATACCGCTCCTCGCCGAGGCGGTAGGAATCCCGGTCGAACACCACCAGAAACACGTCGATATCGTGCTCCAGCAAAAACGAACCGATCTCCGAAACCGCAACGTTCAGCGCCTGATCCTTCGGGTAGCCGTAGATGCCCGAGGAAATCAGCGGAAACGCAACGGACTCGAACCCGCGCGAAACGGCAAGCTCCAGCGAGTTGCGGTAACAGGCGCGGAGCTTTTCTTCCTCGCCGTTTTGGCCGCCCTGCCAGACGGGGCCGACGGTATGGATGATGAACTTTGCAGGCAGTTTGCCGCCGCCGGTAATCACCGCGCTTCCGGTTGCGCAGCCGCCGATCTTTGCGCACTCGCGTTCGAGTTCGCCCGCGCCGGCGGCCGCAAAGATGGCTCCGCAGACCCCGCCCCCACGCTGCAAGCCGGAGTTGGCGGCGTTGACAACAGCGTCCACACGCATTTTCGTAATGTCGTTTCTAACGATTTCCAGCGGCATTTCGATTCCTCCCTGCCTTTTTTCGCGGGTGTTTCGTGCGATTCGCGCATTAATGCCCGAATGATTGCTTCTACTGCTCTATACAGTGTATCACTTTGCGGGCACGACGGCGAGGATGAAAGAAAGAGAGCAACCCCCGATTATTATATATTTTATATGATTTTTACGGAAAAATCCTTGCATCCGCTCCCGATGTGTGGTATCGTAGCGAAAACACCGAAAACCAAAGGATTTTGCCGATGCAACGCAGAAACGCCACAGCCGAATACCGCTACTTTAGCTTTACCAACTATTATTTTGGCAAGGCTAATTGGGGTTTGGCTGAAAACAGGTGAACATGCTGCCATAGGGCATATCAAAACGCATGAGTACCGCAGCCAGACCGGCTGCGGTTTTTATTTGGAGGAATGAAAGGCAATGATCGTCATTTTAAGGCCCAATCCCGATCAGGCACAGCTCGAAAGCCTGGTTGCGTGGCTCACCGGCAAGGGAATTCAAATCCACACCAGCGTCGGTATGTCCCACATCATTCTGGGGCTCGTCGGGGATACCTCTACGTTGGATATCGATTTGATCGCGGCGCTGGATATCGTAGAAGACGTCAAGCGCATTCAGGAGCCGTATAAAAACGCCAACCGCAAGTTTCACCCCGAGGATACGGTTATCCCCGTCGGCAACACCCAGGTCGGCGGCGGCACACTCACGCTGATGGCGGGGCCCTGCTCGGTGGAAACGCCGGAACAGATCGTTTCCGTTGCCAAATCCGTTGCGGCAAGCGGCGCCACAATGCTGCGCGGCGGGGCGTTCAAGCCGCGCACTTCGCCATACGCGTTTCAGGGCCTCGGCGCGGGCGGCATCAAGCTGCTTGAGCTCGCCAAACAGGAAACGGGGTTGCCCATCGTGAGCGAAATCATGGACGCTTCCCAGCTGCCGCTGTTCGAAAACGTGGATATCATTCAGGTCGGCGCGCGCAACATGCAGAACTTCAACCTGCTCAAAGTCCTCGGCGCGCAGGAAAAGCCGGTCATGATCAAGCGCGGGCTTTCCTCCACCTACGAAGAATGGCTCATGAGCGCGGAATACGTCATGGCCTCCGGCAACGAAAAGGTCATCCTCTGCGAACGCGGTATCCGCACCTACGAAACGTATACCCGAAACACGCTCGATATCAGCGCGATTCCGGTGCTGCGGCACCTGACCCACCTGCCGATCGTGGTCGATCCCAGCCACGCGGCGGGGCGTTCCGCGCTGGTTGCGCCGCTGTCCGCAAGCGCAGTAGCGGCAGGCTGCGACGGACTGCTCATCGAAGTGCATAACGACCCCGCCCACGCGCTGAGCGACGGGCCGCAGTCGCTCAATCCGGAAGCGTTCGACCAGCTTGCCAAAAAGCTGATCGCGCTGCACGGGTTCATGCGGGAACTGGAGGAAACAAAATGAACGTCGGCATCGTCGGCCTTGGTTTAATCGGCGGCTCTATGGCAAAGAGCATCAAGCTCCGCACGGCGCACACCGTATGGGGCGTCGATCTGGACGCGGAAACCATGACGCTCGCCCGGCTCAGCGGCGCCATCGACGCGCCGCTCGACGGCGGCAACCTCGGCCTTTGCAACCTGATTCTGATCGCCATCCGCCCGAACGCCGCGCTGGAGTGGGTTCGCTCCCATGCGGATGAAATAGGCAAAGGCGCAATCGTGGTCGACCTCTGCGGCGTCAAGCGGACGGTCTGCGCCGAGCTTGCGCCCATCGCCCGGGAGAAGGGATTTTCTTATATCGGCGGGCACCCGATGGCAGGACGCGAGCGCAGTGGCTTTGTGAGTGCAAGCGAGGAGCTTTTTACCAACGCTTCCATGATCTTGACTCCCGACGAGCGGACGGATATCATCATGCTCGAGAAGCTGAAATCGTTTTTTACGGATATCGGCTTTGCGGGGCTGACGTTTTCTACGCCGGAAGAGCACGACCGCATCATTGCTTACACGTCCCAGTTGGCGCACGTGGTCTCCAGCGCGTACATCAAATCCCCGGAAGCGCAGCAGCGGCGCGGCTTTTCCGCGGGGAGCTACCGGGACATGACGCGCGTGGCGCACCTGGACGAAGCCATGTGGACGGAACTCTTTTTGGACAACGCGGACTACCTGACCGAGCAGCTCGATATTCTGATACAGCACCTGCAGGAGTACCAGTCCGCGCTCTGCGCGCGGGATGCACAGCGCCTCTGCGCCCTTTTAAAAGACGGACGCGAAAAGAAAGCCTCGGCGGGAGGAAACTGAACCAATGGACATGCGCAGAATTCGCGTACAAGTACAAAACGGTTACGACGTCTGCATCGGGCGCGGTTTGACTGCCGGTTTCGGCGGTCTGCTCCGTTCGGCGGTCGGTTCCTGCCGCGTCGCCGTGATGACCGATTCCAACGTCGCCCCGCTCTATCTGGACGCGCTGACGCATAGCCTCGAACAAGCAGGCTACGACGTCTGCGCGTTTGTTTTTCCCGCGGGCGAGAGCAGCAAGCGCATGGATACGCTCGCGGAAATCCTTGAATTCTTAGTGGAAAACCGGCTCACGCGCGAGGACTGCGTCATCGCCCTCGGCGGGGGCGTTACGGGCGATTTAACCGGCTTTGCGGCGGGGTGCTACCTGCGCGGCATCCGGTATGTGCAGGCGCCAACTTCGCTTTTAGCCGCGGTGGACTCCTCTGTCGGCGGCAAAGCGGCGGTGGACCTTTCCGCGGGCAAGAACCTCGCGGGGCTGTTCTACCAGCCTTCGCTTGTGGTATGCGATACGAATTGTTTTGCCACCCTTCCGGAAAGCGAAATCGCCAACGGCTCCGCCGAAGCGATCAAGACCGGCGTGCTCGGCGGCGAAACGCTTTTTGGCCTGTTTGAATCGGGAGCCGCGCGTGAGCAGATGGAACAGGTCGTCGCTCAATGCGTTGCCTATAAGGCTCGTATTGTCGAAGCGGACGAGCGCGACAGCGAGCTGAGAAACATCCTCAACCTCGGCCATACGGCGGGGCACGCCATAGAAGTCTGCGGCGAATACGCCATTCCGCACGGGCAGGCCGTCGCCATCGGGCTTGGCATCATCGCGCGCGCGTCCGAACGCCTCGGTGAGGCGCAGGAACCGATATACGAACGCATCCGTCAGACGCTTGTGAAAAACGGCCTTCCGGTCGTATCTCCCTATTCCGCGGAAGAACTCGCCGCCGCCGCGCTCTCCGATAAAAAGCGCGCGGGCGATTCCATCCGCATCGTCCTCCCCCGCGCAATCGGCAACTGCGTGCTCAAGAGCGTTCCGGTGAGCGAACTCCTTTCAATCTTCCGCGCGGGGATGGAGGAAGGCGCATGAACCTTTGCATCTCCCCTTCCCCTCTTGAAGGAGAACTCGCGGCCATTCCTTCCAAATCCGACGCGCACCGGGTTCTGATTCTCGCCGCACTTTCCAAAGGTACGACGCGGGTGGAGATCAACCGCCTTTCGGACGACATCCAAACCACTATCGACTGCCTCATAACGCTCGGCGCGGAGATCCGGCGCACGCCGGACGCGCTGATCGAAAGCGGCGTTTCCGCTTTTGCCGAACACCCCGAACTCAACTGCCGCGAAAGCGGATCGACCTTGCGCTTTCTCTTGCCCGTTGCCGCCGTCCGCGGGGTAAACGCGCTCTTTTCGGGGAGCGGCCGTCTGCCCGAACGCCCCATTGGCGAGCTTGTGGAAGCGATGCGCCTGCACGGCGTCCGCTTTTCGGCGGAGCGGCTTCCGTTCTCTCTGGAAGGGCAGCTTTCCGGCGGAGAATATGTTTTGCCGGGCAACGTCAGTTCGCAGTACCTGACCGGGCTGCTGCTCGCGCTGCCGCTGGCAAAAGAGGACAGCATTTTGAAGCTGACCACCAAACTGGAATCCGCCGCCTATGTGGAGATGACGCTCCGCACGCTCCGCTCGTTCGGGGCGGTCGTTGAAGAGCAGAACGGAACCTACCGCATCCCCGGTTCGCAAGTCTACCGCACGCCGGGCATCATCCGCGTGGAAGGCGACTGGTCGAACGCCGCGTTCTTTCTCGCGGCGGGCGCGCTCAAGAACCGCGTTCGCCTGACGGGACTATCGAAATTGTCCCCGCAGGGCGATCAAAGTATTCTTTCCGCGCTCACACGATTCGGCGCGCATGTTCAGCAAAGCAGCGACGTAGTGGAAGTCTCGCCGGGAGAGCTGCACGGCTGCGAACTTGACGTGAGCGAAACGCCGGACCTCTTGCCGATTCTCGCCGTCCTCGCGGCAAACGCAACAGGCGAAACAAGGCTTGTCAACGCCGCGCGCCTGCGGTATAAAGAAAGCGACAGGCTTACCGCCACGGCAAACCTCGTCAACGCGCTGGGCGGAAAAGCCAGAGAACTACCGGACGGACTGATCGTTTCCGGCGGGGGCTTAAGCGGCGGAACCGTGGACGGCTGTCACGACCACCGCATCGTTATGTCGGCGGCCATCGCGTCCATTGCCTGCCGCGAGAGCGTCACCATTCTGGGCGCGGACGCGGTGAACAAGTCCTACCCCGAATTCTTTGAAGATTTTGCGCACTTGGGAGGAACATGCCATGTCGTCTGAACTGGGTAGCCGCCTCCGCGTCGGCATATTCGGCGAGTCGCACGGGCGCGCCATCGGCGTAACCATGCAGGGTCTGCCCGCGGAGGAAGCGGTCGATTTCGTCGAGCTCGCCGCCTTTTTGGCGCGCCGCCGTCCTGGAAACTCCCCGCTTTCCAGCGCCAGGCAGGAGCCCGACGAACCCGTTTTTCTCTCCGGCCTTTCCAACGGTCTTACCAACGGCGCGCCGCTCTGCGCGATGATTGAGAACCGCGACGCGCGCTCCGGCGACTACGAATCCATCCTCGATACGCCCCGTCCCGGGCACGCCGATTTAGCCGCCTTTTTCAAGTGGAACGGCAAAGCGGAACTGCGCGGCGGCGGGCACTTTTCCGGCAGGCTGACCGCGCCGCTCTGCATTGCGGGCGGTATTGCAAAGCAGATTTTAGCGCGAAAGAACGTCTTTATCGGCGCGCACCTGAAAAGCGTCGCGGGAATCACGGACGAGCCGTTTCCGCTCTACCCTGAC
>VSSQ01000841.1_pt1 | contig 14926 bp, 12 predicted proteins | sample 4763081 | NCBI WGS metagenome assembly VSSQ01 (sample SAMN12137344, study PRJNA551015) | bioreactor metagenome | isolation source: SDC9 anaerobic chlorinated ethene degrading culture | place: USA: Knoxville, Tennesee | collected 2015-01-01
TTTGGTGCTGGCAACAGCAATCAGCTGCTGGAATATTCATTTCTTGATGCAACTCCTGTTTCCGGAATCAATTATTACAGACTTGTTCAGGTCGATTTTGATGGTACCGAATATGCAAGCCAGATTGCATCACTTGATTTCGAAACTTCCGATGATCAGATCGGAATTTCGATGTATCCGAATCCTGTGAAAACAGACAATATTCTGAACATTGTTCTTCCGCCGGATGTTCAGGGACACATGAGAATTACCGATATCAACGGACGGATTCTGTTCTCTGATGAAGTTGAATACAGTCAACAGCCCATACAGCTGAAGGCGGCTTCAGATCTGTTTAATCCGGGAGTTTATTTTATTTCGGTTGTCACCGGCAGCAGCGTTTACTCCGGGCGGTTTCTTGTTCAATAGTTTTTTAGCTATTCAGCTGTCAGCTATTTAGCATTCAGTTGTCAGGAATTTCGCATATTGAACAATATCAGAGACTCCGTTCTTTGTATTCGACTCCTCCGGAGTCGCGGTTATGTTCGGCTGTAAGCTACAGATATTGGACTCCTCCGGAGTCTTCCAAAACTGATCAGCCAGACTTGTAAATCAATTTAGTATCACCTGCATTGTACGCTGATTCCATACTCATTTTTCAAAGTGCCATACTATTATAATTTCTATCGAAATATGTTGCACTGCAAGCGGTGTACTGAAAACTCTCAGTGAAAACTCTCCAAAAAAAAGATTATTATTCCTCGTCTTCCGGATTGGGACGGCCTTTCGGCTTTCCGTTCTTCCAGAGATATTCGAGCTCGTCGTTTTCCTTCTGCTGTTCTTTCGATATTTCCTTGTCCATCATTTTGTCAAGATCGGGCTGACCTGCATTGACCCAGGCAGTGTACCAGAAAGATGCAACATAATAAATGGAACTCACAAGTTTCCGGTAAACCATCCGTTGCATTTCCTTTTCCATCAGTTTGCAGAAAACAAGGCTGTATTGTTTTGAAACGACGCTGCCGCGTTCTTCCATTACAAAAATGCTACTCTGGTCATAATTCAATAACAATGAATCGAAAATATTCAGTACGGAATCCATCTCGCTGTGACTGAATTCAACCAGGTCCCAGGCCTTGTCAAGTGGTTTGCTGATGTATCCGGCACGACCGATAAAGAAATCAAAGTTTTCGGCAAGCAATTCCGGAATGCGGGTTTCCCACAGGGCGTGAACACCTTTCTGGTAGGGTTTGCGACCATCGTAGTATTGAGTTGTATGCAGCGGTACATTGCAGTCACCGATATAATGCCCAAAGTTTGCCGATGCGTTGATAATTTTATCAACATCTCCTTCCTTGAAAGCATCTGTAAGACGGTACATCATCCATTCAATGTTCCAGGGAAGAATTCCGTATTCTTTCAGTGTGTCTTCGGTATATTTTTCACAGGCTTTTTTCCACTGGCGCGGCATTACTTCGAAAGGTTTGTCGCCATAGTAGTCAATATCGATGTAATGCTTTTCGGCTTCACCGTCCACGGCATGACTGCGTTTGTCGGGATCTACTGCATGTTGTACAATATAATCCATGTGCTTTTTGTAGAATCCGACCATTTCGGGCGGTAGCAGAAAAATGGCGTGTTTATTAATCAGCCGGTGACAATAAAACCCCCACGCTCCGGCAACGGATGGCAGAAATGCAAGGCAGACAACCAGGCTGATTGATTTAAACAGTTTATTCATTGGAAACAGCATTAATAATCCGGTGACCATCGAACACCGGAACAACACTGGTCTGATCCGGGGTGAAACAATATCCGAGAATGGAATCAAGATTAAGTTTTTTCAAACGTTCACGGTGCATGGCTTTCTGAATATATGCCACCGGATCGTGTCTGGCAATCGACCACAGATCAACAGCCGCCTGAGCCGAATCGCAGTTCATGGTCATTCCCATCTCAAGCAGTTCGGCAGTGAGAGCACCGGCAAACACCGAATCTTCCAGGTTGAATTTGTTTTTCCAGCCGGCACAGACAATCACTAGGTTCTGGTTTTTTGATGCAATATAATTTGCCGCAGCTTTAAGATTAATGAAAGACGCAATGACTACCGGACTTCCGTTGGTGATCCTTTTTATAGTCTGTGTTCCGTTTGTAGTGCTGTAAACAATGCTTCGTCCACGAACGTGGTCCTTGGTGAAATTGTCTGGGGAATTTCCGAAATCGGCAAAATCGAGTTTGATTCCGTTGCGTTCAGCAGCGATCAGATATCCTTTGTTTTTGTATTCAAGAGCTTCTTCGGTAGTGGCGACCGGAATTATTTCTTTCACCTGATTGTCGAAGGCTGCACAAATCGATGTTGTGGCACGCAAAATATCCACAATGGCCACAGTAAAAGGCGGTTCTGTGAGTATATGCCCATAGAGGGCGGGAGTAAAGCAGATTTCTATGCTGTTCATATGGTACAGTTACGGTGTAAAAATAGTAAATTATTTCCTTTTACAGCGTGGTTTGAAAGTTTATCATGGATTCGGGAAAATAAAAATACAAAATTAAACAGCAAAATATACTGCTGCATTTGTTAAAATAACTGTATTACTTTCGTTGTTTTCTGTTTATTAAAAAATCCTCTGTCTGAAGAACAAGGCCATACATCAGCTGCCGCTGTTCTTCCTTATACAGCCATAATTCATCTCCTGACTGAAATAATTTCATGACGTGCGTCTTGTGGTCAATGATCATCAGCGACCATTCAGGGCCATCCGATGTTACAATTCTTATTTTTGGTATGTTTTTCAGTTCTGCAGAATCTTGCTCAAAGGTTGATAATACTCCGATCTGAAGATTGCCAGCCGCTTTCAGCGTTTCAGTGTTTTTTATTTTCCTTTTATGCAGCGACTTAAATTCAAGACACCACAGTGTGTCTTTTTTTACTTTGAAACGAATGTTGACGTAATATGGCTCCGAATCAATGAATCCATATCCAAACACGGTATGATCATCTTTCCAGAAGGATGAAACATTCACAAGCAATAAGCTGTCGAACGCCTGTGTTCTTCTCATCAATTCCGACTGCATAGCCGTATCGCGCAGCGCGCCGGGTGTGAGTTGAGCGGAGAGATTATGCGCCGGAAACAGAATGGCTGAAATTAAAAGAATTATGAGTTTTTTCATTTATATTTGGTATTTCCGCAAAACTATTCAATACATGGATTTCTAATTATGTAATAGCAATCCACTTCATGATTTTTCCACATTTTCAAACGACTGTCATCAACTTTCCAAAAGACTGGGACAGCCGTTTGTATAGAATCGTTGTCATTTACATAGCTAAATTTCAAAGTGTCGAATTCGCACCAGCAGTGAATTTTTTTTGGATGTCCCAAATGATTGTAATTAAATAATTCAATTGTTTGATCAGGAATAATTATTATTACAGAGTCAGCATTTGAAAAATGTGATTTGAATTGTACTTGTACGTCCAGATCACTTTCATTGCGAACATACATCGTCCCGTAAAGAGCAGGATCACAGGATGTAAATGCAATCAATAGCAATAAATAAATGAGTGGATTTTTCATAAAATGATTATTCAGTTTTCCTATACACCATCCCCTGAAACGACGCAATCAGCTCTTCTTCGGTGTTACGGATATCGATGGAATAGGTTGCCAGTTTGCTGCTGCATGAAATTTCCCTCGCTTCGGCCCGCAACAGTCCTTTTCCGGCAGGTTTGAAATATTTTATTTCGGACTGGATGGAAACCGCCACCGGACCGTGAGCATTGGCGGCTGCAGCCAGAGCCAGATCGGCCAGGGTAAACAAAGCTCCGCCCTGTGCAATATTGACCGCATTCAGATGGTCGCCGGTAATTTCCATCTGTGTCACCGCATGTCCCGGCGCAGCTTCGAGAAGTTCAATTCCCAGCAATTTTGCAAAGCGGTCGTTCTGTATAAATTCTTTGATGTTCATTTTATTTCACAAATTCGTATGATTCTTTAAGCCACTCCATAACTTGTTTGTCAATGTCGTCGGGGTGCTGCAGATAAAGTTCGTGTGCTACTTTTGACTTTGACATCCGCATAGCGCGAGCCATTGGAAACTCCGTTACTTCGTGGTTCAGAAAAAAGACCACAATCAGGTGCGTCTTGCGTGTTTTCACTTCTACGTAGGTGGATTTCGTTTTCAGAAAAATGGCTGACTGCACAATGTCAATATTGTATGGCCCGAATGCCTGTGTGACTGAAAGCAGTTTGTTGTATGTTGCCCGCAATGCTTCAGGCTTGTTGCGGAAATGCATGTCAATGTCAGTCAACATGCAAGAATGAGACTGATTGGTCGATCTGAACTTCCGTTTACATTCAGGGCAGGTCCACATGAGATCAAATGTACAAATTATTCACTTTTTCTCATCATTTTTCCTGAGATATAATATAATGTATGAGAAAATTAAATAAAGAAAATAATCGTTATAATGTCGGCTTTACAAATTTGTATTTTATACACTTATTCCTGAAAAAGGCCTTTTAAAAGCAAATATTCATACATAATCTGGTATTTTTGATTTCAATGCCGAAAAATAAATAAAGAAAAATATCTTTATTAGAAAAATTCTGATGTATCTTTGTGTCATCAAATAAAAGTGATATGGAATCGAAAAGCAATGGTCAGAAAACTTCACTGGTCGGAATACCGGAGCCCACGGTAAGACGAATGCCTCAGTATCTGAATCTGATCAGGGAAATCCACCGCAATGGTGAACCGAATATTTCTGCTCCTGTAATCGGACGAATTCTGCGTATTGATGCAACTCAGGTCGTAAAGGATCTGGCTTGCACCGGCATTTCGGGAAAACCGCGCGTGGGTTATGTCGTAGAGGAACTGTTGTTTGCACTGGAGGCTTTTCTGGGTTATCACCGTCAGCATGAAGCCTTTCTGGTCGGTGCCGGATTTCTGGGCAGTTCGCTGATTCAGTATCAGGGATTCCGCGATGCAGGCGTAAACATAGTTGCAGCCTTCGACAACGATCCTTCGAAGATTGGGAAAGAGATAGCCGGAATTAAAGTTTACAGCATGAACAAATTCAGTGATCTTGTTCAGCGTCTGCACATCCCGATCGGAATAATCACCACCCCGGCTGAGGTTGCCCAGTCAGTAGCCGAACAAATGGTGGTGTGGGGCATCAGGGCCATCTGGAATTTCGCTCCTGTTGCTCTTCGTCTTCCCGATAACATCATTTTGCAGGATACGCATTTCTATGCAAATCTGGCCGTGATCGTAAACAAACTTGAACAATCCGAACCCCAGGCAAAAAAGGGGTCAAAAAAATAAACCACAATGAAAACCGAACCAAATAAAAGCTTGAGACAATTTCAGCAGGTGCATGAAATTCTTGAAGCCAACGGCAACGACAAAGCCCGGCTGATCCCCATCCTGCAACAGGTTCAGGAAGCCTATCGTTTCCTGCCGCCCCAGGTCCTCACTTACATTGCAACAGCACTTGGAATGCCCATAGCCGAAGTGTATGGTGTTGCTACATTCTATGCTCATTTCACACTCGAAGCCAAAGGAAAATATGTAATCAGGGTCTGCGATGGCACGGCCTGCCATGTGAAAGGATCATCACGCCTGCTCGATACTTTGTATGATGCATTGAAACTGACTCCGCGCAAAAACACAACCGATGACATGCTTTTCACTCTCGAAGCAGTCAGTTGCCTTGGAGCCTGCGGACTGGCTCCTGTAATGATGGTGAATGAAAAAGTCTATGGTGAAGTGACTGCGGACAGGTGCCGCCAGATACTGGAATCAATCAGGGAAGAAGAAACTGTGGTGAAAGAATAATGTCAGTAAAATGGAAATTGTCATGAAAACAATGAATAAAGCGACTCTGGATAAAGTCAGAGATGAATATACAACAGCCACCAACCGCATTTCGAAACGAATCATTGTCTGTGCCGGAACCGGTTGTATTGCCAACGGATCACTGGCTGTTTTCGACGCCCTGAAAGAAGCCGTGGAAACGCTCGGTGCTTCTGTGTTTGTGGAGCTTGAACTCGACCGTCACGACGAAAGCAAATGTGTGCATATCAGTCAGAGCGGCTGTCAGGGCTTCTGCGCCCAGGGACCGCTGGTCAACATCCTGCCGGATGAAACCATGTATGTGAAAGTGAAACCTGAAGATGCACTGGAAATTATCCAGAAGACAGTTCTGAGTGACGAAGTCATTGACCGTCTTCTGTATGTAAATCCGGCAAACGGCGAAAAGAGCCGCGGACAACTGGATATTCCGTTTTATAAACTTCAGAATCGTCTGGTACTGGGCGAATGCGGTCACGTCGATCCTGAAAACATCCGCGAATACATTTCGCACAAAGGATACATGGCTGCCGAAAAGGCTTTTACGTTAATGACTGATGTTGAGGTTTGCGACACCATCCTTGAATCAGGTCTTAGGGGTCGTGGTGGCGGTGGTTTCCCGACCGGTCGCAAATGGCAGTTGACGCGGGTTGTGGAATCCGATAAAAAATATGTGATCTGCAACGGCGACGAAGGCGATCCGGGTGCTTTTATGGACCGGAGCCTCATGGAAGGCAATCCGCACCGTGTTATCGAAGGAATGATGATTGCTGCCCGTGCCATCAATGCCGATGAGGGATATGTCTACGTGCGGCTTGAATACCCGCTGGCAGTGAAACGTATGCGCAAAGCCATCGAAGATGCGCTTGAAGCAGGCATTCTGGGCGACAATGTGTTCGGAACCGGTCGCAGCATGCATATTCATGTGATGGAAGGTGCCGGTGCTTTTGTCTGCGGTGAAGAAACAGCTTTGATGGCATCGGTGGAAGGAAAACGCGGCATGCCCATGCCGAAACCACCATTCCCGGCTGAAAGCGGACTTTTCGGAAAACCTACGGTTATCAATAATGTCGAAACACTCGCAGCAGTGCCTCTCATCATACGCAATGGCGCATCGTGGTTCAATCAGTACGGAACAGCCAATTCCAAAGGAACCAAGACGTTTGCTCTTACAGGTCACGTTGCCAACACCGGACTTATTGAAGTTCCATTCGGAACAACACTGAGAGAAATTGTTTTCAATATCGGTGGCGGCGTGATGGACAACGATGGAAAAATTTCGCCGAAAGGCTTTAAAGCGGTTCAGATCGGTGGCCCGTCGGGCGGCTGTCTGACTAATGATGACATTGATCTTCCGCTTGATTATGACAACCTGATTGCCAGAGGCGCCATGGTTGGTTCCGGCGGACTCGTGGTGATGAATCAGGATTCATGCATGATTCAGATTGCCCGGTTCTTCATGAATTTCACGCAGAACGAAAGCTGCGGAAAGTGCATCCCGTGTCGCGAAGGCACAAAACAGATGCTGACGTTGCTCGACGATATCATTGATGGAAATGCTACCATGAAGACCATGGAACTGCTCGAAGAAGTCGGCTATGTAGTGAAAAAAGCATCGCTCTGCGGTCTCGGGAAAACAGCTCCCAGTCCCGTTTTGTCAACAATTGCAAAATTCAGGGATGAGTATCTTGAACATATTGAACGAAAGCATTGCCCGACCAATAATTGCAAGGCGCTGATGGATATTACCATTGATCCGGAGAAATGCATCGGCTGTACGGCATGTGCACGTAAATGTCCTGTCAATGCCATAACCGGCGAAAAGAAGAAACCGCACAGCATCGATCCGGCTTTATGTATCAAATGCGGTGAATGCCACAAGGCTTGTAAGTTTAATGCAGTGATTGGGTTTTAATGAAAAATCAAACAACTATGGAAACCAAGGGATTTGTAAATATAGATGGAACCGATGTTCCGTTTGACAACGAAAAAAACCTGCTGGAAGTAATCCGCAAAGCGGGAATTGAAATGCCGACATTTTGCTATCATTCGCATCTGAGCGTTTACGGAGCATGCCGGCTTTGCATTGCCGACATTGACGGAATGGGCATTCAGGCTACCTGTTCAATCAAGCCGGCACCCGGTATGAAAGTGCATACCAATACGGCTGATGTCAGAAAAATCAGAAAAGTAAATCTAGAATTGTTGCTTGCCAATCATAAGATTGATTGTCCGAGTTGCTCCCGTTCAAACAATTGCAAATTGCAGGATCTGGCACGGCGACTGAATGTAAACGAAATCCGTTTCAAGAAAACTGAAATGGATTTGCCGGTCGATCGTGAATCGCACAGTATTATCCGTGACCCAAACAAATGTGTGTTGTGCGGCGATTGTGTGCGGGCCTGCAAGGAAATGCAGTCAGTCGGTGCTATTGATTTCATTAACCGAGGTGCGCGCACGATTGTCGGCCCTGCCTTTGACAAAAGTCTCAACGATGTAGAGTGTGTCTATTGCGGTCAGTGTGTTTCTGCTTGCCCTGTCGGAGCATTGGTTCCGAAATCCGAAGTAGAATCGGTCTGGGATTCAATTCACAATTCTGAAAAAGTAGTCGTTGCACAATTGGCTCCGGCCGTTCGGGTGGCACTGGGTGAAGGTTTCGGAATGGAACCGGGAGCTATTTCAACGGGACAAATTGTTGCTGCGCTCAAACACATCGGCTTCAATCAGGTGTATGACACCTCTTTTGCAGCCGACCTGACGGTGCTCGAAGAAGCAACCGAGTTTCTGCAACGGAAAATGAGTGGTGAAAAATTACCTCAGTTCACGTCATGCTGCCCGGGTTGGGTGAAATTTGCCGAACAATACTATCCTCAGTTATTGCCCAATCTTTCTTCCTGCAAATCGCCGCAGCAAATGTTCGGCAGTGTTGCAAAAGAAATTCTTCCGGGCATTCTGGGTGTGAAACCCGAAAACCTGGTGGTGGTTTCAATCATGCCGTGTACTGCGAAAAAATTCGAAGCGCGCCGCGAGGAATTCATCAACAACGGAATGCAGGATGTCGACTTTGTTTTGTCGACCGATGAGCTGGGACGTATGATTCATGAAACCGGAATAAATTTCAGAACCATCAGACCTGAATCGTTTGATCTTCCGCTTGGATTTAAAACCGGTGCCGGGGTGATATTCGGAAATACAGGCGGTGTCAGCGAAGCCGTGCTCCGGTTTGCTTATGAAAAACTGACCGGCGAAACTCTGATCGATACCGATATCCGTCAGGTCCGTGGCGAAGATGGCATCAGGACTGTGGAAATGACACTCGGCAAGACAAAACTGAAACTCGGTATTGCTCACACGCTTGGAAATGCGCGCCGCATCTGTGATCAGGTACTTACAGGAGAGTCGGGATATGACCTGATTGAAGTGATGGCCTGTCCCGGTGGTTGCATTGCCGGTGGCGGACAACCGGTAAGTTTCGATCCTCAATTCCGTGAAAAACGTACGCAGGGTTTATACAATGCCGACAAGCAGCTTGAGTTGCACAAGTCGCAGGATAATCCTTACATCAAGGAGTTGTACAAATCATTTCTGATAGAACCGGGAAGTGAAAAGTCACATCATCTGCTGCATACAACATATAAGAGCCGTAAGCGTATCAACGATCAGGTGATCAACATCCGCAATACCGAACATCCGAAAATTGAAGTGTATGTCTGTGTCGGAACCAACTGCTACATACGTGGTGCGCACAAACTGCTCAACGATCTGGCGGATTATGTGAGCGAAAACAGACTCGAAGACATTGTCGGTTTCGAAGGACAGGAAGAGATGGTGGATGTGAAGGCAACTTTCTGTTTCGAACGTTGTCAGCGTGGTCCGGTGATGCGAGTGAACGACAAGGTACTTGAACATGCCACGTTTGAAAAAGCAAAGCAGCTACTCGATGAAGAAATAAAGAGAATGGGATTGCTGGTTAATCAGTAAAACTCATATGACAGAATCAGGACTCAAACAGGAATGTCTCTGCAGTGGAATTCTCCGCTGTCGGGCTTCCTGTTTTCTGTTTCGCAGGAATAAAAATACATTTGTAATATGAAAACAAATCAGTTGCAGGCAGAAAACATCTCGGTGGTGTACACATCAAAGGCATTGTGCCGCGATTGTTACCGGTGTGTACGTGTTTGTCCGGTCAATGCCATCCGGATGAAAGACGGTCAGGCCAATGTGGTTGCAGAACGTTGTATTTCCTGCGGAACGTGTATTACTGTTTGTCCGCAGAATGCAAAAACGTACAGAACGGAATACGGAAAAGTTCTTCAGATGCTTGAGGATAAAGAGCGTCTGGCCATCAGTCTGGCTCCGTCGTTTGTTTCATATTACTCAGAGTGGGAGCGGTCACGGATTCCGTCGGCACTCAGAATGCTCGGATTCAGTATTGCTGCAGAAACAGCATCGGCTGCATGGCATACGGCGATGGCAACTGCAGAACATGTGCGGCTGAATTCAGACAAGCCTGTCATATGCACAGCATGTCCGGCAGCGGTCAACTACATCCGGAGCACCATGCTTGATCTGATTCCTTATCTGGCGCCTGTGGCTTCGCCGATGCTGATGCATGCGCGGCAGATAAAGGCCGCTAATCCGGGAATCCGCTTTGTATTTGCAGGTCCCTGCACAGCAAAGAAAGATGAAGAGCGATGGAAAACAGCCGGACAGAACATTGATGCAGTCATCACTTTTGAAGAACTGGATGAATTGTTCCGGCTGAGAAATATTTCGCTGCAGTCCTGCGAAGAAAGCACATTTGATTCTACCGTCAACGGCCTTGCACGTTTATTTCCGGTGGAAGGCGGATTGCTTAAGACAGGCGAAATTGTTGAATCTCAATTCGATCAGGAAATCCTTTCGCTGAGCGGTGCCGAAGAAATTGCCGAAGTGCTCGAAGACCTGCGGAAACATCCGAAACCGTGTGTGATTGAGCCTCTTTTTTGCAGAAACGGATGCACCAACGGACCGGTGATGCACAGGGGCAGCAACAGCTTTGAAACACGTCGGCTGGTGCTTGAATACGCGCAGCAGCACCCGGGTTCAGATGCAACTGATGAAATAATTGCCAAAGATACCAACGCGTATTTTCCACCTTTTTCCGAATCAAAACGTCCTGTGTTTTCGGAAGAAAAAATCAGAGAAGTTCTTGGGAAAACAGGAAAACTGATCCCGTCGGATGAGCTGAACTGCACGGCCTGTGGATATAAAACCTGCCGTGACCGCGCCATTGCGGTGCTCGAAGATATGGCGGAACCTGAAATGTGCATGCCCTATATGCGGAGGCTGGCTGAACAAAAGGCCGATACAATTATTGAACGCGATCCCAACGGATTTGTATTGTTGAATTCAAACCTCGAAATTATCAGAATGAATCAGGCTTTCAAAGCCATGTTCACCTGTTCGGATTCTCTTGCCGGAAGAAAGATCAGCTATCTGATCGACCCCCGGCAGTTTGAACTTCTCATTTCAGGAAAGGATGATACCTCGCGCGAATTCAATCATTATCCGAATTACAATCTGATGTGCCATACCATTGCCTATAAATTGCCGGAGGAGGATCAGATTGTCGGATTGTTTATCGATGTGACGGAAAGCAAGTCGAGCAAGGATAAACTGATTGAACTGAGGAGCGAAACAGTGCAACATGCACAGGAACTCATCGACCATCAGATTGCAATGGCGCAGGAGCTGGCCCGTTTTCTCGGCGAAAATACGGCCAGGGGTGAAGTCCTGATGAAAAATCTGATTGATTCAATCAAAAAATAAACGCAACAAAACCAGACAGATCATGTACATACATACTGATGTTTTTGCAGCACAATCGCCCAAGAAACCCGGTCAGCCCTGCGGTGACACCTGGGGCGTAACCCGCGATGAGGCTGCAACGACGATAGTGCTTGCCGATGGTCTTGGTTCGGGCGTCAAGGCCAATATTGCCGCCAATTTGTGCGTGTCGCGGATTCTCACACTGATTAAAATGGGGCTGTCGATCAGGGAAACTTTCAACAGGGTTTCTGAAACGATGGACAATGCATGGGGTACGGTTGATCCGTTTTCAGTTTTTACCATTGCGCAGATTCTCAACAACGGTCAAACTACCATTCTTGGTTATGAAATGCCGGCGCCGCTTGTTGTAAGCAGAGCGTATGCACAGATACTGAGCGACCGTGTTTATACACGTGGAAAAGCGGTGGTTCATGAGTCCAACTGCGTGCTGGAAAAAGGCGAAGGACTTATGTTGCTGTCTGACGGAATCACTCAGGCCGGAATCGGAAAACTGTTTGTCAATGGTTGGGAATCGTCGGGTGTGAGCAGTTTTCTGCAGTCGCATTTGCCTGTTGAAAGGCTGGATGGACACAAACTGGCCACACTTGTTCATGATCAGGCACGGATGTACTGGCCACAGGGAAGCGGCGATGATTGTTCGGTTGTGGTGGCATTGAACCGCAGAGGCGTTGTGGTCAATCTTCTCAGCGGTCCGCCCGAAAATCAGGCCGATGACGAAAATTTTGTACATGCATTTTTTAAGGAAACCGGAATTCATATTATCAGCGGAGGTTCAACCGCCAAAATGGCGTCGCGTGTCACCGGACATTCAATAGATCTCGGAAATGACGGCGATTCGATAACTCCGCCCTCGTTCAGAATGAAGGGAACCGATCTGATCACGGAAGGTATGGTAACGCTGAATCAGGTTTGCAATCTGCTTGAAGAAGATCTGGCTTCGCTTCCGACCGGGTCGCCGGCTTATGAAATGACATATTTTCTTCGGATGGCCGATAAGGTAAACATCTGGCTGGGACAAGCCGAGAATGTATCCGAAGACCGCATTGAGTTCAGGCAACAGGGGTTGCTGAGCCGTCAGACAATCATCAAACGCATCAGCGAGAAGCTACTGAAACAGGGAAAGCTGGTGGTGATTTCAAGCAGGTAATTCTATCAATTAGGATGTTGCTTTTTATTGTTGCAAAATCAGAATATTTGTTGAAAATACAAAAACTGTTTGTTATTGCATTTTGAAAAATGTATAGTTTGATAGTGCATTTTTTCGGATTGAAAAAAAAGAATATATTTGTGAAAAAAACATGAAAATAATTCTGATTTGTATAGCTTTATTTTTTTTTGTTGCTGAGTCAGAAGCTCAGGTATCATTGATAAAGGATATTAACAGAGAGCAAACTGTTCACACAAGCCATCCGCGTGATTTTATTGAAATGAATGGCAATGCTTATTTTATTGCTGATGATCTGCTTCACGGGAGTGAATTATGGAAAACAGATGGAACAGGCACTGGCACTTGTCTTGTAAAGGATATTAAGCCTGGTGCAGACAGTTCAATAATTAAATCTCTAACTGTTTGCAACAATAAATTGTATTTTGTTGCAGATGACGGTGCTCATGGAAGAGAATTATGGCAATCTGATGGAACGGATTCTGGTACAGTGATGGTAGCTGATATACAACCGGGAATAATAAATAGCTCAGTTGGAAATCTGACAGAATATAACAACTCGCTTTATTTTACAGCAAAGTCTGATTCAATGTGGAAAGTATACAGATTGGACAGTACTTTTTCATCTGCTGTAGTTTTATATGAGCGAAATTATTTTTTATATGGAAATTACATTGGTAATTTAAATGTAATGGGAGGCTATTTGTTTTTTGTTGGATACCTGCCAAATCATGGAGTTACGTTATATAAAACCGATGGAACCATTGGTGGTACTATTCCAATCGCTGATGCTTTACAAAATACAGCAGTTGTAGAAATGAAGCCATTGTTTAACAAACTCATTTTCAGAAGTTACAATGGTACTGATGATTTATATATTTCAAGTCCATTCGCAAATTATTGTTCAGTTGTAAACGTCCATAATCCCACAACCCTCGTTGCAACAGATTCTCTTGTCTTTTTTCTTGGAACATCAACTTCTTCAAGTACTGAAAAACACATCTGGAAGTCGGATGGGACGGTTGGTGGAACTCAATTGGTATATGACAACACCTCGATAAATGAGAATATAAGTAGTTTATTTCCATACAACGGGAAAGTATATTTTTCAGCAACGGACGGGGTGCATGGCAATGAGTTATGGGTGTCAGATGGAACATCTGCCGGGACATATATGCTGAAGGATTTATGTAATATTACGTCAGAGGGTGCTCCTAGATATTTCGTTGAAAATAACGGACTTTTATATTTTTCAGCACGTTCAAATAATCTTGGCTATACAATCTGGGTTACAGATGGAGATTCTGCCAATACTTTTATGGTCGCAAGCATTGACTCATTAGAGTCAACATATCCAATAAACTTTGGCTCTGCAATAGGAAATTTATTTTTTTGTTTTGATGGTGAATTATGGAAAACAGATGGAACAGCAGCAGGAACTGTACTTGTGAAGGACATTATCAGAAAAAGTGGCGATAGCAACATTGAGAGTTTTGCAAGCTTAAATGACACAGTGTATTTCAGTGCAGATGATGGAATAAATGGACAGGAATTGTGGAAAAGTGATGGCACAGAAGCCGGAACTGTTCTTGTTTCAGACATATATACTGGTATCTCTGATGCAAATCCATCTTACATCACACCCATGGGCAATTATTTCTTCTTCAGTGCCCGATTTTCTTCATTTAATAATGCGCTGTTTGTTTCTGACGGATCTCCTTCTGGAACAAGAATGGTTGCTACTTATAATAATTCAACAAACCTGACGGTGTTCAATAATGAGCTTATCTTTGCCTCCGAATCAACAGGTTTAACAGGTGTCGAAGTTTGTGTTTCTGATTGTACGCAAACAGGAACATATTTGGTTGCTGATATATATTCAGGCATTGGTGATTCATATCCAAGTAATTTTGTTGAATTTGACCATAAACTTTTTTTTAATGCCCGTACAAATACAACAGGATATGAGCTTTATTCAATGGATACAAGCCACAATGTTTCGTTGTTTAGCGATATATATGCTGGCTCATCAAATTCAAACCCAATATTATCTTCAAATGCTGTTTTGGACTCGGTAATGTTATTTGTTGCAAC
>VSSQ01000842.1_pt1 | contig 14864 bp, 10 predicted proteins | sample 4763081 | NCBI WGS metagenome assembly VSSQ01 (sample SAMN12137344, study PRJNA551015) | bioreactor metagenome | isolation source: SDC9 anaerobic chlorinated ethene degrading culture | place: USA: Knoxville, Tennesee | collected 2015-01-01
ATGGAGATAGTGTGCTTTCATACACAATTATAAAGATAGGGATAATTTATTTGATATCTAACAAGTCCTTTAGATTAACTATTTTACTGCCATTCTTTTCGTAATAATTGAGCATCTCGTCAATTTTCCTTTTATCATAACTAGTAATGCAATCTTATATGACTGTCACTTTATAGTTATTCTTGCACATATTGTAAACGGTTGATTTCACACAGGCAATTGCATCTGCTCCAGCAATGTAAAATTCGCTTATATTGTTTTTCCTGATAAAGTCAGCAAAATCTTCGCTGGTCAATGCGTTGCCTTTGGATTTTTCAAATATGTTTGTGGAGACCAATTTCATGTCTGGAACTAATTCGGAACCTCGGGTATTTGGTTTGAAAGTTCTTGTGCCGTCTGATAAGTTATAGTGCCTGATGTAAACGACATGAATTTCATTTTCCACTGCCCAATCTATTGCCCGATTTACGTTGTCAATTATTTCTTTGTAGTTTTTGGTAATGTCATTTTGAATGTCGATTACAACGAGAGATTTATTTTGCATTGGGGTGGGGTATATTTTATTTATTCCCTTTTAGTAACACATTTTATTTAAGTAAGTTGCAAAAGACTGTGGCAAGGTCTCGCAGGAGCAAATGCTGGATTGGTTTGATATATAGGTTTCAATGTTGATGCATGTAAAGATGGAAGGTGTGCTATTGTAATTTTTTTAGAATTTCTTTTCGTTCTTGCATATCAACAGTCTTTAAGAATGTAATTTTATTTAGTAATGTATCAAGTTTATTTACAGGCAAGCTATTATCTTCGTAAGCATCCGATAAACCGCACATTATGGCAATTAAGCATCCCCACTTTTTTGCAATTAGGATTCCCCATTTTGTAATTTCCGAGAATAAAGGTGTCCATATATTGCCAAAGTATATCAGCTGGCTATAAATAGAAAATATGGATCTCTGAATTGATATTCTTGGATTCCGTCCAGTGTATTATTTGTCTTAAATGATTCAATGAAGATCAGTTTACAAATATTAGATGTTATCTGAAAATCATTGTTGCGTTGATAAACGCCTAAATTTGGTCTTTTAATAAGGCCGGCTTCAATAAACATAGGAATAACGCTGTAAAGTGCGTTCTCTGTTGCTCTGTTACCACCATATTTATTTGAGAGGGCCCTTTTAATAGTTTCAGAATTGACTAAATTCTGTACACTAAGATATTTCCCCAAACACTGAAGTGTGTCAAACGCAAAGGCAAATGAACTGTTGAGTAGAGCTATTAGTATTAAATTTCTGTCATGTTTCTTTTTTATTGCTTGTTTTATGTATTCTTTATTTTCTTCAATAAATGCATTCAGTGGGTTACGTATAATAATCTTATCTACAATTCTCAGCGATTTTTTTAATCTATTCTCGCCTTTAAATTCAAGCTTTAATTGCTCCATAATGTAATTTTCACTGTAAGAGCCGTTTAAATGGCTTTCCAATGCGGCATACAATGTATCCAATGGGATACGCTGATTTATATCTATAGATTTATGATTCATGTTTTATTTCTACAAATGGTATTAATACTTCCAGCAGGTGTGCTCCTCCGTGTGTCACCAGTGATTCTTTATTTGAAAAACTTAGATCGGTTTTGAAATAAATGGCTTGTTCTTCCATTACCACTGAGTCACTTACTTCCGGATTATTAGCTATGAATTCTTCAGACAACCATTTTTCTGAATACTCAATATGTCTCTCACTTCTGCTGCCTGATTTATTGGTTCCTAATTTTTCCCGTCCTTGCAAGCCTCTCCAACCTTTAGCCTGAATGTTTCCGTGATCTGATGTTAGAAAAACAGTAAACCCTCTCGAAATTAAATCATCAACCATCTGAATGATTCCACTTCGTTCAATCCAGTTATTGGTAAGCATTAGCAAATCGACATAGTCTGTCGAGCTATGCATTTTATCATCAAGGTCTTTAAAAACAATAGCCAATTTTGATACTGAATCAATGTTTGATAAATCAATTTTCTCATGTTGATAGACCACTTCAAATGCATGACATCCTTTATCTTTCCAATACATTTTCCAGAGTTTTTCTTCACTCGTAGGACCTTGTCTGTAATCAGATAGCGGGATATCACCACGAAAGATGGCTTGGCGTGACAGTTGTGTTATGGAAGGCAACCAAGAATATATTACCTCTTCATGTTTGGTCCCTGGTAAGCGGTTTTTCAATAATTCATATTGCCATAAAGCCATCCCGTCAACCACGATAAGAGCAATTTTCTTTTCTCGATAGTTAAAGTTGATATAATCCAGAATTTTAGAAACAATTCGGGGCTTTTTTACAGCGCTTGAGTTTTTTGTTTGAGGATAACTCGTTTGCAAAGTCGCTTGAAAAACTGTATTGGCCTTGTTTATTTGATCATACAATTCTTCAAATTTTGGATTGCCAATGGTTTTTGAAATTCCTTGAGCAATTAAACGACTTACTACAGCCCAATTGATCTCCTCCTCATGGAGCAATACATGCAATCTGTCAATAAATTCGGCCAAATTGTATTCTGGTTCAGAAGATGTGGCTTCATCCTTTAGTTTCTCAATAAATTCCTGAGTCTCTTTTCTGTTTAGACTAACTAAAGGTTGATTTCTAAACAGTTTGTCGAGCATCGAAAGGTCTAATTCAATAAGAGATGGTATGTGATATGATGGTACATAATTGGCCAGACTGAATTCAATCGCTATCGCTTCATTTTTTATGTCTTCGAGATAATTGGCATTGTCTTGGCTTAGCAAAACAAGTAACCCATCAGGTTCCCGCATTTCAAATGTAATGCGCTGTTCCATGCTGGTGCCATGATTGATTTCAATACCCATTGCCCCAAAGGCATCCTGAACATCGCTTCGGTATAAAAAGCGATCGTTATTCTCCACCAAAAACACTTTTGCCGGATAACTTTTCAGACTGTCTGTGATATGTTGAATAAGCCCCTTAGCCATTGATACGAATCATTAATAGTTGTTTAATGCCCGGAATGATTTTGCTCCCCGATTCAAATTCCTTAATCCATGCTTTATGCTCTTTTTCAAGTCTTTGAAGTTTGGCTTGCCGTATATTGTCGATGCCGATCCTTTCAATTCTGGATTTCTGAAAACAGTAGGAATTCAACCGGTTTTCTTTTTTTGCTTTCATTCGAATCATTATATCTGCTTCCAGATTCTGGAATGAAAGAAACAAGGATTGATTCATCTCTTTTTGGAACAACTCCGGCTCATTGATCTCCTGTGAGCCATCTATGCTAAATTTTCCAGATCCATTGATCAAACGATTCCAGATATCATGGGCATAGGCACTGTATTGCTTTCCATTATCGGCTAAAAAATAGCATTGATACTGAATTTTACTTTCCAAGTTATTGCGGGCACTTATTTGCCACAAACTCCAATAGCCCGGGGTTTCTTCTCCGGTGCTTGATTTGATTACAGGAATGCTATTGGACAGATCAAATTCGCCCAGATCATTTATAAGTTTCCTTATCCAATCGTGCTGCAGCGTAATATGCTCAACGCCAGGATTACCTAATGAAACCTCGGCATCAAAGGTGATCTTCCTGCTTTCGCCCTGTACTTTAATGTCAGCATACCCCAATAGATTTTTTGTCAAGGTGCCATGATGCACCATGATATACTGTTGCACCAAAGTTTCCAGCCAAAAAGGAAGCGGGCTGTGTTTTACCTCTGCCGCCTTTTTGTATTCAATTTCCGATTCTGCTACTTGTGGCAATATGCCCTCGGTGCTTTTATACTGACGCAATTTGCTCTTTATGTCATGCAACCATCGTTCCCCTGCAAATTCAAATCTTTCCGGATCTAACAAACTCTGCAGGTGTAGTTTGTTGACTTTCTTCATATCGATGGTAGAATCGAGCACATCCGAAGTTTTGTCAATGCCCAACTGCTCCAAAATGTTGTTGAGCTTTTCTTCAATCACCTCATATACACGCAAGTCAACACTATTGTTGGTGAGCATATTATGAGCCTGGACCGGATATTTTTGACCAATCCTATCAACCCGACCAATGCGTTGTTCAATCATCATGGGATTCCATGGCAAATCATAATTGAACACAATATGACAAAACTGCATGTTCAGGGATTCTCCTGCAGCATCGGTCGCAATCAGGATTTGTGCTTCGTTTTTGAAATGTGTTAACGCTCTTTTACGCTCATCCAGATCCTGTCCACCATGAATAAAAGAGACTATGTACCCTTTGCCTTTAAAATAGTCCACCAACATTTTCTGCGTGGTTCTGAACTCTGTAAAGACCAGTATTTTCAATTCCTGATTAACCTGAACCTGCTTTAATTCCTCGATTTTCTTCAGCAGCGCATCGGCTTTGGCATCGGTTTCTGTTGCCAAACAATCTCTTGCCTGCGCTATAAGGCCTGACAGCAATTCTTCTTCATTGGCTAAGCCCGGCGCAATGCGCTGTACGATGTCTTCAAAATCGACTTCTTCATTCTCATCAAACTCATGATCTACTTCGTGCGCAAAATCGTCCAGAGTTGATTCTTCGCCTAATCGCAATCGCTCCAACCTGCCTTGCATGGCAGAAAGTATAGCGGCTGTGGAACTGCTCACCAAACGTTGAAACAAGATCATGATCAATCCTTTTGCAGGATTACCAGCCCTTTTAGCCGTGTTGAAGCCCCTTCGTACATAATCCGTAACGGCATCATACAAGGCCATTTGTTTTTGATGCTTGTTGATATCCAACATAACATCAAAGCGCCTCGTCCACCTTTCATTGAATAGCTTTTTGCCTTCATAATTCACAGCAAAACGCCTTTCGGTTCGGATGACATAAGGCTCCAGTTCTTCAATATCGGGCAACCCTTCACCAGCAAATGCATCCGGGTCCAAAAGCTGCAAAATTCTTCTGAAATGGTCTGATTTACCCCTATGGGGAGTTGCAGAAAGCAATAACACATTCGGAACGGAATTGCATAATTCCTGAGCCAAGATGTAGCGCGAAACCGTTGAGGTTGCACCGCCCATTTTATGGGCTTCATCCATAATGACCAAGTCAAAATCTGCTTCCAACACTGCCTGCATGCGGTATTTGTTGTATTCATCCACCCGCTCATTTGACCAGCCTTGCCTTTTCTCCAAAGGCTTCAGCGCATCGGTAGAAACAATGATTTGGTTGTGCTGTGTCCAGAAATTGTACTCTTCATCGGCATTGATATTGGCAAAAGTGCGTGCCATGGAGGTAATCATCTCCGAATCGTATAGATGAAACACTTCATTGAAATGCTCTCTCAACTCCCCCTGCCATTGCAGCATAGCGGTCTTTGGGACTATACACAAAATGCGTTTAATATCGCCTCTGATTTTAAGTTCTTTCAGAATTAAACCGGTTTCAATGGTTTTCCCCATGCCCACCTCATCGGCCAACAGAAAACGATTTTGATTGGATTGCATCACTTTTTCCAGCACCAGTATCTGATGCGGTAATGGAATCAAACTGCTCTCATAAGGAGCCAATAGGTTCTTACGGGCTACTTCGTCTTTTATTTTTGCCGCAATGGATACAAAGCGTAAGTAAGGCATGGCGAAATCGGTAGTTGGTTTTTCCAACTCATCATAGGGAACTTCATGGAAGCTGCCGTCCACCATCAGGCGTATCCAGGCAATGCGTTGCCCGAACACTTCTTTATCTCCTACTATTTCACAAGCCTTGCCTTTGTATCTCATTTTACACTCTTGAACTGGCTATATCATAAAATTGCAACAACACCTCATCTTCCATAAGCAGGTTGTTGGGGATGCGGTCGCCGATTTGCACGATGGTTTTGAAATCCTTCTCCTGATAGCAATGTTTAAAACCTGCGCGCAGGGCTTCTACCCGGGCTTCTTTTATTTTGCCTTTGGGTTTTGATGCTTCGGTTTTGTAGGTTTCGAATTGCTTGAGCAGGCGTTTGGTACGGAGCTTCTCCAAATCTGCTTCGTTTTCCGGATCGGGCAGGTACCATTGGCCTTTGTAGTTTTTCAGGAAGTTTTCTTCCAATATAGTGCGCATCTCGGGCAGGGTATCGCCTTTGCGCATATTGCCGGCCACTTCCTTCATCCATAGTGGGTGCAGGTCTTGCTCGGTTTTGGGTGCTGCCTCCAAAATGTGGCGCAACCAGTAGATGGCATCCTGCTCGTTGGCCACAAAAATGCTGAGCTGCACAAAGTTGGGGACTGCGGCTTTTTTGCGGTCATATTCCTGCACCTGCTCGTTGGTAAAGAACATGCCATCACGCTCGATAAACCGCTCCCGCAAACCCTGCTGAAACTTCCCGGCATCGATAGGCACAGGCAAGCCCCTTTGTACATAAAAGGCAATTAGGCGATCGAACAAGATTTTTGGACTACGCTCGATGATGGCGGTAGTGGAATTGCCGGAAACCAAGTGAATCGGCAAATGCTCCAGATGTTCGGTAACAAAGTCCCAAATACCTACATCGGATTGTTTATGCTGATTGAATTTTTGGTCGAATTCGGACGATGGTTTGTAGCAAGAGATAATTAAATCTTGCTTAACTGAAGTTGCATTTGTTACTGAATTATAACTTCCTTGCTTTTTATCAATACCTGTAATATTTGCGATTACAAAACCAGCCTTTTGTAGAGCGGTTTGAATTCCATTCCAAATACTTGAGTTTGTATTGCTAAACTCAACAGTCATCCATCTTCCTGGCTTTAATATTCTAAAAAACTCCTTAAAACAATCAGTCATTAATTGATTGTAACTTGAAGTAGTCTTTTTTTGAGTTTTATTTTCTATTGCTTCTCTATTTGGGTCTGTTAATACCTTTAGCCAACCTTCTGTAATTAAATTCAACTCAGAATACATCAAATTGGCACCAAATGGTGGATCAGTAAAAATGTAGTCTATCGTGTTGTTATTTAATTGAATATTATCGGCACTTCCAAGTTGAACTAAGTTTGTTTGAGAAATATCAAATTTTAAATCTTTTATTTTTTCTTTTAATAGCTTAAAAACATTATTTTCTTGGGTTAATGACGCTATATAAAGAGTACCATTTAGGTAACCCCCTTTTCCGTTAGCTCTCCATCGGTAGAGCCTACTAGAGTTTAAAATGATACTTGTAAATAATAAACCTATCCTATCGGTAAAATTAATCCTACTTAATAATGATGATAAAGCTTTCAGATTCCGATCTGTGAATAAGTCATAAACATTTTGATATCCCATTCTTCTAGGCTCTCCCGTTTTATCTCCTAAACCAATCTCTATATTGGGTATATATTTTTTGTTTACAGGAAGTCTTTGGACCCTTTCAAGGACTTCATAATCTTCCTTTGTTGGAATTCTTTCATATCTCTTGTTTCCAACAGAATAGTTAATTACTACTGGTATTGTTTTAGTCTTTTTTACAACTTTATTAGATACTAAATCAACTGACGTTGCAAATACTTTATTTAAGGCCTTCTTATCTAAATCTCTCTTGCAATTTGGGCAATTAAATTGTTCATATTGCTCCTTTTTGTCTTTGCTAACAGCATTGTCCCAAAAAACAATTTCTTCATTGCAGGTTGGACAACCAAAGACTTCACTCCAGATTGTATAATTAATCTTACCAATTACACTTTTAGTATGTTTTACTTCATACATCCAACCATTCTCTCTTTCAAGTTCATCTAAAATGAAAGAAGCTTGATTAAGGAACTTCTCTAAATCAAACTTTGAATTATAGTTGTAAGAGATAAATGACGCTATCGGAGATAAGTCATTTAAAACTGATTTTCTTTTTCCCCATCGTAAAATATCTTTTGGTTTATTGAATATCCACTCATTTTCTATTTGTATTTTTTCTGATACCTCTGGCTTATTACACCTACTTATTGCAACCCCCGTCATCCCAGTTCCAGCAAATCCATCAAAAACAATGTCTCCCGGCTGTGTGTAATGCAAAATGTAACGCATAATGGCCGGATGTGGTACTTTCGTGTGGTAGCTATGTGCCATGTAGATTGGATTGTTTTTCCCCTCACTCACATCCGCAGCATACGGCTCGGTCACCTCAAAATCCGCTTTCCGCAAGCCCTGTTTTTCCAGTTCCTTTTTTTCTGCTTCCCACAGGGCAATAAAGTCGTTGAGCCAAGGATTTGGGCAAGCGGTGTAGTATGGCGGGTCGCTTAGGTTTAGGATGTCTTCGTCTTCGCCTATGGGAAAGCCTTCCATCAGTTTGAGTTCAGGCAGTTTTTTGCGCAGCTCTTCGCGGAAGTAGCTGCGGCGTTCTTCTTCTGAGTTGAAGGTAAGGCCTAAAACGGTGATTTTATTTTCGGTGCTCATTTATATTTATTTGATGATTTTCCAATAGCCGCCCTTTGCAGGGCCTACCCGTTGAATAATTTCTTTTTCTTTGAGTTTTTTGATGTTGTTGCCAATAGCGGTTTCTACAATACCAATGGTTTCGGCCAGTTTTAGCATCGAAACATCGGGTATGGCAGCCATCATATCAAGGATTTTTATCTCGCTCCGGTTCAGACTTATATGTAATTCCTGCTTCCACCAATTCTCTATTTCAGGCCAGTGTTGTTCCCAGTGATCACCCCACTTTTCACCCCACTTTTTACCCCATGTATCGGTGTCTCTATCAGTGTCTTTATCGGTGTCTTTTATCGCGAGTTTCATGATGGTACTATCAAATTCACGTAGAATCTCTGGTGTGGTTTGGTTGTACAGTTGCCAGTTGCTTTCAATTTTATCTAAGCCAAAACCCACATTTTCCGCAATTCTTTCTATCAATTCTGCTTTAGTCATATTTCTTCCATTACTTCAAAATGATTCTGATTTTATCCCGCTCTTTGCCCTTGGTGATTTGATCAATGTAGGTTTTGAAGGCTTCAATGGCTTCATCGGGTGTGAGTGGCTTATTGAAAGTGCTTTTCATGCTCTCGATACTCAGCTCCACTTTTTCTAAACCTTTGTGTAAATCCATAATGGCATTGCGAATGCGCAGCGCGTTGTCTTTGGCCAGTTCTATGGCTCCGGATTTAAAATCAGAAAGCAATTTTTGGATAGCGTCATCCAATAGGTTCATTTTCTTTTTCACCATGGGGTCATCCAGGGTGTCTTTGAGCGTACCGGTCCATTGGTCCAGCAGTTCTTCCAGGTCTGTTTTCAGTTGCTTTACATTCAGCACTTCGGCTCCTTCAAAATCAGCCGGGTTGAAATCCTGATAGGGAGCTGTCAGTATCAGGTTCTTGTTCACTTTGCTTTCGGCCGGTTGCAGTTTGTTGATTTTTTGGAGCCACTGCATGAACTGACCCGAAGAAAGGAAATCGGCATCTTTCAGGATATCGCAGATGGCTTTTGCATCCGAGTCGAGCAGCGCTATTTTTTGGGTATGATCTTTTTGGCTGATGCGGTGCTTCAAGTACAAATCAAGGTACCAATCGGCATAGCGCTCTTTGAGTTGATGGAGCTGCTTTTTGTACTTTTCCAGTTCCGCTTCATCGTCCTTACCCAAAACCGGAGCCAATTGATGGATGGCTTCCGACACCTCTTCTTTGAAGGCATTGTCGGTAATGAACTGTTTGCATTGCTGCAAATAGGAAATGTCCTCATTCAGCAGATTTAGTTCAGCCAGTTGCTTTTCCAATTGTTCCACTTCGGCTTTAGCAGGCAGGATGCGGTTCAAGTCATCCACAGAAAAAGCGAAGTTTTTAATCTTGGCCTCGGATGTATAATTGGCCAGCTTGTCGCAGAAACCGGAGAATGCTGTGAAGTGTTGACGGTATTTGCTTGCCTGCTCGGTGCTTACAATATCGATGCCTTTAAAAATGTACCCTCCCTGAATTTTGCCGAGCAGGGTTACAGTGCGTTTTGCCCAATCGTTGGCAGCGCTTACCAGATGCGTATATGTTGAAGGGTCTTTAAGCTGATTGCTTAAATCCCGACCCAACATGCCCATAAACATAGTTTTCAGCGCAGCCAGGTTTAGTCCTTTGGGTGGCTTGATGTGCGTGAAAGAGTAGAAGTCCTGTTTTTGGATATCCTTCAGTTCATTCAGATTCGTTGAATTGATAGACTTTCCGGAATTCAAGGTGATTTCAATTTCACCCAAAGCTGCCAGTGTAGCCATAACTACAAATTCCAGTTCGGCTTCAATCTGAAAATCTTTGGTGAGCCACAGGTTATCGCTTCTATCCACATATTCAATAATTTCATCTCGATTTAGTACTTTCCCTTCTCCTTTATCAGCCAATAGTTTTAATAAACTCTTAGCATAAGGAGAATGACTGTAATCAAGCATGCCAGGTACCCAACATCCCAAACCCGTTAAAATACCTTCCCCGTCTCGGTTTGCTTGTTCGGGGTTAGATACTTTTATAAGTGCTTGTTTGACCATTCGGTCAAAGTTTTCTTTAGCTACTGAGGAATTGAGTTGTGTAAACTTGGGATAATTGGGACGTTCGTCTTCAAACCAATTTTCAAACACAATAGATGCCACAGTAGAGAAGATTTGCTCTTTAGTGGAGCCAGCACCAGGCAGTGGGTATCCGCTCAAAGGAAGTTCTTTGCCCTGATAGTCCACCTGGGTTATTTGCACATATTCCTGGTCAAAAAGTGCTCTGGCTTTTTTATTCAGTTCCTCAATCTTCTGGCGGTAAATGGGCTTCTGTGAACTATCTGATCGCACTTCCAATGCCAGGGCAGCACCATAGAGTGTCACTGCTTCCTTGAACTCTTTAGACAAGCCATCAAAAACAAAATATATTTCATCCTCTTCGTGATTGCGACTTTTCTTGCTCTCATCGAAGATAGGCATAAAGTACATGTAAAAATGCTGGCGAGGATGAGTGGTGGATTTTTCGTTGGGATTGCCGAAAAAGATATACCCGTCACGATAGGTTTTGTGCGATTTCCAGTCGATGCTATGTTCCCAAATACGAAAGCCTGTACGGTAGGTATCATGGTCAAGCGGAAGGTTTACCTCCAGAAATTTAAAGAAGTATTCATCCTTTTGGGAGTCGGCCATGGTTGCCGCATAGTCCTTTATCTTTTGGTCGAAATTGACACCCCCTTCAATACGTAAGTGGTATTCGGTATTCTCTGCGTTTTTATCAAAGTACTGACCGGATGTTGCAGTAATGATTTGCTGCGCTGCCGAATCAATAATATCGATTAAGAAATCACGGTCAGTGGCTAGTTTATCGGTTAGGCACAAATCATCCACCAGATGTTCCGTATTCGTGCCATTTTGTTTTTGCAGTTCGTGTTGCAAGATTTTAATGGCACAGGCATTAACAATGCGTTTGGCTACCGGTTTCTTGGAAACTCTCACTCCGGTGAAGTACGATTCTACTTTATCCTGAATGGTGTCGGTTATCTCTTTTACTTTTCGAATATCCGGGATGGCCATTAAGTCCTGACTTCTCTGGATATCTTCCCAATAGCGGTCGTAGGTGAGTAAACCGGGATTGTCTTTGGGAACTTCCTGCTCTAAAATTTCGGAGAACTGATTGGATAGTGTTTTAAGGATTTCACGTTGGCTTTTCCCGATTCTGATTTTTTCGAAATTTTCAAAATAGGTGGGGTGAACAGGATAGAGGTCCACATAATCCTGTGTACGTCCGTGCATGTCTGTGAAAAGAGCCAAGAAGGGATCAAGGTGTGATTTAATTTTTTGCTTTTGGTGTTCGTCTTTTCGCAGCAAACGGTTTTTTACGATGAAGGCTACATCTTCTTTGGTAATCATGATGTCCTTGTATCGGTCGTTTACTTTCTGCAGCATATCAGCCGCAAATTGGAATTCGGGCGAATGGTAAATCATTTCCTGAACACCAAAAATGAATTTAAACTTTGACTTGTCGCAGGCCTGTCCCAATGCCTGTAGCACAGCTAAATCCTGATTCAGTTTATCGGCTGCACTACGGCCTTTCAGATAGGCAAGCATCTCATCAATGACGATAAGGAAGCCTTTGTCCGGGAATTTATCTTCGAACTCAGCCATCATTAAAAGCAGCTTATCGAAATAGGGCTTAGGGCCGTGTCCATCAAACGAGAAATTGATCCCCTGGTTTTTGAGGTAATTTTCTATTTGATACGTGATCACCTCCCAAAGGCTTTCGGTATTACCCAATTCAAAACGCAATACCTTGAATTTTCCTGCAATAGCTCTTAAATCCTTTTTAGGCTTTTCGTCATTCACTAAGTCAATTAACGATGCATCTTCAGCAAGCAAGGATACTAGTGACATCAAATGCGATTTACCGGTACCATAGTTGCCGACAACCTGCAAGCCAAATGATTCTCCGGAATAGTTAAAATCAAGGTTTCGAATCATCAAGGGTATGAGATGATTTTTGAAAGTATTTGAGAACACAAAAGTTTTAATCAATGATTTCCGATAATCTGATTCACTTGTCCGGCTAAATTTTACTACTTCGGTGATGGGTTCGAAGTTCAATAGTTCTTTATACTTCATATTACGATATGGCTTAAGTTCTTGATATTTATTTTGATTCCGTTTTCTTTGGTCAGAAAGTAGATGTTATCTGCATCAATTTCTCCTTTCCATTTGACGAAAAGCACGTTATTTTGCGAGTAGCTGTCTAGTATCCTATTGAAATCGATTTTTAATGCTGGTTCGAAAAGGACGCCCAGATTATTAATGGATAAATATTCCCTAAAAAGATCGTGATTAGAGATTGCTGCATTGAGGATCCTATCCAATTCTATAGAAATCCTCATAGGAATTCTTCCCGGCTCAATTAAATTATAGATACTCTCAGATATTCGCAACCCGATATTTATAGATTCTAGCTCGGAAAGATCCTGTGAGTGAAAAATGATCTTGTTACGTGCTTGTGACTTTATGTAGTCCACAATAATGTTGGAAAGTTGCTTATCCATTTATTTTAAGTTACTTGTTCTGTCAAAAAATTGTTACATCAACATTTAACATTTTTTGGAATTTCAATAATTTCTTCAATTCTTGGGTTTGAATATCTTGAAAACAATAGATAAAATCATTGATTTTATCTATTGTTTTTTCATCTTGGTCAATATATTAAATAAATTAATTTTTGAGACTCTAAAATTAACCACATTATTCCATATCGCAAAATTTGAGAATCAGCAAATTGCCTAAATTCATCAAATCAAACTTCTAAGTAATCAGATGGTGGTAGATGAGTGTGTAATGGTCTAAAAATTTTGGACAGAAATTTAATTGTTTATTAATTCCTGTCCAAAATTTTTAGACCATTACAATTACGGGTTATTTCTGTCGCTATAAAATTAAAATTTTATTATTTCTAATCCAATACTTGCTTCTAGCAAATTCTAGAATATCAAAATATCAAACCGGTGAGTGTCCTGGCTTAATCTTCTAAAAGTTGATTGGTCATTGTGAGATTGCTTTTCAAAATTACTCTGCATCTTCGTAATAGTAAGAGTAATCAATCCCCCTCATATAGGTCTCCCGACTGTTTATTTCATCAGTGAGGGCGTTTTTTGAGGCTCTTTAAATTTGAACTGTCTGCCGGACTTTTTACCATAGCGTTTAAATATTCGGCTTTGTTAATCTTACTCCAGTCAACACATAATTTCATACTGCTTTTGAATATTAAGTCAAGCCAGATGCGCATTGTTCGTCCGTTGCCCTCCATAAATGGGTGGGCGATATTCATCTCAATGTACTTGTCCACGATTTCATCAAATGTGCTTTGAGCCATTTTTTCTATCTGGCTCAGAGTGTCGTTCAGATATAGTGCAGATGCAAATTGGAAGCCCCCTTTGGATATGTTTTTGTTTCTGATTTTACCCGCAAAATCGTAAAGTCCTCCAAAAAGATATGAGTGTATTTGCTGTAGGCCTTTGGTAGTGCCTACCTCTATGCTGTCAATAAATGAACTTTCAAAAAGTGCATACGCCTTTGTTTTGCTTTTTCCGTCAATAGTCTCAGCGCTGTTTGTAAACCACTCGATAAAGCGATTGGCGTTTTTAGCCGGGAATTGCTTGCCTAGCGAGATAATCCCGTTGTTGTCCAGCATATCGGTTAAATATCTTTTCCCATCACTTGCAACTAATTTCAGTTGGGTAGTGGAGCTAACCAACTCGCTTTTCTCTTTTCTGAGCTTAGCTTTGAGGTATTTCCAGTAATTGCGGACCTTACTATAGTCGTCCTGATTTGTCAGAACAGCGACTATATCTAAAACAGAGAACCACCATTTTGCATTTACTTCGTCCCATACGGCACGAACCTCACGGTCATCAAAAAATCGGATAGATATTTTCCGGTTGTTGCTCATATAACAAAGTTAGTCAAAATGGTTGAAAAAGTGAATCAAACCTCAAGATAGTCATAGTTCATCTCCCTCAGAAATTGCTTAGTGGTGGCGGTGGAGAGTCGGCCCATAATTTTGTCAATCTCCTCCTCGTCGGTGGGGTTGTCGGCAATGAAAAGTCTCATATTTTCCCTGGTGTCGTTAAGGCCAATGGTGTCTGTAATTTTGTAGCGCAGGTCTGTGTGTTTAAGCACCAGCTGTGCATTCTCCCAGTTGCCTGTTCCGCCGTTCTCCTCAATCTCCCACTGAATTGTAAGCAGATCAAAAAGCCACTCCCGTATAAGTTCATTTGTGTCCATAACTTGTCGTTTTTTAAATTATGGCACAAAGTTAGGGTGGGGGATTGACAGGTTTTGACAATGAAAAAAGGTGCTTCGCAGTTTATACGGCCGGGAACCGGCCGGGTGTCGTCGTCGACGTAGTCGCTACCTCAGGGGTAAATGGCCAGACAGTTGATAATTAGCGTGTTGTGTACTTTCTTAAATTTTTCATAATACGCACAA
>VSSQ01000843.1_pt1 | contig 14854 bp, 13 predicted proteins | sample 4763081 | NCBI WGS metagenome assembly VSSQ01 (sample SAMN12137344, study PRJNA551015) | bioreactor metagenome | isolation source: SDC9 anaerobic chlorinated ethene degrading culture | place: USA: Knoxville, Tennesee | collected 2015-01-01
CGTTTTGTCTGATGAACAGGCAAAGGAAACGGTACAGAAATTCAAAAAGCTCCTCACCGACAAGGGTGCTCAGATGAAGCACGAAGAGGACTGGGGGTTAAAAAAACTGGCCTACCCGATTCAGAAAAAAACCACAGGATTCTATCACCTCTTTGAATTCGAAGCCGAAGGCAATGTGGTTGGTGAACTCGAAGTGAACTACAAACGCGACGAACGCGTGATCCGCTTCCTCACTGTATCACTTGACAAATACGGAATCGAATTTGTGGAAAAACGCCGCAAGCTGAAAGCCGAAAAAGCCAAGGAAGAAAGCAAAAAAGAACCTGAAGTTTAACCCCGAAAAACAATGAAAATGGCTCAACAAGGAAATGATATCCGCTATTTAACGCCGATCAACATTGAAACGAAAAAGAAAAAATACTGCCGTTTCAAAAAGGCCCGCATCAAATATATCGACTATAAAGATGCTGAATTTCTCATCAAATTCGTGAACGATCAGGGTAAAATTCTGCCCCGCCGTATCACCGGTACATCAACCAAATTCCAGAAAAAGATCTCACGCGCCATCAAACGCGCCCGTCATCTTGCTCTGCTGCCTTTTGTTACTGACCTTTTAAAATAATCAGGAGGGATAAATTATGGAAGTTATTCTCACTCAAGACGTGAAAAATCTCGGTTACAAAGACGACTGTGTTAAAGTTCGTCCCGGATACGGCCGCAATTATCTCATCCCGCGCGGAATGGCTATCGAAGCTACCGTTTCTGCCAAGAAAGTTCTGGCTGAAAACCTGAAACAGCGCGCATTCAAAGAAGATAAAATCCGCAAGGAAGCTGAAGTTCTGGCTGAAAAGCTCAAAGACGTGAAACTCGTTATCAAAACCAAAGCTGCCGCCACCGGAAAAATCTACGGAAGCGTTAACAACATTCAGGTTGCTGAAGCTCTCAAAGAACAGCACAACTTCGAAGTTGACCGTAAAAAAATCGATGTTGCCAACGACACCATCAAGGAAACCGGAACCTTCAAGGCCATGGTGAACCTTTACAAGGATATCAAAGCTGAAATCACTCTCGAAGTGGTTGGCGAAGAATAATCCGACTTACATGTTATTGAAAGCTGTCCAATCGGGCAGCTTTTTTTTTGACTTTCTGAGTTTATGCCGGATTTGACATTTATAGCCTGCGGCTCAAGCGAAATTTTTCCGGTATGAGTGCTATATTTGTCAAAGAAATCCACACACCATGAAAAAGAACATTATCGTAATTGCATTTCTGCTTTTTCCCTCGCTGATGCTTACTGCTCAGACCAATGATGATGTGCGGCAGAAAGGGGTACGCTCCAGCAGCAACAATATTTATATCAACCTGTTTGGTCCAACAATACCGGGATCACTCAATTATGAACGCATCTGGACAAAAAACGGCTTTCTGAACATAGGAACCAAAATCGGCGGTTTCTATATCGAATTTCCCAAAAAGAATGATATAAAGCTGGCAAGCGGAACTTTTGATGTGACATTTATTTTCGGCAAAAAAGCCAACCTGTTTGAAATGAGCTTCGGATGGGCCGGACACTACGGAAGTTATTACTCCGACAGTGAAGATAAAACTAAAATGTATGCGGTCCCTACCAGTACGTTCAGCATGCATTACCGATATCAGAAGCCATCCGGAGGTGTCTTTTTCCACGTAGGATTCACCGGTTCATCCATTCTGGCATTTCTCTCCAATGACCCGGTTGAACTGGCAGTTGGAAACGGAGTTGTTTACGGATACCAATACCTTACGGGCGACAAACCATCGTTCAGCCTGATCTCTGCCGGTGTCGGAGTTTCGTTTTAATCAGACACGATACAGTCAGAGCCAGATCCTGATCAGTCAGCAGAAATACGTACATTTGTGATATGCCTACAGCCTCCGAAATAAAACTGTTCAGATCACTCAAAGATAAATCCGCCCGCACGGAACATGGCCTGTTTGCTGCTGAAACTCCCAAAGTTGTTGCTGACCTGATCGCTGGCGGAATGCAGGCGGAAATTCTCTACGTCCTGCATGAATCCGTTTCTGTCTGGCAAAAACGTTTTCCCGGAATAAAGGTTGAAAGTGTTTCAGATAAAGAACTGGAGCGGCTTTCGTTTCTGAAACAAGCTCATGAAGTCAGTGCTGTTTTCAGAATCCCTGAGCAGAAAAAGTTTGAACAGCAAAATGTCACTCTCATCCTCGACAACATCGGCGATCCCGGCAACATGGGCACCATACTACGTACAGCGCATTGGTTCGGAATCGGAAATATCATCTGCACGGAAAACAGCGTGGATGTTTACAATCCAAAAGTGGTTCAGAGCACGATGGGGAGCCTTGCCCATGTGAACGTGCTTTATTGCGGCAAGGACGAAATTTCGTCACTACTTGATAAAAACACCACTGTCTGCGGCACCTACATGGAAGGCCAGAGCCTGTATGCCGCCGAGTTTCAGCTTCCGGTAGCATTCATTATCGGCAGCGAAGCGCGTGGAATTGAAACCCTCGAATCGTTGGTTCAGCGCCGCATTTCAATCCCTGCCCGTCACAACGAAAATCATCCCGAATCACTCAACGCATCGGTAGCTGCCGCAATTATAATGTCGGTGGTTTCGAAAATCAACGAATGATGCATTCTCTCTACATTCTGCTCCTTTGCGTTCTATTGTCTTCATGCTCCGTCCGGCTGATGGATAAACATATTTTGCAATGCGCTCCCGAAACATCCGGACTGGCCGTTTCCAACGATTCAAATTTTCTTTATACAATAGAAGACAGTGGTAACGGCCCTTTTGTTTATAAAATATCAAAAGACGGGCAATGTCTGGAACGCTGGGATTTACTGCGCTTTTCCAACATCGACTGGGAAGAAATGAACAGTGACAGCACTACATATTTCATTGGAGATATCGGCAATAATCTGCGCACCCGCGACACGTTGACAATATATGAGAAAATTATGGGATCATCTCCTCTCAATGATATGATGGAAACTCGTTTCATATGCGATCATCAGAAGGCTCCGTTTGATTTCGAAGCCATGTTTTATGCAAACGACTTTATATATCTGATTACAAAAAATCACGGCGAAAAATACACTTATCTGTTTCGTGTTGACATCGGATATGAATTTCATAAAATCGTTCCCATCGATTCAGCCCGCATCCGGGGTCAGATTACAGGTGCCGACTACGATGCGGAAAACAAACTGCTGATCATGACCGGCTACCGCTGGTACATTCCATTTGTGCTCATAAATAAAAATGCAACACCTTCAAAAGCGCTCTGCAAGCCATTCAGGCGAAAGACGTTCTGGTTACGCCCGGCACTTCAAACCGAAGCAGTTGTGATTGTCAGTCCTGATGAAATTTATATTTCAGCTGAGGGAAATCCGCTTCGCAAACCAGCTTTGTTCAGGTTGAAAGTGAAGAAGTAGATTGAAGATATTAGTTATTAGTGAGGTTGAGATTGAGGTTGAGGTCAAGGGTTGGGAGTCAAAAAACACGAAAAACCCAAAATAAATTTACTGTATAAAAATCTGAACGACAGATAATTCTTATAACAAACAAACGCGTACATTTGCAATCAATTTCAGAAAGACGCCTTATTCATGGCTGAATTACAGATTTTAAAAACCGGACTGCCGCTGATCACTATTCACAGAGATCAGAAAATCGGTCATATGGTGATCCATTTCAACCGCGGTTCATCATCGGATCCGGAAACGCTGCATGGTGCTGTTCACCTGCTTGAACACATGCTTTTCAAAGGGACCAAAACCCGCAACTATTTTGATCTGATCTGCGGTATCGAGCATCTGGGCGCCGATGTGAATGCTTTCACCACCAAGGAAAACATGGTTATTCATGTGTCTTATCCCGATGAGTATTTCGAGGAAATATGCGTAATTCTTTCGGATATTGTGGATAATTCAGTGTTTGACGAAAAAGAACTTAAAAAGGAAAAACAGGTCATCGTTGATGAAATCAAGTCGTACCGCGACACGCCCGAAGAATTTATTTACGATGAATGGGAAAAACTGATGCTCGCCGGGAACGGACTCCGTCATCCGATTCTCGGATCGGCTGCATCTGTGAACCGCATCACACTGAATGACCTTAAGAAAACATACAGAACAGTCTGCAGCGATTATCAGATTGCCGTTGCAAGCAAACGCAGCCGCGACCAGATTAAACGCATTGTTTCAAAATATTTCAGATCTGAGGTAAAAAACAAACGTGTTGTAAATGCTTCAAAACTGATCCGCGAAGAAAGACCGAAACGAAAAACACTGCACGACGATGTTAGTCAGACTCACATAATTCTTGGACGTCCGGGACCTCATTTCACGCATGAATCGCAATTGCCGGTAAATCTGCTTTCATCGTTTCTTGGAGGCAATGCCATGAGTTCCGTGCTGAATATGGAGCTTCGCGAAAAGCGAGGAATCTCCTATACTATCGAAACTGCGCTTCAAAGTTATCGCGACAAAGGACTTTTCTTTGTCTATTTCACCTGCGACAAACAGCGCAGTGCAAAAGCGCTTCAGGTCATTGCCGGTATTTTTGAACATTACAGAAATGAAGGGTTGTCAAAAGAAGAATTCGATACACTGATACGAATGACCCGGAGTCAGTATACCATGTTTTTTGAACCGGCATTGAACGAAACGATGTACCATGCCAAATTCTATCAGTATTTCGGACAGATCGCCCAGATCCCCGATCTGATGAGGGAGCTTGGAAAGCTGAAACGCGAAACTGTGAACAAAGCTGCTGAAAAAATACTGGATTTTGAAAAATTCAGCCGCATTTCCATTGAAAAATAATGAGTACTCTCAGTGATGTTATAGAAAAATTCTGCTTGGTAAACAGCTCTCCGTCGGGAGATGTTCTTAAAGCTGTTTATCGTGATACCTGGGTCAATGTGATGTATCCGCAGATGGTCACCAACGAGCTGCAGGGACGTCTGCTGAGTATGATTTCAATGCTTGTTAAACCGCAACGTATCCTGGAAACTGGGACTTTCACCGGCTATGGAACCATCTGTCTGAGCGCTGGTCTTTCTGCAGACGGAAGAATTACGACCATAGAAAAAAATGCAGAGCTTGAGACAAGGATCCGCCGCAACATAGAATTGGCGGGGCTTACAGAAAAAACAGAACTGCTACTCGGCGATGCAAAAGAAATTCTGCAGCAAAATTTTTCTGAGAAAATACTATCATTTGATATTATATACATTGATGCCGATAAGGAAAATTATCCGGCTTACCTTAACCTCTGTTGGCCGCTTCTGAAACCGGGAGGCGTGCTGATGGCCGACAATGTTTTCTGGGGTGGAAAAATGCTGGAAGAAAATCCAAAACCCACCAAAGAAACGGTAGGCGTAAGACTATTCCTTACCGATGCCGCTGCCCTGCCCTGGCAAAGCCGCACCATCATTCCTGTCGGTGACGGGTTGTTTTTTGGGATTAAATCAATAAATGACTAGTCGGTAAAGGATGGGCTTAGTCTTTTAATCAAAATTTTGTTGGGCTTAGTCTATGACTAAGCCCAACCTTTAAAATTGATACAGTACTTTGTGAGTCACCGGTTTTTTTCCCAGGTCATCCCCATACCAGCAAGACATGCCTCACAAACTTAAACTGAATGACACTGGAACAACAGAACATTGTAAAATTCTCCAAACAAACACCCGTAGAACTTTTTTTGTAATCGCGCTTGATTAAAATAAAAAAGCCCGCTTTTCAGCGGGCTTCAAGCAGAATAATCTTCGTCTTACTTTCTGTTGGCAGCAACAGGAGCTGCAGGAGCTACGACCTTTTTAGGAGCAGCTTTTTTCACAACTTTCTTTGCAGCGGCTTTCTTCGGAGCAGCTTTTTTAGCTACAACTTTTTTAGCAACAGCTTTCTTCGGAGCAGCAGCTTTTTTAGCAACGGTTTTTTTCACCACTTTTTTTGCAGCAGCTTTTTTCGGAGCAGCCTTTTTAGCAACGGCTTTCTTCACGACTTTTTTAGCAACGGCTTTCTTTGGAGCGGCTTTTTTAGCAACAGCTTTCTTTACCACTTTTTTTGCAGCGGCTTTCTTTGGAGCAGCTTTTTTAGCTACGACTTTTTTTGCAACAGCTTTCTTCGGGGCAGCAGCTTTCTTTGCTACGGTTTTCTTTGCAACAACTTTTTTAGCAGCAGCTTTTTTTGGAGCAGCAGCTTTCTTAGGAGCAGCGGCTTTTTTAGGAGCAGCAGCTTTCTTCACAGCAGCTTTTGCTTTAGGAGCTGTTGTTTTCTTGGCAGTTGCTTTTTTCGGGGCAGCTTTCTTAGCTACGACCTTTTTTTTCGGGGTTGCTTTTTCCATTTTATTTGCGTTTTTAATTGGGTTTCCTTTTTTCTCTTTTGCTGCTTTTTCAGTCTTGATAGCAGCCTGAGCAGCGGCCAGGCGGGCGATAGGAACACGGAACGGGCTGCAGCTTACATAGGCCATGCCCAGACTGTGGCAGAATTCCACAGAATTGGGTTCACCACCATGTTCACCACAGATACCCAGTTTGATATCTTTTCTGGTTTGACGACCACGTTCGCACGCAATTTTCATCAATTCACCCACACTGTTGCGGTCAATAACCTGGAAAGGATCTACCGGTAAAATTTTCTTCTCGAGATAATCGGGCAGGAATCCGCCGATATCATCGCGCGAAAAACCGAATGTCATCTGTGTAAGGTCGTTTGTACCGAAACTGAAGAACTGTGCATATTTTGCCATGTTTCCGGCATTCAGCGCAGCACGCGGAATTTCGATCATCGTACCAATCAGATGAGGAATTTCTTTCAGATTATGCTTTTTAAGAGCTTCAGAATATACCTTATTAATTATCGCATATTGATGGGCAAGCTCCGTTTCAACACATGTAACCGGGATCATTATTTCCGGGAAAGGTTTCTTTCCGGCTTTGAGTAACTCGGCTGTAGCATCGAAAATTGCACGTACCTGCATCTCGGTAATTTCAGGATAGGTAATGCCAAGACGAACTCCGCGATGACCCATCATCGGGTTGTTTTCGTGCAGAAGATCAGCACGTCTGCAGAATTCTTCCATGGAAATGTTCAGACTCTTCGCCAATTCTTTGCGGGCGTCTTCCTTGTTGGGAACAAACTCATGGAGAGGCGGGTCAAGTGTACGGATAGTAACGGGATATCCGTTCATGGCTTCCAGCGTTCCCTTGATGTCTTTCTTTACAAAAGAATAAAGTTCATCAATGGCCACCTGACGTTCTTCCTTCGTTGCAGAAATGATCATCTTGCGGAGTGAGAACAATGCATTTTCGCTGCCACGTCCGTAGAACATATGTTCAGTACGGAACAGTCCGATACCTTCGGCACCAAATTCAAGGGCTTTCTTTGCATCGTCCGGAGTGTCAGCATTGGTGCGGACTTTCATGGTGCGATACTTGTCAACCAGTTTCATGAAACGAACGAAATGCAGATTTTCAGCAGCACTTACCATTCCGATGGCACCTTCGTACACATTTCCTTTACTGCCGTTGAGTGATATTACATCACCTTCTTTGTAAACAACACCTCCAACTGTCATTTCCTTTTTGTGAACATCTGCTTTGATTTCGCCGGCACCTACGATGCAGCATTTTCCCCATCCGCGGGCAACAAGCGCAGCATGACTGGTCATACCTCCACGGGCAGTGAGAATAGCAACTGCAGCACGCATTCCGTCGATGTCTTCAGGATTGGTTTCTTCACGAACGAGAATACAGTTGATGTTTTTCTTTGCAAATTCAATGGCATCTTTCGATGTGAATACGATTTTACCAACTGCACCTCCGGGACCTGCAGGAAGACCTTTGGCGATGATCTTTGCTTTCTTTTCAGCAGCAGCATCAAGAATCGGGTGAAGCAGTTCATCCAGCTGAGCAGGACCTACACGAAGGATGGCTTCCTTTTCAGTGATGAGTTTGCTTTCAACCATATCAAGAGCCATGCGGACAGCTGCTGTACCATTGCGTTTTCCGACACGGCACTGAAGCATCCATAAACGCCCGTCCTGAATGGTGAATTCGATGTCAAGCATATCGTGATAATGCTTTTCGAGTTTTTTCTGAATGGCATCGAGTTCTTTGTAAACAACCGGCATTCCTATTTCAAGACTTACCTGATGTTTGTTGTGCTCATTCTTGCCAACCTCGTTAATCGGATTGGGAGTGCGGATACCGGCAACAACATCTTCACCCTGTGCATTGGCCAACCATTCACCGTAGAAATAATTATCACCGGTTGCAGGGTTGCGTGTAAATGCAACACCGGTTGCAGAAGTGTCGCCCATGTTTCCAAACACCATGGCCTGAACGTTTACAGCTGTTCCCCAGTCTGCAGGAATTCCTTCAATGGCACGGTAGCTGATTGCTCGTTTACCGTTCCAGCTGCGGAATACAGCAAAGATGGCACCCCATAATTGCTCCATGGGATCTTCCGGGAAAGGCTTACCTAAAACTTCCTTTACCTTATATTTATATATCTCAATCAATTTTTTCAGATCGTCAGCAGTAAGATCAGTGTCTGATTTTACATGACGTTCTTCTTTCATTTTGTCAAGTTCCTTTTCCAGTTGATGACGGATTCCTTTTCCTTCGGCTGGTTCAATTCCGGCAGCTTTTTCCATCACCACATCCGAATACATCTGAATGAGACGACGCTGACTGTCGTAAACGAAACGCGGATTGTTTGTCTTTGCAATCAATGCATCGCGGGTTACATCGTTTAAACCAACATTGAGAATTGTTTCCATCATACCAGGCATCGATGCACGTGCACCGGAACGAACTGATAACAACAACGGATTTTTTTTGTCGCCGAAACCGGCATTCATAACTTTTGCAATAAAAGACAATCCGTCCTTAATTTCTTTGCTCAGGACATCCTTCATTTTCTTTTCTCCGATTGCATAATATTCATTACACACTTCGGTAGTGATGGTGAAGCCGGCAGGTACCGGAAGTCCGATGAGATTCATTTCAGCAAGATTTGCTCCCTTGCCACCAAGCAGATTTTTCATGTCTGCTTTTCCTTCTGCTTTTTTGTTTCCAAAAACGTAAACGCGTTTCTTCGATGCCATATTTTTGTTTTCTAAACTTTTATATTCGTAGCAAAATTAATCATTTTTTTTTCGATACAATATTTTTTGTTTTTTGTCAAGTGTTTTTTTTCAACAATGAGTAAAAAAGTAAAATCAACGAAACATGGCTTAAACACATTGTTTCTTGAAAAAGGGGTTTATAGTTATTCACAATTTCTGTTTGAAAAGTATTTCTCCCGAAAAATGGTTCGGGAATTTTTTTCAGAAAACCGATAACCGGAATTCCTTGATAACACTTGTAAAAGCGCATGAATACATGTGTTTCCAAAGGTTTCCTTTTTTAGAAAAAAAACAATGGCTTGCACTAAATTCAGGAGAAATAAAAATTGCTTCAAACAAAAAGTTCCTACAAAACTCATTTCCTAAAACAAGCAGAATAAATTTCTTCACAGGAACAATTTATCGAAACACGCTCTGAATGCGGTTATAAGATAATCATAAAAAAACCGGTCAGGCATTTCTGCATAACCGGTCAACCCAATGAACAAAACTAACAGTCCTTTCTTTTTTTCTGAACCGTAAAATATCAGGTTTCCTTCCGATAAAAAATCAGCTGCTTTTACGGTAACTCAGAATTGCCCAACCATTAAAGAAAACAGCAAAGGAAATCAGGGCGAAAAGTTGAGTGGTCAACTCCGCAAAACCGCTCCCCTTCAGATAAACAAGACGTAGTACCTGGATCATATACTTCAATGGACTGAAGGTGCTGATGGCCTGTGCCCACCCCGGCATGTTTTCAACAGGCGTATACAGTCCGCTGAGAAAAATGAACGTAATGACAAAAAAGAACATCATGAAAATTGCCTGCTGAAAAGTTTGTGCATAATTGGATATTACCAGCCCGAAACCGGAAAAAGCAAATACGAACAACGATGCGTAAAAGTAGATCACAAGCAGGTTTCCGGCAGGTACCAACCCATATGCAATGCGTGCTACAAGAAATGAAATACTGATAACCACAAACCCGAGAAGCCAATACGGAATTAGTTTGGAAAGGATGAACAGGAATTTTTTCACCGGTGTCACATTCATTTGTTCAATGCTTCCGTCTTCTTTTTCACCGACGATATTCAGCGCCGGTAAAAATCCGGCAACCATGGCAAGTATCATGATCATGATTGCAGGAATCATTGTTACACGATAGAGCAGCTGCGGGTTGTAGCGATAGTCCGGAACAATTTCAAAACGAGGAGTACTCAGTCTGTTTCCGGAAACAATCCATTCTGTTCTTACTTCGCTGCTGAAACTATTTATAATGTTTGCAAGATACGAACTCCCGATTCCTCCCTTCACTCCGTTGACGGTATTGGCTGCAATAAGAATGTTCGCATGCGATTCTTTTACGAGATCTTTTTCAAAACCGGCCGGTATTTCCAGTATCATATCCGAATGACCTTTCTCTACCGACGACAGCGACTCAGTATAGGTTTCGGAAACGTCGCTCATCCGGAAATATCCGGATGCAATAATGTGTTCAGTGAGTTTTTTTGAGTACGAAGATTTGTCATGATCAACAACAGAAAGATTGATATTCTTGATTTCAAAATCGGCCGCCAGCGGAAAAACAAGCACGGCAACAAGTGGCATGATGATCATCATCCGGGGAAGTGCTTTGTTCCGGAAAAACTGTTTGAATTCCTTTTCCAAAAGATACTTCAACATAACTAATCCAATCTGATTTTAAAATTTCGCAAACTAAGAAAAAGCAGTCCGAGAGCCATTGCCGACAAAACGGCAAACTGTGTTGTGAGCGATGAAAATCCGACACCCATGATCATGATGGCACGCGTTGATTCAATATACCATTTCACGGGAAGGATCTGCGAAACCCATTGCAAAGCTACCGGCATACTGGAAATCGGGAAAACCAATCCTGAAAGAAGCACGGCCGGAAGCATAAGACCCATGGCGGAAATAAGCATGGCAACCATTTGCTTGCTTACGACTGTTGATATCAGCAATCCGATCGCAAGCGAAACAAAAATGAATAGCAGGGATACCGCAAGCAGCAACAGCCAGCTGCCATTGACAGGTACCTGCATTATCACCGTTGCAATGAACATAATGGTAATGAAATTGACCACCGAAATACAGAAATAAGGGATCACTTTTGCCAGAATAATGCTTAGTGGCTTCATCGGGGAAACAAGTAAAATTTCCATGTTCCCTTTTTCCTTTTCGCGTGCAATGGAAATAGATGTCATCATTGCACAGACAAGCATGATCAGCATTCCCATTACTCCCGGAACAGTGTTGTAGGATCCTTTCATAGATGGGTTGTACAGAAGTCTGACATCGGGTGTGATGACATAAGGAACCGACATGTCCTTATTCATATCCTGCTGATACGAATTGATCAGACTCTGGGCATACAAGGTCAGCGTGTTTGCTGTATTCGGATCTGATCCGTCGGTTACAATCTGAACCTGCGCGTCGCCGGTATGGATCATACTGTTGTAGAAGTTTTCGCTGAAAATGACAAACATTCCGATATCACCTTCCATGAACAATTCTTCAGCTTCCTGCGGACTGTTTACATATCCGTCGAACGTAAAATACTCACTTGTCTCCAGCTTGTTCACAATGCCCTGTGTAGTGACATCGCGCGAAGGTGCATACACGACAAAATGTGCATTTCTGATCTCGGTAGAAATGGCATATCCGAAAAGAATAAGCATAACAACCGGCAGCACGAGCAGAATGATCATGGTCCACGGATCACGCAGAATATGATAAAACTCTTTTTGTGTAAAAATCCAGAACTGTTTCATATCAGTCAGCTTTTCGGGAAGCTCCCCGGGCAATCCGGTGAAATACTTCTTCCATATTGTCAGTACCAAATTGTTTTTTCATATTCATCGGAGTGTCCAGCGCTTCGATTTTTCCGTCCACCATAATTGAAACGCGGTTGCAGTATTCGGCTTCATCAAGATAATGCGTCGTCACGAAAACGGTGATCCCTGCATCGGCAGCCTTATAAATCATTTCCCAGAACTGCCTTCTGACTACTGGATCCACTCCGCTGGTGGGTTCATCAAGAAACACAATCTGCGGACGATGGAAAATCGAAATCGAAAAAGCAAGTTTCTGTTTCCACCCCAAGGGCAACGATTTCACCAGTGTGTTTTTCTCCGAAGCAAAATCGATGGAGGCAAGCATCTCGTCAGTTCTCGGAGCAATTTCCCTTCCGGAAACTCCGTAAATTCCGGCATAAAGACGAATATTTTCCCATACTTTCAGATCTTCGTACAAAGCAAATTTCTGGCTCATGTATCCAATGTTTTTTTTCACTTTCTCGCTTTCGCGCGCAATGTCGAAACCTGCAACCAGGCCGGTTCCCGAAGTAGGTTTACTCAGACCGCACAGCATCCGCATCGCCGTGGTCTTCCCCGCTCCGTTGGCACCGAGAAAACCAAATATTTCTCCTTTCGATACTCCAAAAGAAATATGATCGACCGCCGTAAACGATCCGAATTTTTTTGTCAGCTGATCAGCAACAATAACTTCCATTGATTTATTTTTTTGCGGTCAGTTTCATAAAACAATCTTCAATACCGGCATTGATCGGAGAAATTTCAACATCATCATGACCGGATTTCATGAGTTGATTTTTCAATTCATCAACCGACAGCAATTCGTTATTCAGTGTAACATGATGAGCATCGCCGAAGGCATAACAAGAATCAATTCCCGGAATCTGCCTGATATCGGTCAGCAATGCCGACATATTTTTGCTTCTTACTGCCCACAACTTATCCCCGAAATTGCGAACGATGTTTTCAGGAGTATCAGTAATAAAAATCCGGCCTGACTGAATAAGTGTGATGCGGTCGCACATGGCTGCTTCGTTCATGTAGGGAGTTGAAACAAGAATCGTGATTCCTTCGGTTTTCAAACGCTTGAGCATTTCCCAGAATTCCCTTCGTGAAACCGGATCGACTCCGGTGGTAGGCTCATCGAGAAAAAGCACATCAGGTTTATGAATAAGTGCACAGCATAGAGCAAGTTTTTGTTTCATCCCTCCTGACAACGCGCCGGCCCGGCGGTTTTTGAACGGCTCGATCTGAACGTAAATATCCTTTATCAGATGATAATTTTCCTGAATGGTGGTATTGAATACGCTGGCAAATATCCGCAGATTTTCTTCGACAGTCAGATCCTGATAAAGCGAAAAACGACCGGGCATGTATCCCACCCTGCTTCTGATTTCCTTATAGTTTTTCACTGCATCAAATCCATCCACGGTGGCAGTTCCGCCATCCGGAAGTATCAGTGTTGTGAGAATCCGGAAAAGGGTGGATTTCCCGGCTCCGTCCGGCCCGATGATGCCAAAAAGCTCGCCGGAACCGGTGCTGAAACTCACATCGCTTAGCGCCTGAACGTCGCCGTATTTTTTGCTGATATTTTCAACTACTACGTTGTTCATTTTTTATCAATGATTATTCCGCCATACATTCCGATTTTCAGAAAGCCGTCGTTTTTCACTGCAATCTTGACAGCATAAACTAGGTTCGCCCGTTCATCCTGCGTCTGCACTGTTTTCGGAGTAAATTCCGATTTGTCGGAAATCCATGTAACAGTTCCTTCGTATTCTCGGCTTTCGTCTTTTCCTGATTCAGCAAGAACCTTGATTTTCTGTCCGATTTTGATTCCGGGCAACTGATCAGCGGTGACATACGCCCGCATATACATCGTTTTGGTGTCTGCAATTTTCAGAACTGCTTTGCCTGTTGCGGCAAATTCTCCCTGCTCAGCATATTTCACCAAAACAGTTCCGTCGATGGGACAAAGAATTCTGCATTTTTTCAACTGATCTTCAATCTGCGCGATCTGGATTTCGATCGATTCCGACTCGCTGCTGATTCCGGAACTCGTGTTTTCAAGTGTTTCCTTCTGGGCTGCAAGCTGTTTTTCCAGAACAAGAATCTGAGCGTTGATGTCATCAAGTTGCTTGCGGTTGGCAGCATTGGCGTTGACCAGATTTTCAATACGCATTTTTTCAGTCTTTGCTGTTTCCAGTTGCTGCTGAATGGCTGCGATCTGTACACGTACATTCGGATTCCGGCTTCTTACGCCTTTCATGCTTGCTTCGAGCTGAAGCTTCTTCAGATACAATTGTGTACTGTCGATCACAGCGATCAGCTGATCCTTTTTCAATTCATCGCCTTCGTTTACATTCAGCTCCAGAATTTTTCCGGTTGCTTCGGATGAAACAATAATTTCAGTAGCTTCGAAAACGCCTGTGGCATCGGTATCGCCATTTCTGTTTCCACAGGAAATTGCAGTGAAAAGAAGCGTTGCTGCGAAAAAATATTTTATGGTTTTCATTTGGAATGGTTTTACTGGTTTATAGTATTTTTCAGATTGTACAAAGCGTTGAGCAATTGCATTTCGTGTGTTGCTTTGTCAAGCATTGAACGATTCACCGCATTGATGTCGCGTATCAGATCAGAAGTGGTTGCAGTGCCATTTTCAACCCTGACTTCTGTCGTGTGCTGAATTCCCTGACGAAGACTGATGATTTCATCATCGGATTTCAGCAGGTCCTGCATTTTTTCAATTTCATTGTTCTGTTGGGAAACTTTCAGATTGGTATTGAACAAAAAAGTCTGTTTCTGTATATCGGCGGAAGATTGATTGATTTTCAACAACTGAATTTCATTTCTTTGGGTGTAAAATCCGCTGAAGTTCCAGCTGAG
>VSSQ01000470.1_pt1 | contig 14842 bp, 9 predicted proteins | sample 4763081 | NCBI WGS metagenome assembly VSSQ01 (sample SAMN12137344, study PRJNA551015) | bioreactor metagenome | isolation source: SDC9 anaerobic chlorinated ethene degrading culture | place: USA: Knoxville, Tennesee | collected 2015-01-01
AGAAATCCCGCGAGGGAGATCCGGAATCCCGTCCAGCCCACTGCCGACGGGCTCTGCCCCGACAGGCCCGCCGCTCCGTAGGATGCGATGGCCACGGGAGGCGTCAGGTTGGAAAGGCAGGCGAAGTAGTAGGAGAACATGTGGGCCGCCAGGGGGTTCACACCGAGCTTCACAAGGGCGGGGGCCGCGATGGTGGCGGTGACGATGTAGCAGGCCGTCGTGGGAAGCCCCATGCCCAGGATGACGCAGACGATCATGGTGAGGAAGGTGGTGATGAGGATGCTGCCTCCCGCGAGGGAGACGATGTTGTCGCCCAGGACGAGCCCCAGGCCGGTGAGGTTGGTGATGCCGATGATGTTGCCCACCACGGCGCAGGCGATGCCCACGCCCACGCTCTGCCGGGCGCCCGATTCCATTGCCTTGAGGAAGGACTTCCAGGTAAGCCGCGTTTCCTTCGTGATGAAGCTCACGCCCACCGAGGCGATAATGCCGTAGAAAGCCGCATAAAGAGGTGTCCGGCCGATGAGCAGGAGGTACACGATGACGATGATGGGAACGAGCAGGTGTCCCCGCTCCCTCATGACCTTCATGATGGGAATGATCTCTTCCCTGGGGATGGGCTTCATGCCCATCTTGACGGCCTCGATGTGGATGACGGCGTACTCGGCAAGGTAGTAGAGCACCGCCGGGATGGCCGCAGCCAGCATGATCTTGGCATAGTGGACCCCGAGAAACTCGGCCATGATGAAGGACGCCGCGCCCATGACGGGGGGCATGATCATGCCTCCCGTTCCCGCCACGGCGACGACAGCAGATGCGAAGACGGGCTTGAAGCCGGCGCCGGTCATGAGGGGAATGGTGAAGGTTCCGGTGGCCGCCACGTTGCCCACGGCGCTTCCGTTGATCATCCCCATGAGGCCGCTGGCCACGATGGATACCTTGGCCTCGCCGCCGATGGTCCTTCCCGCCAGTGACATGGCGAGGTCCTTGATGAACCGTCCCATGCCCGTCTCGGTGAGGAAGGCACCGAAGAGGATGAAGAGAAAAATGTAGGTGGACGACACGCCGAGGGAGATGCCGAAAATACCCTCGGAGGAGAGGAAAAGCTGGTACACGATGCGCCGGAAGGTGAACCCGGTGTGCCCGAGGACGCCGGGAATGTATTCCCCCCAGTAGCCGTAGGCGAGGAAGAGCATGGAAAGAATCATCAGCTCCTTGCCCACGGTCCGCCTCGTCGCCTCGAGGATGCAGACGATGAGGACGGTGCCCATGACGTAGTCCGGTGTTATGGCGGTTCCCCGGATGCTGAAGGCGTCGAAGGCGAAGAGGATGTACAGGCTCGACGACAGGGAAAGGGCGAGCCAGATGTAGTCAATCACCGAAGGCCGTTCCCTGGGAGCCCGCTTCGACCCGGGGTACAGAAGGAAGGTCAGGAGCACGAGGAAGGCAAGGTGGACGCTCCGCTGCTTCATGGCCATCAGTGTCCCGAAGCCCGAGGTGTAGAGGTGGAACAGGGACATGGCAAAGGCGATGACCGTTATGACCGCCGCCCACTTTCCCGAATATTTCCGGAACCGGGATTCCGCGTCCGCTTTTTCGAGGACCTTCTCCGCTTCTTCTTCCGAAATTACGTCAACAGCCGGTTCTTGATTCTCGTTGAGTTTAACGTTCTGATCAGTCACAGCCTATTACCTCCGCACGGACGAATGAGGGGAGGGAACAGCCCGTCCCCTCCCCCTGAAAAACACAACCGGTGCTAGTCTACAATAAGCTTCTCCGGTACGTTGACTCCCTTTTCCTTCAGATACTTCACCGCTCCCTTGTGAAGGGGAATGGTCATTCCGTTCAGGGAGTTCTCCAGCAGCGTATAGGCAGTTGCCTTGTGGGCCGCCACGAGGTCGTCGTGGAAGTCATAGGTCGCCTTGGTCAGGAGATATACGAGCTCCTCGTCCTGGCGGACGTCGGTGAAGAGGATGTTGGACAGGGCGATGGTCCTGATTTCCTTGTCCTGGTTGGGATAGGAGCCTGCCGGAATGGTGAAGGGGAAGTACCAGGGGAATTTCTCCACGATTTCCTTGATCTTGTCCTCTTCCATGGAGATGAGTTCACCGGCGCCGGAAGAAAGCACGTCCATGATGGCCGCCGTGGGAACGCCGCCGGCGATGTGGGCCCCGTCGGTCTGGGCGTTCTTGATAAGGTCCACCGCCTCGTTGTAGCCGAGGTAATCAGCGGTGACGTTGGTCTCGCCCTGGTCCTTCATGTAGTTCAGGCCGTACACTTCCATCATCTCGCGGCTGTTGACCTCCGTGGCGCTGGCCACCTGGCCGGGGACGAACTTTTTGCCCTTGAAGTCGGCGACGGACTTGATCCCGGCGTCCTTGCGGACGATCCAGTGCATCACGTTGGGATAGAGGGTAAACATGCCCCGCATCTCCTTGTAGGGAGGCTTGCCCTCGTAGGTTCCCTTGCCGTTGAAGGCATAGTAGCAGATGCCGTTCTGGCCGATGGCGATCTGGACTTCCTCGTTCCTCATCAGTTCCACGTTCTGGGGGGTGCCCGCCGTGGACTGTGCGGAGGCCCTGATGACCTCCTTGATGTTCTTGGACCAGATCTGGGCCATGGCGTTGCCGATGGGGTAATAGGCTCCGCCCGTTGTGGCGGTGGCGATGTTGAGCCGGTAGGACTTGGCCTCGGCGCCGACGATCATGGGACCTGCGGCAAAAATAAGCGCGAGAACGACCACTGCTGCGATGATGCTTTTCCTCACATTCATTCCCTCCTTTTGTGTCTGGAAATCCTAACGGACTTTCCGAACCTTCCTGGTTGCGATGACCTCCGTATCACACCCCGCCGGGGACGGAAGAACGACATCCCCTATCTCCACCGGGGCTTCCACTGACACCTTCCGGATCTCCTCCATCACCTCCCGTATTTTTGCCAGGGGTATGGGGCGGCTTGTCCGGACGCTGGCCAGGGGGAAATCACCCCGCTGCACCGGCACGCTGGACGCGATGGTGCGCATGGGATTTTCCACCTCCTGGCGGGCCCACAGTTCACCCCGCTTGCACACGTTTCCCTGAACCCTCGTAACGACGGGAGTCTCGTCGTTGTCAACATCCACAACTATGCTGCAGCCGTTGGGGCAGACCACGCAGGTAAATTCTCTCGTGCTCATTCAACCGTCACCTCCAGGGAGGAACAGCCCGAAACAGTTTCCTTCTTCAGGTCGATCCGGATCATCTCCGCCGGGTGAAGCCTCATTTCCCGCTTTCTGGCGATCTCCCTGCCTTCGTCCTTTACCACCACGCACCGGTCCCTCCACGGCGCGGAAACCCGGAGGGACAGGGTCACGTCCCTTTCTCCCGACACGGACTGGGGAAGGGTGTACCGGACGCCGCTCCCCGGTTTCACCCCGATGGGGCTCGGCAGGGCGCAGCTTCCCTCCCTGACGAAACAGGCAGCGTATTTTCCCGCTTCCGCCGCTTCCACGGAGACCCAGTCCACGAGGTCATGAACGTGGAGGACGTTGCCGCAGGCGAAAATACCCGGAACGGACGTCATGAAGGAATCGTCCACCACCGCCCCGCCGGTCACGGGATCCATTTCCACACCGGCATCCCGGGTCAGCTCGTTTTCAGGGATAAGACCCACGGACAGCAGCAGGGTGTCGCAGGGAATATACCGCTCCGTCTCGGGAATGGGGGACCGGTCCTCGCCCACCTGGGCGACCCTGATGCCTTCAAGGCGCCCCTTGCCCACGATGTCCGTCACCGTGGTGTTGAGGTGGAGAGGGATGCCGTAGTCGTTGAGGCACTGCTGGATGTTCCTGGGAAGGCCGCTGGAATAGGGCAGTATCTCGAAGACCGCCTCCACCTTCGCACCTTCCAGGGTCATCCTGCGGGCCATGATGAGGCCGATGTCGCCGGAGCCGAGGATGCAGACCCTTTTCCCCACCATGATGTTCTCGAGATTCATGAAGTTCTGGGCCGCGCCTGCGGTGTACACCCCCGAGGGACGGTGCCCCGGAATGGAGATGGCCCCCCTGGTACGCTCCCTGCATCCCATGGCGAGAATCACGGCCCCGGCCTCGATGCGCTGGAATGTTCCCCGGGTGCTCACCTCCAGGACCCTGTCCGATGACAGGGAGAGGACGATAGTCTCCTCCATGGCGGCGATGCCGAGTTCCCTGAAGCGGTCGATGAACCTGGCGGCATACTCCGGGCCCGAAAGGGCTTCCTTGAATGTATGGAGGCCGAACCCGTCATGGATGCACTGGTTCAGGATGCCTCCGAGAATGCGGTCCCGCTCGATGAGCAGAACGTCGCCGCAGCCCGCCTCCTTCGCCGCTATGGCCGCCGCGAGTCCGGCAGGCCCGCCGCCGATGACCACCACGTCCCTGTGCACCGCGGGAATCGATTGCTTCGCACCGTTCATCGGACAGCTCCTCCCTTCTCCGGCCGGACATTGCCCACGAACAGGGGCGAACCGGCGCTTCTCTTCAGGAAGTCTTGCGGCTTCCAGCCGAACTCGTCCCGGAGGATCCTCGTAATGCGGGGAACGCAGAATCCGCCCTGGCAGCGGCCCATGGAGGCCCTGGCCCTGTATTTGATGCTCACCAGCGTCCGGGCTCCGAGAGGATTGCTGATGGCGTCAAGAATCTCCTGCTTGGTTATCTTTTCGCACCGGCAGATGATCTCGCCGTAGTTGGGGTTGTCCGCGATGAGGGCCGCTTTCTCTTCCGCCGGCAGCTCGGAGAAGAACAGGGGGCTGCCGGGCCGCACGGGATTGAAGGAGGGATCGGGGAGGAGAGGAATGTGCTTCTCCACCATTTCCCTGACCATCCCGGCGATGGCCGGCGCGCTCGTCAGCCCGGGGCTCTCGATACCCACCAGGTTGATGAAGCCCAGGACATCTTTCCGGTCCTCGATGACAAAGTCCTTGTTTCCGCCCACTTCCGGCGGCGTCTGTTTCGGACGGATGCCGGCGAAATTCCGGATGTAGTCCGTCATGCGGATCTCGGGGAGAAGTTCCCTCCCCTCCCTGCGGAGTTCCTTCATCACGTCGGAAGTGCAGCCGTGGTCCTCCGGATCGTTGAGGTACTCGGCACTGGGGCCGATGAGGATATTGCCGTCCACGGTGGGCGTCAGGTGAATGCCCAGTCCGGGCGCATTCTTCTTCGGCGCCGGGTAGATCAGGGCCTTCAGGGTGCCGTCGAGCCGCCGGTCAAGGACGTAATACTCTCCCCGGCAGGGGTAAATCACGTAGTCGGTGATCCCCGCCATCCGGCACACTTCAGCGGAGAAGAGCCCGGCGGCGTTCACGAGGACTTTCGCCGTGAAGGTTTCCCCCGAACCGGTTCCCACGGACCATCCTCCCCCGGCGAGGGGGGAAAGGGACGTCACCCGCTGCCCGAGGTGAAAGTTCACCCCGTTGGCGAGGGCATTCTCCGCCAGGCCGATGGTGAGCCCATAGGGAGAAATGATCGAACTGGTCGGCGAATGGAGCGCGAGGGTTCCTTCCACGCCGGGCTGGATCTGCTGCATCCGTTCCCTGCCGATGAGCTCGAGCCCCGGAACGCCGTTGGCCTCCCCCTGCTCCTTCAGCCTCCGGAGGGTGGCTTCATCCTCGTCGTCCAGCGCCACCGTCAGCTTGCCTATCCGCTTGATCTTCACCTTGAGGTCCCGGCAGAGATCGTCCATCATTTGATTGCCCTTCACGTCGAGAATCGCCCGGAGCGTTCCGGGAGCGTAGTTGAACCCAGCGTGGAGCACGCCGCTGTTTCTGCAGCTCGTCCCCAGGCCTACGTCCATCTCCTTCTCGACGACGGCCGTCCTCACCCGGAACTTCGAAAGCTCCCTGGCGATGGCGCAGCCTACCACTCCTCCTCCAATGACAAGAACGTCGTACTCCTGAACCACCCTGTAACACCCGCTTTCGGGAAAACATCTGGTCGACCAAGGTATTCCAATCAAACCGATTTTATATTATCATGGTGGCAGGAAGAGAGACAAGGGGAATCAACAGAAAATTTCAAGTTCTTTTTTTAACTTTTTGTCAGGCCCGAAAACCATTCTGAACCGTTGGGAGGCCCCCATGAACGAAACGCGAAAGGACCTGATCAGGCGCTTGACGGACCTTGTGTCACAGGGGAACGTGGTGACCGGGGGCAAGCTGCCTCCGGAACGGGAGCTTGCCGCTCTGCTCGGCACCACCAGGCCCCTTCTGAGGGAAGGCCTTATCGCCCTTGAAGCCCTCGGCCTGCTGGATATCAGGGACAGGCAGGGCATCTTCCTCGCCGAGGGGAACCCGGAGGAAATCAAGAGAGTTCTCGGCCAGGCCCAAATATGGCCCATGGAAGTGCTCTCCCAGGTCATGGAGATACGGCAGCTCCTGGACCCGGGCGCCGCGGCGCTGGCCGCCCTGCGGCGGAAGGACCGGGACCTTGAGAAAATGGACGAATGCATCTCCATGCTCGAAAAAATCCACACAGAGCAGGATCCTCACGAAGCGCCTCTCGGCGCCTACTGGAACACCGTCCTCCACGCCACCATTTTCAGGGCCACGGGGAACACACTTCTTTCAAGGCTCTATGAGTCCCTCCTCGAAATGTCCGAAAAGGGAATCTCCGCCATGAGGATGGAAGTCCTCGACTCGGCGGCACCGGACCGGACGGAGAAAATTCTCGACCAGCACAGGACCCTCGTGGCGGCCATCCGGGACCGGGATCTCCTCCGCGCCAGGGAGGCATCCAGGCTCCACCTGAAGTTCACCATCGACACCCTCGTGGAACTCAGCAGGGTTACTCCTCTCTCCAACTTCTTCGCCCAGAGGATGGATTCCGTCCTGAAATAAAAAACGGCGGACCGGAAAAAAACCGGTCCGCCCCATCAGTTTACTCGGCCGAGACGAGCCCCGCCTCTTCCTCTTCCTCTTCCTTCTCCGTGTCTTTCGACAGGATGAACCGGGACAGGAGATTCCGCATGTGCTCGGCCCTGTCTGCCATGGCCGACGCCTCCCGGGCGACCCCCTCCGACGCCGCCGCCGTCTCCCCTGAGGCGGACCGGATGGCGTCCACCCTCTGGACCACGTCGATGGTGGCATGGGAGACCTGGTCTATGGCCCCGGCCATTTCTTCGCTGGCCGAAGCCTGAGACCTGGAGAGCTCCGCGATGTGGGCGATGGATTTCTCTATCCTGGCGATTTCCCCGAGCACTCCGGACAGCCTGCCCTGGGCGTCCGCCGCTTCGGCCACCGTGGACTGCATCACCCTGCCGGTCTCTTCGGTCACTTCCATGGATTCCCGGGCGTTTCCGTGGAGGGTGGTGATGAGGGACTCTACCTCCCTGGCCGCCCTGCTGGAATCCTCGGCGAGCTTCCGCACCTCGTCGGCCACCACGGCGAAACCGCGGCCCGCTTCCCCGGCCCGGGCCGCCTCGATGGCTGCGTTCAGGGCCAGCAGGTTGGTCTGGTCGGCGATGGAGGTAATTACCGTGACGAAACCGGAGATCTCCTCCACGGACTCAGCCAGGGCCCGGATCTTCTCCATGTTCGTCCCGGATTTCCCGCCGACGGCGCGCACTTCCCGGATGACTTCCTCCACCTTCTCAACCGCTTCCTTTGCCATGGATGCGGTCTGATTCGCCGCCGCCACACCGTCGGACGAAGCCTTCGCCGCCGCCTGGGCGCCTGCGGCGACTTCCTCCACTCCTGCGTTGGACTCCTCGAGAGCCGCGGAATTGCTTTCGGAAATGGATGCCACCTGCTCCAGGGATCCCCTCACTTCCTCCACGGAGGCGTTGGTCTCCTGGGAGAGGGCCGCGAGAGTTTCCGCTCCCCTGGCGACTTCCTCGGCAGCGGCGACAATCTCCCTGACGGCACCGGCCTGGAGTTCCGCCATTCCCGCGAGGGCGTCGGCCAGGGCCCCGATCTCGTCGGCGGATTCATACTGGAAATCCTCCCTGGAAATGGTGAGATCTCCCGTTCCGGCCCGTTCCGCAAGGTCCACCGCCTTCCGGAGGGGCCGTGTGATCATGCGGGTGATGACCACCGCCACCGCCATTCCGACGAGCACAGCGGCGAGAACCGAAAGGAGCAGCATGTTCGAAACGCTCCGGGCCTGGTCGGTCACCACGCCCGATATCTCCAGCGTCCTGCCGACGCTGAACTTCATGACTTCCCCGGCAGCGGCAAGAACCGCCTCACCCGCAGCGGCCCTCTCGGCATTGACGCCGTCCAGGTCTGCCCATGCCTTCAGGAAATCGTCGAGGGCCAGGGTGTAGTCGTCCACGTCCTTCACGGCCTTTTCAAGATTCCGGATCAGTTTTTCCTCGAAGGCCGTCATCCTGATCTCACCGAGCAGGCTGCGGACTTCTTCCAGGTCTTTTTTGGCCTGGGCGATCAATTCCGTTTTCCTGTTGGCAATGGCCGTGAGGGTCACGTGTTCCGCCTTGTGGACCGATTCCACCAGGACGTCGAGGAGGGCGATATTCTCAAGCCTGGTGGGGACGTTGCCCCGGGATGCGGGGTCGTTCAGGTCTTTTTCGAGGGCGTCCTTTTCGTCATAGAGCAGATCGTAGGCGATTTTTCTCATGGACTCCCCCGCCTCGGCGGCCTTCCGCTTCTGACCGGCCATGGCGGCGATGAGTCCCTGGGATTTCTCCAGGAGGGCCTTGTAGGATGCCATCTGGTCCTCTGACTTTTTCACGCCTTCGGCCAGAAGCTCAAGGCCCGGATGGACCGACGCATGTTCTCCCGCCTTTTTCAGCACCTCCGCCATGGCCTCGAAATCCTCCCGGGCCGCCTGGAGGTCCTGGAAGCTGTCCGCGAGAACGTATGTGCGGATGTGGAGCATCAGGGTCTGGGCTATGTTCTCGATTTCGTTGGAAAGCTCGATTCCCGGAACATATCGCTGTTCGAGAGTTCCTACTTCGGATATCACTGTGTTCATGTTGCGCCAGGCAAACCATCCGGCGGCGGAAAAAATGACGAGCACAACGGCAAATCCCGCTGCGAGCTTTGATCCGATCTTCACATTCTTCAGCAATCATCTCACCTCAAGAAAAAAAGTGTGGCGGAATTGTCCTTTTCCCCTTCCAGGGAGCCCCCGGACATCCCGAATCGGCAAAAACTATATCATGAATACCCAGGAACAAAAAGAAAGGACCGCCGGAATTTTAACCGGCGGTCCTTTCTTTTGCTGATGTCACAATTGTTAGCCGAGGAAATTCCCGAGAACCTCCAGAGCTTCCGGGAAGGTTTCCCTTCCGAGGCCGATGCGGAAATGGTTCCAGTCAACATCGAACACAAAGTCGGGAAGGACCATGAGACTTTTCTCCTCCACGGCCCGCTCGCAGAAATCCCGGACCGGCTGGGAGCCCAGAAGCTTGGGAAATGCCGTGGAACCCCCTTCCGGCTCGAACCACTCAAACCTGTCCTTCCGCCCGGAGAAAAATTCCCTGGCAAGGGCGAGATTCCTCCCCACGATCGCACGGCAGCGCCCCGCGAGTTCGTCCCGCCTCCGGAGTGCGGCGATGGCCAGGATCTCCGACGGAGCGGAGGAACAGATGGTGGTGTAGTCCTTCAGTGACGCCACCCGGTCGAGAAGCCATTCATCCTTTGAAGTGATCCAGCCGATCCGCAGGCCCGGCAGGCCATAGGTCTTGGAGAGGCCGCCGAGAGCCGCGCTCTTCCTGTAGAGGGAGGGAACGGATGGCAGGCGCTTTTCCGGATCATGCTCCAGCCCGCGGTACATTTCGTCGGAAAAGAGGAAAATGCCCTTTTTCGAGGCGAAATCCACCACGGCGGACAGTTCTTTCTCCGTCGGGAGAAACCCGGTGGGGTTGTGGGGAAAGTTGATGACGATCAGCCGGGTATTCTCCTTTGCCGCTTCCTGGAGGAAGGGAAGGTCGAGTTTCCATGCCCCGTTCTCCTTTTTCAGATACCACCTGGTGACCTCGCATCCGAGGGACTTTGGGATCTCGTACAGGGACTGGTACCCGGGGCTGAGGACGATGACATGATCCTTCTCGTCCAGGAGGGCGTTCATGGTGAGAAAAATGCCTTCCTCCGGGTTGAGCACCAGGGTGTCACCGGAGGTGACGCCTGAGGCGGCGGCAATCTCCTCCCTGAGCAGGGGGTGCCCCCTGGACTCGGTATAGGTGAGGCGAAGCTCCCTCCACAGTCCGGCAGTCTCCGGACCGCTTCCCTCCAGCAGCTCTTCCGCCCGGAGGGATTCGCAGTCCGAGGGGCTCAGCAGGTGACGAACCGAAAACTCGTATCTGGCGAAATACCGCTCCAGAAGAAAATCCCGCACCTTCATTCAATCACAGCCTTCGTTAAAAATTCCGGACGGACCGGTCATTCCGGCTCATTATAGCCGCCTTTCCCGCAAGGTGAAAAGGGAAAAGACGGGAAAATCATCCTTTCCGCTCTTCTTTCGCCCCTTTTTCTCCCCCGGGAGATTCTCCGGGGGCGAAAAAGGCCCCCCGAAGGAGGCCCGGCACCTGTTACGGATCATTTCTTCCCTTTGACCGATACCGAGGTTTCAGGGACAAGCCCCCGGTTCTCCTCCCCTGTCCGGAACCTGGACACGGCATGTTCCATGGCGGCGCTCAGGTTGACCAGCTCCTCCGAGGCGGAGGCAATGGACTCCACGACCTTCGACTGCTCCTGCATGGCCCCCGCAATGCCCGAAACCTGGTCCGCAATTTCTGAACTGCTTTTCGCCACGCTGTCCATGCCGGCGGTCATTTCCTCGGCGCTTGCCGACTGTTCCTCCATGGTGGCGGCGATGGTCTGGATGTTTTCCGCCACGTTGTTCACCCGCTTCACCACGTCGGCGATGAGGATGCTCGTCTCGTCCGCCCGGACTACGAGATCCTTCAGGATCTTCGACGAGTTGGCGGAATCCCGGAGGGCACTGTCCGTACGGCTCGAGATCTCGCCGATGAGCTTGCCGACCTCGCCCGCGGCCCTGTTCGATTCCTCGGCGAGCTTGCGCACTTCTTCAGCGACCACGGCGAACCCCCGTCCGGCTTCACCGGCCCGGGCGGCCTCGATGGCGGCGTTCAGGGCCAGAAGGTTCGTCTGGTCGGCGATGGACGTAATGATGCTCACGAAACCGGAAATATTCTTCACGGTCCCGGCGAGATTGGTCACCGCGCTGCTCACATCTTCGCCGGCCTTCGCCGTCTCGGTGATCAGGCCGGCCATGTCCTCCACGGCCTTCCCGCCCTTCCGGGCGGCATCGGAGATAAGGGCGGCCTCCTCTCCGGCCTCCACCGCCGCCTTCGCCCCAGCCTGGGCTCCGGCGGCCACTTCCTCCAGCCCGGCATTGGTCTCTTCCACCGAAGCGGCGGCGGATTCAGTATTCGAGCTGGCCTTCTCCGCCATGGCCATCACTTCCTCGATGGACGCAGTTGATTCCTCGGCGGCGGCGCTCATGTCCTCAGCCCTGGCGAGTACGGCCCGGGAGCTCTTTGAGATGTCCCGCATCGACCCGGCCACCAGGGTGATCATGGAGTTGATGCCGTCCACCAGCAGCTTGACTTCGGCAAGGCTGCTCCGGAGCTCCACCGTGGAGGTCAGGTCACCTGCCGCCACGAGTTCCATCTTTTCGGCCACCCGGCGGACAGGGGAAGCAATGCTGCCCGCCATCCACAGCGACACGGCAATGACAAGCAGTGCCACTACAGCCGCCGCAATGATCACCGTATTCCGGATCGCCCGGACAGGGGCGAGGAACTCCGCAACTGTTGAGGTCATGCCCAGGACACCGCCGATGGTGGGAATGGGGTAGTAGGCCACGTACTTGTCGCTTCCCTCGAAGGAGTATCCGGCGAGTCCCTGCTGCCCGGCCAGCCCCTTGTTCATGGCCTCCGCCAGTTCAGGTGTGATGGCCCCGGCGGCTTTCGATGTGTCCAGCACTCCGATGTGCCCCTTGTTCTGATGGGCAAGGATGACGCCGTTCCTGTCGGTGGCGTAGGCGTACCCCGTGGTTCCCCAGCGGACGGGATCGATGAATTTGCTGAGTCCCGCCGCGTCAAAGGCGGCCGAAAGGACACCGACCCGCTGTCCGTCCGATTCGACGGGAACGCCGAAAACCACGACGTTCTTTCCGGCGCTCTTCAGAACCGTCACGGGAGAAACATAGGTTTTGCCGTCGGAAAGCACTTTCCGCAGTCCCTCTTTTCCTTCGAACCCGGCCAGCGTTCCGGTGAGATGGTTTTCCGAACCGTCGGGAGAGACCACCCAGATGTCGACCAGGTCGCCGTAGAGGTTCGCCGCTTCCGCAAGACCAGGCTTCTGGGTCTCCCACTTCATGGTCCTGACGACGTTCCGTTCAGACTGCAGATTGAGGAAATTCAGCCGCTCCCGGAAGAACATGTCCGTTTCAACAGCCAGCCCCTTGCCCAGGGCGAGCCCTTCCTTCTCCGCCGACGATACCAGCGCCCGGCTCGAGCTGTTCACAGCCAGGAAACCGATGATCGCCAGCCCTCCAAGACTCAATACAAGAAAAATTCCAAGCAGCCTTCCTCTCAGGGTGTTCATCTCTATCCTCTCCCTTTTTCCTCTACGGATTTTCGATTCTGCAGAATGTTCGATTTTAGTACTTTATCATACCACAGCCCACATCATCAATATGGTTATATATTTATCTTACGTTCTCTTTTGAGAATTGAGGTTTTGCTCATTTTGTTTATTTTCACTCCGCCTCACTTTTTACTTTTTTATGCATTTACCCCTCTCCGGACCGTGCCGGGCACACGAGATGACCGGGGAACAGTCCGGCCGCAGATACGCCCGGGACATCTTTTCTCCTCCCCCACATCGCCCCGCCGGTCTTTCTGTACCAAATTTTTCGTTTCTTGAGACTTCATTCCGGTCCCTTGATTATTGTGTGATAGTGATTATAATAACAAATGCATTGTACCCTACGTTCAAAAAATATCGAAATCAGGAGGAAATCCCCTATGGTCACGAAGAAAGCCCCCCGGGAAGAAGTCCAGGTTCTTGATTCCGTCCAGTTCATCCGCGAATCCATCGATGCCGCGGTGGCCAGGACCCGGGCGGCCCAGCGCCGCTTCGCCACGTTCTGCCAGGAGAAGGTGAACGAGATCTTCTTCTCCGCCGCCATGGCCGCCAACGCCGCCCGCATTCCCCTGGCGAAGGCCGCGTTCGAGGAGACGGGCATGGGCGTCCTGGAGGACAAGGTCATCAAGAACCATTTCGCGTCGGAGTTCGTCTACAACAAGTACAGGAACGAAAAAACCTGCGGCGTCATAGAAAAGGACGAGACCAACGGCTACTTCCGCATCGCCGAGCCCATCGGGGTGCTGGCCGGGATCATCCCCACCACGAACCCGACCTCCACGGCCATCTTCAAGGCTCTCCTGGCCCTGAAGACGAAGAACGGCATCATCTTTTCCCCCCACCCCCGGGCGAAGAAGTGTACCGTGATGGCCGCGAAGCTGATCCACGATGCGGCGGTGAAAGCGGGCGCCCCGGAGGGGATCATCGGGTGGATCGATAATCCGACGGTGGAAGGCTCCCAGTACCTCATGGCCCACCGTGACATCAGCATGACCCTGGCCACCGGCGGCCCCGGCATGGTCCGGGCGGCCTACTCCTCCGGAAAGCCCGCCATCGGCGTGGGGTCGGGAAACACTCCCGCAGTGATCGACGAAACCTGCGACATCAAAATGGCGGTGAACTCCATCCTGCTCAGCAAGACCTTCGACAACGGCCTCATCTGCGCCTCGGAGCAGTCCGTGGTGGTCTGCGATGCCGTCTACGACGCCGTGGCGGCGGAGTTTACCCGCCGGGGGGCGGTCATCCTCGACGAACAGCGGCGGGAAATGCTCCGGAACATTCTCCTCATCGACGGGCACCTGAACACGGACATCGTCGGCCGGCCCGCCTGGAAGATCGCCGCCCTCGCCGGCTTCGAGGTTCCCGAGACGGCCAAGGTCCTCATCGGCGAGGCCGAGGTTATCGGCAGGGAGGAACCCCTGAGCTTCGAGAAGCTTTCCCCTGTGCTGGGGATGTACAGGGCGAAGGATTTCGACGACGCCGTGGAAAAGGCCGCCGCCCTGGTGGAATTCGCCGGCATGGGGCACACGTCGGTGCTCTACACCCGGCCGGAGAACCGGGACAGGATTAAACGGTACAGCCGCAGGCTCTCCACAGGAAGGGTGCTCATCAACATGCCGAGTTCCCAGGGAGCCATCGGCGACGTCTACAATTTCCGGCTGGAGCCGTCCCTGACCCTGGGATGCGGCTCATGGGGAGGGAACAGCGTGAGCGAAAACGTGGGCATCCGGCACCTGATCAACGTGAAAACCGTGGCGGAACGGCGGGAGAATATGCTGTGGTTCCGCATCCCCTCCCAGGTCTACTTCAAACCGGGCTGCCTGGGCGAGGCCCTGAACGAGCTTGCCGGACGAAAAAAAGCGTTCCTTGTCACCGACAGGCCCCTCCACGACCTGGGATACTCCGCAAAGGTCATTGCCCACCTGGAGCGCCTCGGTATGGACGTGGAGGTGTTCTGCGACGTGAAGCCCGATCCCGACCTTACCACGGTGAACCGGGGACTCGAGCGCATGAGGGCTTTCAACCCGGACGCCGTCCTGGCCCTCGGAGGAGGGTCTCCCATCGACGCGGCCAAGATCATGTGGCTGCTCTACGAAAATCCGGACGTGAAGTTCAGCCACCTCGCCATGCGGTTCATGGACATCCGCAAGAGGGTCTGCCGGTTCCCCTCCCTGGGAAAGAAAGCCGTCATGGTGGCCATTCCAACCACCTCCGGCACGGGATCGGAAGTGACCCCCTTCGCCGTCATCAC
>VSSQ01000844.1_pt1 | contig 14842 bp, 16 predicted proteins | sample 4763081 | NCBI WGS metagenome assembly VSSQ01 (sample SAMN12137344, study PRJNA551015) | bioreactor metagenome | isolation source: SDC9 anaerobic chlorinated ethene degrading culture | place: USA: Knoxville, Tennesee | collected 2015-01-01
GAAAGTAAAAATTGGCTATGAAGGCGGAGTGCGCCGCCTGACCATGTGGCAGCAAAGCCCCTCCTTTGTAATCGGTGCGGTGATTGTTCTGGCGGTAATCTTCGTGGCCGTGTTCCCGCAGGTCTTCACCCCTGTGGACCCCAATGTTTCAAATCCGTCCGCCATGCTTTTGCCGCCTTCCGCCCTTCATTGGTTCGGAACCGACAATTATGGCCGGGACCTGTTCGCCCGCGTCGTCTACGGTACCCGGATCGATTTGCTGATCGGCATCGGATGCGTAGTCGTTCCCTTTGCGTTTGGTTCCCTGCTGGGCCTCGTCGCGGGCTATTACGGCGGCAGAATCGACGCGATTATCATGCGGATTTTGGATGTGTTTATGGCGTTCCCCTTCCTGGTGATGGTCATCGCGGTTGTGGCCATCTTGGGCAGCGGCACCCGCAATCTGCTCATCGCCATGTGGGTGGTCGGCTGGAAGGAATATACCCGCCTCATCCGCAGCGAGGTGATGGTTGCCAAGCAGTCCGAATATGTGCAGTCCGCGCGCACAATGGGATATTCCGATCTGCGCATTATGCTGCGGCATATCCTGCCCAACGTTATCAGCACCGCAATTGTCTACGGCGCGTCCCATATCGTCATGTGCATGGGCACAGCCGCTTCTCTGAGCTATCTGGGCATCGGCGTCCAGCCGCCGACTCCGGAATGGGGAGCCATTATCAACGGTGGCAAGAGCTTCATCACCACCGCGTGGTGGATCACGGTGATCCCCGGCGCCGTTCTGGCCCTGGTTGGCTGGGGGTTCAGCATCCTGGGCGACGGCCTGTCCGATCTGCTGCGGGCCGACGGCCACTGAGGAGGGGGAGACATGGAACATATCCTCGAAGTGGAACACCTTAAAATGTACTACTGCGGCAAGGCCGAAACGGTCCGCGCCGTGGACGGCGTGAGCTTCTTTGTGAATAAGCAGGAGACCTTCGGGATCGTGGGCGAGTCCGGCTGCGGCAAGTCTACGGTGTGCAAATCTCTTGTCCGGATGATGCCGCCTCCCGGAAAGATCATCGGCGGCAGCGTCCGTTACGATGGCCGGGAACTGACCGGCCTTTCCGAGGGGCAGATGCGCGCCGTCCGGGGCAGCGAGATCGGCATGATTTTTCAGGACCCCATGACCGCTCTCAATCCGGTGATGAAGATCAAGGACCAGATCTATGAATCCCTGCGGCGTCAGAACATGACCAAAAAGCAGATGTACCGGCGCGGAGTGGAGCTGCTCCGTCTGGTGGATATTCCGGAGCCGGAGCGGCGCATGGAGGAATACGTGCACCAGTTTTCCGGCGGTATGCGGCAGCGCGTGATGATTGCCGTCACGCTGGCCGCCAATCCCAGACTGCTGATTGCCGACGAGCCTACCACGGCGTTGGACGTCACAATCCAGGACCAGATTATAAGGCTCATCAACAACCTAAAAGACGAGCTGGGGATGAGCGTCATCATCATCACCCACGATCTGGGAGTCGTAAACGAGATGTGCGACCGGGTAGCAGTCATGTATGCCGGCCATATCGTGGAGCAGGCCGAGACGAGGACCTTGTTTGAGCATCCGGAACATCCCTATACCCGCGGGCTGATGAACTCCCTGCCCCGTCCCGGTAGCCGGGAGAGGCTGGAGTCCATTCCCGGCATGCCGCCCAACCTGGCCTTTGAAATACCGGGCTGCCCGTTCGCCGAGCGGTGCAGATTCTGTGCGGCTGTATGCAGGCAGTCTTTGCCCGAACTGCGCGAGATCGCGCCTGACCATCAGGTGGCCTGCTTCCGCGCGGCGGAACCGGGCGACTTTACTCTTACCGGGGAGGTGAAAGCTTGAACGGGACGGAGAAAAAGGAACCCCTTCTGCGTCTGGAGGACGTAAGCACCCGGTTTCTCATCCCGCAGAGAATTCTGGATGCCGCCAGAAGAAAGCCCAAACAGTATTTGACGGCGGTGGACCATGTCTCCCTGGATGTCTGCCGCGGCGACACGCTGGGACTGGTGGGAGAATCCGGCTGCGGCAAGTCAACGCTGGCCAAGACCGTCATCGGCCTGTATAAGCCGAGCGCAGGGCGCGTCGTTTTCGCCGGTGCGGAGCTTACGGCGATGAGCCGGAAAGAGCTGAGAAAAAACTGCAACAACATTCAGATGGTCTTTCAGGACCCTTATTCCTCTCTGAACCCCCGCATGAGCGTCCGGGCGGCGCTGCGGGAAGAGCTGAAGGTACATAAAATGTGCCCCCCCTCGGAGATCAACGCACGGATCGCGGAGCTGCTGGAAATGGTGGGGCTTTCGGAGCAGCAGGCGGCGAAGCTCCCCAGCGCCTTTTCCGGCGGCCAGAGACAGCGTATCGGCATTGCCCGCGCGCTGGCCCTCAATCCTCAGATCATCATCGCGGACGAGCCGGTGTCCGCGCTGGATGTGTCCATCCAGGCGCAGGTCATCAACCTGCTCATTGAGCTGCAGCAGAAGCTGGGGCTTACCGTCCTTTTTATCTCTCATGATCTGCGGGTTGTGCGCTACATCAGCAACCGGGTTGCCGTGATGTATCTGGGCCGGATTATGGAGATGGGAGAGACCGACGAGCTCTTCGAATATCCTCTTCACCCCTATACCGGTATCCTGCTCAAGGCGGCGCCCAAGATGACATCCGACGCCCGGAACACGAAGAGCGAGGCGATCCACGGTGATCCGCCCAGCCCCATTCACCTGCCATCCGGTTGCCGGTTCCACCCCAGATGTCCCTATGTCATGGAGGCATGCAGGACGCAGGAACCGGAGCTGCGTGAAATTCGCCCCGGACACTACTGCGCCTGTTGGCACCCGCTTCTAAAGGAGGAGACATAAATGGACAACCCGTTGCTCTTGATCCGGAATGCGCAGGTTTACGCCCCGGAAGCCCTCGGCAAAACGGACCTGCTTATCTGCGGCGGCCGTATCGTCCAGATCGGCAGAGACCTCAGGCCGAACCTCGATGGTCTGGAGGAAGTGGACGCTTCCGGAATGCTTGCCATTCCGGGCCTTGTCGATCAGCATGTTCATATTACGGGCGGCGGCGGAGAGGCCGGCTTTTCCAGCCGGATACCGGAGCTCACCGCGTTCGATCTGCTCTCCTGCGGCGTCACAACGGTGGTCGGCCTGCTGGGTACCGACAGCGTTACCCGATCCGTCAAATCCCTCCTGGCTAAGGCAAAAGCGCTGAAGGAGGAAGGCCTGACCGCCTATTGCCTCACCGGCGCCTATGACCTGCCCAGCCCGACGGTTACCGGCTCGGTGAAAGACGACATCACCTATATAAGCGAAATTCTGGGCGTTAAGGTAGCTATCTCCGATCACCGCTGCGCCCAGCCGACGAAAGAGGAACTGACCCGCCTGGCTGCCCATGTGCGGCTGGCCGCGCTGACCGCGGGCAAACCGGGCGTGGTGCATATGCACACCGGCACCGGGAAAAACGGACTCGGGATGATTTTTGAAATTCTTGACGAAACCGACCTGCCTGTCACTCCTTTCCGCCCCACACATGTGGAAAATGTGATGGAAGACGCCGTGAAGCTGGCGGAGCTTGGTGGTATGATCGACTTCACCGCTGACGACAATGCCGAGCTGACTGCCGGGCACCTTCTGCGCGCGGAAGCGGAAGGAGCCCCTTGGGAACAGATCACGATGAGTTCCGACGCGGGCGGCAGCATTCCCATCTGGGACAAGAACAAGAAGTTTATCGGCATGGGAGTGGGGAAACCGGATACCCTGCTCAAAGTGGTGCTCGCCCTTTGCGAGGGACACGGAGTGCCGCTTGAGAAAGCGCTTTGTCTTATAACCAGGACGCCCGCCGACGCCCTGAACCTCCCCCGTAAGGGGCGGTTTGAGCCGGGGGCGGACGGTGATGTGCTCCTTGTGGACAAGGAACTGTCGGTAAAGCGGGTCTACGCCGCCGGACGCCTGCTCCTGAAAAACGACTGATATATAATAAGAAACAGCAAGCACCGGCCCGCTCATGATTGAGTTTGGCCGGGGCTTGCTGTATTTTTTACGTCTTCCATGCTCAGCGCGGTGGTAGATTATAATTAGCAACTTACGGATTTCAGAGTTCCGGAACAATCTGCCTGTCCGCTCTTTTTCAGACAGGCGAGCCGACCTTCCGCTCATGAACGGGCTTTATTTCGCATATAGATGTCCCAAACGAGCGGGGAGGAATCTATATGAAACTGTTCTTGATAAAGCGCGGTCCTTTGGTTGCGGCGAGTTGCCTGTTGGTGGCTCTGGCTATGTTCTATGTGGTCAATCATCCTGCCATAGTGGGCACCGCCGCCGCCGTGCGGCAGCTTCCCATTTACTGCGTCCAGCGGGATCAGAAAGTGGTGGCTCTCAGTTTCGACGCAGCTTGGGGGAACACTTGATTAGGACTATTGAAAATACTAGAGTTTTGAATTAAGTTTTGACTTCCTACATTTCTGCTCAGCCTTGGCAGAAGTAGTTGTTACTTTTATTTCTTTCATTTCCCCATTTACCTTATCATATATCTTTATCGCGTTGGGAAGATCAGCTAAGCTAAAGTAATCCTCAACTGTTAATACATCTGGATTCAAAACAATTATTGCCTTTCTTTTCGAAGCAGAACTAATAATTAGTCCATCTCCTTCTCGCTTATAATTTTTTTGCATTGCAATTACGATATCACCTGAATCAAATATATATTTTCTCTGGGTTATGTAAAACATGATATTACATTCTGGAATTATTGTTTTTACGACGTCAGCATTTTCTAAAATTGTATTATACATATTTTGATCTCGTACTGACCAATTTTTAGTTGAACTTTCGTGGTGAAGTGCACATTCAAGAAATATAGGAAAAGTATGCCTCAATTTTAGTATTATCTCGGCTGCATAAAGGTCTGCAACAAAATTCATACTAATTATAAAGTATCGAACGTCCGTAACTTTGATAAGGCGTTCGATTTGTTGTTGTAAAAGCTCTTTAAATCGAATGCACCTTGGATCTGTTTCATCTGAATCCCATAATAATGTATCTAGCCGTGTTGATAAAAAGCTGCAGGTCATTATCTTCAAATCCAATCCTAATTATTTGCAGTTATAATACCAATATTTAATTGCGATGTCAACCATACATGGTTAACTTATTGGTAAATATTTTGATAGCATTAATTAACCACATAGGGTTGGAGATGCTATTATGACTTTGGAAAATGCTATAAAGAAACGAATTATGGATTTATGTAAGGGAAATGGCATTACTTTAAATAAATTAGGAACTATTTGCGGCATAACGCAATCCACCTTAAGTAACATTATGAACGGTGGAAGCAAAAATCCAACAATAGCAACTATAAAGAAAATTTGTGATGGACTAAATGTAACCCTTGGTGAATTCTTTAATTCACCGGAATTTAATACTTTGGAACAGGAAATTAAGTAATTCCCAAAGAGTGGCTAAACAACAGAACAGCCCTGGAACCATCTTGGTTCAAGGGCTGTTCTGCATTTGTATCTATACTAAGTTAAGCAAATTTACGAATTCATCAAAAAATCTAATGGTGTGTAAAAAAACAGTAGATTATCTCAATACTATCTTTATATCTGGAATATTAAGGTGTAATATGTAAATTGTGTGGATTCGCAACAAATGAGAGAAGCGGCTTACAGACTTCAATACAGGCATGCGTGCCCATGGTGATTAGTCTCATTCTAACAGCTTCAGCTTTAAGATGGAAAAAGAAACGGCTGGCTGTAGTACCTTCAACCGCAACTTGAATTAAGGAGGCGCTTTTTTGAAAATATCAAGGCTGATAATAAAGAACTACCGGAATTTGAAGGAAATAGATATTCATTTGAGTGATACCGTGGCTCTAATTGGTGAGAACAATAGCGGCAAAAGTAATATTCTACGAGCAGTAACGCTTCCATTATTAACTGATGAATCAGCATTTTCCGGCAAGAATTTATCATGGGTAGATATTAATGATGCAGCAAAAGACGAGTATTATAAGTACATTATTGGCAATCGAAATGAAATAGCGGATGGTACAATTTCTTGTTCTGAGTTCATTGCGCATTTGCCCATTGTGATGGTTGAGGTACATTTGAAACCTGAAAAAACCGAAGGATACTTTGTAAAAGATTTGAGCTTTTCGGTAAAAGATGGTCAGTTGCAATATGGGCTTAGGTACGAATACAAGCCTTCAAAGGTTGATGATATCTACGGTATTGTAAAAAAAGTTCTGTCTGATGGAACTGAAACTTTAGATATGCAGTCAATAAAAGCAGTAAAGATGAATCTGCTGCCGACAGAGTATTACTCATATTCTGTAAGCGTTCCGGGTAAGGGTTCAATCACCTATGATGTTCTAAAGCTATATAAATATGTAGCACTTGAAGCTGAAAGAGATGAGTTTTCAAGAACAAAAGAACGCTTAGGTTCAAAGTCACTGGTGAAACTGTTACAGACAGGATTGACAGATGATAACAAGCTCAAGATCGAAAAAGAATACAATCATTTTTTTGAAGAACTCAAATCTGTCAGCAGTATGGATAGTGTAATTAATTGGCAGGACGAGTCTGAATTGGCTGAAGCAAAGGAATTCTTCTCTCATATTAGCATACTGCCCAATATGCCGCCTATGCAAAGCATATTAAGCAGCATCCGCTTAGGTTATTCTGATACGGAACTATCGCTACAAGGACTTGGATATAGAAATCTTATTTTACTTTTGGTTCTAATCAATTCATTGGCTGGAAGGCAAACTGATGTTGCCCTGAATGTGCTTACAATAGAAGAGCCGGAAGCTCATCTTTGCATCAACAATATTAGGCTTATAGTGAGTTTCCTGAAGGTATTTACTGCAAAAAATCTTACCACGCAGCTATTCTATTCCACACATAGCACAGAGTTCATAAACAAAATGAATCTGAATAATGTTGTGGTTATGCATGACGGACAAGCGTTTTCCTTTGTAGATGAACTGAATGACTCAGCAAGAAATTATCTTACAAAGAATCCGAACCTGGATTTATTTAAGCTGTTTTTCTCAAAGAAATGTATCCTGTTCGAAGGAATCTCGGAAGAAATGCTTCTTCGTGCTTATATAGATTCAAAAAAAGAGTTAAGTGATATTGAAGTGCTTTCCTTCCACAAAGGCTTTATCGAGATAATAAGTATCTGGAAGAAAATCAACGAGAAAACGGGAAATAAGCTGGGGATTATTCGTGACTATGATAATCAGGAAAAAGCGAAAAAGCAACATGATATATTTGATGATGAAACAAGTATCTGTATTAGAACCACTTCCGAATATACATTAGAACCAGAGATTGTAAAAACAGAAAATAACCATACCGTTCTGGGGAAAAAATATGGCGAGATATTTGGATGGAAAAATATGACGCCAAATCAAATGGAAACGGCATGGAGAGAAGCGAAAGCCTCAGATATGCTTACTATCTGCAAAGACATTGCTAATGGAGAACTCTCGGATTTGAAGATGCCTAAGTACATACAGGAAGTGTTCGATTTTTTAAAATAGAATTGTATGTTTGAGGTGATGCAAATATGCAGATTAGTATAGCTGGTGCCGGAGCAGGAAAAACCACTGCGATGGCAGATACAATAGTGAAACTACGTGAGGAAACAAATAGAAACAAAAATATTTACTGCATCACTTTTACGAATAATGCGGTGTCATGCATTGAACAGAAATTGCAGGAACATTATGGGATTATTCCGAACAATATTATTGTAAGTACAATCCATTCATTTTTGCACAGAGAATTCATCAAACCCTACTATTTCTTGTTATTTGGAAAGCAGTATGAGCGGATATCTATAGCTCCTCTCCCACAGGACCCAGAATATAAAAACGCTAAGATAAAGCTGTTGGAAGAAAGAGATATTTTACATCAAACAGTAATCCCCGAGAGAGCAAAGTGGGTTGCAGTAAAGAAATCCGATGACAGAAAAGCCGTAAAGGACAAACGGAAAATCATAAAAAGTGTGTTCAAAGAATACTGTGGTGGAATCTGTATCGATGAGGCACAAGATATTGATTTGGATATGCAGCTAATCATTGAAACACTCAATGAAATGGAAATTCCTCTTATGTTGATGGGCGATCCCAAACAAGACTTAAAAGGACATAAATGCTTGAAAAGCCTTATTGAAAAGTACAAGGACAGTGTTGATTACATAAGTGTATGTCATCGTTGCCCGCAAAAACATTTAGTACTTTCAAATTCAATCGTTAATAGCCAGGAGCAACAACATTCTGATAAAGAGGGTGGATATATCAAGATATGGTTTGAAAATGACAAACCATACAGTGAACTGATAAACGAAGAAGATTTCGACTTGTGTTACATTTCCCAAAAACATGGGAAATACGAGACACACAATACAGAAACAGCGAAGGGAATCCTATTCGGGCTATCGGAAGAAATCGAGGGTGAAATGCGTAGGCTTCATCCAGATAAGACCGAATTAATTTTGCTTAGGGCATCATATTATTACGCAGAACTGCTATCGGAAAACTATACTGTCACTCATGATAAGGCAAAGGCCATAGGTGAAACGTTCAAACATGATATGCTAAGCAAAAAGGCTTATGTGGTCATTATTAATATGCTTTCTGATAACACGGACGCATCGGCTGAAGAAAAAGTCCTGGTCAATTCCATAGATAGCATTAAGGGACAAGAAGGCAAAAATTGTCTTTTCGTCTTGACAACAGATTTAGCAGCATATTTGTTCGGTGAAAAGACAGAAGATACAATAATGAAAAGCAGACTTTATGTAGCATTAACCAGATCATTGGATAGACTCACGATTTTTATCACTGAGGAAGTAGAAACAAAGTATAAAAGAAAAAACATAGTTGATTTTTTTGAGAAAATATTAGATGAGTGAATGACGAATAGCCAAAAGACCATATACAATCTTTTCAAAACCGCTGATTTGCTCATGAATGAGCTTTTTTTCGCATATAGATGTCCCAAACGAGCGGGGAGGAATCTATATGAAACTGTTCTTGATAAAGCGCGGTCCTTTGGTTGCGGCGAGCTGCCTTCTGGTGGCTCTGGCGATGTTCTATGTGGTCAATCATCCTGCCATAGTGGGCACCGCCGTCGCCGTACGGCAGCTCCCTATCTACTGTGTCCAGAGGGACCAGAAGGTGGTGTCTCTCAGTTTTGACGCAGCTTGGGGGAACGAAGATACCGGAAAACTCATTGAAATTCTCGGAAAATATAATGTGAAAGCCACATTTTTCGTGGTCGGCCAGTGGGTGGATAAGTATCCGGAATCGGTCAAGGCTCTCCACGATGCTGGGCATGAGGTAATGAACCATTCGAGCACGCACGCCCATTTCAGTACTCTCACCGCCGACCAGATCACCGCCGACATTACCGCCTGCAACGAAAAAATAGCGGCGGTCACCGGGGTGACGCCCACCCTGTTCCGGCCTCCGTACGGAGAGTATGACGACCATGTGGTTACTTCCGTGCGGGCCATGGGTATGGAGCCAATTCAGTGGGACGTTGAAACACTGGCAATAAGAATAAGCCATTATTTTCTTTCCATAAACCAGTAGTCTTCCTCGTGAAAGAGATAGGTCTGCTTTCCTCTAACCCGGCAGGTATATCTTATGCCGAAGCCGCCGGCCTTCAGGCTCGCAGCTCGGCGCACGTCCAGGATCCTGTCTATTTCATACCGTCTCCCGTCCTCCCAGACAAACAACAGAGGCGTTATATTTCCTTCGGTATCGAATTCCGCGCAGACTTGGACGATGACCTTGTAAGGGCCGCATTCCATATTCCTGTCCTCCTCGCCTATAATAGTACAGTTGTTCTATTATGTTATGCGCTTCCGGGAGAATTGTCAATGGGAAATGGTATAAAAAAAACACCGTGGCATCTACCAAATGGTAGATGCCACGGCTGATTTTACTTATCGTCGTTTTGGATTATCTTGTCCCCGGCGCTGTCCACACCGGACTGGATGGCTGCGATTGCTTTTTTAAACCACGCCGGCTGCGGAGCGCCCAATTTCCCTGTGTTTTCAAGAATACTTCCCAGTTCAGTGAGGATGTACCAGGCTATGACCAGAGGAGCAAACAGAGCAGAATATACGAATGGGAGCTCTACTGATGGAATGTTGTTTACCACCATACCAACCACCAAATCCAGTATGCAAGCTGCAGCCACGGCAACGATGATAGACAGCTTATGCCAAAGCCCCTCCCGTGCTACCTTTGAGCTCCATTCTCCGTTCTTTACCGCCGCGGCGGATCCTATCGCGTAATCCAGCAACATGCACGCACACAGGGCCACCACGAACCAACCGAACCAGCCCCACAAGGCCGTAAGCGCCGCAACACAACATGCCACCGCTGCTTTGAACTTGTTTATGCTATCCATCCTATGTACCTCCCTTATTTCATGGCTTGCGCCAATTTGATGACGAGCTCATCGCCGTAGCGGTAGTCGTCCGCGATAAACTGAATGGATGCGTCGGACAGCCCCGCCTTGGTTTTGAGGATGGTCTTCGCTTCGTCTTTTGTCATATTGTCCTCGCTTTCATAGTCCGGCCTGACGGCCCCGACGACATACGGAAGGTATCGCACGCGCCGCATGACCTCGCCGCCGTTGCTGTCGTTGCCGATCGCCGTATTGCCCTCGATGGTGTTTAGCGTGCCGTCAGAGTTCACGCTTTCGATAATTCCGATGTGCTGGGCGCTGCTCTTCAGCTTGTCCCAGTTAAAAAGAGCCAGGTCTCCGGGCCGGTACCCGGTCGTGATAAACTGCCCGGTTTTCTTTGCATAGTTCATCAGCGTGGTGCAGCTCGCCGTTTTCCCGCCTCCGTAGAACAGCTCTGAGGCTTCTGCCTCGTGGAAGATGTACCACTGGAAAACACAGCACCAGGGGTAAGAAGAGCCGCTTACCTCGCGTCCATAGTACGCGGTGTTGAAAATAACGCGGTTGCTGTCGGGTGGGTCTTCCTTGACTCCGATGTACTTTGCGGCTATGGATAGGATCTTACTTGCGGTCATGCGCCCACCTGCTTTGAAATGGTCACGGTTTTGGTACTCTGATCCCATGTTACCGTGAACCCCGCCGCCTCGAATGGCGCCCGGATCGGGACCAGCACGCGTTGCGTGTCCGTCATGGCGATGGGTGGCTGGTCAAGGGTCTGCTCCACGCCGTCCACGGTCATGATATTGCTGCCAACGGTTAGCTTAATAATCACGTTGTCATCTCCTTTGTATCCAGCCAAATCGATAGTCTCCGGGTCCGGCAGGATGAACATTCCGTACCCGCTTTTCCCGTCCTTCCCCGCCGTGCTGATATCGACCGCATAATCTTTGCACAGCTCATACAGCTCATCGTACGTCAGGGTGCGTCCGATCTCCTGTTTAATATATTGCTGCACCTTGGCGATCATCTTGGCGAACATCGGCCCGGCGAACGACGTACCGGTCACATGCGCTGTCCCGCCGTTATGCGTGGTCACGAACAGGGAGGCCGCCGAGCTGAAATCAACGTAATCGGAAACGCTCTCGTAAGTTGCAACCACCCACCTGTTGCTAATGTAATCTGCCGCTCCGATGCCCCACCAAGATATGTCGTCGATTGCCTCCGCATATCCACGGTATCCTGAGTTCCCCGCGGAGTTTATCAGCGTGCAAAAGTCCGTTACCTGCCCCCATATGCTATCCAGACCGTTGCTATCCGTGTCTATGCTGCGGAACGCCACGACCGGCTTATGCTCCAGCATCCACGGGATCATGAGATCGACCAACGGGCCGGTTACGGTCCCGTCGGAATGCCTCGCGCAATCGTCAATGCCCTGATAAAGTGTGATGCCCGGAAAGTCCTCCAGAAACGCCATAGCCGTCTCGAAACCGTGTTCCCCGTTATCGGAGTTAAGGCTATCCAGAGGATATAATTTCTGATCGAACAGCGGGATAATCCGGTCTTTCCATGCGTCCGGTACTGCGAACCGTTCCAGCGTCACCGCGCACATGCCGGTACCGTCGTAGGCGTTCCACGATGGAATATTGAGCCGCTTATAAAGCGCTTCGTTTTCTGTGAGCATATTATCCCGCCTCCGCGTTGATCAGCGCCTGTACAGCCGCCTTCCACCGCGCGGGCACGTCGTCAATGGTCTTTAATCCCTTTTTGATCAGGTCGTAATAGATCTGCGCCATCAGCTCACACCTCCCGTAATGAGATCCGCCAGCTCGGCCAGCGCCAGCTCCGTGGCCGTCTGGTCGGCATCCCGTGTCGCATCCAGCTCGGCGAGGGCAAGCTGGAGCTGCGAAACAGGGTCAGGCGTTTCACTCCGCAGTTTCTTTTTCTTCTGCAATTCCATTTTAATAACCTCCCCACGCGACGCCCGATACCTTCGCGTCAGCTGTAAGCACACATTTTAAATAAACCAGGGCTGCGTCAAAGCTCACCGTCTGCATCTCGTCCAGCGCGGATATTGCCGTCCAGTTTGTTCCGTCGTCGGACAGATACCAGGCCACTGATCCCGTCCCGTTATTCTGGTCAGCGCAGACCGCCGCATAAGTTAGCGCTTCCGTTGCGGTTACCGCAGACCAAATAGCAGTTCCAGCAGTTGCTCCTGTAATAATAAAATACATGTCATTTCCGGATATTGCTGTCCATGCAGAATTATAAACAAGGAAAGTTCCACCTGAATATACGTCCGACGAACTGTCGCGAACATTATAATAATTTGAAGCATTTACACTGGAACTGCGGCTTAGTGTTATAGCATAGACAGTATTAGCGGCAAGGGTGGCAGAAGAAAACAAAAATTCATATTCTGCAAATGACGTTGTTAGGGTAGATCCGGATATGCTATTTGTAGAGGTATAAAGCAAGGTAGAAGGGACTCCGGAGCTGACAGAATAAATTTTTGCTGTGATATTATCCGTTGGACTTCCTGTTTTACTAAGTTTTACTTTTACACTTGAGACATGCATGATAGCGCCGGTTGTAAAAGTTTGCCCCACCATAAAATGATTGCTTGCTGAAGCACCAAAATCCATCTGGTAATTCTCTACCAACTGGGAATAAATAGCGCGTGATAAATTTCCGGAACCTATGATGACATCGGCTGTGTTGGCGGAATTTAAAAGGGTATCATCAGTGAGTAAGTCTGCCCATGCGTCAATATCGGAAGCAGATAGTGTCTGCTGAAGTTTCAGCCGCAGAATATTGACGAGGTCTTTTTGTGCCAGGGCAAGGCTGTCGCTCATTCCCGCCTCTAGCTTTCCCAGCGCGGCGTTTATGGTGTCCGTTGCGGCGAGCGCAGAGGCTGATGCCGGTTTGCTGTATCCGGTGATGACCTCGGTGGCCGGCAGCCGCGCGTAATCCGTCCCCGCCGCGGCGGCGCTCACGTTCCCCGCGCCGTCGCCCTTGAGTATTCCGCTGGCGGCAATCTCGGGGTTCAGCAGATAGAAATATGAGCCGGTGTACTGTAAGAGGGCGTGCTTGGGGATGATGGCCGTGGTCACGGCTGCGCCGTTGTAGTAGATGGATTTGGCGCCCGTGCTGTTGATGTTCATAGTAGGGGAGGATGCGGTGTTCCGGTAGGTAAAGTAGACGCCCACGACGCTCCCGGTATTGAGTACAAAACCGGAGAGCGTCGCCACCTTTGCCGCCGTCGCCGCCGCCGTGGAGCACGTGGCGTAGCCGAAACCCAGTTTGACAATGGTGTAGACCGTGTCGAAGTAGGTCTTCAGCACGCTCTTGATGTTGCTCCAGAGGGTCTTCCGGTGCCCCGTGGCCGACGTGTCGTAGAACGGTACATAGTCCGCGTCGTCCAGCGCCGTCTCCGCCGTGAGTGAGTTAGTGGGGGCCTGATAGTCCGTCCCGCCATCGGCCGCGCTTACGCCGCCCGCGCCGTCCCCCTTCAGGAGCCCGGAGACCATGACTTTCGCCTGCGCGCCGGCCAGTGCGTCCGAGTGTTCCTTCAGCTTACTGTCTATAATATCCGCGTTGTCGTTGAACGCGCCCGGCCCCGCGTAGTCGCTGATATCCGGTTTTTTCAGGTTGTAATTGGTCGTATTGGTCATATCACAATGTCCCCTCCTTTACTTGCTCCCAGGTATAAGCTCCCATCTGCCCCCATGTGTAGGAGCCGATCATGTCCCAAGTCCGGTAAATGATCACATAGCTGTAAGCCAGGTGAGCCGGCTTGATCTCCTCGATGGCGGAGGTGAGGTCGTCCATGTTGGGCGGGATCCCGATAGTGCCGACAAACTTCACCGTGAAGGTATAATTTGCCGTGTCCTCGATGATCTCCACCTCGCCGTTAGAAAAACTCTCGGCAACGCTCTGGATCATGGCCATTGTCGTGGTGCCCGCGCCGCGCAGCTTGGACATGACGCGGGTGCGCCGGTAATCGATGCCGTCCGCCGCCTTCTTTGTGATGCCCAGGGCCGTTTCCCAGAGGTCCAGCCCCCAGGAGGAGGCGGTGGTTACATTGAGCTGAGATAGTAAATCGTCCCAGGCGGCGCGGAGGGCGGCGGCCTGCGTACCGACGGCTGCCTGCACGTTCACGACTTCCGCCGAGTTTTTGTAGAAGTCCGGCAGGTAATCGATCAGGTTCATGTCACCGTCACCGTCCCCAGAACAGGCACTTGGTTGGCCGCGATCGTGACGTTGGACGTTCCGCCGTTCACGGTGAGGGAGCTGTAGTCCACCACTCCGTCGATGTCGAGCAGGAGGAATGCCATGCGGTTGTAAAGCAGCGTGTAGCCGGTGAAGGCCAGGCTCTTGATGTAGGTGTCCAACTTGGA
>VSSQ01000845.1_pt1 | contig 14799 bp, 11 predicted proteins | sample 4763081 | NCBI WGS metagenome assembly VSSQ01 (sample SAMN12137344, study PRJNA551015) | bioreactor metagenome | isolation source: SDC9 anaerobic chlorinated ethene degrading culture | place: USA: Knoxville, Tennesee | collected 2015-01-01
GTCGGGGTTAAAACCCAGTGTTTATGCTGATTTTACCGTTATTCAGCAGCCCCCAAATAAATAGGCTCCTTGATTGCAAGACCTTGAAAGCCGTCAAAATACTTTTGGTCTGTGAGCCTTTCAAAAAAAACCGGAGTCTCTCCCTGTTTAGTAATAATAACTTTCTCTATAAGGCCCTTTTCGTTGACGATAGTCATAGCCTCAACTTTGGATTGATATCCTATAGCCGAATCACATACTGCATAGAAACGTCCCTGTGCCGTATCGATTTTATAGGCATGCTGATTCCCCATCATTTTTTCTATGGATATAACGCCGAGAACATTTTTTTGGATGATTCCCTTGTAATCAACCGATTGAGGAGCCCAGAACACACCATATAAAATAGCTATTATGGCAGTGAGAAGTAAAGAAAATTGATAATAGTATTCCCATCCTCTTCTATTTTCCAACTCTGCTTTATTTTTCTTTGTTTTCACAGCTTATGAACCTCTTAAAAAATTATGAAGATTATAGAGATGAGCCAGTAAGTATCTGAAGAGACACTTACTGGCCTCATTAACCCTATGGCTTGATACTCTAATTGCTAAGCAGAAATAGAATCCGAACTTTCTCTGATTTTTTTTGCCGGATGGTTAGCCAGCCTGTAAGTAATAATCGCAGGAATAAGTGCCGTGCCTCCGAAGAAGATAAATCCCATGCCAATAGCTTGGTATTCACGCTCCGAAAAGCTGGAATATCCCCAGGCCAAAGCAAATATAAAGAAAAAGTTGGCGAGGAACCCGCAGATTTGAAGAGGTATGGTATCTTTGCCCTTCCCTTTCAGATACCGCCAGATTCCGTATTGGATAAGCAATGCAATCATACCCAGTGCCATCCAAATCAGCACATCATATATATTCATAATACCTTTCACTCCTTATAATAATTTTCTCCTTATGATTAATATATTTGACATTGAAATCACTATTATTTTATAGGCTCAGGATTATTCCAGAAGTCTTTGACCATGTTCTGAACATAACCCGATTCAAGTCTTTCCTCAGGGTTTACAGGCCCGCTATAGCCGAACCATTCATCAAACTTGCGGGCTGCATCCTGAAGCAATGGTATTTGGGTGGCTATTCTGGCCACATCGTGGTTCCAGGTCTCGAGTTTGTTCCACGAACATACAGCTACACAATTTGCGCAGGGACCACCGTTATAGGCCCAGTAAGAGCCGCAGCGGGTGCCATCAACATACCATTTTTCCGTATATGGACTTTCGGATACCTCACAATCCTCTGGCTGCAGAACCTTAGGGTCTTTCTCATGGGAGATGGCCTGAGCAGGGCAGGCATCCGCACATTTTTTGCACAGGCGGCAGAAGTCGCGTACCCCGAATTTTTTCGGCTTGTCCGGAGCAAGTTCCAGGTCGGTGTAGACTTTGGCGATGCGAAGTCTCGGACCGAATTTCTGGGTAATTAAAAGTCCGTTTCTGCCTGCTTCTCCAAGCCCGGCCTGAACGGCCAAAGGAATACTCATTGAGGTATCGTTTCCGCAATTCGCTGCATTATAGCCAAGCCTCCTCAGAAAAATCGCAACTTTGTAAGATATTTCTGCCATATTGGAGTAAATTTTCCCCACCGCGGCAGTAGCAAGGTCTGACGGTGAGGTGCGTAGAGCTTCAACATCCTCTCCAAAAACTAAGACAATCACACTTTTTGGTTTGAAACCTCCATACTTCTCCCAATCAGGTTCAACTTGTGTATGTCCGAAAACTTCTACTCCCCCGCCTGACAGCATCTTTGGCAAATCCCATGGCAGATATTTGGTTCTGCCGTTGGGCATTTTAAAAAGTTTATTAGTCTCCCTGCCCCAGGAAGCATAGGTCCAACGATCGTCATAGGGTGCGATGCCGACTAGATCGGCTCCCATGAGACGGGTTGCTTTTTTAAGGATTTTACTGGCTTCTTCCTTTGATTCGAATTTCCACTGTTTGCCTTGTTGTCGCACACCTTCAACATCGATATTGTCCCAGGTGTACAAACCGGATACCATGACAGGATCATTAGCCGTTTCATTGGTTAAAGGATCTCTGGGATAAAGCGGGATTATACTTCCCGGACCACCACCATTTGCGGTATATCCGGAAAATTCCACTTCTACAGACCAGCCTGCGACCATCAAGGACTGCTCCAACGAGGTCCAGCCTGGTTCTTTACTGCGCAGGGGTTCCAGGGCACCTAAATGTTGACTAAAGAAAAGAACGCCTGTTTCTGCATGTGTCGCCGGACGCCCTTTGATCCCAAGTCTTTCCGCATTAAGTATGGGCAGGTCTTTCCCCGTATCTTTCTTGCCTGTGATTTTGGAAACATCGTCGTAATGAAACTTAACAGGGGTCTTGTTTTCTTCCGGGTCGAGACTCCTTTCAAAGAAGTTTTTCATACCATGCATACGCTGGTACTTTGCATCCACCTTGTATGGAAATTCTGAGGTTTCCGTGATCGGAGCCACGATGTCCGCAGCATCAGCCACCAAGGGGCTAACCATCCCCTTCACCACAGATGCCGAGGCTACAGCAGCTGCAGCTGCTCCAAGCATCGAGGCTTTTAAAAAATTCCTCCTGTTGATTTCGCCCATTCCAATCTTCCTCCTTTATAATAATTGCACGTGCCTGTAAATTATTATAAAACTATTCTATTAATTTTAATGTACAAAGATATACAATATATCCATTTTTTACAAAAAAATAAAAAGGAAACACTTTTCCAAGCCCTATATTACGGGCTATTTTAATGTCAATGTTTATGGATTATATTGTTATATATTGTTATATATTGTTGTATAATATGCTGAAATATCTATATATAGTATATAGAGGTGATTGCCATGTTTCTTAAAAAGAGTGTTAGTAACGGAAGAGCATTCCTGTCTTTTGTACAGGGTTAACAAATTAATGGTGAGGTTAAACATAAAACCGTAGAAAAGATCGGTTACCTTTTGAAAAAAATATACGATGATCCAATTGCCCACTTTAAGTCTATTGCAAAAGAACGCAACCTTTCTGTTCTTCCTCCCGAGCGAAAAATTAAAGTTGCCATTAACCTGCGCCTTGCAGATAATGCATCTTTCAGAAATAACTTGGGATATGCTATTCCTAAGCGTATTTATTCTCTGCTTGGCATCAATACTTTTCTTCAGAATAAGCAGAAACGTCTAAACATTGAATACAGATGTCACAAATTATTACTTTGAGATTCCTTACAATGATGAGGACGAATATGATGATAACGGTATTCTGGAAACAAAGGATTACGAAAAAAAGACCATCAAAGGAACACCGCCCTGATCCGATTGTCCAGATGGGTCTTTTCATAGACTCAAACGGCATTCCTATGGCTTTCAATACCTTTTCCGGAGGAGAAAGCGAAAAGACCTCTCTTCTTCCGATCATCCGCAGGGTAAAAAAGGATATCTCGATGGATACATTCATACTAAGGAAATAGATAAGGCTGGAGAGGAAGTTATTTTCACCCACAAATCCAGAGTATATGCAAAAACCATACAACTAGAAAACACGCAGGGAAAACGCACCTTGAAAATGACCATTTATCAGAAACAAATGGCCTAATATTCAAAAAAATATGCAGAAAAACAGAAAAAAGTAAGGGCACTTGTCCTTGCAAAGGCAAAAGATTTAATTGCCAATCCTGGTAAATATACAAGGGCTACCAGTATCGGTGCTGCTGGATATATCAAAAACATAAAGTTCGTCAAGGAAACTGGTGAAATACCGGAATTTCTACCTGTTTGATTACAGGGATGAAATCCTGCAGTCGTTGGAAGGAGTCTTCGGCATTGACTTAGGGAATAAAATTATGATTACATCAGAAATGAAAAGATTTTGCAATACCACAAAATAAAGTCTGAATATACAACACTAATATGCCAAAAAGAGCTCTGCAGTCCGCATAAATGCTGTACTGACAGAGCTTTTTTATATATTTTTACTGCAAAACTCAGGTTAAAACTATTCTATTAATTTTAATGTACAGGGAGTAAAATAAACCTGTGGAGGATGAAAAAATGAGCAAAAATGGGAAACGTTATGACGAACAATTTAAGAAAGATATCGTACGGCTGATACAAATAGTTTATGAATCATCAAGAAAGCGAGCAGCTCCGGCTTTCCGGTTGAGAAGATGTGCGAAACATTAGATGTGTCCCGGAGTGGTTTCTATGATTGGGATAGCCGAGGACCAAGCAAGCGTCAAATCTTCTTAATCAGAACTTTAAAGCAGATGCACCCAATACCGTCTGGGTGACGGACATAACCCAATTTGCAATTGGAAATGGAAAACTATATCTGGCAGCCATTAAGGATTTATTTCATAAAGAAATCGTCGGTTGGGCAATAGCAGACCATATGAGAACAGAACTATGCTTGGAAGCACTAAGGAATGGTTTAAAGCGGCACAGGCCGGACGAAGGATTAATCCATCACTCTGACCAAGGAAGCCAAGATTGTAGTGCAGCCTATATCAAAGAACTGGAGCAAAATGGAATTAAACCTTTTTCAGTACCATCAAATCAGAAAGGCTACATCACAGGAAGTACAAGAACTTGATAGAAGCAAGAAATGATATATTCTAGTATATAGAAGGCTTCTGCAATCGAAAGCGAAGACACCAAGCATTAGGCAACATAACACCAGTTGAATTCTTAAAGAGATACTATGAATATCAACGAAGAGCCGCTTAGCGAAGTCGTTTGGCCGTTGTCAAGGGCGAGCAACGCTCGTTCATCGGAGGCGAAGCCGAAGACCCTTGACTGCCAGGATAATCTTAAAAGATAGGATAGATTAACTTGCCAAATTGATTTTTAGCAAATAGTCTATTGTTTTTTTTCGTAAATACGATGCCAGTAAAAAATTGATGTCCATAAACTCTTCGGGGAGTTGACCGTTTTGTCGGCTTTCGTTAATTCGCTTTTCAAGATATTTGATTTCATCCGGAGTAAGATTTATCTCTTCTTTCTCAATAACAGAATTTATCATAAGTTCCCAGAGAATCCTTCTGGATGCCTCTTCCTTACATTCGGCCAGCAATTGGTCTGCGGTTATTTTTCTATGGATCAAATATTCCATAAGTTCCATATCATCAACTATTTTGAGTTCTTCAGTAAATTTCTTATATAAATCTTCAGCAGCTGAATCCAATTCTTCTTCATCAAATTCATACTTACATTGTTTAACTAAAGCTTGAAAAATCAAGAGAATATTTGCCTCCCGTTCCTTCCCCTCTTTTTCGTGAGTGATTTTTAGGGCAAGCATATTTTTTAAGTCTTCCAGGTTTTTTAGATCAGGTTCAACTTTCCTAATTAATTCTTCAGTCAATTCTGGTTTCTTCACCACAAAAACGCTCTTAATCTTAACGGTAAATGTAAACTCGCTTCCCCACCAACGCTGAAATTCTAAGGCATCGGGCTGAATAACTGCCTCAAAGGTCACTGTGTCGCCCATTTTCTTCCCTAGGAGATTTGCACTAACTTCTTGAAATACACCTTCACTGCCTACTCTTAATTTTGTATCGAGGCTTCTTATAACCGGGACTGTTGCATCCTTTTCAAAACCGTCAATATCCACGATTACATAATCGTTTGTTTTAATAGGCTCATTTCTTTTTTCTTCTTCAATTTCATCAAAAGAGCCTATGATATAATCTAAGGCTTGCTGAATCTCCTCTTCTTGGACTGTTGTATCAAAACGCTTGACATTTAGACCCTTATATTGTCCAAGTTCGAACTGTTTCATTATCACGATTCCTCCCTCGTTATGTCTATTTGATACGCTACTTTCTCAGGAAAATTTCAACGGTCAGCCCTGAGGATTCCCACTGACTGAAGCATTACAAAAAAATGGGCGACTGCGAAAATAAGGATCAAGAGTGTGAAGACCAGGTCTCTTGTTCTTCCTTTTTTTTGCGTTTCAATCGATCTACTCTCTGTTTCCATATTCTTACCTCCTCATTTCGCCAACGGTTAAGCAAATTGTAAATAAATCCTACCGGACAGAAGAATTTACAATAAAAACGGCTAATAAATAAGCTCATAAACAAGAAGATCGGTAACATCAACCACATTAACCATACCGATTTAAACAGGAAGAGCGCGCCAAAAGGCTGGTAATCCAATGTCCCATAGTCACCCAGTAATGTGCCCAGCAGAAGTGCAACCCATAAAATGGTCGGAGCTACCAGCCTGAGTATTTTAATAGTCTTCTGGGAAATATTCAGAGATTTGAACCCTGCAGCCTTGTTAAGAATCTCCTGTACTGCTCCAAAAGGACAAATCCAAGCGCAATACAGATTTTTTCCTAAAAGGATAATAAATCCGAGAGACCCGGCCATAAGCACATACCATTTCAGGTTAGTTATCCTGGGAATCTGCAACGTAATTGCTGAAAGAAGCAAGCTGCCTGTCACAAACTGATTAACGAGAAAACCAAGCACCACGACACTAACCAGCAGGAATGCCAGACGTATTTTTACGAGCTTCTTGATAAAGGCTGAGGCAAACGCAATTAAAAACATCGCAATCATGGCCATATCCTTCCAGCTAAGCTGGAATAAATCGTAAGGGTTGGCCCATTGGGTGTTAAAAAATTGCCCTGATAAATAAGAATTCCCTTTGTTCACAGCCTCAGCCACAGCATGTGACGACACTGTTGAACCTGTTACCGCGTCAATATAATTATTTGTTTTTATACTACCCAGATATCCCGAATATCCATATGCTCCTCCCAAATAAATAGGCTCCTTGATTGCAAGACCTTGAAAGCCGTCAAAATACTTTTGGTCTGTGAGCCTTTCAAAAAAAACCGGAGTCTCTCCCTGTTTAGTAATAATAACTTTCTCTATAAGGCCCTTTTCGTTGACGATAGTCATAGCCTCAACTTTGGATTGATATCCTATAGCCGAATCACATACTGCATAGAAACGTCCCTGTGCCGTATCGATTTTATAGGCATGCTGATTCCCCATCATTTTTTCTATGGATATAACGCCGAGAACATTTTTTTGGATGATTCCCTTGTAATCAACCGATTGAGGAGCCCAGAACACACCATATAAAATAGCTATTATGGCAGTGAGAAGTAAAGAAAATTGATAATAGTATTCCCATCCTCTTCTATTTTCCAACTCTGCTTTATTTTTCTTTGTTTTCACAGCTTATGAACCTCTTAAAAAATTATGAAGATTATAGAGATGAGCCAGTAAGTATCTGAAGAGACACTTACTGGCCTCATTAACCCTATGGCTTGATACTCTAATTGCTAAGCAGAAATAGAATCCGAACTTTCTCTGATTTTTTTTGCCGGATGGTTAGCCAGCCTGTAAGTAATAATCGCAGGAATAAGTGCCGTGCCTCCGAAGAAGATAAATCCCATGCCAATAGCTTGGTATTCACGCTCCGAAAAGCTGGAATATCCCCAGGCCAAAGCAAATATAAAGAAAAAGTTGGCGAGGAACCCGCAGATTTGAAGAGGTATGGTATCTTTGCCCTTCCCTTTCAGATACCGCCAGATTCCGTATTGGATAAGCAATGCAATCATACCCAGTGCCATCCAAATCAGCACATCATATATATTCATAATACCTTTCACTCCTTATAATAATTTTCTCCTTATGATTAATATATTTGACATTGAAATCACTATTATTTTATAGGCTCAGGATTATTCCAGAAGTCTTTGACCATGTTCTGAACATAACCCGATTCAAGTCTTTCCTCAGGGTTTACAGGCCCGCTATAGCCGAACCATTCATCAAACTTGCGGGCTGCATCCTGAAGCAATGGTATTTGGGTGGCTATTCTGGCCACATCGTGGTTCCAGGTCTCGACTTTGTTCCACGAACATACAGCTACACAATTTGAGCAGGGACCACCGTTATAGGCCCAGAAAGAGCCGCAACGCTTGGAATCAAGATGCCATTTTTCAGTATATGGATTTTCGCCTTCCTCACAATCCTCTGGCTGCAGAACCTTAGGGTCTTTCTCATAGGAGATGGCCTGGGCGGGGCAGGCATCCGCACATTTTTTGCACAGGCGGCAGAACTCGCGTACCCCGAATTTTCTCGGCTTGTCCGGAGCAAGTTCCAGGTCGGTGTAGACTTTGGCGATGCGATGTCTCGGACCGAATTTCTGGGTAATTAAAAGTCCGTTTCTGCCTGCTTCTCCAAGCCCGGCCTGAACGGCCATAGGAACACTTAGTCCGGTATCGTTTCCGCACGCCGCTGCATAATAGCCAAGCTCCCTCAGAAAAACCGCGATTTTGTAAGCTACTTCTGCCATATTGGAGTAAACTTTCCCCACCGTGGCACTGGAAATGAGTGACGGTGAGGTGCGTATAGCTTCGTAATCCTCTTCAAGAACGAAGACAATCACACTTTTTGGTTTGAAACCTGCATACTTCTCCCAATCAGGTTCAAATTTTGCATGTCCGAAAACTTCTACTCCCCCGCCTGACAGCATCTTTGGCAAATCCCATGGCAATAATTTGGTTCTGCCGTTGGGCATTTTACAAGGTTTTTGAATCTTCCTGCCCCAGGTAGAATAGGTCCAACGCTCGTCATAGGGTGCGATGCCGACTAGATCGGCTCCCATGAGACGGGCTGCCTTTTTAACCATTTTACTGGCTTCTTCCTTTGATTTGAATTTCCACTGTTGGCCTTGTTGTCGCACACTTTCAACATCGATATTGTCCCAGTTGTACAAACCGGGTACCATGACAGGCTCATTAGCTATTTCATTGGTCATAGGATTTATGGGATAAAGCGGGATTACAGTTCCCGGACCACCACCTGCTGCGTTAAATCCGGAATAATCAAATTCTACAGCCCAGGCGCCGGCGTTCAAGGCCTCATCCAACCCGGTCCAGCCTGGTTCTTTACTGCGCAGGGGTTCCAGGGCACCTAAATGTTGACTAAAGAAAAGAACGCCTGTTTCTGCATGTGTCGCCGGACGCCCTTTGATCCCAAGTCTTTCCGCATTAAGTATGGGCAGGTCTTTCCCCGTATCTTTCTTGCCTGTGATTTTGGAAACATCGTCGTAATGAAACTTAACAGGGGTCTTGTTTTCTTCCGGGTCGAGACTCCTTTCAAAGAAGTTTTTCATACCATGCATACGCTGGTACTTTGCATCCACCTTGTATGGAAATTCTGAGGTTTCCGTGATCGGAGCCACGATGTCCGCAGCATCAGCCACCAAGGGGCTAACCATCCCCTTCACCACAGATGCCGAGGCTACAGCAGCTGCAGCTGCTCCAAGCATCGAGGCTTTTAAAAAATTTCTCCTGTTGATTTCTCCCATTCGAATCTTCCTCCTTAATAATAATATAGCCTCTCGGCATTCGCCGAGGTAGATGGTTCAAGACTTTGCTTGAACCATCAATATTGAATTCCTCCTACTTTTCGGTAGGGGGTTTTCATTTTTGGAAACACCAAATTGGAAATTCCCTCAGAAAATTTTTATTGCATTTTTGTCGAAAGTACTTGACTTTTCGAAATCATCCCCAAAATCGCGGTGGAAGGGACTTTTTCCCTTACTACTTGACGATTTGGGGTGTTTTTTTTGAAACCTGTTATTACTCCGCATGAAGTATATCAAAATTTTGTCATGGAACAACTACGATATTATTACTCTGGAGCTGGAATCCTTACTTTAGTTCCTAAGGACTGGCTCCTTATCGCCAAGCTTTGGATTACCGATTTAACGGGCGCTTCCGCGATGTTCCAAGACTTCTACAGTCTAAGAGGCCCTAAACCGCGGGATCCTTCGGCCATGCTTCGTTCCTTTTTACTCTACTTTTTTACTCATCCGGAAAAAAGCATCACGGAGTGGGTCGATGAGCTTCGCCGTGTTCCCCTATACGCTATCCTCAGTGGCTTTGAACTCGGAGATACTCCGGGGGTGGGAACCTTCTATGACTTCTTTTCGCGTTTATGGGCTGCATCTGACCCAAATTTGAAGTCTCCTCAACAAAAACGTAAACGCAAACCCAAAAAGGGGAAGAAAGGAGAAAAGGCTCCAACTACAACACCGGGTCGTATTAAACTTTTAGTTCGTTGGATGATAAACCATTTGGATGATCGAAAGGATTTACCGATGGATCCTTTGTATAACTTTTTTGAGTCCCAGTTCCTTGCCGTTTCGGCGAGACTCGGATTACTTGGGGATCTGAATACCCTCGCTATTGCGGGTGACGGTACCCCTGTTGTGACTGCTGTCTATCCCCGAAGCAAACCGTCGTGTAATTGTCATGCCCAAGGCCTTGCGAAATGCAATCATCCCCGCATTTATTCCCAACCTGACTGCAACTCAGGCTGGGACAGTGCACGAGAGCGTTACTTTAGTGGATACCACCTCTACACACTCACTGCCGCTAACAGCCCGTATGATTTGCCGTTGTATCCCCGTTTACATCCTGCTTCTCGACATGATGCTGTAAGCTTCGTGGTCAGTTCGGTTGAGTTTTCGCAACGGTTCACCTTGGGCATGGTGGACAAGATGTTATTGGATGCGGCTCATGATGCAGGACCCATTTATGATCTTTTACTCCACCAAAAAATTGAACCTTTTATTGACCTTAATATACGGGGCACAAAGAACATGGAAACGGAGATAGATATTCAGATTTCACCCGAAGGAATCCCAATTTGTCCCCGTGGAAAGAAAATGAAGCACTACGGATTCGACCATTCTCAAAAACGCCATAAATGGAGATGTCCGATGATGAAGAAGCGAACGATAAACACCTGCCAAGAACCCTGTTCATCTGCCAAATACGGAAGAACTTTTCACACCTGCAGTACAGACAATCCTCGATTGTTTCCACAAACGCCAAGAAATTCAGAAAAGTGGAAGCTCGTTTACAGGCGGCGTACTTCCTCAGAACGGACTAATAAACGAGAAAAGATTGATTACAAGTTGGAGTCGGGCCGGCATCGCTCTACTAAGATGTGGTACATACGCATTTACGGTATTATGATGTGCCAGCATATAGATGCTTGGTATTCTCACCGAAAAGCAGAACTAAAAGATCTGAAGCAACTCATTCTTCCTAAGGCTGTATAGTTATTACGGGATTTTTGATTCTGATCTTTCCTAAAGACCTCTTTGAAAAAGGAGTGCGGTTAGGCCTTTTTGGCATGCCCATTTTATGAGTGGGGTTCTTCATCTCCTTTTGCTCATCGTAATTCCCAGGGACTTTATCCCATCTTGGAGATTTCCTCCCTTTTTATTCCGAGAGGCTATTAATTGCACGTGCCTAATAATTATTATAAAACTACTCTATGGATTGTCAACAGTAAACTAGACAGATTTGTTAAGGTAAATGGTTTTATACTCCAGAGGACTAAGGTAGCCTAGTGTTGAATGAATTCGCTTTTCATTGAACCACTTAATATAAGACTTCAATTCATTCTCTAGGTGTTCCAGTGATACAAAGCGTCGGTTTTTCACAAACTCTGTCTTAACTAGTTTGAAGGTAGCCTCGGATACGGCGTTATCATAAGGACAGCCCTTCATACTCAAAGAACGCTGAATATTAAAGGTTGAAATTACTTCATCAATTAGCTGGTTTTTAAACTCGCTGCCACGGTCTGTATGAAACATCCTAATATTATGTAGATTGGACTTCACGCTAGCAAAAGCCCGATATACCAGGGCAGCGTCTTTCGCTTTGCCACAGCTCTGTCCAATTATCTCCCGATTAAATAAATCAACGAGAAGGCAGATATAATGCCATTTGGTTCCTACTCGAACATATGTCAGGTCGCTAACAACGGTCTCCAATGGCACCGCTTTTTCAAATTCCCGATTCAATTCATTCTTGATTTCAGCTTCGTTGCATTTGGTTTTGAATGGCTTATATTGAGCTACTGTGTATGTTGAAACTAAGCCATTTTTCTTCATCAATCGACCGATTCGGCGACGAGAGACTGTTAAATTCTTCTTTTGAAGCTCAATCTTAATCTTTCTGGTACCATAGACCCGTTGATTTGATTCAAAAATCTCGATAACGTGCTGCTCTACATCGTCTTCAACTTCCTGATAGGTTGATTTGTAGTAATAACTACTGCGATTCACTTGTAGGACTTTACACATTGCTGATACCGAGTATTTGTGGGCATTTTGCCTTATCACGTCTACTTTCGTCCCATGATCAGCGCGGCTTGCTTTAAAATATCATTTTCCATCAACAAGCGCTGGTTTTCTTTGCGAAGTTTTATGAGTTCTTTCTGTTCATCACTAAGATTATCTTTTTCACGAAATGAACCTGTTTTCTCATGGTGTTTCGTCCATCTGTCAAAGGTTGAACCACCTATATCATATTCCTTCAGAATTTCGGCTCTCGGTTTGCCGTTCAGATATAACTGAACCATTTGATTCTTGAATTCATCGGTAAAAGATCTTCGTTCTCTTTTGGTCATTGTCTTTTGCTCCTTTGATTATTACTTTTAATTTACAAGACCTTAAGAAAACTGTCCAGTTTAGTGTAGCCTATTCACTATTAATTTTGATGTGCAGGGATATACAATATATGAGCACACCAACAGATGGCTTGTAAAGAAATTGGCATATCGGTACGAACATTGCAACGTTAGTGTAAGAATGGGGCACCTGAAGCAGATCGGAGACCCTTGGCAAAGCGCTCTGAACCAGCGAATAAACTTACGGAAGCAGAATGCAAGGAGATTCTAGAATTAGTCAACTAACCTGAATTTCAAAGTTTACCACCCAGTCAGATTGTCCCGATGCTTGCGGACCAAGGTATCTACATCGCCTCCGAATCAACCTTCTATCGAGTCATGCATGAAGCAGGTGAACAGAATCATCGTGGACGTTGTAAGGCACCCTCCAGCAGACCTAAATCCACGCATTGTGCGACCGAACCTAATCGTGTACGGTCTTGGGATATTACATATTTGCCAGGCCCTGTTAGAGGAATCTACTTCTATTTATATCTCATCCTGGACATCTTTAGCCGAGACATTGTCGGATGGGAAGTCTGGATCGAAGAAAGTGCGGAACATGCCAGTCAACTCATTCGGTGGGCAGTCATGGCTCAGAATATAACCCGACAAGAAGAACCTTTGGTCTTGCATTCTGATAATGGTAGCCCGATGAAAGGCGAATCCATGCTGGAAATGCTCTATCAATTGGGTATTACATCGTCTAGGAGTCGCCCGAGGGTTAGTAGATTCATCAAAAGAATGCCTCAGCTGCCAGAATAATGGAAGCCATTCATGAGCCATTAGGGTTGGTTCAGGGAGAATACCCTAACAATGTCGTAACTCCTACACAAGTCTCCCAGGCTTACCTTGATCTAGCTAAGATTCTGAAGCTCCTTAAAACCAATATTACTTTGACAAAGTTCCGCTCATGTACCAAGCTGGATCTGACGATAAACCTGAAATAATAGGACATTTTAAAATCGCCGAAACGCTTGTATTTCAAACGTTCCGGCGATTTTCGACCTCCTTTCTCCTAAAGTCAGGAGGATAAAGATGAATCTAAAATAGATGCATCTTAAAGTTTGATTTGATCAAAGTAATGAGTTAAGTGTCAGGGTGCCACGCGGGATACCGCAGGCTTAAGGCCGAGGATATGCGCGCTGGCATCCCAGTGACACGAGCAAATAAGTAAGCTGGAGGACCGAAGGGACTTTTTGATCCGCAGATAACAAAAGTTCCTTCGGGCAAGCGCCGAGCGTCCGGTCTTATTTCGTTGGTTCCTTGTAGTAGTCACCATCGCCAGTGTCGGTAGCAAGTGGAAGTTCATGAGGTAACGTCGTGATTAACTCATTTAGTACTAAAGTAATTTTGTTCAAATGCGTAAACTACCGTTATCTATTCCAGAGGGAGCAGTATTTATATTTTACTGCTCCCCTCCCCATAAAATCCTATTAATAAAAAAATTAGTATTTATACTATTTTTGATTAGCAATTATCTCAACTTTCGGTCGCGACCGAGCGTAGGTCGTGTTTTTATATTCGCACAACTAGGGTTCGAAAGTTGAGTCATTATAATTTACTAAAGATATTAATATTATTCAGAATATAATTCAGGACGAATTATGGTTTTGAAATCTTTGCAAAAGTATATATAGTGTTCCATCACTTTAATTAATCCTTTCTTTTTTAAATCAGTTAAATGTAATGTAACATATTCTCTGGTGGTACCAATAATATCTGCAATATCTTGATGTGTGAATTTATATTTAGCACGATACCATCCGTTTTCTTCAACTTGAAATGGGTCATTAAGATTACGAAGAAATAATATTAGTCTCTGTTTTGGACAGTAAGAAGACGAACTTTCCAAGCGTTCTAGTAATGTAAAAACAATGTCACCTAAGGATTCCATGAAAGCTAAGGATAACGTAGGATCGCCTATTATCCCTTCCAGTGCTTGTTCTTTAGTTATATAAATTATTGTTGTATCTTCATATGCATAAGCCTCGTAAGGTGAACTAGTAATTCTCATAATAACATCAATAACGCTAGTTGCTCCTCCAGGTCCTATAATTACTTGAGTTCTTTGCTTGCCGTTCAGAGTTAAGAAACGAATTCCAAGCAGCCCTTCTTCTACACCATAGACAGCAGTTAATTCTTGTCCATATTTTATGAATAGTTCCCCTTTTTTAATGGTTATACGTTGATTAAATTTTTGCATAAAGTCGATAATTTTCTTATTTGTATTTAGGGGCTGCTGAACAGGATGTTATTTTCTCAATAAGCTAACCTGATCAGCCCG
>VSSQ01000846.1_pt1 | contig 14788 bp, 14 predicted proteins | sample 4763081 | NCBI WGS metagenome assembly VSSQ01 (sample SAMN12137344, study PRJNA551015) | bioreactor metagenome | isolation source: SDC9 anaerobic chlorinated ethene degrading culture | place: USA: Knoxville, Tennesee | collected 2015-01-01
GAACAGCACGCCGAACGTAATCAGCACCGGCTGGAACGCGCCGACGAGCTCGATCGGCGCTAGAACAGCGCGTTCACGGAAGGTAAACGAAACGGTGCGCATCTTCTCGTCCGCCTGCATGCCGTTTGCGAGGAAGGCGCGGATATCCTTTGCGCGGATGGGGCCGTATACGACGCGGAAGCCCGTCCGTTTCGTCACTTCGTGCGCGGCGACGCCGACCGCGCCAAGCTGCGGAAGGATGACCGTACGGTGCGACACGATCTTGGAGAGCTGAACGGACGCGATGCGCCGGATGACTTCCTCCGTTCCGAACGTGCCTTTTCCCGCAGCGCACCAGACGTTTACGCCGTCCGTATCCAGCACGACAATCCAAAGGTTCAGTCCTTCGAGCTGTTCGCGCAGGCGGTCGAACGTCATTTTATAATTCGATGTGACCAGCACGGGGGAGGATGTGTCCGGCTGGCCGACGCCGTATAGTCCGGGTTCGACCTTGTAGTCCATCCGGCCGATCGACCAGCGGCACTTCCAGGAACCGAGCCTGTCCGAAAAGGTGAGTTTTGTAGCCGCGAGCGGGACTTCGCCAACGGGAGTCGCAACCCTGCCCGCGACCCATTTTTCGTCGAACCGCGCGGAATCGGTTGCGCAGCCGCAGGTATCTGCCTCGGCTTGTTCCTGCGCGCAGCAGGCGGCGGAAGGCGCTGCGTTCGTGGTGGTTTCGCCACAGCAGCTTGCTCTTTTGCCGGAGTTCGCAGTCTTGTGGGTTCCTCCGCAACATGTATTAGCCATAGTTGACTTCTTTCTACCGCGCTTGTCCGCTCAGCAGCAGACCGAGCGGTCGCGGATTTTTTGTTCGCTGCATTCCAGACGGCAGAACTCTTCCATACCCCCGCCAACACGGCCGGGCGCCAGTATGACGGACAGGCCGACTGCGAGAACCAAACCAACGATCAGGTATAACATTTTCTTTTTCCTTTCAGCAGCATTCGCTTTCGTCGATTGCTTTTAATAGAATTCGAAGGCCTTCCAACACCTTTGGGCGGTCTTCCTGCGGGATGGCGGCGTAGATCTTTTCGTAATACTCGTTCATATTCGACTCGATCTCGCGAAAATCGCCGTCGCCCTCCGCCGTTAGCCGTATGGTCACGTACCGCCTGTCGTTCGGATCGAGGGCGCGTTCCACCATGCCGCTGTTGACCAGATTGTTGACCGTCCGGCTCATGGTGCTGTTGTCCAGATCGAGCAGCTTTGCCAGTTCGATAAGGGAAATGCACTCCGCCCGCCCGATTTCCACCAGCGCGTGGCACTGCGCCATCGTCAGGCTGCAGCAGGACATTTCTCCGTCTTCCAGAATTCCCAGTTTCCGTTCCAGTTGGCGAACGCTTTCGCGCAGCTCTCTTGCTTTTTCCGTTGTTTCCAAAGTAAATCACCTCGCGCAACTAATGTAACACAAAACAATTGCAATATGCAACTATTATTTTTCAGATTAATTTATTCAGTATTTTGATATATGGAGAAAGAAACCTATAGGTCGATTGCATCATGCTGACTCCACGCAAACACAGAAAGAAAGCCCTCGTACTGTAACGAGCGGCTTTCCTGTAACGTTTTGTATTACGGATTGCTGATTGCGATTACACCGTCTTGTAAAAATCCTCAACGGCGGCAAAGAATGCGTCGATATTTTCCCAAGGGGTTGCGGGCGGAATGTCGCAGCCGGAACTGGGCACGAAGTTGCGGAAATGGCCGCATTCGCGCAGCAGGTTCGTAGTGCTTTCGTAAATAGACTGCGGCGTGCCGTTGCGGAACTGGCTCGAAGGATCGACGTTGCCCATGCCGATGATTTCCGCGGGCAGCTGGCGCATAACTTCGAGCATGTTCGCCTTGTTGCCGAAGTGATAGGCGCGCGCGCCGAGCTTTACGAGGCTGTCCACCATTTTGGAAGCGCTGTCGCCGCAGTTGTGGTAGACGACGAGAAAGTTCTCATCCTGAACGGCGTCGATAATCTGCTTGACGAACGGATGCGAAACTTCCTGTGCCAGCGCGGGGGAGAGAAGCCCCGTAAGCGGTTCGGCAATCACGACGCCGAGCGCGCCGGTCTGCTTGTAAGCCAGCGCGTAATCGATCAAAAACCGTGTCGCTTTCTCCATGACGATCTCCACGAGCTCCGGATCGTCGTAGCAGTACAGCAGCGTTTCGGAAACGCCGAGCAGCCTGCCGGAGAGCGAAAACGGGCCGATCATGCCCGCGAATACCGGGCGATCCTGAATCAGCCGGGCGGCTTTGGCGATGGCGGAAATATAGAGCCCCGTGCGCCCCGCACCGACGGGCGGGACTTCCAGCGTGCGCGCTTCCGCTTCGTTGTGGACGATGATGTTTGTGACGGCGGGGACATCCATGGGGTCGAACCGGACGGCGGAACCGAACGCCTCCGCTTCGACGGAAAGGTCCATCATGCTTACGGCAGCCCCGCTGGGAACGCGCTCGGAAATCGCCTTCATGCCGCCTGCCTGAAGGTCTTCACTGCTGACCAGCTCCTGCACGTTGATGCCCAGAAGCGAAACGCTGGGAAAGCTCAAAATCGGGATTGCGGGTTTTTGTGCGGTTTCGCGCAGAGCGTTCAGCCATTCGGTCGCGTTCATTGTGGTTCCTCCAAAGCATTGAGTCGGCGGGCGCTGTATGGCGCTCATCCTTGCTCCATTCTATGGGACGGCGGGAAGCTTTGATTGTATTTTCATGCGCCTAATTGTAGAGAATTGACCAAGATTATTTTTTCTGCCGGAACAGATTCTTTTGTTTGGAAGCGCGGACGTAAAAACAGAAATCCGCGCATAAAACACAAAAGATGACGGAAAAACAGCCTTGACGAAGCGGATTTTCCGCCGCTAGAATGAACTGTGCGGCATGGCGCGAAAGATTCACCCGGCAATTCCGCCGTCGCGATTCGGTTAAAGGAGGATGTTCCATATGAGCAGAGCGTTTGTCAGCGAGCGCGACGGCTCGTTCTGCACGGAAAAGATGCTGGACTGCGTCTGGGCGGACGAAAACGGCAGGTGCCCGTTTTCCCGCTGTAAGCGGGAAGCGGAGCTGGTCAAACCCGCACCCGCTGCTGTAACCACCGGTTCGCCGGAGCAAAACCAGCACAAGGACAAAGACTGAGCCTGAGGCAAGTGGGGACTTTCGTTTGTTTGCTTCGTATCTCCGCCAAAGTCCAACACCTCTGCGCTCATAACAAAACAACAATCATATAAAACAGCCGGGACGCATCGCCGCCCGGCTTTTTTACTGCGCGCAGCCGCTGGGATACGGTTTCGACAAAGCATCGTCATTTATCAAACAAAATCAGCGTTTTATCGGATTGTTTCACTTTTTCCGTCCCACTAAGATGAATATCAGAGGTTGCGTCAGGCAGCCGCGCATTTCGTGCATCAGCGGATTGTTCTCGCCGCGGCCTTGAATTTTTTCACATCAGGGAGGAACGTATGAAAAAGCTTCTGGTCAGTTTGATGGTAGTCATGCTTATCGCAACCGTGTTTGCGGGCTGCGCGAGCGCCCCCGCCGCGGCGGAACCCACGGAAGCTCCGGCAGTGGAAGAACCCGTTGCGGAAGCCCCCGCTGAGCCAACCGCGGAACCGGTGGTCGATCCCGCCACGATCAAGGGGCAGGTGTCCGTTTATGTTGCGCATAATGCGGACCAGTACAACCGCGCGATCGAGCTCTTTAACCAGAAATACCCGAACATCGAAGTTCTCGTCGTGTCCGCCGGTACCGGCGACTGCCTGCAGAGAATAGCGGCGGAAGCCGAAAATCCGCAGTGCGACGTGATGTGGGGCGGAACGACCGAGTCGCTTGAAGCCTACAAGCAGTACTTCCAGCCCTATATCTGCGCGGAGGACGCCCATATTGCCGAAACCTTCAAAGACCCGGCGGATATGTGGATTGGTGAATCCCAGCAGCCCTCTGTCATCATGTACAACAAGACTCTCGTTCCCGAAAATGAAGTGCCCAAGACCTGGGCCGATCTGCTGGACGCCAAGTGGCAGGGCAAGATCGCTTCCGCGAACCCCGCTTCCTCCGGCTCGGCCTACACGCTGCTTTGCAACATGATTCTTTCGGAATCGAAGCAGGCGGACTATTCGGACGGCTGGGCGTTTATTGAACAGCTCGCGCCGAATCTTATAATCTCCGGCGGCTCTTCCTCCGTTTACAAGGGTGTTGCCGCGGGCGAATACGCGCTCGGCCTGACGCTCGAACAGCTTGCCTGGGTGTTCGTCGGCGCGGATCCCGACACCTGCGGCATGATCTACCCGGAGGACGGCTCCTCCAACGTGCCGGACGGCTTTGCAATGGTTGCCAACTGTCCGAATCCGGACATGGCGGCGCTGCTGATGGACTTCCTCGTGAGCGCGGAGTGCCAGCAGGTCATGAGCGACGAGTTCGGCCGCCGTACCGTGCGTGACGACATCGCCCAGCCCGCCGCGCTGCCGAACCTGGACGATATCTACTTCATCAACTACGACTTCCAGTGGGCGGGCGCCGGCAAAGCCGACGTGGTGTCCCATTGGGAAGAGATCGCCGTCAACGTGATTTCCGCCGGCTGAGAAAGCGGCAAAACGGAATCGGACTGATTCACAAGGCGGGCGCTTCGGCTTCGGCCGGGCGCCTGCCGGATATCCGGGAAAAGATACGGGGGTAACCACATGAGCCATCAAGTTAACATTCAAAACGTCGTCAAGCGCTTCGGCAGCTTTGCCGCGGTGGACGACGTTTCGCTGGAGATTCGCCCGGGCGAGTTTTTTACGCTGCTCGGCCCCTCCGGCTGCGGAAAAACGACGCTTCTGCGCGCCATTGCAGGGTTCAACCAGCCGGACGGCGGTGAGATTCGTTTTTCCGGCAAGGTGATCAACCGCATTCCGGCGCATAAGCGGGATATCGGCATGGTGTTTCAAAACTATGCCATCTTTCCGCATATGACCGTCAGGGAAAACGTAGCCTACGGGCTGAAAGCAAGAAATTATCCAAAGAACAAGATCGACGGTAAGGTCGAAGAAGCGCTGGAAATGGTGCAGATTGCGCCGCTGCGCGACCGCAAACCTTCCGAACTATCCGGCGGACAGCAGCAGCGCGTCGCTCTGGCGCGCGCGTTTATCATAGAACCGGGCGTGCTGCTCATGGACGAGCCGCTCTCCAATCTGGACGCAAAGCTCCGCGTGCAGATGCGCGCTACGATTAAAAAGCTCCAGCGCAGGCTGGGCATTACGACGATTTACGTGACCCACGATCAGGAGGAAGCGCTCGCCATTTCGGACCGCATCGCGGTCATGCGGGACGGTAAAATTATGCAGCTCGGCACGCCGGAGGAGATCTACAAACACCCGAAGAACCGATTCGTCTGCGGGTTTATCGGAGTTTCGAACTTTATCGACTGCGAGGCGCATACGGACGCTTCCGGCGCGGCTCATCTGGAGATGGGCGGATACTCCGCCAAAACGCGCGTGCTCCGTCCGCTGGAGGGCAAGGCGGTGGTTTCCGCGCGCCCCGAACAGCTCTTCTTTGGCGAAACCGGCATACCGGGCACGATAGCGCTGAGCACTTTTTTGGGCGATTTCATCGAGTATGAGGTACTCACGCGCGACGGGCAGACGCTCTTGATCAACGAATACACCAAAGATGTTGCGGGCGTGCGGCCGGATGGCGAAGCCTGCCATATTCGCTTCGACCCGGAACGCATCGCCCTGATCGACCCCGAAACGGAGGAAGTCGTCTCCGCATTCGGGCAGTGAAAGCGGGGAGAAAGCGTATGAAAACGAAGGCGAACCGCGATATCTGGAGCGTGATGAAGATCGTCATTCTGGTCTTTGTCGCGTTGGCAATTCTCTACCCGCTCTCGACAATCGTCATCCGCAGCGTGACCACGGAGGCGGGCGAGGTCACGGGAAAGAACTTCCTCAAATTCTTCACCAAGCCCTATTATCTGGATGTGCTGTCCAACACGATGTTTGTTGCGGGCGTTACCACGCTTTTCAGCGTCGTGCTCGGCGTGGGCATGGCGTACGCGCTGACGCGCTACGATATCCGCATCAAGCGCATACTGAACATTTGCATCATTCTTTCGCTCATGAGCCCGCCGTTTATCGGCGCTTACAGCTGGATTCTGCTCTTCGGGCGCTCAGGGTTCGTCACCACCAAGGCGCTGGAGTGGTTCGGCTGGGTGTTGCCGACTATCTACGGCAAATGGGGCATTGTGAGCGTATTCGTCTGCAAAATGTTTCCGTATGTCTACCTGTTTACCTCCGGCGCGCTGGGGAGCATAGACTCCTCGCTGGAGGAAGCGGCGGAAAATCTTGGGTCAACCAAGGGATACCGCCTGTTTCATGTAACGCTGCCGCTCGTCAGCCCTTCCATCCTGGCCGGCGCGGTGATGGTGTTCATGTCGGCGGTATCCGATTTCGGAACTCCCATGCTGATCGGCGAGAACTACAAGGTGCTTTCCACGCTCGTTTACGAGCAGTACATGAGCGAGATGGGCACGAGTTCCAACTTCGCTTCCGCCGTGAGCATGATCGTCATTGCGCTGTGCCTGATTCTTCTTCTGCTGCAGCGCTGGTATCTGCGCCGCCGCAACTATAATATGACCTCGCTGCGCCCGCCGCAGCCCATCCGGCTTTCGGTCGGCAAAAAGATTCTGCTGCTCCTGCCGGTTCTGGCGGTCGTAGTCTTTTCGCTCCTGCCGCAGATCGTTGTCATCGTGACCTCGTTTAAAAACTGCAACGGGCCGTACTTTGTCGCGGGCTGGGGACTGGAAAGCTACCGCACGATCTTTACGCGCATGATACGCGGCATTAAAAACACCTATTTCTTCTCGCTGATTGCGCTCGTGATGATGGTGATGATCGGCTCGATTACGGCGTATCTTTCCGTAAGAAAGCGCAGCGCGCTGACCACGGCGGTCGATCTTTCGCTCATGGTGCCGTACGTCATTCCGGGCGCTGTGATGGGGCTTGCGCTGATCATTGCGTTCAACCGCTCGCCGTTCTTCTGGGCGGGAACCGCGTTTATTATGATCCTCTGCTACACGGTTCGAAAAATACCGTATACCGTGCGCTCGGCTTCCTGCTTTCTGCAGCAGATGGAGCTCTGCGTGGAGGAAGCTTCCATCAACCTTGGCGTTTCGCCCGCAAGGACGTTTTTTAAGATCACGCTCCCGCTCATGCTGCCCGGCGTGGTTTCCGGCGCAATTTTAAGCTGGATTGAGACGATAAACGAACTCAGTTCGAGCGTTTTATTGTATACTGGTAAGACAATCACCATGTCCGTCGCCATCTATAACGAAGTGGCGCGCAACAGCTTCGGCACCGCCGCCGCCATGGCGACGATACTCACCATTTCCGCCATCATCATGCTGATCGTTTTCAACCATGTAAGCAAAGGCAAAGTCTCGATCGTGTAGGTTTTCCGTCATTAACAATGTAAGCTAAGGCAAAGTCTCGATCGTGTAGGATTTTCTGTCATTTACAATCTAGGCAAGGGCAAAGTCTCGATCGTTTAATATTCCGCTTCATAGTGTCCCGGTATGAATCGGCCGGGGGCAAAGGCAGGGCTGCAGCGCTATTTTGAATCGCTTATTGCACCGCGGAGAGGACATAAAAAGCGCTCCCTCCGCAGCGGGTCAGCAGAATACGCGGGGCGCGAAACATGCGCGCTCCCTTCACCAGGCAGGCGTCTTCCGGCGGCTGCTGGTGAATTTTCTACTCATCGGCCTCGTCCCGATTACGGTGCTTGCCTTTCTTGCAATTGTGTATTCCACGCGCGTATCGCTGAGCAACATTAAAACGGGTTTGCTTGCGGATACGGAGCTTGCCGGGTCGCTGCTGGACGCGGAACTCCAGAAATACGAAACCGGAATCGAACAGTTCTGCGCGGATAACGAGCTCGCCGTCTTCTTAAAGACGCAGGATCCCAGCGCAGAACAGATCACGCAGCTCAACCAGAAGCTCTACCTGATCATGGCGGGGCATACGGATCAGCTGCGGATGCACGTTGCCAACGCGTCCGGCGAAATCGTCCTCAGCACGGGCGGCATCCCGAAGGAGTATCAGTACCAGACGCAGAATTGGGGCGTCTTTCGCGCCATGCGCGCTTCCGCCGTGCCAATCCGGTATGCGGGCAGCTATACGCTGGAGGATCGCCCGCGGGATACGGGTATCACCGTCTGCTCTAAGGTATCCGAGCGGGGGCAAACGATCGGCTTCTTGCTGCTGGATATCCCCAAAGCGGCCATAGAAAGCGTGCTTGCCGGCGCGAATGCGAAATTCGCGGTTTCCTACCTTGTTTACGACGCGAACGGGTTTTTGATCTTGAGCGACGCGCTTGCAGGGCAGGATGTGTTTCTGCAGCCGGAACAGCGGGCTGTTCTAAAGCAGGCAGCGGGCGGCGTCGCTTCCTATGAGATCGAAGGCGAGCAGAGGATGATTTCCGCGTTTCCGCTGCCGTCCGGCGAAACGGTTGCCGCGAGCGTTTCGGTCGATTTAATGGTTAACTCGGCAAACCGCCTGACGGTGTTGGTAATCGCCCTCGTTGCGCTGATCGGGGCGCTGCTGGTCTGGCTTTCGCGCTCGATGGCCGCACGCATCGTCAAGCCCATCGAAACCATCTGCGAGGCCATGAGCGTGATCGAACAGGGCGACTGGGAGCGGCAGGTCACCGTGGACAGCAACGACGAATTCGCAACGATGGCGAACGGCATCAACCACATGGTCGCTCAGCTCAACGAGCAGTTCCGCACGAATCTGGAGCGGCAGGACAGGCTTCGGCTTGCGGAGTATAAAAACCTGCAGGCGCAGATTTCACCGCACTTTTTAAGCAACACGCTCGAATGCATCAAGTGGCTCGCGCGGCTGGGGCAGTACGACGAAATTCAAACGATTGTGGAAAAGCTCGGGGTGCTCCTCAAGAGCGGCATGGTGTTCAAAAAGGAAATGATCGCCTTTGGCGACGAGCTCAGCGTGGTGGAAAGCTACTTGACCATTCAGAAAATCCGCTACCGGGACAAATTCTCCGTGCTGATGTCCGTGCCGGAAGAACTGCTCGGCTGCCTCGTGCCGAACCTTGTGATTCAGCCGATTGTGGAAAACGCGATCGTCCACGGCGTGGAGAAAAAGCGCGGCCATATTACCCTGGCCATTCGCGCCGAGCACGTTTGCGATATGCTGGTGGTTACGATTATGGACGACGGCGCGGGTATCCCCGCCGAGCGGCTGGAACGGATTTTGAGCGACGAGCTGGAGGAAGGCGACCGCGAGAGCATCGGGCTGAAGAACGTACATAACCGCCTCAAGCTCTACTTTGGCGAACCCTACGGCATCCGCATTGAGAGCGCGCGCGGCAAAGGCACGACCGTAACGGTGCACATGCCGTTTCAGCATCAGCCGGAGTAAAGCCGGCTCATTGATTTTACCAAACAGTCATTCAGGGAGTGAAGCATGCACAGCGTAGTGATTATCGAGGATTCGTTTCCGCTCCGGCAGGGCATGATCCTGACGTTTGACTGGCGCGCGCAGAACTGTTATGTGGCGGGCGAAGCGGACAACGGCGAGGACGGGCTTAGGCTGATTCGCGAAATCAAACCCGAAATTGTGATTACGGATATCCGCATGCCGGGTATGGACGGGTTGGATATGATTGAAGAGCTGCGAAAATCCGGCGGGGACGCGGTCTGCATCGTGATATCCGCGTACGGCGAGTTCGACTATGCCCAGCGTGCCATCCGTTTCGGCGTTTCGGAATTTCTCGTCAAACCCTTTGAAACGAGCGAACTGAACAGCGCACTGAAAAACGCCGTCCGTAGAGCCGATCAGATTCGCCATCTGCGCCAGATCGAGGAAAAAAAGGTCGTGCTCTACGGGGATTATCTCGCCGAAGAGGGCGACATCAAGGGCAAGTACGCCGAGCAGGCCGTGGACTATATCAAGGCGCATTATGACGAGAGCATAGGTATTTCCGATATCGCGCTGGCGCTCTCCATGAGCGAGAGTCACCTGAGCCGCGTGTTCAAGGAGAGCATGGGCTATACGCTCGGCGAATACCTTGTGAATTACCGTATCTCCGTTGCCTGCGAACTGCTGCGGGAAGGGAAGCTGCGCGTTTCCGAAGTTGCCGCAAAGGTAGGCTACGGCGATCAACGGTACTTTTCCGTTGTGTTTCGCCGTATCGTCGGCAGAACGCCCAACGACTACCGCGCCCATGCGATGAACGACAGAGCGGAGTGAATGGCTCAACACACAAATAAAAATGATTTGACTAAACGAGTAAATAAATAGATAATTTATGTAGCGTGTGCGAAAGCACACGAAGAATCAAATGAACATTTCAGGAGGAATTCTTACAATGGCGGCTTACGGAGAAGCTTTTACGATTCAGTCCGATACGCGGGTAACGTTTCACGACGTGACGGACGAGGTCAAACGTATTGTCAAACAGGGCCCGATTCAGGACGGCATCGTTATGGTATATTCCCAGCATACGACCTGCAGCGTGCTCATTCAGGAGCAGTCGGACGACGTGAACTTCTTTGGCGAGCAACTGGTTTTGCAGGACATGGTCAATGTGCTTTCCAAGATCGTGCCCACCTGCGAAACCGAGGGGCAGTATCTGCATCCCGGCCCGCTGCATGTGGAAATCGCCGCGCGTGAAAGAGACGAAAAGCCCTGGTGGAGTTTGAATACGGATGCGCATTTGCGCTCGGTGCTCCTTGGACGGTCGGTGCAGATTCCCGTGGTCAACGGCGAACTGCTGCTGGGCGAATTCGGGCGCATCTACTTTGCTGACTTCGATCAGGTTCGCGCGCGTCAGCGCACGGTGCGCGTGCATATGGTCGGCTGAGAAAACTGTGTGAAGCGGCGGGCGCAGCAATAAAAGGAAGTGAGCGGAATGGAACCGTTGAGAAAGAGCGTTGAGCAAATCGTGCTTGCCGCGGGAGAACTGCTGCTGGAAGCGGCAAAAACAGGAACCGTGGTGCACGAAAAAGAAGGCGTCGGCAACTTTGTGACCGACTGCGACTTGGCCACGCAGCAGTTTTTGCAGCGCGAGCTGAAAGAGCTATTGCCGGGTTCCGCGTTCGTCGGTGAAGAGGAAGGCAGCGAAACGTACCGCAGCGGCGGGGACTGCTGGATTGTGGATCCCATCGACGGGACGGCCAACTTTACGCGCGGCATCGGCTACAGCGCGGTCTCCGTCGGGCTGGTCAGGGACGGTGTTCCTTCCGTCGGGGTTGTGTACAACCCGTTTTCCGGCGAACTCTACAGCGCGGCGCGGGGCGAAGGCGCGTTTTTGAACGGATCGCCCATCCATGTTTCCCGTAGACCGCTGAACAGGGCGCTCGTCTCCTTTGGCGCGACGATCTACCACCGGGACGTGACGGAGAGGATGTTCCGCGTGCTGCAAACCATGTTTGCGCGCTGCGAGGATATCCGCAGCCACGGTTCGGCGGCGCTCGACCTCTGTTCGGTTGCCGCCGGGCGGCTGGACGCCTACTGGGAGCTCCGTCTGAGCCCGTGGGACTATGCGGCTGCGGCCTGCATCCTCACCGAGGCGGGCGGCAGAATCGGTTCCATGGAAGGCGGAAGCCTTCCGTTCGACGGACCGTCTACAGTGCTGGCCGCCAACGAAACGGCATACGCCGAAGCGCTCGAGCTGATTCGAAACATCTTAATCTGAAGCATCAAGGCGGAGCATGGACATTCATCCACAGAGAGAGGGGGAGAGCGATATGAATAAACGGCGCAGGCGCTTGCCGCGTCTTTTGCTGCTCGCGCTCCTGATCTGCGCGTTCCTCTGCCCGGTGGGATGCAAACCGCGCCAAAGCGACGGGGGCGAAAACCTCGTGCGGGTGTATGTTGCGCATAACGAAAAGCAGTACACCGCCGCCGTCAAGGAGTTTCAGGAACGGACGGGCATCGCTGTGGAGATCGTTTCGGCGGGTACTGGCGACTGTCTCCAGCGCATCGCTTCCGAGGCGGACAATCCGCAGTGCGACGTGATGTGGGGCGGAACGGTGGAATCGCTGGAAGCGTATGTTGCGTACTTTCAGCCCTATGTCTGCGCGGAGGACGCGTTTATTGCGGATGCGTTCAAGGATCCGAACGACCTCTGGATTGGGGAATCGCAGCAGCCCGCGGTGATCATGTACAACCGGAACCTCGTTGCCAACAGCGATATTCCCGTCGTATGGGAAGACCTGCTCGACCCAAAATGGAAAGGGCAGATCGCTTCGGCGGATCCCGCTTCGTCCGGCTCGGCGTATACGCTGCTCTGCAACATCATCCTCGCCGTATCACAGCAGCCGGACAAATCCGACGGCTGGGCGTTTGTGACCGCGCTGCTGGATAACGTGGTAATCTCCGGCGGCTCGTCCACGGTCTATCAGGGCGTAGCCAACGGCGAATTCGCGCTGGGGCTGACGCTGGAGCAGCTCGCCTGCCCGTATGTGCTGGATAACCCGGAAGGCGTCGGAATGCTCTATCCAGCGGACGGTTCCTCCAATGTGCCGGACGGCGTAGCGCTGGTCAAAGGCTGCCCGCACGAAGAAAACGCCAAGCGGTTTATCGACTTTCTGCTCAGCGCGGACTGTCAGCGGTTCATGAGCGAGGAGTTCGACCGTCGTTCCGTCCGCAGCGATATTCCGCAGCCGGAGAGCCTTCCCGATTTAAACTCAATCTACTTTATCGACTACGATTACGAATGGGCAGGCGTTGGAAAGGAAGCAGTCCTGCTGCAGTGGCAGGCGGTTCTGGAGCAGAGCGGGAAGTAACGCGTTTGGGCAATTGCTCAAAAAGAGGCATCAAAAAAGCGAACCATCTGAAAAGACGGTTCGCTTTCTTTGGCATTGATTGAAACCACTGTTTCTATAGGAGAAAGAAACCGGAGGTTACAGGACAGCCTGCACCTGACCGATGGTGGGGATGGAGTCTGCCGCACCCATGCGCGTAATGGCGAGCCCGCTGGCAGCTGACGCAATCTGCAGCGCGCGCTTTGCGCCTTCTCCGTTGAGTGCCGCCATCAGATAGAAGCCCGTAAACGTATCTCCGGCGGCGGTGGTGTCCAGCGGAATAACGTCCGCGGCGGGCTCCGAAAAGACGCCTTCGCCGCCCGTGTACAGGCAGCCTTCCGCGCCAAGCGTCAGGATGATTTCGGTGTTCGGGTAAAGCGCGCGGAGACGCGCTGCGATCTTTTCCGGCGCTTTCTCGCCGCTGAGCGAAGCGCCTTCGATTTCGTTGACAAACAGCCAGTCCACAAGTTCCAGCGGGAAAGCCTTGACCGCTTCGGTAAACGGCGCGGCGTTGAGCGCGACCTTCAGCCCTTTGCGGCTTGCTTTTTCAATGAGTTCCGGAACCAGATTGGTTTCGTTTTGAAACAGCGCGACATCGCCACAAACAAAGTGAGAGAGCACTTCGTCCGCAAACGCCTCCGTCAAGAGCGCGTTGGTGCCGGGGTAGAGCAAAATGCAGTTCTGCCCGCTGTCGCTGACCTGAATGATCGCGTGACCGCAGGTCCGCTTTACTTCGCGGATAAAGCCCGTCGCTACGCCGCTTTCGGCGAGTTTTTCCTTAAGGAACAGACCTTCTGTGCCGATAAACCCGGCGTGATAGGTGGATAAGCCCGCTCTTGCGCAGGCGATGGACTGGTTCAGCCCCTTGCCGCCGCAGAAGATTTCGCGGCTTCTGGCTGGTTTGGTTTCGCCGGGGCGCAGGAACTCGTCCACGCGGTAGACGTAATCGATGTTCAGCGAGCCGAAGTTGACAATTCTCATGGCGTTCTCCGATATTCCGGTTCTCTTCAATGGAACGCGACGCCGGAAACGAGGATGACGTTGGCAAAGGATGTGCATTCGCCCGTGCGGATGACCGCCTTGGAGCCTTCCGTGCGCTTTTTGAACTCCTCGTGCTGCACATATTCAAACTTGACCGTTTCTCCGAAGCGGGAGAGGATTGCCTGATGCATCTCCGGCGAAACCGTTTTGATCTCTTTCGACAGAATGACTTTTTCCACGCAGAGTTCGGTGAGCACCGCGTCCAGCGTCTCGAGAAAGCCCGGCACGCCGCGCTTGAGCGCGAGGTCGATTCGCTTCGCCTGATTGATGGGCAGGCCGCAGTCCCCCAGCGTCAGCATGTCGGTATGCCCCATCTGGGCGATGACGGCGGAAACTTCCGAATTCAGCAACAGTCCTTTTTTCATTGCAGTGTACCTTCTTTTATAGTATGCGGCCAGCGGACGTATCCGCCGCGCGCCGCCGGTGTTGGCAGGTGGATGTTCTTCGATTACAGCTTCTTTCCGCTGAGCACGCGCTTGTTCTTAACATCGTCCATATAGACCGCAATCAGAATCACGATACCCTTGCAGATGTATTGAGAATAGCTGTCCATGCCGAGCAGGTTCAGACCGTTGTTGATGATGCCGATGATGAACGCGCCGATGATGGTTCCGGCAATCGCGCCCTGACCGCCCGCCATGGAGGTGCCGCCCAGGACGACCGCCGCGATGGCATCCATCTCGCTGCCAACGCCGACCGCGGGCTGCATGGAGGTGTTGCGGCTCGTGAGCACCAGTCCCGCCAGCGCCGCGCAGGCGCCGCAGAGCGAATAGATGAAGACGACGATGCGCTTGATATTGATGCCCGCAAACTGCGCCGCTCTCGGGTTGCCGCCGATGGCGTAGATGTAGCGGCCGAAGGTGGTGTGGTCCAAGAGATAGTAGATGAGGACGAACAGCACCGCCGCCATGACGACGGCGTCGG
>VSSQ01000847.1_pt1 | contig 14771 bp, 12 predicted proteins | sample 4763081 | NCBI WGS metagenome assembly VSSQ01 (sample SAMN12137344, study PRJNA551015) | bioreactor metagenome | isolation source: SDC9 anaerobic chlorinated ethene degrading culture | place: USA: Knoxville, Tennesee | collected 2015-01-01
AGCACAAGTTGTAAATTTAATGAAAGAAATTCAAAATGAAACTAATACTGCACTTCTATTTATAGCTCATGATTTATCAATGGTAAAGTATATTTCAAATAGAATAGGGGTACTTCATTTAGGATATTTGCTTGAAACTGGAACAACAGAAGAGATTTTTTCAAACCCGATTCATCCTTATACTAAATCCTTAATATCAGCCATACCACATCCGAATCCAAACGTAGAAAAATCAAGAATATCAGAATCTTATGATTATGAAACTAGTGGAATAGACTATTCAGAAGGGGTTAAGAAACATGTGGACGGAACGCATTATGTGCTAGCTACAGATGAAGAATTTAATAGCTGGATATAAAATTCATAAGAATAATGTTAATACGCTTCTTTAATATATATTATATATCCTATGGGTAACAAATTGTAAGTTATTCATAGGATATTTTTATATAAATAAATTAATTTTATATTTAAGTAAATAATAATTATATAGTAGAGGAATTTATAATAAAGATGAATAAAATATTAACATAGTGTAAAAAGAACGTAATAATAGCAATAAAAACATAATAATACTGTATAATTATATTATGAGTTAATAAAATTAATAAAAGAAAGGGATGATACATGTTTGAATTTATTAACGGAAAAAATAAAAGAAGTATTAATGTCTGTTCTGCCAATAACCATAATAGTATTAATATTAAATTTCACATTGACACCTATAGAAATTCCATTATTAATTAGATTTTTAATTGGAACAGTTGCAATTGTTATAGGGTTATCTATATTCTTAGTTGGAGTAGATATTGGAGTAACACCTATAGGTAATATAATGGGAACGAATATAGCAAAGACAAATAAGCTTTGGATAGTTATAGCAGCAGGATTATTACTTGGATTCTTTATATCTGTAGCTGAGCCAGATCTACAAATTCTTGGAGGGCAAGTAGAATTTGTTACGTCAGGATTAGTATCTAAATGGCTTATAGTAGCTATTGTTTCTATAGGAATAGCTGTTATGCTTTCTTTGGGATTGGGGAGAATAGTATATAATTTTCCTTTATATAAATTATTAACTATTATATATGGAGTTATTATGCTACTTGCATTATTTACATCTCCAGAATTTTTAGCAATATCTTTTGATGCATCAGGAGCTACAACAGGAGCAATGACAGTTCCATTTATTTTAGCACTAGCAACAGGAGTTTCCCGTCTGAAAAAGGATAGTAAGTCATCAGAAAAGGATAGTTTTGGATTAGTTGCTATAGCATCTACTGGTGCTATTATATCAGTAATGTTAATGAGTATTTTATCTAAGACAGACCAAGTTACAGGAAGCCTTGAAGGATCAGAGGTAATATCTACATCAATTATTTTACCATTTATTGAGAAAATACCAGTAATAACATTTGAAATATTATTAGCATTATTACCAATATTGATTATTTTCATTATTTTTCAAAAAGTAAAGTTTAAATTATCAAAAAGATTATTTAGAAAAGTCTTATTTGGGATGCTATTTACATTTATAGGATTAGTCATATTTTTAGTTGGAGTAAATGCAGGTTTTATGGATGTAGGAACTGTAGTTGGTAAAAGTATAGCTGCATTGGACAATAAAATATATGTTATTATTGTAGGTTTTGTATTAGGGTTTGTTACAATATTGGCTGAACCAGCAGTTTATGTATTGACACATCAAATAGAAGATGTTACAAGTGGCTATGTAAAAAGAAAAGTTGTAATGTTCACACTTGCAATAGGAGTAGGTTTTGCTGTAGCGCTATCCATGGTAAGAATATTAGTACCTGAAGTTAAATTATGGCATTACTTATTGCCTGGATATTTAGTCTCAATTGCAATGAGCTATTTTGTACCGAAATTATTTGTTGGAATGGCCTTTGATTCAGGAGGAGTTGCATCAGGACCGATGACAGCTACATTCATATTAGCCTTTGCTCAAGGTGTAGCAGAAGCTATTGAAGGTGCAGATGTTCTTATAGATGGATTTGGTATGATTGCAATGGTTGCAATGACACCTATAATCGCATTACAAATACTAGGATTTATCTTTAAAATTAAATCCAGAAAAGGAGGAATTGTTGATGATGTCCAATAGCCTTGAATCTAAAGGTATGGAGCTTATTTATTTTATAGTCAATTTTGGGTTAGGAAGTAAATTGATACAGAGAGCAAAATATCACGGTGTTTCTGGGGGAACTATATTTTTAGGAAGAGGGACAGTTAATAATAAAATTTTAGATTATTTAGGTCTATCAGATATAAGAAAAGAAATTGTTCTTATGGTTGCTGATAGTGATACTGTTATTAAATCTTTAAAAGAGTTAGATGAAGAATTTAAGTTTGAAAAGCCAAATCATGGGATAGTATTTACTACTTCTATATCAAATATTTTAGGAACAAGAAGGTATAAAAGCGATAATATTAGTAAAGAAAGAGGTGTAGAAAATATAATGTATAATTCTATAACTGCTATAGTAGAAAAAGGCAGAGCAGAAGATGTTATAGATGCAGCCACTAAAGCAGGAGCAAAAGGTGGAACAATAATAAATGCTAGAGGTTCTGGCATCCATGAAACAAGTAAAGTGTTTGCTATGGAAATAGAACCTGAAAAAGAAATAGTTATGATTATATCTAAGAATGATAAAACAGAGGCAATTATAGCTTCTATAAGAAAAGAACTTGAAATGGATAAGCCAGGAAATGGCATTGTTTTTACACAAGATATAAATAAAACTTATGGTCTATATGAGTAAAAGATAATAAAGTTATATTAAATAAAGTATATGTTAATGTTATACCCTTCTAAACTAGCAAGTTGGAAGGGTTTATTTAATTTCAAATTACCTTAAGTGGATATTTTAGAGGGAAAATAGATAGTATCTTTATGAGGTTTGTTTATATTAGTTACTGATCCTAAAAAAGCTAGAGAATTTAAAATATAAAAATAGATTTTTTTATTAAACTATTGACATTTATTATATAAGCCTGTACACTAAAAACATAAATTTAATAAATACCTCACTTTCATATGTGGGGTAGAGGCGCAAAATTTAACAGTCTTTGGTTGAACTAGAGAAAGTGATGATACTAAGGAGAAGGAAATTTTGCCGAAGCTTGTAATATATCTCAGTATTACTTGCTGGGTCTGTAGTTAAGAGCTACAGGACTGTCTTAATAAACTTTCCCGGTTTATTAAGTTGTGCTATCTCAAATGGGAAGATGAGGATTAGGTTATATATAAATTAGGCCTGAGCTTTGCTCAGTTATTTTTTTATAGGAACCTATCCAAAGATTTAAGATAGCACCAATCCAATCAAAGGGTTGGTTTTTTATTATTAAAAAAGAGGAGAGGATTTACTATGAAGAAAAAACTATCATTATTAATTTCATTATCATTAGTAGCAATGCTATTATTAACAGGATGTGGCTCAGGAAACTCAAATAAAAAGGATGAAAATGTATTTAGAGTTGGACTTGAAGCTGGATATCCCCCATTTAACTGGACACAAATGGATGATTCAAATGGAGGAGTAAAAATAGATGGAAGTGCAGAATATGCAGGTGGATATGACGTAGAAATTGCAAAGAAAATAGCTGACGGATTAGGAAAAGAGCTAGTTATTGTTAAAACAGAATGGGATGGATTAGTACCAGCATTAACATCAGGAAAAATTGATGCAATAATTGCAGGTATGTCACCAACAGCAGAGCGTAAGGAAACAATAGATTTTTCTAATAACTATTATAAATCACAATTAGTTATGGTTGTTAAAAATGGCGGTCAATATACTAATGCTAAAACATTAGCTGATTTTAATGGAGCAAAAGTTACAGGGCAATTAAATACATTCCATTATTCAGTAATAGAGCAAATTCAAGGGGTAAAAAAACTAGAAGCTATGGATAACTTTCCAGCTATGAGAGTTGCTCTTGAATCAGGTGTTATTGATGCATATGTATCTGAAAAACCAGAAGCTGTTAGTGCACAAACTGCTAACTCAAACTTTAAAATGATTGAGCTTGAAGATGGATTTGTTACAAATCCAGAAGATACAGAAACAGCAGTAGGTATTAAAAAAGGCAGTGAGTTAACAGCAAAAATAAATGAAATTTTATCAGGTATTTCACAAGAAGAACAAACAGAAATAATGAGTAATGCTATTAAGAATCAACCGGCAGCTCAATAGTTTTATTAGAATAGGTTAATATTTAACCTATTCAAATTTTATCTTAGATAATTATTAGGAGGATAATATGAGTATTGAATGGATAGTAAAAATACTTCAAAATAACTTACCAATGTTTTTACGTGGAGCAGGTATGACACTTTTTATTTCTATAATTGGTACTTTAATTGGTACTTTAATTGGTTTATTAGTAGGGGTTATTAGAACTATTCCTGTGCCTGATAGGGGGCTAAAGAAAGTATTTCTTAAAATTATTAATGTAATTCTTTCTATTTATATAGAATTTTTTAGGGGAACACCTATGATAGTGCAAGCTATGGTAATTTACTATGGTTCAGCTCAATTTTTAGGAATAGATATAAATAAAATAGCAGCAGCATTATTTATAGTATCAATAAATACTGGGGCATATATGTCAGAAATAGTAAGAGGGGGCATAATTTCTATAGATAAAGGTCAATTTGAGGCTGCTCAAGCAATAGGAATGAATCATTTTCAAACAATGATGAATATTGTATTACCGCAAGTTATACGAAATATATTACCAGCAACAGGTAATGAGTTTGTAATAAATATAAAGGATACATCTGTTTTAAATGTAATTTCTGTATCCGAACTATATTTCCAAACAAAAACAGTAGCAGGAAATAATTATAGATATTTCGAAGCATTCTTCGTAACATGTATCCTTTATTTTATAATGACATATACAGTTACAAGAATCTTAAGAGCATTTGAAAGAAAAATAGATGGCCCAGAAAATTACATTATGGCTGGAAATCAAATGCAAGTAGAAAGACCAGAAGATATACTACAAAAAACTAAAGATGTAGTAGCTTAATGGAGGAAAAGTATGAAGAAAGTAATAGATATTCAACATTTAAATAAATCCTTTGGAACTCATGAAGTGTTAAAAGATATTGATTTTTCAGTAGATAAGGGAGAAGTTGTTTGCATAATAGGATCATCTGGATCTGGTAAGTCAACTTTGCTAAGATGTATAAATCTTTTGGAAAAACCAACTGGTGGAAAAATAATATACAATGGAGAAAATATTTTAGATGACGATCACAATATATATAAATACAGAACTAAGTTAGGTATGGTTTTTCAACAGTTTAATTTATTTAATAATCATAATGTGCTTAGTAATTGTGTTGTCGGACAAATGAAAGTATTAAATCGCTCAAGAGAAGAAGCAGAGAAAGTTGCAATGAAGTATTTAGATATAGTTGGTATGAGTAATTATGTTAATGCTAAACCAAAGCAACTATCAGGAGGACAAAAGCAACGTGTTGCCATTGCAAGAGCATTATCGATGGAGCCAGATGTTATTCTTTTTGATGAACCAACATCAGCACTTGATCCAGAAATGGTAGGAGAAGTTTTAAAGGTCATGAAGGAGCTTGCAGAAAGTGGTCTTACAATGTTAGTTGTAACGCATGAAATGGGTTTTGCAAGAGAAGTTTCAGATAGAGTAGTATTTATGAATAATGGAGTTATTGAAGAAGAAGGAACTCCAGAGCAAATATTTAATAATCCAACAAAAGAACGAACACGTGAATTTTTAAAGCGTACATTAAAAGATATGTAAATACAAATTGCTACTGTCAAAATGAATTTGGGAGTAGTAATTTTTTTTATTTACTACTTGTATAGAAAGTAATAAAATATCAATTTGTGATAATGTTTTCATACACAATTTTAAAAGAATTAAGAATGGAAATTAAAAAATATAGAAAAAGGAAAAAATAAATGTTTGAATTTGCCTGTTTATGACTAAATTTAGTGCTTATTTATACGATAAATTAATATAAGGAAAGTATATTGTTTATATTAATTTTCATGTAGGTTGGAGGAGGAAAAATGAAAAAAAGAAAAATTAAGGAACAAACTATAAAGCAAGCAATAGTAAGACTTCTTATTATGACATCCATAATACCATTAGTAGCAATGGTATTATCTAACTTTTATTCGCTTAATAAAAATATTAATGGTGTTATAAATGCAACTATTGATAAAAGTATTGATGTAGTATCTCAATCATTAGTAAATGAAAATAATAATAGTACTAAAGATATTGAATATTTAGCTGTTGATGCTAATGCAAGGGGATTGAAAGAGAATAAAAATAATGAAATAGTTTGGTTTGAAAAGACATTACAGGCATATAAGGAAATAAATAAGGATGTAATATCTGTGTATATGGGAAGTGAAGATGGAAAATTTGTATTAGCACCATATGCTGATTTAGGTGATAATTTTGATTCTAGACAAAGAGATTGGTACAAGGAAGCAGTGAGTAATCCATCTAAAACTATAATGACAGAGCCTTATCAAGATATTGCAACTAAAAAAATAGTAGTTACATATTCTAAAGCAGTAGTAAATGATAAAGGGGAAATACAAGGGGTTGTAGGAATAGATAAGAATCTTGATGCTTTATCATCCATAGTTCAGAACCTTGAATTAGGAGGCAAAGCTTTTGGTACTGTATTTAGTAAAAATGGAACAATTATTGCTAATAGCGATACAAACTTAATAGGAAAAGGAATTAATGATTTTCCTTGGATAGAGGGCATAATAAATGGCGATAACAATGTAAGAATTACTACAGAAATAGATAATGTAAAATATTTAAGTTACAAAGTTGTAGAAAAAGAGAGTGGATTAATTGTTGCAGTATCTATTCCACAAAAAGATTTAATTACTTCATATATAAAAGAGCTGATGTTATCAGCATCAGTATTAATAATAATGATAATTATGGTGAGTATATCAGCTAAAATATTTACAAAAAGACTTACAAAGCCTATAAGGGAAGTTGTAGATTTATTAAATAAAATAAAAGATGGAGATTTTACAGGAAAAGTAGAAAGTAAATTTTATTATAATAGAGAAATTAACGCTATGATGGATAGCTTAAATGTATTAACTGAAGATATGGGGGTACTTTTATCAGGAATACAAGAAGCATCTGAAAAGGTGAACTATGGATCAGAGACATTATTCGGAATAATTAAGGAGTCTAGTAATGTAGGCGAAGAAGTGGCAAAATCAATTCAACAAATAGCAGGGGGAGCTACGGATCAAGCTGCTGGCTTAGATTCGGGAGTTCGTGTAGTGGCTGTGTTAGAAGAAGAAGTTGACAAGTCTATATCAAGTTCTCAAAAGATGCTTAAAACATCAAAAGAAGTTAGATTGTCTTCATCAGAAGGAACAGTTGCCTTAGAGAATTTAACAGATACATATGAGAAGAATATAGAAGCTAGTAATAACATGGTATCTAAAGTGGATTTATTATCAAATAAATCAGAGGAAATAGGAATTATAGTTGATGCTATTAAATCAATTACAGAGCAAACTAATCTTTTAGCGTTAAATGCAAGCATAGAAGCAGCAAGAGCCGGTGAAGTTGGTAGAGGATTTGCCGTTGTTGCAGATGAAGTGAGAAAATTAGCAGAGCAATCAGCTAAATCAGCAACAGAAATTAATTATGTAATAGAAGAAGTAAAAGCAAGTATAAAAGAGCTTTATGAAGAAACATTAGTAACTAAAAAGCTTAATGAAGAAACAGAAGAAAGTTTAGAAATAACAAAAACTAAATTTGATGTAATAAGTAATATGATTAGTGAGTTAGAAAGCAATATTAGTGAAGTTACATCATCATTAGATAAGATAACTGAAAGTAAAGATATTGTTGTGTCTAATATATCAGAGGTTGCAGCAGTATCACAAGAAACAGCTGCAATTACGGAAGAAGTAAGTGCTGCATCAGAGGAGCAATCTTCAGGGTTACAAGAAATGGCTGAACAAGCTGAAACACTGAAAAATTATTCAGAGATATTAAATAGATTAATTAAGAAGTTTAAAATTTAAATTGTAACATAGATAGTTTGGGTGATGGAACTAATAGCTTAGAAAAGACATATTATGAATAATGTAATAAGTAAATTTGGAGGATACATGAATTCATATAAAAGAAGTGGATTATGGAGAAATAATTTCTATAGAGATTTTCCACCCCAACATCAAGAGGTTCAACCTGGTATAGAAGCGATAATGGATCCAAGGCCAGTGTTTGATGACCCTGAGTATAGAGGCAGCGGAAAGTTAGAAGATAGAGTGGCTATAATAACAGGTGGAGATAGCGGAATTGGACGAGCTACTGCTGTTGCTTTTGCAAAAGAAGGAGCAAAGATAGTTATTGTATATTTGTATGAAAGGGAAGATGCAGAAGAAACTAAAGGATATATAGAGGGCTATGGAAGTGAATGTCTATTAATAGAAGGGGATATTAGTGAAGAACATTTTAGTAAAAATATAGTGGAAAAGACTATAGAAAAGTTTGGTAAAATAGACATATTAGTTAATAATGCAGGAGTACAATTCCCACAAAAGAGTATAGAAAATATAACTTCGGAGCAGTTAGAGATAACATTTAAAGTAAATATTTTTGCTATGTTTTATCTAACAAAAGCAGTATTACCATATTTAAAAAGAGGAAGTTCTATTATAAACACTACATCAGTTACAGCTTATGAGGGACATGAGACCCTTATAGACTATTCAGCTACTAAGGGAGCAGTAACAACATTTACAAGGTCTTTATCACAATCATTAGTAGACAAGGGGATAAGGGTCAATGCAGTAGCACCGGGACCAATTTGGACACCTCTTATTGTATCTAGTTTTTCAGCAGAAGAAGTGGTTACATTTGGAGAAGATACTCCAATGAAAAGAGCGGGACAACCTTATGAATTAGCTCCAGCATATGTGTATTTAGCTTCTGATGATTCAAGTTATGTGACGGGGCAGATTATTCATGTAAATGGAGGAACCATGGTAGAAAGTTAAAGCGCTTCCTTAGCAATGAGTGCAAAGTGATTTTCTAGTGTAAGGTTTCCGATTATGAAGATTTGAAGGGAATAAGTAACAGTGAACAGGGAAGTTAATTCTGCAGAAAAAATTGAATTAATGTAGATTTTAAAATGAGGAAAGAAGCTCGTAGGAAGTTCGAGACTTGATATAGTTTTGTATAATTGAGATTCTTATTTATTAAATATTACTGGAAATTTAAATTTCCAGTAATATTTTTTTAAATCAAATACTAATAATGAATTATTCTATTAATTTATCAAAAAAATGTGAATTATGAATAGTGTAGTGAAATATTTTGTTCGGAAAATTTACAAATTACTAAAAATAATTATATAATAAGATTTAGATTGGGGATGATAAGTTTTGACAAGTTCGCTACATACTAAAAAGTTATTAGCAAAATCATTAAAGACTCTAATGAAAACTACACCATTGCATAAAATATCAGTAAAGGATGTAGTTAATGAATGTAATTTAAATAGGCAAACTTTTTATTATCACTTCCATGATATATATGAGCTTGTAGAATGGATATATAGAACAGAGGCAATTGAAAGTATATCAGAATATAAAAGTTATAGCACTTGGCTTGATGGATTTTATAAAATATTTTTATACATAGAAGATAATAAAAAATTTTGTAATAATACATTAAATTCATTAAGTAGAACACATTTAGATATGTATCTTTTTTCAGTAATTAATGAATTGCTTATGGGAGTAATTAATGAAGTATCTAGCGGAATGACTGTAAAAGTTGAAGATAAAAAATTTATGGCAGATTTTTATACGCATGCATTTGCAGGACTGGTAATACAGTGGATGAAAGATGGGATGATAGAAGATCCTAAAATATTAATAGATAAATTAAAGGAATTAATAGAAGGAAACTTTATGAGGGCATTAAAGAGATATGAAGAAATGGATTAACAATTAATAAAAATAAAAAAAGTAGAAAATGCAAATATCATAGCTTAACAAATTAAAAATGAAGAGATCTATCCTTATGGATAGGTCTTTTATTTTTTTATTCTAAATCATATAACAACAGGAAACAAAAAATAGAATAATGAATATTATAGAAAGATTAAAGAATACATGATTTAAATTTCTCTATTTAATCTAAATAGTCTATAAATACTAAATTTAAGGTTTGGTTAGTCTATAATTTACTAATTGAAATATATAGGAGAATATATGTTTATAAAGTTTGAAAATATTAATAATAAGAAGCTTATAGATGTTAGAACAAAATCAGAATTTTTAAATATGAATATGACAGAATATAATATTCCAGTAATAGATGAAGAGCAGCACAACATGATAAAGCGATTTTATCCATTTGCTATTTTTATAATAATAAAAAGCATAATAAAAAATAGAGAAATAATAAGAAAAAGGTTGTTAGAAATATCAAATAACAAAAGAGAAGAAGTTATAATAGCTTGTTCAAGAGGGCGATTAAGAAGTCCAATAACTTATATATATGCAAGGTTTATAGGAATAAGATGTAGAATTCTATGGGGAGGATTAAAGCAAAGATATTTATTAAAAAAGGATATTAAATAGTTAAAGTAATTTTATTTAATATCCTTTTTTATTTAAATATATGTTATAAAAATAACTATTATGGACAAGATTTAGTAAAAGGTTTACAATTATAATGAAATATTAATATAACGATAATGAAATAGAATGATTTTTTATTTCAATATACGAAATTATGTATATTAAAACTACAAATAAGCAAGAATGTTTTCTTAAATTTATATAGAAGACTTTAAAACATAATAAATCAGGGGAGATGATTTTATGAATACTATAGTTTGTATTAAACAGGTACCAGGGACCTCAAAGGTTGAAGTAGATGAAAAAACAGGAGTTCTAAAAAGAGATGGAATAGATACAAAAATGAATCCATATGATCTTTATGCACTAGAAACTGCCTTTAAAATTAAAGAAGAAAAGGGTGGGAATATAAGTGTAATAAGCATGGGGCCACCTCAAGCTATGGAAGTAATAAGAGAAGCATTTTCAATGGGAGCTGACAGTGGTGTATTAATATCAGATAGAAAGTTTGCTGGAGCAGATGTTTTAGCAACATCATATACAATATCACAAGGAATAAGAAAAACTGGGGATTTTGATTTAATTATTTGTGGTAAACAAACAACTGATGGAGATACAGCTCAAGTAGGTCCAGAAATGGCTGAATATTTAGGAATTCCGCATGTAGCAAATGTTAGAAGCATATTAAAGATAGAAGACGATTATATAACAGTAGAAATGGACATGCCGAATACTGTAGAGGTTGTAGATGTTAAATATCCTTGTTTATTAACTGTAGAAAAGGATATATTTGAACCAAGATTACCTTCATATAAGAAAAAAATAGAATCAAAAGATAGAGAAATTAAAGTAATATCATTGAAAGATTTTGAAGATAAAGATGAAAATAAATATGGTTTAAATGGATCACCAACTCAAGTTGAAAGAATATTTCCTCCTGAATCTAATTCTAGTCATGAAAAGTGGAATGGAGATTCAGACGAAATAAGCAAAAATATATTTAATAAGCTAAAAGAATTAAAGTTTGTTTAGGAGGAAAATATATGTCTAAATTAGTTGTAAATCAAGATAAAGTAGTAAATATAGATGAAATTATAAAAATTTGTCCATTTGGAGCCTTAGAAAATAATAATGGGAAATTAGATATTAATTCTAATTGCAAGATGTGTAAGCTATGTGTGAAAAAGGGTCCAAAAGGTGCAGTAGAATATATAGAAGAAGAAAAAATATTAATAGATAAAAGTAAATGGAAAGGTATAGTAGTATATGTTGATCATGTAGATGGAGATATACACCCTGTTACATTTGAACTTATAGGAAAAGCAAGGGAGCTAGCAAGTAAAGTAAAACAAGAGGTTTATTGTATATTTATAGGTCATAATATAAGTGAAAAAGCAAAAGAATTATTACATTATGGAGTAGATAAGGTATACGTATATGACAATGAAAGTCTTAACAATTTTAGAATAGAACCATATACAGCAATGTTTGAAAATTTTATAGATGAAGTTAAGCCATCAGTAGTATTAGTTGGTGCAACTACAGTAGGAAGATCATTAGCACCAAGAGTAGCTGCGAGATATAGAACAGGACTAACAGCAGACTGTACAGTTTTAGATATAAAGGAAAATACAGATTTAGTACAAATAAGACCAGCTTTTGGTGGAAATATAATGGCTCAAATAATCACTCCAAATTCAAGACCTCAATTAGCAACAGTTAGATATAAGGTTATGTCTGCTCCAGAAAGAAGTAAAGAGACAACAGGAGAAATAGTAATTTGTGATGTTGATAGAGATAAATTATTTTCAAATATAGATGTAAAAAGTGTAGTAGCTAAAAAGAAAGAACATAGCATATCAGAAGCGGATGTTTTAGTTGTAGCTGGAAGAGCGATAAAGTCAGAGAAAGATATGATGATGATAAGAGAGTTAGCAGAGTTACTGGGAGGAGAAGTTGCAGTTACTAGACCTCTAATTGAAGCTGGATGGGAAGATGCCAGCAAGCAAGTTGGATTAAGTGGAAGAACTGTTAGAGCTAAACTTATAATAACATGTGGGGTATCAGGAGCAGTTCAATTTACAGCAGGAATGAATAATTCAGATTATATATTTGCTATAAATAATGATGATAAGGCACCTATATTTAAAGTTGCTCATTATGGAATAGTAGGAGATATATATGAGATAGTTCCTAAGTTAATCCAAAAGATTAAGGAAAATGGAGGGAAAAAGTATGCAATATAATAAAGTTTTAGAAAAAAATATAGAAGATATAAAAAGTATTATAAAAGATGATGATAGAATATTTTATGGAAAAAATATAAATGAAGATTATAGTCATGATGAATTAGGTTTTGTTAGAAAGCTTCCAGAGTTAGTAATTAAGGTTTCTACAACAGAAGAAGTATCTAGTATTATGAAGTATGCCTATCAAAATAATATACCTGTTACAGCAAGAGGATCAGGCACGGGTTTAGTTGGAGCATGTGTACCTCTTAAAGGAGGAATAATAATTGATTTAAGTGGAATGAACAATATATTAGAACTAGATGAAGAAAACTTAACTTTAACAGTAGAGCCAGGGGTTTTACTTATGGAAATATCAAAGTTTGTTCAAGATAATGATTTGTTTTATCCACCAGATCCAGGTGAAAAAACAGCAACAATAGGTGGAAACATAAGTACTAATGCAGGCGGAATGAGAGCTGTTAAATATGGAGTAACAAGAGATTATGTAAGAGGACTAGAAGTTGTAACTCCTAAAGGTGAAATATTAAATCTTGGAGGAAAAGTGGTTAAAAATAGTTCAGGATATAGTATAAAAGATTTAATAATAGGCTCAGAAGGGACTTTGGGAATAATAACAAAGGCAACGTTAAAGTTACTACCATTACCTAAGAAGGCAATAAGTTTATTAGTTCCATTTAAAGAACTAGAAACTGCAATTGAAACTGTACCTAAAATAATTAAATCAAAAGCAGTTCCAACAGCTATTGAGTTTATGCAAGGTGAAGTAATACTTGCAGCAGAAGAGTATCTAGGTAAAAAGTTCCCAGATCATAGTTCAGATGCCTATTTATTATTAACTTTTGACGGTAATTCAAAGGAAGAAATAGAAAAGAATTATGAAAAAGTTGCAGATATATGCTTAAAAGAGGGTGCTATAGATGTATTCATATCAGATACAGAAGAAAGACAAGAAGCAATCTGGTCTGCAAGAGGAGCCTTTTTAGAAGCTATAAAATCATCTACAACCGAGATGGACGAAGTAGATGTAGTAGTTCCAAGAAATAAAGTAGCTGGTTTTGTAAAATTTACTCATAAGCTTCAAAAAGAGTATGAAATAAGAATAAAAAGTTTTGGACATGCTGGAGATGGAAATTTACACATATATATTTTAAAAGATGATTTAAGTGAAGAAGAATGGCAAACAAAACTTAACAATGTAATGAAGAGAATGTATGATGAAGCTAAAGAATTATCAGGACAAGTTTCTGGAGAACATGGTATAGGATATGCTAAAAGGGAATATTTAAGTGATTCTTTAAGTGATGAGAATATTGAAATTATGAGAGGAATAAAAGCGGTTTTTGATCCTAAAAATATACTAAACCCAGGAAAAGTATGTTATTAAAATAAATAAAAATAGCTTAGTAATAAGAAATACTAAGCTATTTTTATTTGTCTTAAATATTTATTTATAATATAAGTATTTATTCATATTTTCTTCATCAAAATTGTTTAATATAAGTCTATAGAAAAAATAATTTAAAGGGGTTGATATAAAAAAGTATTTGTAAATATAAATATTCAAAATAATATTAGGAGAGTGTTAATATGAATTGTCATAGAGGAAATAATGAAAGTAAATCTAATGTTAAGCATAATAATTTTAAATATTTACTGCATATGATACTTTGTTGTGGATTGCCTATAATTATTGTGTCTTTATTACCAATAATATCTAAGGTATTTCCTAAAATAAGTGGATTACTTGGATTAATAGCACCATTTATATGCCCACTAATGATGCTATCAATGGTAATAATGATGTCTAGAGGAAAGAAAAAGAACTGTTGTGGAAATGATAGTAGTAAAGAAT
>VSSQ01000848.1_pt1 | contig 14754 bp, 15 predicted proteins | sample 4763081 | NCBI WGS metagenome assembly VSSQ01 (sample SAMN12137344, study PRJNA551015) | bioreactor metagenome | isolation source: SDC9 anaerobic chlorinated ethene degrading culture | place: USA: Knoxville, Tennesee | collected 2015-01-01
ATTCCCAATTTTCCTGTTTCAACCGTAAAAGGACATCAGGGCCGCCTGATTTTCGGCAGACTGAGTGGCAGGGAAGTCATTGCCATGCAGGGCCGCTTTCATTTCTACGAAGGCTACACCATGCAGGAAGTCACATTTCCTTTCCGGGTTTTCAAAAACCTCGGTATTGAAACACTGCTCCTGTCGAACGCTGCAGGTGGAATGAACAAGAATTTCAAAGTGGGAGACATCATGTTCATCAACGATCACATTAATCTGATGGGAACCAACCCGCTGATTGGCAAGAACTATGATGAGCTGGGGCCCCGTTTCCCCGATTTCAGCGAACCATACGATCACAAGCTGCTGGAAACTGCTCTCAGCGCAGCAAAAGACCTGAACATTCCTGTGCATCAGGGGGTATATGTTGCCATGAGCGGGCCTACCTTCGAAACTCCGGCCGAATACCGGTACGTGCGGATCATCGGCGGTGATGCTGTTGGTATGTCAACCGTTCCCGAAGCCATTGTTGCTCATCATTCTTCCATGAAAGTGTTTGCAGTATCCATTATCACCGATCTCGGCGGCATGGATGAAATTGTTGCTGTCAGCCACGAAGAAGTGATTGAAGCAGCCAACAAGGCCGAGCCGAAAATGACAGCGATTATCAAAGAGATTATCAGCAGAATCTGATATACAAACCTATTCTGAAAAGCGGAGCTTGACTGGTTCCGCTTTTTTTTATTGCCGGGGGATGTTATTAATCTGAAAGTTTAAATGTTTTTATGCCCTCGAGCCGGGCAGGCTTTTACTTTTTTTATTCACAAGATTGATTGTTTTTATATGGTGTTCATGAGCTCTCCGCCAGCTGGCGGATCGGTTCTTGATAAAAAAAGTAAACAAAAAAATCAAACGCTGACGATAAAAAGCTAAAAATCAACTGCATTTCGCTAAAAACAACAAACTCGACCTTTTAGCCACTCGCAAACTCGTGTCTAACGTGTCTCAAACAGTGTTGTTTTTTTACGCTCCATTCCGCTGATTTTATTCACGCTTTTTATCTAAGGCGGGAGTAAGGCCGGCATTGTCACTTATCATTAGCTTTCGGCATAAACGCATGGATTCCGGTAGATTGAAACATTTTATTTCGGACAATAGCTCATTGATAGAGCTGAATTGGTTCCGCTTTTTTTTATTGCGGATAGCTTTCAATATTTTCTTCAGTTCGATTAATGCTATCCTGAACACCGCATGTCGTGCTGAAACCTGCATGCTGTCACACTGAGAAGCGCGGCACACTACCTGAAAACAATGACATTTTGGCAAACATAATATTCCATCGATCCCGGGAAAAAAGAATGTTCGAAATTTTTTATACCACAGGTTCCGAATTTACATAACTTTGCAAAAAACACCCTATGAAAACAGTAATTTTTTCTTCGTTATTTCTCTTATTATCACTACTTAGCCTGAATGCACAGAACTGCACACCTGATCCTTTGATTATTTCCTCCGGAGCGCACGGGATGTTTCCCAATCCAGATGTGAATCCGAATCTCCCCGACGGAACTATCGGAATTCCGTACTCCCAGACACTCACTTTTATAATTCCTGCTGATACCGTAATTGATCTTTCAACCTTTTTCCCCGGTCTTCCTGTTATATCTGTTGAGGTCATTTATTTTGAAGCTATGGCGCCCGTATTGCTGCCTGCAGGATTGTCAGCTGCATGCGAACCTTCATCTTGCCAGGTAAACGGAGGCTCAAACGGCTGTATGATTATAGAAGGAACACCAACTGAAGAGGGAACAACACCTGTCAGCGTCACAGGGATGTACTATTTAGCCATTCCTGCATCGGTACCGATTATCGGAGGTACAACACAAACGGTACCTGCCATCTTTACTCCATACAATATAATGATCAATACCGGTTCGGTTTCTCTGAGCGAATCAGCACAGAATAATATATCAGCTTATCCAAATCCTTTCTGCAATAACATCAGCTTCTGTTTTGATTCACCCGGAATACAAACACTGGTTATTTCTGTATTCAACGCTTCAGGCCAGCTTGTAATCACATCTTCATTCAATGCAAAAGCTGGTGAAAATACAATGGTTATCGACACACAGTCCTGGGATGCCGGAAACTATTACTATTCGGTAAAACAAAACGGAAACACACTGAATTCCGGCTGCATCACCAAAGAGTAGTTGTAGGAAATCTTCATTTTTCTTTCAGAGAAATATCTCCAACAACTCCTTCAACTCTCTAATCTGAAAGTCTGCCATTTCAGACGGACCTTCGGCATTGCAGAACTCAAAACATCTTCAGATTTTAAGTACCAAATAAGTATTAGCTGACGAGATGGCGTATTTATATGGTTGAATTCTATCAGCATAACATCTTGAAAAAATGATAGACGACAATGCCGACTTCCACCAGAGGTTTTTGGCAAAAAATTCAGGCGGCGCATTGAATTTTGTGCCAAAAACCGGAGTAATGGGTTGAAAATAATTGGAGCATATTCATGTAAATATAGATTTCATTAATAACGAGTTGATTTCCGCGCGCTTTTTTATATTTTTGTGTTAATTTCACACAACAAAACCGCATTTGCAAAAATTCCGTATTTTTGAATTTGTATTGAGCTGGAATTGGAAAGCTATTCAATGCGGTTGTACGACAAAATGGAAAATTGCAGACAACAGATTTTCAATGCTACGATCTCATTTCGTATAATTATGAATAAAAGAATAATACTCTATATTCTTTGCTTTATCCTTTTTTTGTCCGGATGTACTCAAAAACAAAAAAATGATTTGAGGCCTGATCAATCGTCATGTATCCCGACTCATGAAATGATTTCAGATTTTTACAAAGCACGGAACTCGTTTGTACATCACTTGTTAATAAATGATTCTGATCCATGCTACAAAAGAAAAATGATGGAATGCTGGCAAACTATTGTTTCAAACAAAAGACAAGTTATAAGGTATTTATTGGAATCAGAATCTCTTTGGAAAGACAGTACATATTTATTGTATGGAGATGTAACAAAATACTATTATCATGGTTCATTAATGAATGACAAAGAGCATTCTCTGTTTTTAATTGAGGCAATTCAAAGAAATGATTATATGTTCAATAAAAGAGGTGCTCCCTTAGTATATGCTTTTTTAAATGAAAAGAACAACTTTATTTACAACACTAATAACCAGACAATCGACAGTTTACCATCACATTTTCGCTATTCGAGTGACTATAACTCATCATTTAATGTCGACATGGATTCTGCCTGGAAAATTTATAAGAAATGGTATTTTGAAGACCTTTTTTTGTTGCGTTCTCCTATTGAGAATACTGATTTCAAGTGGTTTTCTTCATCACAGGCATTGTATGGAACAGATAGCAGCGATTACTATAATTCCATCAAAGATACTGCAACTTTGAAAAAATTAGGATATTTGGGGCTGTGGAGGTAGTGTTTTGTATTGAACCGGAATTGAAAAGTCGCATGATGCAATCGTGTGGAAATGAGTTGGGATGTTTTTAAATCCGATGGAAAATGAATTGAAATAATTCTCTTGAAAAAACAGATATGAAATACAGTATATTAGTTCTGGCAATTTTTCTTACTGTTTGTCCGTTGACGAAAGTAATGTCGCAAAAAACAGATTCGCTGCACGTATATATTGTCGGGGAGTTTAAACGCGGAATGAATTATCAATTTCGATATAAAAGAAAAGTCGTATTTGAATTCGGGCATCGAAACAAAGTTGTTGATACATGCCTTGTGTTTGATACAAGTGATCTAAAACCATATTCATTTATGGAGTTTGATATTTACAAAAAGCAAAGATTTAGTGCAAATTATTATTACAGTCAATCGTTGATTTATTATCCGGAACTGAAATACACTGAGATATACTATTTGCCTTATGTATCAAAAGATCTATTAATATATTATTTTCCGAACAAAAGATATATACATGTTATAGATATTCATAATAAAATATAGAGTTTCTGTTCTCCAAATCTACAACAACATCAATATCGTATTGTGCTAAAAAAAATGAAGTAATTTAGCTTGTTTGATCATTCATATAAAAATCTACTTTCAAAGAAGTATCTCCAACAACTCCTTCAACTCTCTAATCTGAAAATCCGCAAGCTCAAACGGCCCCTGCGCTCCGGCATGATTGAACAAAATGGTTTTCATGCCGGCTGTTTTTGCCCCGACAATGTCCTTGTTGTAATCATTGCCGATCATCACGGATTTGTCAATGCAGAAATCAGCTTCCATGCAGATGCGCAGAAAAAACTGCGGGTCGGGCTTGCACACACCCAAATCTTTTGAGGAATAGTGGTTTTTGAAATACTGGTCTATATTTCCCATCTCCAGCGCCTTCCGCATTGCTGCCGTATCCGAAACCCCGGCATTGGTGGCAACGGAAAGGGTGTATTTTTCGCCCAGCTTTTTCAGTACATCTGCTGCATCGGGAAAAACTTCAATGCGATCCCAACTGTACATCGGGCCTGGCTTTTCGGGAAAATCGCGCATCAGTGTATCGCCCCAGTCAAAAACAATGTGTTCTATTCCTTCCATGTCAGATTTATTTTGTCATATTCCCGGAATGACACGACCGCATTTGCTGCACTTGTTATCCGCCAGTCCGGTGATTTTTGCCGTGTACCCTGCCCTGCTCACAATCGTATTTCCGCAATCCGGACACAGGGTGTTTTCATGGGCACCGGTGGTGAGATTTCCGGTGTAAACATATTTGATTCCCGCAGCCAAAGCTGCCTTGTATGCTTTTTCGATCACGGTCACGCTTGTAGGATCTGAATCGGCCAGTTTGTACGCAGGAAAAAACCTGGAAATATGCAGCGGAATTTCACCGAATCCATTTTCTGTCAGCCATGAAGCCATTTCCGAGAACTTGTCAAGTTTGTCGGTATAGCCGGTAACCATCAGATTTGTGATTTCGAGCCACTTTCCGGAATCCCGGATGGTAGTCAGTGTTCCCAGAATTGAATCCAGATTTCCGCCGCAGAGTTCTTTATAAATATCATCATCAAACGCTTTCAGATCAATATTGAATGCATCCATGACTTTCAGCAGTTCTTTCAGCGGTTCCTGATTGATGTACCCGTTCGAAATCATCATGGTTTTGATGCCGGCCTGCTGCGCCAGAAAAGCTGTGTCATACATGTATTCGAAAAACACGGTGGGCTCGGTATATGTAAATGCAATTCCTTCAGCGTTTAATTCGCGTGCCGTGCGAACGAGCTTTTCGGGATTGTAGTCGAGCGCCTGAATATCATCCGGCGAGACCTGCGAAATATCGGCATTCTGACAATTCAGACAGCGGAAATTGCAACCGGCGGTTCCGAAGGAAAGCACTTTTGAGGCCGGCAGAAAATGATACAACGGTTTTTTTTCGACAGGGTCAAGATGCACAGCCACGGGATTTCCGTATGCCTGCGTGTACAGCACGTTTTCTTCAGCAAAACGGGTGCGGCAGATTCCGGTTTGTCCGTTCTTCAGCACACATTTATTTGGGCAAAGCAGACAACGGAACGATTTCTGATCTTCCAATGTTTCGAAATACCGTGCTTTGATCATATTTCGCTTTTTTGATGATGATTCCTTCAAGGTCCTGCCAATGGTCTGAGCCGGAAATGCCACGGCTGCAACTCCCATAAACAGAGCATTTTTCAGGAATTCCCGTTTATTCATCGGAACAACCTTTTTACAAATGTAACAATTACCGTTTGATTAAAAAAATGCTACGACATGGAAATCCACAAGCGGTTCATTTCAGCAATAAACTGCAAAAGGTTTTAGATGCCAGCATCCACATCAGAAATACATTTGTCCACAGATTAAACAGATTTGCACAGATTCACCAGCGGGTTCAATTTACACAGATACGAATTAGTCCTCCTTTTAGATGAGGACTAATTCAAAGTCTACACTTCGGTTTGAAGAAATTGCCTAGCAGTTTATTCAAACCTTCTGTGTTAATCTGCTTTCATCTGTGGACAAAAAGATGGAGCATCTGTGACGATTTTAATAAAACATTGTCCGCATATTAAACAGATGTACACAGATTGGAATCCATCAACTACGACGCGGCGTAGGAATCTGTTGACAAAAAAGGTTGATATCTTTGAATAAAAAGCCATGCAAAATTTTGATTTCAAAGATGAGACATACAAAATTATTGGAGCAGCCATGGAGGTCCACAAGGTATTAGGTCATGGTTTCTTAGAGGGAATTTACCACGATGCGTTAATGGTTGAGCTAAAAAAACGCAACATCCCTTTTAAAAGTGAAGCTCCGTTACCTGTTAGATATAAAGGTGTTTTACTCAGCAGAAGTTATATTGCAGACATCATTTGCTATGACAAAATAATTGTTGAATTGAAAGCATTGTCCGGCCTTACTTCAGACCATGACAGTCAGGTCCTGAATTATCTGAAAGCCTCCGGAAATGAAATCGGATTGTTGCTCAATTTCGGCACATCAAGTCTTGAGTACAAAAGACTCATATGGAGTCTAAATACTTGAAAACATATCATTTGTTCGCAGATTAAACACCTGCCTGACTGCATCATGCAGGCAGGGATTTGCACAGATGTGAATCAGCATCCATCTGCGATGAATACTGATTCATAATTTACACCCCGGTTTGAAGAAATTGCGTAGCAGTTTATTCAAACCATCTGTGAAAATCTGCTTTAATTACCAATCTGTTTCAATCTGCGTTCATCTGTGGACAAAAGAAATTATATCTTCCTGACTTCTGCAATTCAGAATCTATTGCTTTTAACGTCTGATATATTAATTTTTATGCTTTTGAAAACGAAAAAATGGGTATTTCAATGGCAACGTCAGAAAAGTAACAATTACCGTTTGAAAAAAATATTCTTATCTTTACTATTATGATTAAACACTTGTTATTTTTGTTGACAATCATGAGCATATTTTCAAATACAAACGCACAGAATGAATTACCGGTCCGCAAAGCTGCGGTGGCCGGGCAATTCTATCCTGATGATTCGGTGGCTCTTGATAAATATTTTGAAAAAGAGTTCAATCAGATAACCATCGCCCCCAACAACAGCAAGGTGAGAGCAATCATTGTTCCCCATGCCGGCTATGTTTACAGCGGACGCACCGCTGCCTGGGGTTTTGCCACCCTCCGCGAAAAAAACAACTATAAAAACGTGTTTATTCTCGGTTCCAGTCACATAGAGGCCTTTGACGGAGCAACGGTTTTTCACGGTTCAGGATTCGAAACACCTTTCGGACTTGCCGAAATCAACAGCGAAATAACCGGGGATCTGCAACAGAATAATATTTTCAAATTCCCTCAGCAATACCAGATTGAAGATCATGTGCTGGAAGTTGAAATTCCGTTTCTGCAATATGTGCTGGAACCCGGATTCAAAATTGTTCCCATTACCATCGGAACAAAAAGTTCCTACGCGCTGAACAAAATTGCAGATCTTCTGCGACCCTATTTCAACGAGGACAATCTGTTTGTAATAAGCACCGATCTTTCGCATTATCCATCCTATTCCGATGCTGTGAAAGCCGACAGCGCCGTTGTTCAGTCAATCCTGACCGGAGACCTGACGATATTTGAAGCCACGGTCCGGAGCAATGAACACTCAGGAATAAAAAATTACGTCACCGCTATCTGCGGATACAGCGCAGTACATGTGCTGATGTCGCTCACCGGAAACAACAAGGAATATCAGTTTGAAAAACTCAAATACACCAATTCCGGAGACATCTCAGGCGATTTTGACCGCGTGGTGGGATATGCGGCCATTGCGGTAAGAAAATCTGACAAAGCGCCGGAAAAAGCAGAAAAAGATACTTTTGCAATTTCCGAAGATGAGAAAAAAATCATGTTCGGAATTGCCCGCAACAGCATTGAATCGAGATTGAGCGGAGTCGTATATTCGTTGCCCGATACCCTTCCGCAAATTCTTAATGAAAAGTGCGGCGTTTTTGTCACCCTGCATCTTGATGGGAAACTGCGGGGCTGCATCGGTACGTTCAGACAGGATCGAGAGCTGGGACGAAACATTCAGGAAATGGCCACAGCTGCCGCCTTCAGTGATCCACGCTTCGAACCGCTTACCAGCGACGAATACAAAAACATTGATCTCGAGATTTCAATTCTGACACCGATGCAGAAAATTGATTCTGTCGATCAGATCGTTTTGGGAAAACACGGCATATACATCAAGCGCGGAAACATGACAGGTACTTTTCTGCCGCAGGTTGCCACCGAAACCGGCTGGACGCTCGAAGAATTTCTGGGCCACTGCAGTCGCGACAAAGCAGGAATCGGATGGGACGGATGGAAAGACAAGGAAACCGAAATCTATATTTACGAAGCCATTATTCTGGAAGAATAAGCTGTTGCCACCATTTACTCAACCGTACTTTTTCAATGATAGTTGTCATGAATGAAGACAATCGGACCTTCTGTGGTTGTAAATTTGACAAAAAAACAGATGCCGGATTTTTATAATACGGAAATTGCTTTCCGACAAATGGACGATCAGGAGCTGAAAAGAAACCTGAGGATTTTCGGTCTCATGCGGTTTCCGTTACTGATCATAGCCGGCAAACCGCTGATCCGGATAGCCAATGTTCTGCATTTTCCACTGAAGCCTTTTCTGGGAAACATCTACCGCATTTTTACCGCCGGACGAACTCTTGAAGAAGCCGTCCCCGTAATGGAAAAGCTGAAAGCTGCTGGAATTATGTCTGTTCCAGACTACAGCGCCGAATCCGGAGGCGGTGATGCAGCCCGTGATGCGGTCGCTGAAGAAATCAAAAGAACAATAATCCTGGCCTCGCAGAAAAGAGAAATGATTCCCTTTGCCGTTTTCAAACCCAGTGGAATTTCAAACCCGGAGCTGCTTTCGAAAAAATCGGCCGGCAAAACCCTGAATGATGAAGAAAACATGGAGTGGAAAGCTTTGTATGCAAGATGGGAAAACATATTCTCTCTCGCCGCTGATAAAAAAGTTTCAGTGATGGTTGACTCCGAAGAGTCCTGGACCCAGCAGGCTGTCGACGATCTGATTTTTGAGTTTATGCTGCGGTTCAACAAGGATATGCCGGTAGTGATCAATACGCTTCAGATGTACCGGCACGACCGGCTGGAATTTCTTGACAAAACCATCGCATTCGCACGCGACAATAATCTTTTTGCCGGAATAAAATTCGTCAGGGGCGCCTACCATGAAAAAGAGAACAGGTATGCAAACGCAAGAAAAATAATTCCTGCGGTTTACCAGTCCAAAACCAAAACTGATGCGGCCTACAACCAGGCATTAAGTATTGCACTGAAAAATATTGATTTGCTAACGATTGTTTGCGCCACGCACAACGAAGAAAGTGTCAGGGTTCTCACACGTGAAATGAAAAGTGCAAATATCGCTGTAAATGACCGGCGGATCTGGTTTTCGCAGCTCCATGGAATGAGCAATCATATTTCATTTGCGCTTGCTGCCGGAAATTACAACGTGGCCAAATACCTGCCCTATGCGCCCATCCGGGTCATTATGCCCTATCTGATCCGTCGCGCCGAAGAGAACACTGCAGTTATGGGCCAGACGTTGCGCGAGTTTGAACTTCTGAAAAAAGAATCCGAAAGGCGAAAAAGTCTGAAAATCTGAGTGCGGGATTTTGCATCAAAACTTTGTCATTCTGAGACTAACAGCATAGTGCACCTCGCAACCTGAAAATAAATGACCTGGGGCAAACAGATCATTCCATCGTCCGCCGAACTCTATAAGGCTTTGTACAAGCCGGCGGTCATGGAATCGTTCTGTTTACTGTTGTTACGACGGTTCCATGTTCCGGCCGAAATACTATCCTTCCAAAGGTACAGAATCCTTCGAGGAATTTTGAACCGGCCGGAACGGTGGAATGTCGTAACTAACCAAAATTTTTAGACAGCCCGGCAAATCTTTTCAAAAGACTAAGCCCAACCCATCATCACACTGCAAAGAACACCGCGATAATAGGTCAAAAATTAATCTACAAAAAAGTCCGAAAGGCTGGAAAGTTTAAAACACAAAGCTGAAATTAATACTCAATGATTGCGCCTGAAGACCGTCACTCCTGTGATAGGTGGCATAGCGGGCCTCAATGGTTTTAAAAACAAGACTGCCGTTTTTCAGTTTCCATTTATGCAGCCCGTAAGTCGGACTGATGCGGAATCCGCCGCCGTATTTCCTGTTGATGAGTGCCGACAGATCATAATCCGAAGTATAATATTCTTCCGCCGGTTGCCACTCGCTGTTTAACGGATGTTCACCAAAGGGAGCAAAATATTTGGCTGCCGTCTGTTCATAATAGCGCCACAACGGATAGACAGAAAGCCAGGAATTGATTTTCACCGGAACTTCAATGCTGAATGTGTGGGAGCGAATAGCAAAATCGTCAAAATAATATCTGTAATACATTCGCAGAATCACGCGGTCGGACAGAAAATAATTCACCCTTAAGCCAATGGGTACTTTAAATCTTGATCTCGGAAGTTTTTCCGGTCGCATGGTTTTGGCCACCAGCCACCAGTTGGTATCGGGGTTGAGGACTGTATATCCATCGTTGAAATAAACGCGGTGGAAAGGTGTGTTCAGAATGCCCTTCTGCACAACAAAATCACTGGTGATCAGCACCTGCAGATTGCGGGTCAACACCTGCGAATAGGTTGCCGTGAAAGTTGAAGTCAATCGGGAATCCTTGCCATAATCTTCCTCTTCATTTCCAAAACGATATTCGATCCCGTTGCGGATCTCGCCCGGATAAATCATTTTCCACTCATCATAAAATGCAGTGGCTTTCAGCCCCAGCTGCCGGTTTTCGTCTTTCGATGTAACGGTGCAATGCATTCCGCCCGAAAAGGAATTCACATCAAACTCGTGGCTGAAACCAAGCAGAAAGCCTTTTTCAAAGCTGCTGTTTCTGCTTTTTCTTGTGTAATCAACATCGAAATGCGTTCGTGTATCTCTGCTCGATGCCGATGACAGATACTGCGAGCTGGCTGCCGTGATGAAGCGGTCAATCCGGTCGCACGAAGCACTTGTGTAATAGTCAAGTCCGACGGTAACGGAAATATTGTTCAATGTGTCAAAAGGAACTGTTACAATCGTCAGCGGAGTCAGACAATCCAGCTGCTCCGATCCGATTCCACCGGTTACAGGGCTGTGATTGCCATCCTGCTCATAGTAATTGAACAGGAAATCAACTTCCTTTTCGTCAAGAACTTTGACGGGGTAATCCTGGGCAACAGCGCAGGAAACAATGAACAGAAAAAACAGTGTAAATATCTTATTCATAATTCCTGTTTTTAATTACAACCGCATCCGCCGCCTGTTTTACCGCCTGTGGCGCCGCTGGAGCCTTCGCGATAAGATTCAATGGCATTGTCAAAAGTCTCAACTTTCCGGGTACTCAGCTTCATGTCTTCCTGATTCAGATGCGCTTTCTGATAAGGTTTTACATTTACACAGGAAGCCAGCAGGGCCGGTAAAGTCAATAGTAACAGGATTTTTCGCTTCATAAAGAATTTATTTTGAACCGATGGTGATTTTATGTGTCTTCTGCGCCTGCCCCTCTTCGTAAGCATTCAGCGGCAGGTTGTCCGATGTGATTAGATTTCCCTCATTGTCAATCATCAGACATTCAATTCCCTTCAGCTGGTTGACCAGTGCCATTCCGCTGCTCTTGCCAAGTACAAAAACCGCCGTAGCCAAAGCATCAGCCAGCTCCGCATCAGGACAGATGATGGTCACGCTGCGCAAACCTTCAACCGGATAGCAGGTACGCGGATCAATGATATGTCCGTAGCGTTTTCCGTCAATCATGGCAAAATGCTCGTAATCGCCGGATGTTACAACAGCCATGGGACCCACTTCGAACCACGCAACCGCCTTCTGCGGATTTTGCGGATCGGCAATTCCGATCGGCCACAACTTGCCGGTACCCGGTTCGCCCCATGAGATGAGATCGCCGCCCGCAATCACAATTCCGCTCTGAATGCCCATCGACAGCATCACGGCTTTCATCCTGTTTGCTGCATAACCTTTGCCCACAGCTCCCAGACCGATAGCCATCCCTTTGTTTTTAAGAAAAACCGTTTTGGCCTGTTCATCGAGAATGATGTTTTTGTAATTGACAAGCTTCTTCATTGAATCCACCAGTTCAGGATCCGGCAAACTGGTCATGGTGCCGTCAAAACGCCAGACATGACGGGCAGCCGCCCAGCTGATGTCAAAGGCTCCGTTGGTCAGTTCCGACACTTTGATGCATCGTTTGATAAGCTGGAACAATTCATCGGAAACAGCAACAGGTTTGATTCCGGCATTGTCATTTATCTCTGAAATCACTGTTCCCGGAATCCATTCGGAAATGGTGTTTTCAATACGTTTCACCTCAGTGATTGCAGCACTGATGCCTGCTTCAACGAGACTGTCACTTTCGGCAAAAGGAGTGATCTCAAAACGGGAACCCATGAGCAGCAGAACTTCTGTTCTGTGCTTCAGTTGTGCATTCAGCGCTGAAACTGAAAATGCGAACAACAGCGTTATGACCGTTTTTATCTGCAAAAGAATTATCTGTAAAGTTTTCCGCAATACTGATCTGCGCCGCTCTCAATCCGGTAAACATAAATGCCCGGTCGCTCAGCTGCAGCGTTCCACAGAAAATAGCGCAAAGTACCGTTGTCAAGAAAATCTGCGGTCTGATAAATCAGCCTGCCACCCAGATCGAATATCTGCATAGTCGCATTTTCGGCTAATTGCGATGGTACGCTGAATCCGAAATTATTGTCGCCGGCAAATCTGATTACAGTAGCTTCTGCGGCAGGTTCTGCAATACCGGAAGGAGTTGGTGTATAAATAATCTGCACACTGGTGAAATTCGCAGCATTGCTGAATGTAATAGTGTCGGCAGCAGCTCCTTTTGTGAAAGTGTAGCTTGTATAAGGACCCTGACCGTCTTTTTCGGTAAACTCAACCCACATTTTGTAATCGCCGTCCGGAACAAGCGTTCCGCTGTAAGTCTGGCAATTCCAGCTTACGGTGTGTGTCTGATGCGAAGTCAGAGTAGCTCCTGTAATCGCTCCGGTCACGTTTTGCGACGGAGTGGCTGTTTTCCACTGATACAGATACTGCTTGCGTACTGCGGCCATCACCTTGATTGATTTCTGAAATGTACCTGCAGAATTGGTCACCCAAATGGCAAGAACATGTTTCGGTGCATATGTTCCGTTGGCTGTAACGGTGGTAACTTTAAAAGTCACGGTTCCTGAAGTCTGTGCAAAAATTCCTGCCGATAAGAAAAGCAGAATTGCTAAAGAAAGAATCTTCCTCATGTTGGTTTTTAATGATTTAATATTTTTTCGAGTTCACTGATATACTCCACCGGAGTTATGTCTTTATATCCGGTTGTACCAAGGGTGTTTTCATCCTTGTCAATTATCACTACAAGCGGAAACACTCCCGCAGGATTGAAACGCTCGGCAAGACTATCGTTCTGCTGCTGCTGATATTGCGGCAACTTGTTTTTCTTTTGTGAAGGAAAATCAAGGGTTACACATACCACATGGGCTCTGGCCCAATCACTGAATTCGGGTTTTACCAGAATCTGCTCCCTGAGCATGATGCAGGGTTTACACCAATCCGATCCGCTGAAAACCATCAGCAGAGGTTTGTCTGTTTCCTTTGCCTGCTCCAGTGCTGCAGGATAGTTGCTGTGCCAGACCGACGAATCCAGCGGTGTTGAAGTCTGAGCCTTTACGGCAATGACCGAAAAGATCAACAGACAAGAGACGATCCATTTCATAATAGTTCGGTTTCAATAAAGCAAGAGACAAATGTATTAAGTATTTCGTTGCAGAAATATCCAATCAGATACTAAAATATGCAGTTTTATGAATGTTTTAATAGATTCATGACAAATATCAGCCTTTTTTAGTCAACCAGCATCTGCGAAAACGGAAAATCGCGGACAAGAAACTCAAGTTCTGCCGAATAATCCTGCTGAGCTGTTTCCACCGGATTGTACTGCATGAGTTTCATGGTGACATGCGCATTTGCCTTATAATTCATGAATTCAAAGGACTTAAACGTCAGTTCAGTGATCCGGAAATACAATGTACTTCCTCCTTCCGGTGATTTCACAATGGATTGCAAAAAGATCTGCGGCTTCATTTCCGTTTCGTACAAGGCGTTTTTATATGGGATGTAATCCTCCGGTTTCAGTGTGTATGGAAAAACAGCATCCATTAACGTCAGACCACCGTTGTTGCCTTCTTTGAAAGCAAGCTTTGGCGCAGCCGGCAGAAACACCTGGATGGAATTCACCCGCCCGCCGTCGTTCACCTCAAATCTGAAAGAGACTGAAGAATAGCTCCCGGAGCTGGTTTCAACAGCTTTCAGCGGGATCACAATGGTGTCGTGAAGCGGAAAAGTCGCTGCCTGCTCATTGAGTTGCTTCAGAATCAATACGGCTTCATTTGCATTTGATAATGTATCGGCAGAACTGTCGGAGCCACTTTTCTTCTGCGAACAGGCTGTCTGTGTCAGCAAAGCAACGATGGCAATGAACAATAAGTGTTTCATATTTCTTTTTTTTATTTGATTCTGGTGCCTTTCAGATCCATTTCGGTGCGGTTCTCTTTGCCATTCAGATGGTTCAGTCCGACATAAGTACCTTCGAAAGTGTTCCGG
>VSSQ01000850.1_pt1 | contig 14732 bp, 14 predicted proteins | sample 4763081 | NCBI WGS metagenome assembly VSSQ01 (sample SAMN12137344, study PRJNA551015) | bioreactor metagenome | isolation source: SDC9 anaerobic chlorinated ethene degrading culture | place: USA: Knoxville, Tennesee | collected 2015-01-01
TGGTGTTACCATCTCACTTTATTATATTTTTGCCGGTAGAATCCCCATGTCGATGTTTGTCGGGATCCTTTCGGGAGCAGTTACCAACACGCCGGGACTCGGAGCCGCGCAGGAAGCGCTCAGACAATTGTTTGATGCCGGACAGATTACTGAAATCCCGCAAATTGCCCTGGGTTATGCAGTCGCCTATCCACTTGGTGTAACCGGGATTATCTTCTCGCTCATCATCATCCGGGTACTTTTCAAAGTCAATATGGAAAAAGAACACGAGAAATTCAAAGAGAACAGCAGTTCTACTGAAGGAACAAAAATAATGACATTGCAGATTCACTCCAAAGCTATTCACGGGAAGAATCTGGTACAGATACGTAAGTTAATCGGAAGACAATTTGTGATTTCGAGACTTTTCCACGAAGGTGAGTACTCCATCCCGAAAGGCGAAACTGTAATACATAACAATGATATCGTATTAGTTGTAGCAGCCGAAGAGGATGCCGAGGCTGTAAAGGAACTGTTAGGAGATGTCGTTGAATATGACTGGAAAGAATCGGAAGTGAAGATGATTTCACGCAGGATTGTGATTACCCGCGACATCATCAACGGGAAAACACTGGGTTCGTTGAGATTAAGAGCGTTGAATGTGAACTGCACGAGGGTAATCCGTTCGGGATTCGATTTGTTTGCCAGCGAAGATCTTGTGTTACAGGTGGGTGACCGCGTAGTGGTAGTTGGTTCTCCCGAATCAATCAAGCGAATAGAAGAGGTATTGGGAAATACGCTGAACCGCCTGAATGAACCTCATTTAATCACGCTTTTTATTGGTATTTTCCTGGGAATTATCTTCGGAAGTATCCCATTCTTCATCCCCGGTATGCCGATGCCGGTGAAACTGGGTTTAGCCGGCGGTCCGCTTGTAGTAGCCATTTTGTTGGGACGGTTCGGATTCAAATTAAAGCTCATCACCTATACAACCCAAAGTGCCAACCTGTTGCTGCGTGAAATCGGGATTACTTTATTCCTTGCCAGTGTAGGTATTACCTCGGGCGATAAATTTGTTGAAACGGTCGTACACGGTGACGGACTTTTATGGGTTGCCTGTGGTGTACTCATCACGATGATTCCATTGCTGATCGTGGGTATCTTTGGCCGGAAAGTGATGAAAATGAACTATTTTACCCTGATGGGTTTGCTGGCTGGCAGTACTACCGATCCTCCTGCCCTTGCCTACGCCAATGCCACCGCCGGGAACGACGCTCCGGCAGTAGCTTATTCAACTGTGTATCCGCTTACCATGTTTTTACGGGTTATTCTGGCGCAGATACTGATACTGGCGTTTGTGTGATATTTTGGACAACAGTCTACAGTCTACAGACTCTGATTATCAAACACCTTTCTCTGGTTACTGCTTTCTTGTTCAGGTATAGAAGTCTGTAGACCGTAGACTGTTGACTGTTGACCGATGACTATTTAAGAGACGATTTATTGAAAACACTTGCCGGAATCTTCTGGTCCAGTGTTATTTCCTGTATCATCATACGGGTTCCGCCGCCATTTTTCAACATATCTTTGTAGAGCATGGTCATTGGATACCAACGCCTCTGTACCCTTTTCACATCACTGAATGTAATCTTTTTCAGAAGCTTGCCGCTTTTGGCAAACATTTCGACTTTTAAGGGAACAAACCTTTCCTGATCGACCCACATTTGCTGCGACTGATAATTTACATCCGGCTTGATGGCAGTAAGGGTGAGTATCCAGCATTTTCTGCCATCCACAACTTCTTCACCCGTCACATTGGCTGCATATTGTTCCAGCAAGGGCGTGTCGTTCATCATATCTTCGTACGACATATCACTACCCATGACCGATTGTCGCAACATGTGACCGGAAATCTGTATTACCCGGTCGGTTGAAGGGGAATAAATCCACAACTGACTTTCGAGTTTAAGCATCTTGGTACCTTTTTCTCTTGCAGGAGCCAGGTATTCGGTAAATGCCCGTTCGTCGCCTTCGCTCCATGATTTGGATTCCATGGTGCGGGTTCCCCTGGCAGTGTTTATTTCCATTTTAGCTGTAACAACACGGGATTTGGCTGACATGTTGGCATCAATTTTATCCAGCAGGGTTTTGCCGGCGGGGTATGATTGCGCCGACAAGATGAAGGGGAAAAGAAAGAGAAATAATAAAGTTGGTTTCATAACACTCAAGTTATTTGTTAGAATCAAGTTTTAAATCAAGTTATAGTGTATCTGGTACGTCTGGTCTCTCTCACTGAAGTTGCTTGTTGCAATCAAGTTATAAATCAAGTTGTTTGATGCGGAAGGAGTATATTTCCTCACGCTTCTCACGCTTCTCACTGAAGTTAATTGTTGGGAATCAAGTTTGGAATCAAGTTTGGGTTTACTTGATTTGGAATATGATCTAATAACGCAATTGTATTTCATATTATGATATAATTTCAGAACTTGATATATTAACTTGATTCCCAACAATTAACTTCAGTGAGAAGCGTAATCAACCGAATATCCCCAACTTGATTTATAACTTGATTGCAACAAGCAACTTCCGAGCACTACGCCTGCAACTCCTTGAACAAATTCGCCGTTTGCCTCTTATATATCCCGATTCCGGCAAGCATGGCCCCGATCACAGTCGATAATACTCCGGGAATAAATCCGATATAATAAGTCGTGGAATTGATTTGAGCACGAAACACCGTTGGCATGATGATCGTGGAATCCTTGATCATATCACCCGCATCGATACCATGTTCCTGCATCAGATAAGCAAAAAACAACCCAAAGGCTATCCCGATTACCGAACCCAACAATCCCACCAACACAGCTTCTCCTACCAGTGAACGGTAAGTCTCATGCTTGTTTTCGCCAATTGCGAGTCGTAATCCAAATTCGCCGTATCGCCGTAAACCGCCCAGCAGACCTGCATTCCACAACACAATCGACATGGCAAAAACAAAAATCAGAATTACGACAAATTGCGCATTTTCAGCGTAAGTTATCATGAAGTCCATACCATTGGTCATGCTCATCGGCATCATGGTCAGCGAGAAAACATCCGCTTCATTCGTATTATCAGCATTGAATTGATCGGCCACTGCATGTGCCCTGTCGTTTTCATACGGAGCATCTTTGAAAAAACCGAGTATCTCTCCTGCGGCATCTTCCATATTAAGCGCCATCCTCACATCATCGATATCAGCATAAATCATCCCTTTATCAAGCATGCTGACACCAAAATGCAAGGTACCGCAAACCATGAAATTATACATGGCCATATCGCCGTACATCGTACTTGAAATCAAGGTTACCGGATCACCAAGTTGCAATTTCATTTTCTTGAAAAGCTCGTTAGAAATCAACACTTCGCCGTTCTTCTCAGGGAAACGACCGCTAATCAGCTTTGGTTTCAAATCCATGCGGATGATTTCATCCTCTGTACCCAACAAGTGAATACCGGCACCGGCCACATTTCCCTGAGCACGGGTAGTTCCGAGGCTATCAGGAGCATCCAGCAAACCACCGAACATAATCCTGTCCGTCCATTCCATATCCGGGTAAGTCGTATTGAGTCGCTCCAGAATATCATCAACACCTGTCATGGCATAATCATTCGGCATTTGCGAAAGATTTTCCTTATAGGCATTCGTCACTACTTTCACATGTCCGGAAGTAAATCTGGCAGCCGATTCGATGCTGTCATAAAACACGCCGTTCATATATGCCTGCAGGAACACCGTCATCATCACTCCAATGGCTACGACAATTATGGGCAGCAGACTACGGCTTTTATCCCGGATTAAACCTTTGAATAAGAATTTTATCATGATGTTTTAATTTAATTGTTCGTTTGGCGTTTGTAGAGACGCGATTAATCGCGTCTCTACGATCTCCGTTATCCGTTTTCACAACGCCTTTCCCCGTATCGCCTCAGTCGGGTTCATTTTTGCAATTTTTTTCGCGGGCAGATAACTGACCACTGCCGTAACAATAAATATAAACAGCACTGTTCCAATTACCAGTCCCGGAGAAATGACGGCATACATGGTATCTCCCATCGGAATACCGAAATCTGCTGCTTCAACGGGAAAGGTGATACCTTTCTCAACCATAAAATAAAACAAAGGCGCTCCCCAAACGGCACCGATAGCCAGCGCCAGAATGGCGTAAAGCGAACCTTCCATTGTAAAGTGCCGAACTACCTGCTTGCGGGTCATACCCAAGGCAATCATAGTTCCGATTTCCTTTTGCCGGCGGAAAATCGACAAGGTCTGGGTGTCGAAAATGGCCAGCATCGCCAGCAACAGAAATATCACATAAAACACACTGGTGCCGATTGATTTGGTCTTGACCATCAGTAAAGTCGCTTCCGTCAGCTTTTCTGTGCTTTTGAAATCCCATCCGGCAACATCAATAACTACTTTTTCCGGAGATTTAATCAAAATATTGGCACATCCTTCGTTGAGCGTCATCGCCTGCAACCGGTCTAACGGTAACCAAAGCGTACCAACATCAATTGCAGGAACCGTTGTTTTGAAGACACCCACGATACGAATATCGGCAGCTTCAAAAGTACCGTTACGATCCCGCCAGCGGAGTGTCAGCACATCATTGAGCCTGAGCTTTGCCTGGCGAGCCATGTAAGCCCCCATTACCACCGGAATTTCATCTGTAACTTTATTTAGTGAATCGGTCGGAATTTCCAACAATTGCTGGTCGGGCTGTATACCTTTCAGCAAAACGCCCTGCATACGTCCGTCGGGATAAATAGTTCCCTGGGTTATCAGAACTGGCTCTATGAGGTGATTCCGAATATCTTTCGCGAAGATTTCAGGAATCTGCATTGTACTGGAATCAAGGGTAAAAGGGTCGTGTGGATCGTATCTTTCCTGCCAGTACTGACCGTCGGCTATTTCCCAACGAACAGCATCTTCTGTTGCTTGTTTACTCCATCCCTGGAGGATTCCCTGCATGATAATAATCATCACGAAGGAAATGGAAAGCACGAAAACATTCAACCATGTTTTCAGTCCATTACCGATGAGACTTCTGAAAGCAGTTTTAATCAGCTTCATAAGGCATTCATTTTGAAGGCTCTGCAATCAAATCGTCAGCTACTACTTTCCCATCTTCCAGTCTGATGATGCGTTTGAGATAGGAAATTACTTTTTCATCGTGGGTTGCGAACACAAAGCTGGTTTTTAACTCCTCGTTGAGTTTCAGCATGGTTTGCAGGATGTTATGCGAATTCTTCGAATCTAAGTTAGCAGTTGGTTCATCAGCCAACACCAAACTGGGACGTTTCACCATGGCGCGGGCAATGGCTACACGCTGACATTCCCCGCCCGAGAGCTGTGCCGGCCGGGATTTAACTTTGTCCGTCAACCCCACCCATTTCAGGGTTTCCATTACCCTTTCTTTGCGTTCTTCCGCGGTCATGTTTAGTAACAATAGGGGAAATTCCACATTTTCGAACACGGTATAAACGGGCAAGAGATTATAACTCTGGAAGATAAAGCCCAGTTCCTCTTTGCGAAGTTTGGCTGCCTCTTTGGGGGTTAGTTTACCAACTGAGCGCTGCAGCACCACCACCTCACCGTCCGATGGCACATCCAATGAGCCGATGATATTCAACAGGGTGGTTTTACCCGAACCGCTCGGTCCTACCAACCCGGCAAATTCACCTTCAGCAAATTGCAGACTGACATCCTTCAGTGCGGTGAAAAACCCTGTTCCAACCGGAAAGTTTTTTGTCAGATTTTTTACATCAACGATTGTTTTCATGTTTTTATTTTTGTTTAAAAATATAAACTAATCATGAATTGCACCCCTTTACCTGCAAATAAATTCCGGCCTTGCGTTTGTAAAACCGGCAGGTTATAATTCACTGGATTCCAATATGCCATCAGGTACAGCGATATATTATCATAAGTACGACTCCAGGTCAGGTAATTCAGCCACAAGCTGTCAGCACCATTGCCTGCCGGCAAATAAAACACCATGCCCGACAGGTTATCCAACAACGAAACCGGATAAGTCAGCATACTACCCACTAACTGAGCGCTTGCTCCGCCTGCAAATAACTTATCGCCTGTGTGATAGCGGAAATACTCCAGCGTAACCCCCAGTCCGTTACCTATCGGCAGCGTATAGTCGGCGCCTACGTTCAGCATATCCGTTTTTGTTGGCATTAAGGCATTTTCCTGCAACATACTGATACTTGATTCAAACCACACCCCGATTTCGACATCCCATTTCCCGTTCAACCCGATGCGGTTTTCGGTTAATTCAACTGAAGGCAAAAGCAAGTCATACAGATTATTCTCCGAGTGTAAGGTACGGTGATGATAACTCAATCCTATCTCTCCCGGCCCGGCCGGATGTTCAATCCGGCCTCCGAATTCCGGTTTCCATAAAGAGGAACCAAACAACTCATAACCTTTTGGTTTCTCATTGCCGAGCATACCCCATAACCAGACATTCGCATTGTTTTCGAAATAATATTTTCCCAACACTGCATATATGCCATCAGTCAATTGCAGCGGATCACGCACATCCATTCCATCGAACCACATCAACGGACGAAACAGCTTTGCCGAGCCGAAATTTATCTTTTGCAGTCCGGCGCGAATCTCAAATTTATCATTTGCATACCTGCTCCACACGCGATAAAGCTTTGCATCTCCTTTTGGTTGAATAAAATGTCCATCATAAAATGTTGTATTTCCATGTAAATTCAAAGATGCTTCAAAATCGACATAAGATTGATTCTTAAAGCCAAGCTTGCCTGTCAAAGCAGGCACAAATCTGAATCCGGGCTGCATGGCAAAGGGATCTTCAAACTGAGCAGTTGTCCAAAGTACCATCTGTCCATTAAAAGCAACACCGGCTTTATCTTCTGCTGAAAGCAAAAGTACACCTGTGCAAAATAAGAATCCTATTAGTATCGACTTAATTTTCATTGTCATTAATCATTTAGCACCTTTTCAACCGGCATGATACCAAAAACCAGTACCTGTGTCACCTGCTTCACAAATTCTTCAACATTGCTAAACATCGACAGGGCTTCAGGAGCTTTGAGCATATCCGACATTTTACTATAGAACCATAATACAAAATTCAGATTCAAATCGGGGTTCATTTCTCCTTTAAGCTGACCATCTTTTAGAAAATTCATCAGCAACAGCATCGATTCCTGCATTACATTTTTCCAGTACTCCATAATTTCAGTTGCAGCCGGATCAAAAATATCAGCGATAAATTCCATGGACATACTTTTACTGAATTCAAATTTGAGCTCCATCGCCTTACTCATCTTTTCAGCAAAACTTCCTGGTCCGTCAATTAATGCGCTGAAATCCTGCAAGTTCTGTCTCGAAATCTCATCTACAATATACAATACCAACGCATTCTTGTTTTCATAAAAAGTATAGTATGTTTTCCGGCTCACATGGGCTTTTCTGCAAATTTCATCAACCGTAACCTTCTTAAAACCATATTTTAAGAAAAGCTCTTTTGCTACCTGTTCAATCTTTTGTTTTTTAGTCATCGCAATAAAAGTAACATTTTCGCCTCAAAGTTACATATTTTGTTTACTTCAAAAATATATGTAACCCACAGACTTCAATATTTAACTTTTATTTAACACTTCTAATGGTTCATTCTATAACAGAACCTAAATTGAATCACCAAGTTTCGGTATTTTTGTGGAAACTTATTTCAGATGAAACACAACTCGCTGACATACGAAGAAGCGCTCTACAAATCGGCTGCATATTGCTCACAATCCGAGCATTGTATCTCAGAACTAAAGAACAAGCTGGCACAATGGAACGTAACGGAATCAGATCAGCTTAAGATCATCCGGTATCTGAAAGAAGAAAAATACTTAGACGAAAAGCGGTTTGCCTTTGCCTATGTAAAAGATAAATTCAGGTACAACAAATGGGGAAAAATTAAAATCAGGCTGGAACTGCATCAAAAGAGAATTGAAAAAGAACTGATTGAAGTTGCGCTTGAAACCATAGACCCCGAAGAATACGAGGAAATGATTATCCGGTTGGCGAAAGAAAAGGAAAAGAAGCTGACCTACCGGAATGAATACGAAAGAAAAGGCAAACTGTACCGCTTTTTGGCGGGCAAAGGCTTCGAGATGGATGTAATCAGCAGATTGTTGTAACCGGCAGGAACAAAATCACCGGTAAATCAATCCAGCTGATACCCAAACCCCCGCAGTTTCATCTCCTTGTTTCTCCAGTCTTTCTCGACTTTCACATAAAGTTCGAGGAAGACTTTCTTTTCGAAGAATGCTTCGAGGTCTTTGCGGGCATCGGTGCCTACTTTTTTCAGTGATTTCCCACCATGACCGATGATGATGCCTTTTTGAGAATCTCGTTCTACATTAATTACGGCATTGATCCGGATCAGTTTGTCTTCTTCCTGAAATTGCTCTACCACCACTTCCACGGCGTAAGGAATTTCTTTATCGTAATGTAGTAGAATCTTTTCTCTTATAATTTCATTCACGAAAAAGCGTGCCGGTTTATCCGTCAGTTGATCTTTATCGAAGAACGGTGGTGATTCCGGTAATAATTCTTTAATCCGGTTAAACAGTGGTGTCACGTTAAATTTCTCAAGCGCCGATATGGGGAAGATTTCGGCCCGGGGTAACAATTGTTTCCATTTATCAACCAGCGCTTCTAATTTTTCCTGGTTAATCAGGTCGATTTTATTGATGATTAGAATCAGGTAGGCCGGATTTTCATTTACTTTTTCAATGAAATCTGCATTTTTTTCGTTTGAATCGATGACATCTGTAACATATAATAACACATCTGCATCTGTTAAAGCAGAGTTCGAAAACTTACGCATAGATTCCTGCAAACGATAATTGGGCTTCAACACACCCGGCGTATCTGAATATACAATTTGAAAATCATCGCCGTTGACAATGCCCAGAATCCGGTGACGGGTTGTCTGTGCTTTCGATGTAATGATGGAAATCCGTTCCCCGACAAGGGCGTTCATGAGTGTCGACTTTCCGACATTGGGATTTCCCACGATATTTACAAAACCTGATTTATGCATATAAACAATATTAACCGAATGGCTGTTTATACTCACCAACAGGGATGTATAAACAAGTAAGTTTAAAATAATAACATGCAAAGATAATTTAAAATAGTTATAAGGATGTTATAATCCATATTTTTCTTATCTTTGGCTCCCAAATTTATAATCAATGCGCAAGTTATTTTCTACCCTTAAAATGCAGGAAATATCACAACACCTTAAATTGATATTCATTATTATCGGTGCGGGAATTGTGGTCGCATCTACCTACTTCAGCAACAAACTCGGCAACTCACTGGCACAGGAAGAAAAGAGAAAAATCGAAATCTGGGCGGAAGCTACCCGGCAGTTAATCTTAGCCGACGAGGCAACCAATCTTGATTTTATCATCTCCATTATCGAAGGAAATAAAACTATACCGGTTATTTTAGTTGATGAAAAGGACAACCTGTTATCATCCAAGAATGTGAAAGAGCCGGCAAAAGATGTTGAAGGTTTTTACCGCAAAGAAATAAATCGTCTGAAACAAAAGAACCCTGCTATCGAGGTAAAACTGGGTGAAAGTTCTCAATATATTTATTATGATGATTCGTTGTTGCTAAAACAACTTTACTACTTCCCCTATGTACAGCTGGGTATTATTTTCTTCTTTATGCTGATGGCTTTTGTGGCTTTTTCGAGCACCAAAAAAGCGGAGCAAAACAGGGTGTGGGTGGGATTATCCAAAGAAACGGCCCACCAGTTGGGCACTCCTATTTCTTCGTTGCTGGCCTGGGTTGATTTACTGAAGATGAAACACGAGGAAGATAAGATGATTGGGGAGATGTCGAAAGACGTGAACCGCCTGCGCATCATAGCCGAAAGGTTCTCGAAAATCGGCTCTGTGCCTGACCTGCAACTGGTTAGTCTGAACGAAACCATCCTGAACGCGGTGCAATACATATCCAACAGAACATCTCAAAAGGTAAAAATTCAATGCCACTTCCCCGATAAAAACCATATTTTCATCAAACTCAACGTACCGCTGTTCGAATGGGTGATCGAGAATTTATGTAAAAACTCTATCGACGCCATGGATGGCAGCGGGAAAATATATCTTTACATCACGAAAACCGATAAAGAATGTTTTATCGACGTGAAAGACACCGGAAAAGGTATCGAAAGAAGAAATTACAGGGCAATCTTTACTCCCGGCTTTACAACCAAGAGCAGAGGTTGGGGGTTGGGACTTTCGCTCGCTAAAAGAATCATTGAGGAATATCACAGCGGGAAGATTTTTGTTAAAAGTTCGGAAATCAATGTAGGCACAACCATCCGGATTATCCTGAAAGCATAATGTCAGCTTTCGACACCGGTTTTTCCCTATTTAAGGTTAATATTTTCAGTATATGTTTTATATTCACCAAACTTTTTGTACTTTTGCACGGTTTTTTAAGAACATCGAGTAACTATGTCTAAATTCGGACAATACAACATCATATTAAAGGAAATTGTAGAGGGCGTTCGGGTTTTCGAATTTGATTTGGACGATGCCTACTTTGCTAAGATCGACAGTCCCGAGGTAAAAAAGGGGAATGTAAAAGCAAAAGTAACTGTTCAGAAAAAAATCGCGACATACGAACTGGCATTTAAGCTGGAAGGAATCATACTGATTCCGTGCAACCGTTGTCTGGACGACATGGAGCAGGGTATCAGGCATGAAGAAAAGATCGAAGTAAAATTCGGTAGCACTTATGCTGAAGAAAACGAAATCGTGGTCGTACCGGAAGCCGAGGGTAGTATCAACATCGCCTGGTTCCTGTACGAATTCATCGTGTTGAACATACCGATCAAACACGTTCATCCTCCGGGAGAATGTAACAAGACGATGATCGACAAGCTGAAACGCCACATTACCCGTCAGAAAGACGACACGGAGGACAACGGATTGTTTGATGTGGACGATGATGACGACTCGATAGAAGAAGATGTACAGGTTGACCCACGTTGGGAAAGTCTGCAAAATATAAACTTTGATAATAATTAATTTAAACATACAACAATGGCACATCCTAAAAGAAAACACTCGAAAACCCGCACAGCGAAGAGAAGAACGCACTACAAAGCGGAAGCTCCCACACTGGCAGTTTGTCCTAACTGCGGTGCTCAACACATCTACCACACCATTTGTGGAGAATGTGGCTACTACAGAGGAAAATTAGCTATCGAAAAAACCGTAACTGTTTAATATGTCGAAAATTCATGCAGTTATCACTGGTGTAGGCGGATATGTCCCGGAATATATCCTGGATAACCACGAACTGAGCACCATGATGGACACCAGTGACGAATGGATTACCACACGTGTTGGTATTAAGGAACGTCGTATCCTGAAAGAGCCGAACACCGGAACTTCTTACATGGCTGTTAAAGCTGCAGAAGAATTGTTTGCAAAGACGGGTACTAAACCGGAAGAAATCGATCTCATTCTGGTGGCAACAACTACGCCTGATTATGTTTTCCCTTCCTGCGCCGCTGTGGTGGCCGACAAGCTGGGAGTTAAAAACGCGCTTGCCTTCGACTTGCAGGCTGCGTGTTCGGGTTTTATCGTTGCGCTTACGAATGCAGCCAGTTTCATCGAATCGGGACGCTATAAAAAGATATTGGTTTTTGGCGCTGAGAAAATGTCGTCCATCACTAATTACGATGATCGCACCACCGCTCCTTTGTTTGGTGATGGCGCCGGTGTCGTACTGGTTGAACCGACCACCGAAGATGTGGGCGTGATGGACTCGCTGATTTGCACCGATGGCTCAGGTGGTAAACACCTGATGCTGAAAGCCGGGGGATCTGCTCATCCTGCTTCTATTGAAACAGTTGAGAGAAAAGAACATTCGGTTTATCAGGAAGGTCAGTATGTATTTAAACATGCGGTAACCAACATGGCCGGTATTTCAGGCGACATCATGGATAAAAACAACCTGAAGTCGGAAGACATTAACTGGTTGATTCCGCACCAGGCCAATTTACGCATCATCGATGCCGTGGTAAGCCGCACCGGCGTTCCTTACGAACGGGTTATCATCAACATCGAGAAATACGGGAACACCTCTGCTGCTACTATTCCTATTTGCATCTGGGAATCTGAGAAGAAATTCAAAAAAGGAGACAACATTATCCTGACTGCTTTCGGAGCCGGATTTACCTGGGGAGCAGTTTGGTTGAAGTGGGGAATTTGATTAGTGGTTAGTTGATAGTGGTTAGTGGTTAATTAATTGCTACTGCAAATAAATATAAAAAAGCGAATAATCCATAAAGGATGTTCGCTTTTTATTTTTCATATCAGATAGCAGTAACCACTAACCACTAACCACTATTTTCAATTCGCTTTGCGAATTGAAAATTAGAGTCCTTTCTCCAACTGCAAAGTCTTAGTCGGCTGGTCGCATACTTCGGTTGGACCGTAGTACTGAATCGGACCCGGATAGATATAGCTCATTTCTTCATCTGCCCATTTTTCGCGGTTGGCAGCAAAGAACTTGAACGGTGCACCGTCTAATCTCACCAATGCTTTCTGAATTACCGGTTTCATTTTACCATGACGGCGTTCCATGTTCATCATCATCGTGATGGGCACTCCGCCTGCAATCCATTCTGCTGCCGGAGCAGTTGTGTTGCGAACCGATGACATATAACCTGTTTTACCTTCTGAAATCAATACAGATGCAGTATAACCCAGTGAGTAAGTATAGTCGGCATCGAAGTTTGATGGGATGGCACAACGACCTTCGTAACCAAAGAAGTGGTTGATAGAAGAGAATTTGCCTTTGTACACGCCCTGAGCTTTCAGTTGCGCTAAGCGTTTAGCCACCATTTCGATGAGCAGTTTTTCAGTTTCAATCAACGAAACCTGTACGTTACCATGCGGGTCGCGATCGAGCGTCAGCTGGCGGGCGATACCTTTCGGAAGATCGCGATACACCTGAGCGCTTTCGGGCGATAACATACCTTTTACATACTGACGTTTTTCGTCGTCGGTTTCAAGCGCGTTGAAATCATCATTATGAGCCAGCAAGTCGTTGAGTTCGGCTATGAGTTTCTTCATGGCCGGAATAAATTCGATTAATCCTTCCGGAATCAGTACCGTACCGAAGTTCAGTCCGTGTTCCGCGCGGTGCACGATTACTTTCACGATATTTTCCACCACATCCGACAAAGTCAGGTTGTTGGCTTCCACTTCTTCTGAAATGATACAGATATTCGGCTGACTCTGCAACGCACATTCAAGCGTGATGTGAGAAGCCGAGCGACCCATCAGGCGGATGAAGTGCCAGTATTTTTTAGCCGAATTGGCATCACGCTGGATGTTACCAATCAACTCAGAATACACTTTACAAGCGGTATCGAAACCAAAAGAAGTCTCGATCATCTCGTTTTTCAGGTCGCCGTCGATCGTTTTCGGGCAACCGATTACCTGGATAGGTTCGCCTTTCTGTGCATAATACTCAGCCAGTACGCAGGCATTCGTATTCGAGTCGTCCCCACCGATAATCACGATAGCGCTGATATCCAGCTTATGGCAGATTTCAGCCCCTTTATTATATTGTTCAGTTTCTTCCAGTTTCGTACGTCCTGATCCAATAATATCGAAACCACCTGTATTGCGGTATTCATCTACGATTTCTTTGGTCAGTTCGATATATTTATGATCAACCAATCCGCTCGGTCCACCCAGAAAACCATACAGTTTATTGGCAGGATTGAGGGCTTTCAGTCCGTCGAACAACCCACTGATTACATTGTGACCACCCGGCGCTTGTCCACCCGACAAGATAACCCCCACGTTTTTCACCGGATAATTTCTCTTTTCGCCCGGCTCAAAAGTTATCAGCGGCATACCATAGGTATTCGGGAACAATTTTTTGATATCGTCCTGATCCGCAACCGATTCAGTTGCAGCGCCCTCTTTCAGCACCACATTCCCTTTCAGGGCATTGGGCAATTTAGGCTGATAACCCGCCCTTGCGATCTGCAAAGGACTTTTAGTCATTGGTTTCATACGTAAATAATTGTTTTTAACTCTTTAGTTTATAATAGTTTGATAATTATGCTGGTTTTCTCCAAATTGACAGCAAATTTACAAAAAAATATGCAAAATAACAGGGTCGGGAGGGTAAATAAATATATTTTGAGGAATTGCATGGAAAATTTATACGAATTGCGCAGTAAAAATTTTGGTATGTCAAAAACTCGTTTTACATTCGCATATAATTAATGCGAATCAGGAGTCGAAAATTAGATCCCTCACTTCCGTTCGGGATGACAATTTTCACTTTATTAATATTGCCCGTCGGCAGGAGTCTACAAAACTATTCAATTTTTGCAGCGACGGGTGCTATGGTTCCCGAACCGTCGCCGTAAAAAATCTAATTATAAATGGAAAGATAGTGCGACGGTATTTGACCTTACTGAATCGTTGTCATCCCGAACGGAAGTGAGGGATCTAAGGCACGTATCGAAGGATCTAATTTTCAACTCCTGATTCGCATAATTAGCAATAAAACCTGATTTTACACGAAACAGGCTGATAAAAACACCACCTTTTCATTCTATAGAGCCTACTCGTTCAGCATCAAAGAGCAATGTAGCTCTATTAAAAAGAGC
>VSSQ01000853.1_pt1 | contig 14673 bp, 12 predicted proteins | sample 4763081 | NCBI WGS metagenome assembly VSSQ01 (sample SAMN12137344, study PRJNA551015) | bioreactor metagenome | isolation source: SDC9 anaerobic chlorinated ethene degrading culture | place: USA: Knoxville, Tennesee | collected 2015-01-01
CCCAAACACATCTGATTTTTTCAACCGTTTATGATACTTTTGTACCCGGACAACGATAAATGTAAAAGCAAATGTGACGTATGAAGATCAGTTTCTGGACAATTTTGTTTTCCCTGTCGACAATCACGGTATTATTCTGTGTAGTCAATCCTGAAGTGCTGGCAGGAATCTCCCAAACCCCGCCGGTTATTTCAGATCGTGCGAAATCTTTCAATGATCCCGACGGCAGCCTGTATATATTAACCAACATGGAGTCCCGGAATATAATGGCTGTTCACGCTTCAGAATATAAAGAGGCTGAAGCACTTGAAAACCTGAGGATCAGATTGAAAATTAAATTGACTGATGAAGAAGGAGTTGCAAACGGGAATGAAAAGCAGCACGACAAGCAATTCATCAAGTCTGGTTCAGCTCTCTGTCCCGGGGCCTATGAACATGCGCTATAAAGAAAAGAAGTACAGTTTGTTTGGTTCGAATAGTTTAGTGTTAACGGGCAATGGTTTCAATTGCCCGTTATTTTTTTTACTACAAATTCAACATCATTCTCTTCCGAAATTATTGTTGCTTTTGAATAATACGACAGGCGACCCGAATAATGGCGCTCAACTGCCTCACTGTCAATCACTCCATCGACTGTTGCAACTAAAGGGCGATCACCGGCCTTGTTTCTGAGACGCTGCAGAATCCTGCCGAAAGGTGTTTTCAGCCAAACTGTTATTCCCTCTTTGTTCATTCTTTCCATGTTGTCGAAAAAACAGGGTGTTCCACCACCTGTTGCCATCACAAATTCTTCTTTTTCAAGGCAATGCAGCAGGCAAAGCAATTCAGTCTGCCTGAATCTTTCTTCTCCGTACTCCCTGATCCAGGTGCCGGCTGTTCGCTGAGTCCGCTCTAACACAACCTGATCCAGATCAATGAACGGCAGGTTCAAGGCTTTTGCCAGACGCTTCCCAAAACGGGTTTTTCCTGAAGACATATAACCGACAATGAATACTTTCATGCTGCAAAATTAATCAATCCTGCTACGATACTCAATCTTATCCGGCTCTTTTATTTCCTGCTGAGGATGAATCTGCCCGATCCAACTGCTTCGCTTCCGGAAAATACCTGTATCAGGTACAAACCTTCCGGGAACCTGGAACAATCAATCTGAATCATATCTCCATTGATGTTTACTGCCGGTGCAATCCTCCTGCCATCAGCTGAAAAAACACGGATACTTACATCTGACTTATTAATATTCAGGCCTTTAACAAATACTTTTCCATCCGACGGATTCGGATAAACCAGCAGATGTCCGGTTGACGTCATCTCATCAACAGGCTGCAACGAGGTATCAAAAGTTTCTATCAGAAAAACACCGCCGTGAAAATCACTCAGATATATTTCTCCGTTATCAGCAACTGTGATGGCAGTACTCCCATACATGTTTGTCCATCCCCCGGTGCCCTCAGCCTGAGCAACCAGCGTAGCAGTGCCGGGCACCGATACATCGAAAACTTTCATCCCGTACATTCTGTCAGCGATATATGCATAGTTGTTTTTCAATACCACACCATCGGCAATCAAAGCCGGATCATATTCCATCCCCGATTGCTGCAACTGATTTCCGGACCATGTAAACCAGGCAAACTGCTGCCCGTATGCAACAATGACAACCCCATTATCACTCCATATTGATTCCACTGCGTGATCGAGCGGCCAGAACGGAAAACCCATATTCAGTTTTACCGAATCAAGAAAGATAAACTGATCATTCTCTGCCTTTACCGCATACAAATAGCGATAATTATTGATGCTCTTGCCGTAGTAAACGGTGTCTCCGCTGATAAACATTCCACCGGTCGGACTTAATGTTGTATCAACAGCCAGATCGGCATAGCCTCCTGAAAACGGGTTGAAAAGCGAAATCCACTGTTTTCCGGTTAAATTATCGAAAGTAGCAACCATGCGCTGACCTGTATTTGTCTGAATATTCCGCATGTGAACCATCCAGTTTTTATTCATATCCCAGACCAGATGAGGATCTCCTACACCCTGCTGCCAGTCCGAAATGTTATAAACCTCTGAATTGTTGAGCATCATCAGCGAATCATTCAGAAATTCCACATCTGAAGAGAAATAGTGGTTGTTGAAAAAATCCATGATGTGCATTGATTTTGAATCGCAATGAAATCCGTTGGAATACAATAAACTGTCTCGGTTGTATCCGACAAGGCCATATCCTTCGTGGCAGGCCCACAGAGTGCCATCATGAAACCTGTTGTTTACGCACCATCCACCCGTGTTGTGAATCCCCAGTGTATCATAGGGGTTTCCCGAGGTAATATCACTTACAATAAATCCCAGCCATTCCGACGACATTGCAATATATGGGGTTCCATCCATCAATGCAGCATCGAAATGCCACAGGCCGGGTGTAACAGTCCCGATTTTCCGCATGGTGTCGGCCGGCAAACCGGTAGCATCGAGAATGGGCATGTACGTCAGTGCCGGAAACGTTCCATCCCATGCAGCAGTTGTAACAACATACAAAGTGTCGTTGCGCGAGTCCATGTTCATGATATTCAGCTGTGCGAAAAATGGTATTCCACCTGACACCGTAAAAGTATCAACCGGATTGAGCGACGATCCGTTGAACTGCAACGCAAAAAGGTTTGATTTGCTGAACAATGCGTTTTCCGGACCAGCACATACATATATGATATCGTCGCGCTGATCGGCAAACTGAATGTCCTGTATGAAATTAAACAAACTGTCCTGCCACGTTGCCACCGGCAAAAGAAGGTTGCTTTTGTGATATACACTTACTATTCCTCTGATTCCGATGGTAGGTGTCAGATACAGCGCTCCCTGTCCCCCGGCAATAATATAATCGCCACGCCTGGCCACACAAAAAGAATTTAATGGCCCGAATGCACCAAGATACTGAAATGCCGAACCTGTAAATCTGTACATGCGGACATTGAATTTTGTGGCAACATATAACGTGTCATTACTTCTCCATAAATCATAAGCCGCAGAATCCGATGCATGCATATCGATATGGGCAATCACACTTAGATCGGGCGAAGTATAATCAAATGCATATAGTCCATCATGCGTTGCGGCAGCAAACAAAACGTTTCCATACACATCGGTTTCATTCACAATGCCTTTCAGTGGTCTTTTGGCAATGATAACCGGATCGGCCGGCGAAGTCATGTCATAAACCCAGATGGAGGTTCCGCAACCAACGATAAGCCGTTGATTCAGACTGTCCCAGTTGGTATGAAAACCGGCACCGCCCGGCGTCTGTCCAATGATTGAAAGTTGCTGAACCTGAGAAAGTGATTTGAAAGGCTGGGAAAAAAACACAACACAGAAAATGAAGAAAGATGCACCATATAGAATTTTCATAGGACTTGTTTTTCGTTTTTTAATTGCATAGAAACAAATGTCTTGATTTTTTCGCTTTCCAGCTGTTAAATACATATCAATTGCCAAAACGACTGTAAAAACTCTTTTCTGGCTATTTTACTCAATTTTGTACTTTTGTTAGCCTTAACAATATCTCATGTCCGCTAAATTCATTAGTCTGCTATTTCCAAAAAAAACAGGTCCCTGGATTTTTATTCTGTTTCTGTTTTCAGTTTTATTTGTCCCTGATTTCTGGCCCAAACCGGGATTGCATTTAGGTGTCGAAGAGATATTAATTCCGTTGATGCTTCTGCACATGGCTTTATATCCCGGAAAGCTTATCAAGGGTTTCACAATCTTTATAATTGTTTTTAGCTTGTATATTCTGTTTACAATATTGCTGAATTTCTCAACTCAGACTTTTTCAGATTATTTTGAAGTATACAAAATACTGAAATACGGCATTATTGTACTTTTCATGACAGGAGTTTTTGAAGAGAATAAAAACCTTTTTGATATAACCCTCCGTATTTTTCTTCCACTACTCCTGCTTTTCAATATGCTCCACTATTTCAATGTTCTTGGATTTAATCAGATCATTGAGCCATATTATGCATTATCAGAAATACATCTTAAGAATTTCGGAGTGGATTCGCTTGGTAATCCGGCGGTTAAAAGAATGCTCGGAACAGCCGGGAATCCAAACATGAATGCGCTGATATTTCTCTTTTTTCTAACATATTTCCTTTCAAAACTTGATTCAAAAAAAATCAATGGCGCATCCGTGTTTGTTTTTATGTCTCTTTTCGGACTTGGAGTTTGCCAATCAAGAACCACAATGGTAGCTGGCATTTTAGTTGTCGGTAAAACCTTGCTCATCCGGCGGTTTTCAATTAAAAGTTTTAGTCTGAATGCCGTTATCATTTTTGCAGCAATACTTGCCGGCTATTTCCTCAGTAAATACTCATACAATTATTTCACCAATACCCTTCTGGTTCCATCAGAAAACCACTCTATTCAAGGTCGGTTGTCAGTATGGGAAATTCTGTGGGAAATGGTTTTGCAAAAACCCGTTTTCGGACACGGACCAACAAAATCGTTCTTCTATGAGCGTGTTTTGTATTCTGATGGAGAATACATTCTTTATTTGTGGCGCTATGGATTTATCGGGCTGCTGTTTTATCTCTGGTGGTTGATTTCTCCATTATTCAGAAATTTTCATGTTGCACGAAAAAACGGTTTCTTTCTGTTATTTGTCATTGGATTATTGATTTCCGCCATAACCAACAATCCACTTAGCGACCCGATGATTCTTTCTCTTTTTGCATTGGCAACAGCTCATCAGTTTGCATACAATGAAGTTTATAAGTCAGCAAACACATGAAAATAATAAGCGGACGCAGCAGCCTTTTTAAAAACATCCTTACGCTTTTCAGCGGAACGGTTATCGCTCAGGCTCTGCCAATCCTGCTTTCCCCGGTATTATCCAGAGTATACAACCCGGAAGATTTTGCGGTACTGGCTATTATCACACCCCTGATCACTATCGGCGCTACACTGTCTACTTTGCGGCTCGATATAGCTGTGGTAATTCCAAAGGAGGAATCCGAAGCACGGGATCTTCTTTCCACTGCATTGGTTTTCAATCTGCTAATAGTAGCTTCGTCTGCAGTTGTAGTTCTGCTCGTCCAATTGTTATTGCCATTCGGAAGCCTCCTGACGGACTCCACCAGCAAACTTCTATGGTACATCCCGCCAGGTGTTTTCGCAATAGGTTGGTATACAACTTATAATTACTGGTCAACACGAAACAAAACTTATCGGAACAATGCAATCTCCAAAGTTGTTCAAGCTGTAATAACGATTGTTGTAAGCATTGTTTTCGGTTATTTTATTCCCGGAGCAGAAGGTCTGGTGCTTGGGCTGGTGGCCGGATACCTGATAGGATTAGTTGTTTTGTATTACCGGCAAAGAAAAGAAGTTTCGCTCAGCTTGATTACAGGCTATTCACGCAAAAAATCAGGAACTACCCTGAAGAAATACCGGAATTTCATCTTCGTCAACACACCTCACGCTGCTCTGAATATTTTTGTTGATCAGGGCATCGTGTATTTTCTGAAAATGTTCTTTGTCAACAATATCATTGGAGGGTTTGCTTTTGCATTCCGCTATACAAAAGCTCCGCTTGGAATTATCACATCATCAATCAGTCAGGTGTTCTATGAGGAAGCATCAAAAAAGGCAAATGCCGGCGAAGATATCCGCCCTCTGATGGTGAAAATTCAGAAAAATCTTTTTCTGTTCACTTTCCCATTTTACATTGTCGGGCTCATCTGGGCCCCGAAAATATTTTCCTTCGTTTTTTCTCCGGCATATTACCAGGCCGGAGAAATAGCAGCATTGCTGCTGCCATGGATATATCTGAATTTTCTGATTTCACCGATTTCCGGCATAACACTGATTTTTAATAAACAAAAAGAGGCTTTACTTCTAAGCGTGGTAGATCTTTTGCTGCGAATTGCAACTATCTGCGTCGGAGGATGGTTTGGCGATTGGGAACTCACTTTCTTTCTCATGAGCTTTATTTGTTCCTTTTATCTTATTTTTGCAGGATGGTGGTATTTTCGAATTGCCAACCCGGAAAAAATCAATAGATACTGAACCCTATGTGTATACGAATCTGTGAATCCATCAAATACCGGATAGCACGATTATTTCATCCGGTGCTGAAGCCACGCACATTCGGATTTAAACGCAATTTTCAGGGCGTTAAACTTCATCATTTTTCGCTTGGAAACACAACGTTTATAGATTATCGGAAAAAGCTGATAATTGGAAACCGGGTTTATATTGGTCATTACAATTTTATTGAAGCCAGCCACGGTATTGAACTCGGCGAAGGTGCTCAGATTACCGATTTTGTAAGCATAACAACACATTCAAGCCACAACTCAATTCGTCTTTACGGGCGACACTACAGCGATTTCAAAGAATTGAAAGGTTACGAGACTGGACAGGTCAGCATTGGCCCATTCACTTTTGTAGGGCCACACAGTGTAATCATGCCCGGAACAAAAATCGGGAAAGGGTGCATAGTAAAGGCTTTCTCATATGTAAAAGGCGAATTTCCTGATTTCAGTATCATTGGCGGAAACCCGGCAACCATTTGCGGAGATGTGAAATCACATGACAAAGCTCTGCTGGACAAATTTCCTGAACTGAATGACTTTTATAAAGAATGGGCTGAGTAAAACATGAAAAAGCTACTGATCATCAGCACAAATACAATCCATCTGTATAACTTTTACAGATTGGTGAAAGATGGTTTTGAATCAGTTGAAATAGTTACAAATAAACCAAATTCAAACCTTGACTACGATGATACGCCGGTTCATTACATCAATTTTTCTGCGCGTAATCCTGTTCGGTTTTTCAACAGCTATCACTCGCTGATTCGCATCATTAATCGATTTCAGCCCGACATTATTCATTCGCAGCAGATTACTACAAACTCATATCTGGCTGTAAAAGCAGGGTTGAAAACAAACATACCTGTTGTTGTTACCGCATGGGGCAGTGATGTGCTTTTAACTCCTGCACTGGGAACGCTTTACAGAAAAATGGTCCGGTTTATTTTGCGACACGGTTCTGCATTTACTGCTGATGCAAGTTTTGTTGCAGAGAAAATGAATGAACTGGCGGGGAAAAAACTTAGTACTATCCTTGCAAATTTTGCATCAGTTGACATTTCGGAAAATCCCGCAAAGGAAAATGTGATTTATTCAAACCGTCTTTTGAAAAAATTGTATCGCATTGATGCAGTAATTCGGGCATTTGCATTGTTTCTGAAAAACGAGAACCGCAAGGACTGGAAACTCATCATTGCCGGAACTGGCGAAGAATTACCGGCCTTAAAGGAATTGGGAAAATCGCTGAATGTAGCTGACAGTATAGAATTCGCAGGGTGGCTCAATCCTATCGAGAACAAGAATAATTATGATCGGGCTCGCATCTTTGTTTCCGTTCCCGAGTCGGATGGAACTTCGATAAGTCTGCTTGAGGCCATGGGAGCAGGATGTATTCCTGTCGTCTCTGATCTTCCGGCCAATCGTGAATGGATAAAACATGCTGAAAACGGCATTGTCGTTAAAGAATTCTGCGACAACTTTCTTGAAGAAGCTTTGGCAATTGATGCAGCAAAAGCTGTTTCAATCAATCAGGAGCTGATCAAAAACAAAGCGACCTTCAAGGCAAATCAGGAGGCTTTCCTCAGCGTTTACAAAAAACTTATTTTCACCAAATGAAAATCTGTCACTTCACATCTGTTCATAAATCCAACGATGTACGCATTTTTGAGAAAGAATGCGTGTCGCTTGCACAAGCCGGATATGAAGTGTATCTGGTTGCTGCCGGAGACTGTGACCGCGTGGAAAAGGGTGTGCATGTCATTTCAGTTAAGCCCGAAAAATCAGGTCGGCTGTATCGTATGCGACGGTTTGCTAAACTGATTTTTCGAAAAGCGTTAGAACTGAATGCCGATGTATATCATTTTCATGATCCGGAGTTATTGCGGTTTGCAAAAAAAATAAAACAGGCCGGAAAAATAGTTGTATATGACGCCCATGAAGATCTGCCTTTGCAGATAAGCGGAAAACACTGGATCCCTGTTTTTTTAAGGAATTCTGCTGCCCGGGCTGCAAAGAAATATCTGAAACGATGTGCCGGATATCTTTCAGCCATTGTTGCAGCTACACCCGCAATTGAAGATTCATTCACCGGTTTCCCGATCCCAATAAGGACCATTGCAAATTACCCGATTCCAGATGAAGTACTGCTGAACGGATCCATACCGGAGAAGAAAAACACTTTCTGCTACATTGGTGGTCTGTCCGAAATAAGGGGATTGTCATCAATGCTGGATGCCGCATCAGAAGCTGATATAACAATTGAAATGGCGGGACCTTTTTCCCCTCCCGGATTACTGGAAGAGACCAAACAACATCAAAGCTGGTCCAGAATTATCTATCACGGAGTTGTTGGCCGTCAGGTTGTTTACGAAATTATGTCAAGATCGATAGCAGGATTGGTTTTATTGCATCCTCAATCCAATTATCTTGAATCGCTCCCTGTAAAAATGTTCGAATACATGGCTGCGGGAATCCCGGTTATTGCTTCGGATTTTCCGCTTTGGAGAAGTATTGTATCAGAGAATAATTGCGGGATTTGTGTTGATCCAAAAGACATCGGAGCCATTACCAATGCAATAAATTTTATAATCTCCAACGACGAAGAAGCTAAGAAAATGGGCGACAATGGGCGTGCAGCTGTTATTGAAAAATACAACTGGGATACAGAAAAAAAGAAACTGATCGAATTGTACCGGCAATTATCAGAAAATAGTCAAACCGACAGGAAAAAGCATCTATGAACATTCTATTGATCAACCACTACGCCGGATCTCCGGCTATGGGTATGGAATACAGACCATACTACCTGGCTCAAGAATGGATCAAAGCAGGTCACAACGTAACTATTGTTGCTGCAACATTTGCTCACGTGCGAACAATCCAGCCCAAGACAGATGAAAAATTTCAGGAAGAAGTAATTGATGGAATAACATACCTGTGGGTTAAGACGCCGGAATACCATGGCAATGGTCTGAAAAGAATTCTGAACATGTTCAGCTTCTATCGAAAAGTGAAATCCAATGCAGCTTTTCTTGCTGAAAAATATCATCCTGACGCCGTTATTGCTTCTTCAACTTATCCGATGGATAATTACGCTGCGCACAAAATAGCGCAACTGGCGAAAGCCCGCCATTTTTATGAAGTTCATGATCTCTGGCCCCTCTCGCCAATGGAATTGGGCGGCTACAAAGCTTCGCATCCGTTTATCAAATATCTTCAGAAAGCAGAGGATTTTGCCTACAAACATGCAGATGGAATTATTTCAATGTTGCCAAACACGCGTGAATACATGCAAAGTCGTGGACTTGACCTGCAAAAATGGCATTATATACCGAACGGAATCAATACAAATGAGTGGAAAGATCAGGATCAGATTTCTGAGGAGCTGAAGCTGAAAATTGAATCTATTAGGAATAATTTCGAAAACATAATTGCCTATACAGGAAGCATTGGAATTGCCAATGCTCTGCATTCATTTGCTGAAGCAGCTACGCATTTTCAAAACAAACAGACAGCGTTCGTTATAGTTGGCAAAGGCCCGGAAAAAAGCAATCTGCAAAAGCGATTCAGCACTGTGGGGAATCTGTTTTTTATAGACCCTGTTGCAAAACAAACCATACCGGACCTGCTATCCGGATTCGATATTCTTTATTTAGGGTTACAACACCAATCGCTGTTTCGGTTCGGTGTTTCGCCCAATAAACTTTTTGATTATATGATGGCTGCAAAACCTGTAATTCAGGCAATTGAGGCCGGAAATGATCTGGTTTCGGAAGCGCACTGTGGAATCAGTATTGAACCCGAAAATCCACAGGCTCTTGTAATGGCCATCGAAAAGATGCTGTCGATGAATGCTGATCAAAGACAACAAATGGGCGATGCCGGAAGAAAATACGTCCTCGAAAATCATGATTATTCAATCCTTGCAATAAAATTTCTTGATATTCTGAAAGGAAATCAAAATGAAATCGACTGATAAATTTCCGACACAGTTTGTGTTTATCTTGTTTTCTTTACTGGTCTTCTTCCTGCCGGTTTACAAAAAACCTGTGCCCTTAATTATTGCATTACTTTTCGTTTCGTTGCTGTATTTCTCAGTTCGCACAAAGTCGCTGCGCTCATTCAGATTGACTCCGGCATCAGCAGGAAGCCTGATTCTCTACGCACTTTATGCAGTTGGACTGCTGTATACAAGCGATATGAAATCAGGCCTTTTCGATCTTGAAGTAAAGATGAGTTTCCTTGCTTTTCCTTTGATTTTTGCTCTCTCATTGCCGTTTCAGAAAGAAAATTTTATTGAAAAACTGACCAAAATATTTGTTGCAGGTGTAATTTTCAGCACGTTGTTTTCTTTGTCATGCTCAACTTACAGATTCTTCAACGAGTCATGGAGTCCCGGGGAATTTTTATATATCAGATTTTCTCGACAATTTCATCCGTCCTATTATGCCATGTATATCAATCTGGCAATAATTATTGTTGCAGGATTTATAATCTCTGAATGGCGAAATTTAAGTCCTTTGCGAAAGCTGTTGCTTATTTTTCTCTTTCTGTACTTTGTAGTCATCGTGTTTTTAGTCAATTCGAAAGCCGGAATTCTGATTACTTTAATCAGTCTTTTTCTTTTATTGCTGGTGAAATTATTTCTTGAAAAAAAAATAAAAACAGGAGTTGTTGCGATTCTTTCACTGACAGCAATTTCCTTGCTGGTATGGACTTTCATGCCTGGAATAAAAACCCGTTTTCAACTGGCCTATCATTCACTTTTTGCAACTGAAGTGCAGTCCCCCAATCCGGAAGAAGGTAGTGCACAAAGATTGGTTATCTGGAAATGCGGATTGCAGGCTGTTAAGGAAAATCCCCTCTGGGGAACCGGAACCGGAGATGTTCATGAAACACTGGAAAGTGTTTACAAGAAAAATACTTTCTGGTATGGAATTAAATATCACCGGAATGCGCACAATCAGTTTCTTCAAACCACGATTGCCATAGGGATTCCCGGACTTCTTTGCCTGCTGTACATTTTCAGCGCACTTGTCGTTATTGGTTTACGAAAAAGACAACCTGTCATTTTGATGTTTGTCCTGATTCTCTTTCTGAATTTTCTTGTTGAATCAATGCTCGAAACCCAGGCCGGAACAGTATTTACAGCGTTCTTCGTTTCATTCTTTGCAATGAAGGAAACAAATGTCGGGAATGAAGTTTCTGTAAGCAAAGATTAGTTAAGCTCCGGACCTCGTCGTCCGCATGGATTCGGACATTGCGAACAGTTGTGGTTGCAACGCCATGCTTTCACCGCAGGCATAAAAGTGAGACTGTGCACCGATGTCCACTGTGAAACAGATTTGTCGGCAGAAACCGAACGGATTTTCCAGAACAGGGACGTGGAAACAGTACTTGAGGAAGTCAGGCTGTACGCTGTATCCTGTGTGATAATCGTTTCAGGAGATTCAAAATTGCTGTTCCAGCTGTATGAAAGCTCGTAGGAATTTCTCTCTCCAGTACTGTGCCAGACAAAAAACACTGATTCGCCATTAACGACCAACTGGTCCGCAGGAGATATTATCTGCGGTGTGTCCGGCAATAATTCGTGAATGTCTATGCTGGCAAAATCTGAAGCACCAATAACAGGCATTGATCTGGAAGCGCTAGCATTGTATGAATGAACAGATGCAAAACCGACAATAAAAATGGCTACACTTACAATCAACAACCCCGGAAAAAGCCTGATCACAAATCTGGTAAATCTCACTTTCACAATATCAAAGTTTTATAAAGTTTTGATTTGACTCTTTCTTAGCCGTAGAGTTTAATAAAATTGTCGATTAAAATATTATTTCACAAAAAAAGCTTCCGGATTTTTATCTCCGAAAGCTTTGTTTTCATCGATGTAAATAATCTCTACTTGTTCATATTGACAACTTTAACCGACTCGCCTGCGGCTTTAAGTAATGGATCCGCTGACAGTTTGCTGCCAGTAGCTTTAACCATCCATGCATCCGGGGTGAGACGTCCAAGTGAATAAATCCGCATTACCTCGGCAGCAAAATCCTTTCCTTTCAGATGTTGTTCCAACTGGAACTGAATCAGATGTCCGATCGGATATGCTGACAGGTAAAGAGGGGCATCTATCATATGACTGTAAACAGCAAGAATAGTCTGGTCCTTAATGCCAAATACCGGGGCATAGTATTTATTCCAGATGTCCTTTGCTATTATTATAACCTGTTCCTTCAGTTCCTTCGGTGTTGCATTCGGATGATCGTACATCCATTTCCATACATTCATATCAACAAGGCTGACACCCATGATTTCATATACCGACCACGCTATTTCTAGATTTTCATATTCATGTGCCAGCGGATCACTGCTCTTCATGTCGAGCAACTGCAGATCGCGACTCTGGAAAACAAACGCGAGAGCTTCGGTGAAAGCTGTGTTAGGAACACCATGAAGCATATAATTATCAACAAAATGCAGCGAAATTGTCTGCTCAACATTATGACCAAATTCATGAACAGCAATATTGTAACCCTTGTAATTCATTCCGGTCGGAGCAATGCGTGTGCGCAGATGGCTCACATCTTTCTGCATGGCTGAGCCCCAGGCATGACCGCTTCCTATTGCAGGATCTACTTCAATATAGGATGCAATGTAATCAGCTTTATCAGCATCAAATCCAAGCTTTTTCAGAATTCCCGGCAGGGCTTTTTTGAATGCAACATTGTCCGGATACAGCTTCTCAGTGGTTTTGTCAAGTTCAGCTTCATTCAGCCCGGCACGCGATGTGAATCCGTTGTACCAGATGTCGAACGGACGAAGCTTACGTCCAAGTCGTTTTTCAATCAGTTTTCCTATATCCTTCAATACCGGTGATGACACGAAACTGATAAAGAGTTTTTCCACATCGGCCTGAGCCATTTCCATTTCCGCATCAAACTTCCGCGAAATATAATTTTCATTGTAAGGATAAAAAGGATCCAGTTCTTTCAGAGCCTTGAAATTATTCAGCAGCACTTCGTAACGCTTGTCCGGTTCCGGGTCAGCAGCCACTTCCTTACCGTTTTCAGTCACTTTGTTTGTCACAGGATTCCATTGTACAGCGCCGCTGTTGATAACTTTCTGCGGAATTGTCTGATCAATGATGCGCTGCATTACCTGATAGATCATTTCCTGCTTGGCAAGTCCCTGAACAGTATCAGCGTAGTTCGATTTCAATTCGTCGCGAAGGCCCCAGTGAGTGATCAGCACTTTATCCTCGGGGAAATATTTTTCACCTTTGTCATTCAGCAAACTGCCCATGGAAATATTGTAGTTCGAAATGTAGTTATCGCTTTTGACCATGGTTTCCGATGCCTTCAGCAGAAGATCTGACGGAGCACGGGCAATAAACATGTCACCCAACCTGGCCATTCCCCACTGACGGGCCGTCCACTTTTCGCCAAGCTCGTTCTTCTCCTTGAGTGTGTAATACGGAAAATTGAGCAGTACGGCGAAAGCCGTTTTGTTGCTGAACATATCTTCGGTGAAATGAGCCGTTACATCCCAGGAACCGAAGCTCTCGTCAACCGGCTGCACAGTACCCCGAGGCTCATGAATATTGCGCATCAGCTCGATAGTGAGCATGTTGTAATGGCCAAAAATCTGTTCGAAATAATAATTGTACTTGTCAAACAAGGTGTCCAGAGCAGGACCTGTCGCTGTAAAATTCTCAATGCAGAAACGAATAAAAGTGCTGTCGGCACCATCTTCCTTGCGCCACATTTCGGCAGCCTGATCAACACCTTTTGTGATCCTGACTTCATCGGTTTTGCCGAATTTCGCCATAAGACTGTCTTTGGCTGTAGCTATCGTTTCCTTTTTAAGACTGCTCATCGATTTCTTTTCTTTTTCCTTTCTTGGTCCGCAGGCCGAAAACAGAAATGCTCCGGCAAGAACAACCACTGCAAGCAAATATGATTTTTTCATGGGTGTGTTTTTGGTGGGCAAATATAGTATTTAATGTCGTAATCTGCTGACATGCTGATGTAATAAATTACATGCAGAATTTTTGCACCTCCGCATTGTTGCCAGAAAAACTGTGAACAATACAACAGAACAATCTATTATGAATACGCTTCCAAACCTGTCTGACTGCCTGTTGCAGTTAAACCAGACAGGCAGGCACGGATCAGCCATACGGCTGACACTGATTATTCGCTTCTTATATTATTCTCAAAGGAGTTCATCACGTAAAACGTGACCAGTCGAGCTCACCACTTCGTGTCTCGGTTCAGCGGATTTTCACGGATTATAGATGTGCTACGATTGCGTACGCAAAAGCCAACGTTCATTTCAGCCTGATGTATTTGCTAGCGCACTTGCAGTACAGAGCTAACGCATCAAAATGCTCGTAATTTAATCTTATTATTACACCCAATATGGGCTTAATGCCTGCAAGATTATTCGTTTGTAACACGGAGTTTAAAGGAGTACACACGGAGGCGCACAGAGTAGATTTTATTTGGCAAAAGCCGGCATCAATTACAGCAAAGTGAATTTGAAAGCGAGCTTTCAGAATTCGATATGCTGTAATTGAATAACACAA
>VSSQ01000385.1_pt1 | contig 14657 bp, 10 predicted proteins | sample 4763081 | NCBI WGS metagenome assembly VSSQ01 (sample SAMN12137344, study PRJNA551015) | bioreactor metagenome | isolation source: SDC9 anaerobic chlorinated ethene degrading culture | place: USA: Knoxville, Tennesee | collected 2015-01-01
TAAACGAACGCTTCTGCTCTTTGTGGAACCAGTTGTATTTTACAAAAGACTCTATATCATGTTCTTCCATAAAACGATAATTCTCCTCCGATCCATAACCGGAGTCGGCAACGGCTTTGCCGGGAAGCCGGTTGTAACGTCCGGAAAACGAGCTAAAGAAAGGTATAAGGGTTAATGTGTCTGTAGGGTTGGGGAACAGGGAAAAGTCGGTGATGAATTGGTTCTCTGTCCCGATTTGTAAGTTGTAGCCGGGTTTGGTCTGGCCGTTGTTCATCGCATCCTCTTTCATACGCATAAAGGTGGCTGAAGGATCACTTTTGGAATAAGAATTACGATCCCCGAGTGTTTGCAGATGCTGGTCATATTCGGCAAGCTTATCGCCGTGCTTCTCTAACTCTTTTATCTCTTTCACCCTTGCCCGACGGGCTTTATTCTCTTCCCTGGTCCTGGCTGCGGGTTGCTCTGCCAGCGCTTCCTTCAACTCCCGGGCAAGATCGGAGATGGCTGCCGGAGTAAACGCCACGGATTGATTCTCTGTCGCTTTATCCTGGGCGATCGTATCATCAATCTGTTCAAGCAGGATTCTTATTTTATCGAGAAGTTTGTCTCGGTTCTTCTCCACGCTTTTGCGCCAGACAAAGGTATATTTGTTGGCTTTGGATTCAATCTTTGTCCCATCAATGTATTCCACATCCAGACTCACATAGCCTTTACCGGCAAGAAGAAGCACTAGTTGAGTGAAAATCTGGTTAATCTCATGCTTTACCCGATTACGAAAACTGTTGATCGTAATGAAGTCTGGTTTCTCATACCCGGCAAGCCAGATATAATGGATGTCGCGAAGAAGCAGTTTCTCAATCTTGCGACAGGAATAAACGTTGTTCATGTAGGCGTAGATAATCACCTTGAGCATCATCTGCGGATGATAGGGACTACGACCATATTCTTTATAAAGAGCCTTAATCTTATCAAGGTCAAGATTATCAACCAGGGCATTGACTACCCGGACAGGGTCATCTTCAGCAATATCTTCGTCAATCCGGCTCGGAAAAAGAAGCGTTTGGTTGGATATATACGGGCGAAAATGTAACTTTGTCATATGAATTTTGAATACCTAAAGTTACAAAAACTTTAGGAAATAGCAAAGGCCGAGCTTGGGAAAGTTCGACCTTTGTGCATAAAACGAGGGTGTGCCTATTTTGACACACCCTCTTATATCGTAAATAAATAAGTAACTAACACTTTATCATCTTTTACTTGATAAATACTTATTCCATCTTCTTTAGAATTATCTTATTTGCATACCCTTTATTTACTTCACTCCAGAAATTAATAAATGCCGAATAAAACTCGGTATCATATCTGCCGGAATTAATTTGTAGTTTCTGTATAACAGTAATACGCTTTCCTCCTTCATTTTTTAGGATTGAAATAAAGCTTCCAAATGGTTGCTCTATATCAATTGATTTTGGTAATGCCTCTATTGAGTAACCATCAGGCAAATTAAAGCTAATAGTATCGCTATCGGCATATCCATACGAAATATATAAGGGGTGATTTCTTTTACCTGCTGAGAGTGTTTTAACACCTCGACGAAAAATATTGACTGGAACAAATAATCGGCTTCCAGTTTTGGAACTGTACTTGTCATAATCCAACCGATAATTCATCTGCATTACTGGTAAATCAGATTTTAATTCGCTATAAGTAAGATTACTTATGCTTCCTTGTGTTAAATCAATTCCTCTTCGTATAAATTCTTTCTTTTTTTCAAGATCCAGATTTACAAATCCAGTTAATGCCTCATATTGATAAAGTTCACTGTTCTGCTTTACATCCATACTTCCTCCACCATCGCCTGCTAACTCAATATTCACAAAAAGGCTTTCCTTATTCAATGTGTCTGGATATGATGGTAAACAACACACTTCTCCTCCTGTATTTTTTATTAACAAAGCATCATGTCCTGCAATACTACGATGGATAAATCCAAAAGGCAACTGGGGGTTGGTACATTCAAGCCACAAAGTATCTTTTTCAAGAGGTACCTGCAAAATTACATGGTTCATCTGATTGGCACTTGCAAAATCATGAATTAACCTTGGATTGACAGTGCTTATTACTGTATAAACAGAATGGATACCCAATTCCTTTAACATTGCAAACATGTAGTTTGAAAGCCCTTTACAGTCTCCAAAACCCAAACGGCAGACCTCAGCTGCTGGCATAGGCTGTAGTCCTCCGATCCCCAATTGAATACTTACATAACGGGATGTTTTAGCCAGATAATCATAGACGGCTTTCACTTTTTCACGATCTGTCTGGCAATTTTTTGATATCTCCGCAAGAATCGGACGAATCGTTTCAGGTAAAATATCTCTACCAGTTAACAACCCATATTGCCATAAACCGAATGTCTTCCAATCAGACATATCTCCCCTTGTTTTATCATATGAAAATTGTCTGGGTACTGAATATAAAATTGGAACAAAAGACGACAACGCATCTATAAAAGGTTCACTTTCTATCGCAGTACAATTACTTACCATAGTTTCATAGATAGAGCTTTTACCGTCCTGGCTCTTTTTTGGCATTAGCATTTCTCCTTTCGTCTTAAAGATAGGGTCCATCGTATTAGGAAGTACAAGCTGAAAGGAGGCATTTTCAAGTGATTGATTAAAATTGCACTGAGGAATAAACACAGGAAACGCTATGATTCCTTTTTTATACTTCACGTCCCATTCATATACTATGGTATACGGATAAGAAGCTACAGTGCTTTCATAATAGTAAGTTTTACTATCTGAAGCCAACTCATCGGTATATTCAGAGGTTTTTAAGTCAGCCATTTTCATCTTACGAATCAAATTCCCAGATGAATCATAAATTGCTCCATTAAATTTAACCAATTCCCGAAAAGTATCACTCGTATAAATAAAGTTAGCAGACTCCGTTCCTTTTTCATTCAAAACAGTTAACACAAGCTTTTCTTTATGCAATCCACTAACATCGGATTCATAAATAAACTGTAATCTATTTTCTCTTACAACAGAATAAGCATTGGCTTTGAGTGAATCTGCAATTGCAGGCAATATAACTTTTTCCTGAGCAGCTGTGTCTACAATACTAAACAGGAACAAAACAAAAAAACAAAAGTTTTTCATACCATAGATTTATTGGTAACTGTAATTCACTTATTCGATCAAGACACCTTTTTAAAAACCAACATTTCTGTGTTTTTCTCGATAATTCGCGTCCAAAACTCTCGTAAAGTTTTATATTCTTCTGCTGTATAGTAAACTCTATCCATGTTAAACGTATAATTTATCACAACCTGTTTATCCGTTTTTGAAACAACATAACTACAAAAACAACCGCCATGCCCTGGTTCAATCTTAATAGATTTTGGAAGTTCTTCAATTACATATCCTTCTGGAATATCTAAAATTGTTCTGATCTTATACGAATAAGGGAAATCAAATTCGATAGGAAGTTTACGATCTTCCTTAATGAATTTATTCTGAGTCAAATGTGGGAAAATCAAGGGGTTTACATAAATAAAATCATCGGTAACCGAAGTACTTTTTGAGAAAGTAAGCTCTTCTTCAAGCAACGGAGAAAACTCCGACATCCCCTTATAAGAACTATTATCAATCTTCATTTCTCCATTCGTCTGAATTTTTTCTATAAATGCAGCACTATCTTTTTCATTGATAAAGACATCTCTTAGTGCAGAGGCAAACTGACCGGCGTAATAAACCTTTCGTTTTCCTTTTAATAAACCGTCCGAGTTCAGCGAGCAAACAGAGACAATATTAACACCATGCTTTCCAATATTACTCAAATCAACCCATGACCCTTGTCCGTTCTCTCTAAAAACACGTGCTCTGTTAACCAATAATACTGGAGGAATCACATTTATATCTCCTTTGGAGACGGATCCATCCATATACACAAATGTACTGTCTGTATTTCCAATTCCAACAATAAATGTATTCAACTTAGAAACTGATGGATGCAAAACGGGTAAAATTCCCATATCCCTTCTACTTATCATTACTGGGTAAGCGCTTAATCCAGCATCTTTTAGCATGCTAATCAACACAAAGTTTATTTCAGCATTAGTACCTGTTCCGGACTTAATAGCTTTTCTAACATTTCCTCCATAAAAACCATATTGGTTATTCCATGAAATCTTACTTTTGAGCAATTTGTACACAGCCCTAATTCTATCTTCTTCTGTTTTATATGCTCCAAGATTTAAAGCATTTAATTCCTCTTTGTAAGGATTCTGCATTTTAAGAACTGAACCAAATTCAGAATCACCTTTCAGCATCTCATCTATTTTATCCCAATCGGTTGTAAAGGATTTATACAACACTCCCGGAATTTCTAATTTTGCCAATTCAAATATAACTTGTGCTTTGTAATCATCGGGGCTCCATAAATAGGGCTCATTATTTAATGCTGGCAAGTTTTCGACAGTAAATAAATATTTAGTGGCGTTACAACGGATAACATTAGATCCCTGTGATCCACCTCCTACATGAAACGTCACTGACTCAGGGATTGTTTCTTGTTTTAATAGATCTGCATTTCTTACTTCCTTATTGAATATAAAATATTCCGGAATAACAATTTGATGATTTCCATATATGACTGGAATATTTTGCTGAATTACCATATCATAAATCCTATCATAAAGAGGAGATGTAACTGAATATTTATATTCAATTACAGTACCTGTCTTAACAGACGGTACAGAAAATTTTAGTTGCTTCCACTTACTATTTATCTGTTCTTCAAATATATAGTTTTTTTCAAGTTTAGTCTTTACAATCTTTCCATTATCCAAATTGTAGGCCCAAGCTTCCAGTTTGGCAATGCTTTCTCTAGGTTGAGACTGATCTTCAGGACTATAAAAAGGGATTGTAACATCTGCCCAAGCGTTTCCTTCAGGTTTCAAAACTTTGATTTTAGACTCGAAGTTGTAAATCAACTTAAAATCATCAGAACGGTAATCGTAATAAACATCCGATTTGTTGTATATAAATACTGCTGACGCCGTAGTGTCTTTTTCATAAAAACTCATTGATAATTCGTGGTCATTTACTTTACCAAATTTAAAACTAAATTCTTGCGAAAAAACTGTCAGCACAGAAAATGCACTTAATAAAAAAATCAGTAGGTTTCTTTTCATAATCGTATATTCGTTGGTTAAACTAAAAGTTATTTACACCGCCGTAAATATAGGAACAATTTTGATAATACAACCTATTTAGTTAGGATTTATTTTTTAGATATTTTTTTAATGATAATACATAAGATAGACAGGAGTGATGCTTTGACTCATCACTCCTGTCTATCTTACAAAATCCAGATGGCTGAATTTCATTATTCAAAAAAGACTACTTAATGAAATAATCTTATAAAAATTATATTCGGTTATTTTTTCTCTATATTAAAGGCAAAGACCAGAGGTTCATTAAGTTGTTTGGCTTTACGAGACAAATTTATCTTTATTTTATTACCGCTACGGCTCCATTTCAACTTTTCGCCGGTCTTGAGTAATACGACTGAACTATTCTTTGCTGGAATATTATTTTCCCACTCAATTGTATCCGGCATATCCGCATCTTTGGATGGGATGTAATGTGCGTAAAGTTTAAATCCATCTTTACTGGAGCTGAACCAAACATTACTTGCGTGGTAAACAGGGGTAATACGGGTGTTATAAATTCCCTCACCATTAACTTTTAACCACCCTCCTATTTCACGTAAAATTCTTTCTACTTCTGGCTCAATAATACCAGTTGGTGTTGGGCCCACGCCCAACAATAGACTTCCTCCTTTTGCTGTTACTTCAATTAAAAGAGCTATTACATCGTTGGCCGATTTAAACTTAGCATTCGGCACCCATCCCCAATCAGAACTTAATGTAATGCAGCTTTCCCATGGAAAAGGTAATTGTTTATCGGGAATAGCCCGCTCCGGGGTAAGATAGTTCTCATATTTTCCATGTATGGTACGATCAACAATGAGCAGATCCGGCTGATGCGAACGTGCCATTTTTGCAATTGAGTCCATTTTAATATCCTGTCTTGGAGCAGCAACCCAACCTCCATCTAGCCAAAGGATATCGAAAGATCCATACCCACTCATCAACTCTTCAATCTGATTATAGGTAAATTTCTGAAATGACTCCCAATGCTCAGGATGTCTTTCTATTTTGTAATTCACATTTCTGTTTGGAGTAGCATATCTGGGCCACCAATAATATTCACTGTGCCAGTCGGGTTTCGAAAAATAGGCACCAATCATAAAATCCTTTTTTCGGAATGCATCAAACACATACTTGGCAACATTGGCTCTGGCATTATCCTTAAATGCACTGTTCATAACAGAGAAATCTGTCTGCTTTGTATCAAACAGATTAAATCCATCATGATGTTTAGTCGTAAAAATCATATATTTCATCCCTGCCGCTTTAGCAATTTCGGCCCATTGATCCGGATTAAACTCTGTTGGGTTGAATTTATGAATCAGATTATAATAATCTTTTTTGTAATCTTCATATGCAATTGTACTATCTCTTGGAATCCAGTCAACATCTTCAGAACAGATAGACCATGATTCAACAATACCCGGAATGGAATACAACCCCCAATGAAACAGTACACCAAATTTCTGATCTTGCCAGGCATCCAATTTCTTTAAAACACCTTTTTCTTCGGGCCATTGATATTCGGTAGAGCTTTCATGCACAAAGCCTTGTTGTGCTTTTGCCTGATACGAAGACGAGACAAGTAACAAGCTCATAACAAGCAGGGTTACATGCTTTCGTGATATAAATTTCATTTGCATTTTCTCTTTTTTTAGGATTAAATAGTTTACTTATCGTAAGCAAAGGTACAAAATAATAAAAAGCAATATCTTTGTTTATTCAAACTCTTGCTCCTATCTTTGTTCAAGGGATAACCACAATCCGTAAAAAAACAAGCCATGAAAATAGATCATATTGGAATATGGGTAGAAGATATAGATAAAATGAGACAGTTTTATCTTACCTACTTTAATACTACTTCAGGAGAGAAATACTTCAATCCGCAAAAGAAGTTTACCTCTTATTTTATTACATTCAACGAAAGTGGATGTCGCATCGAGCTAATGCATCGGCCGGAAATAGCAGATAATCTTTCAAAAAGAGGATTTAAAATGGGTATTGTCCACCTTACCATCAGCGTAGGTAGCAAAGAGACTGTAAACTCCCTTACCGAGCGTTTCCGTAAGGATGGCTACGTTATTGAAGGAGAACCCAGAACATCAGGTGATGGATACTACGAAAGTGTTGTGCTTGACCCGGAAGGCAACTACATTGAAATCCTGGCTTAAACAGTTTAATTATTTCTCAAACAGAAGTATAGAATTCTACTTTACCACACCGGGGACATACATACAGTTCGAAGGATTCACGGTTGACAAATAATTCAAAAAAATTGCCAAAGAATCCGGGTGTACCTCCTTCGTGAAACTTATATTTCCCTGCGTATTTAAGGGATATATTGCAACGAATGCAATTTATATCACGGTCTCCCTCTTCGGTCTCTGTAATCTTTACAACTTTTTTCTCAATAATACTGTAATTGCAATTCCAACACAGATCATAGCTGTCTTCCATTTCTTCATGGCAATTTGGGCATTCTTTCATTTTATATACTTTTACAGATCATACAATAAATCTATCAGACAACCTTAATTAAAACTTACACTGTAAGGATGCACCATCCTTAATTTTGCTTATCCGGGTTTTCCCTCCTTCAATAAATGTAACTTCCAACCATTTATTTTTCAAACGTTTTACTTCTATATCAAAGCTTGTATCAAAGGCATTTACCCGCCTTAAAGCCATTCTATCCCATTCTTCCGGCAGTCTTGGTGTAACTATAAACGATTTAAAACCTGTGGGACGGATTCCAAACAATCCTTCGGTTATAACTCTTCCAAACAAGCCACTTTCTGCAGATAAGTGTCTCTGCCCTCCTTCGGGCCACGCTTCAATAGCGTAAGGAACATGCTCTCCCAGTAATCTGGTTTTCGAGTAATAATTTAAATAATCTGTTGCCAGTTTAGTAGCCCCTACCGTATAAACACCTCTCAATGCATAAAGCGTGGACCTATCCCAAAAAGTATTGCTTCCGGCTTGTGTAAGCAATCCATTCTCTGTCCACAAACGCGGCGAAAACAGGGCCTTAATCGTAGCATCAGCACGTTCATTGATACCTACCGTTAATGGGATACAAATCCACGAGCGGAGCACATCGTTTCCTTTAAAATATGCATAGGTATCAAAGCCTTCCACTGTTGCTCCAAAATAAGCTTCAATTGACTCCCTTAAAATTGCAGCCTGTTTCCTGTAACGCTTACTCACCGCTGGCTTTCCCATATTATCACAAAGATAGGCCGCCGAAAGTAAAGCATCATAGTATAAAGAAGAGGTGCACAAATTTGCATCACCACTGGGAAAACGATTCTCCAACTCATCCGTATCAGAAAGAACCACCCCCTCTTTATTAAGGTTCCTGTTGCAATAGGTAAGACACCACTCAATCAATGGCCAAAGTTTATCAGCTTCATCCGGTTTACCGCTTGCCAATGCATAGCGGGATGCACCGTATGCAATCATAGCAGCATCTCCCCTATCGCCGGCGCCATTCCAAATATCCAGACCTTCTGCAATAATGGAACTTGGTATTGGTTTCCATTCTTCATTCATAAAACGGGAAAAATGCATGAACGAATTCAGTGCAGATTTGTTTCCGTAGGCATAACCGACAAAAGGGAAATAAGGATTTACGTATTCGGCCTGGTCGTTTGCCCAGATAGCAGCATAATATGATTCGCCACCCGGACCGTGAAGCGGTCCTCCTTTTGTTTCAAAAATACTCTCACAAGCTCTTATTTTCGAAAAAGCAAACATGCGGTTAATGGTGTCATTTGGGGTTTCCAGTTCTAAATTACTCTTCAAAAAACTAATTAATTCCACTCTCTTTTGTTTTTCCACCTCTCCATCAATCTTTTCAATAGGATCATTCATTTTGTACGCAGCAATATATCCCGTAAAAAGTAATGTATCTCCACCGGCTAAATGATAGCTCCCGTTTCGGTTAACTGCTGTTGCCAACCGGTAACTTCCATCTACACCTTCATCTCGAAGTGTTTCTATAACCGACAAACTGGATGGAATTTCTACAGTCACACTGCTCTTTTCCGGATTAATGATACGATAGAGTTCAACTAAAGCAGGTTTATCTACAGATGGAAAATATTCTCTGATTACTTTTAGGTTTCCTTTTCCTCCCATAGTAAAAAAACTTTCTACCCTCAAAAGGCCATCCAAAGTAATCTGTTCCACCTTTTCATTTTCCAGAGACTTGCCATTCACCAGAACCATATTCAATGGATTCCAATTAAATCTTCGCATCAGACTTGCATGCGTATTATTAGGAATTGTTCTAAGTAGAGGCCATATCAAGCTCTTATTAAGTTCAAACTCCTGATCTTGATTCACTCCATAGCGCAATACAACCGACACCCGTTTTCCACTCATTTCAATATGATCGGTATGAGGGTACTTATCCTTGTTTATAATCCATGAAATTCCACCTTCGGAGTTTAAGTTCCAACGATAATTATTAATCCTTTTATCATTATACTTATCTGAAGCATTCAACCCCAATGAACAAAAAATGCTGAGAAATAAAAATAGATTAATAGATCTGCTATTAAAGTAAAGCCTATTTAAAACTTTTGTGTTCATAATCGTTTCATAATTTCGTATTAGATGAGAGCAAAGTTATTAATTATTTTCAAATATATGTACTATTTCCTTTTTGTACGATATCGTTCCTATTTATTACATAAAAAAGTCCAAAAATTACAACTTAATGCCAGAAATTGTAAATTTGATACATCAAATTTGTAAAAATAGCACATGCAGTAGATGAGTTATCCATAGATTTGCACATCAAATACACATAACAAAAAACTGAATCGAATACCCAATGAAAAGCCGATATCAATGAAAAGAATCCAGAAAAAATGATTCATCAATTTCTAGATACTGATTTTTTTACTCTAAACCGAAGCAACCAAAGTATCTTGGATAAATGGTCTGGACACATTTAGTCATTTTAAGGGGGAAAACTCGTAAGGGATTTCCCCCTTTTTTATTCATGAGATATGTAATCTAAATATTTAGTTAACAAAAGAGATTTTTTTATATATTTGCGTCAAAACTATAAAAAAATAATGCAATATATAAATTTAGCTACAATTTTTACTTTTTCGGCAGCGTTGGTCTATCTGCTTGCCTCTCTGTTGCTCTTTTTTCGTCGTAAAGACGGAGAACGATCACGAGTCATTCTCTCTTGCATCATTATGTTTTCGGTCATCAGCTATACAACACGTTTCATAAATCTTATAAACGGAGAAGTACCCCAATTAATAGTATCCGTCCCGATGTTGGTAGTGGCGATCTTTATGGTAATTAGTTACATTATGTATCCCATTGAGGTTATTTCACCCGGATGGCTCAATTTTAGACGGATACTTAAATTGTATTCTCCTTGTCTTTTCATACTGGTTGCATATAAGATCTCCCTTTGGGCAAACATAAAATATACCCCCTACAACACTCTTCTTGATATGGTTTCTCATATCGGAAATTTCGATGTACTGTTCCGCTTTACGCTTGCATTTTTAATCTTTATGCCTATTCTATTTATATTTTTTATCCCATACACCCGTCGATATAACAACACGGATTACGTATGGATAAGAAAGTATGTCTTTACACTATCACTTAATACATTGGCATACATTCTTGTATTAACTTTCGAAAATCCAATTATTCGTTCACTTTACTATTACGTAAGTGTGGGATGCAGCCTTTATATAGCTTATATGGAACTGTTTGTACGCTTAATAAGAAAACCCGTTATGACGGAGGCAGTCATACAAAAAGAGGAAGAGCCATCTGCTCCTTGTACAGAATCATTCACCAAAGTGAAGAACACAATTCTGATCGACAGATTGAATGCCTATATGGAAAATACTTTTGCCTGGCGGGATCCCGACTTATCTCTTAATACGCTTGCGCAGGCTCTTTGTACCAACCGTACAACCCTGAATCAGGCAATACAGGACAATGGATACGAAAGCTATACCGCTTACATAAACCATCTGCGTATAAAAGATTTTCTTAACCAGATCAAAGCAAAGCAACCGGTAAACTTTCAGGATGCATTTTTTGATGCAGGTTATCGTTCACGCGCAACGGCTTTACGTAACTTCCGACTGATTACGGGAATGACACCTTCAGAATATTTTCAAAAAGATCAGCAGTAAGCACAAAGCCATTAAAGAGAAAATCCAAATTATTATGTAACTTTGGATTGTTATCATTTAAATTGAATGGATATGAGTAATTTCTGGGATGATAGATACCGCGACGGAAAATATATTTACGGAACGAATCCGAATGCATTTTTTAAAGAGTATATTATTAAACATCCTATCGGCACGATTTTATTACCTGCCGAAGGAGAAGGCCGAAATGCTGTATATGCCGCCCAATGCGGATGGAAAGTAGAAGCATTCGATTTAAGTAAAGAGGGTTGGAACAAAGCCATAAAATTAGCCAATCAACAGAATGTAAACATAAACTACCAGATTGCAAGCTTTGATTCGGTTGAATACAGACCTTCACAATTTGATGTTATAGCCTTGATATATGCCCATATACCTAAAGAAAACAAAACAGAATTTTTCAGGAGGCTGCTACCATTCTTGAAAACAGGAGGGTATGTTTTGTTTGAGGGTTTTAGCAAGGAGCAACGTGAATATCAAAAACAAAATGAATCGGCAGGAGGCCCCAAAGATATTGAGATGTTATTCTCTGAAGATGAGCTGTCAACAATATTCCAAGACCTGGAAATTATCAAACTTGAAAAATGTATAACAACTCTTTCAGAAGGCATCGGACATAGCGGAGAATCGGCCATCATACGGATGATTGCACGCAAATCAAACGTAAAATAAGCTGAAATTATAACAAAATAGATATCAGAAGCCTTAAAAACGCTTCTGATATCCTTTACTATACTTGCCAATCCTTAATTAAGTATTGTTTGAGTCCATGTAATGCCACTAATATCTGTAAGAATCAGGCTATATTCTCCTTTTGGCAAGGTGTTGAATACATCATCGGCAATACTGATTTCGGCTTTACTCCCCAGAGGAATAATCAAGCTGTGTTTTCCGGGTTTAACTTTAGCAACATATCGGTTTTTTATATCTGATTCCTGAAATTTCGATAATTCGGCCCCATCCTTTCTAATCAGACTGTTACCATCCTTATCTTTTAATTCAATCCCGATAAGAAATGAACCGTATACATCAGCACCTTCCACTCTGTAAACTGTAAACGTAAGTTGTCTACTATCCAATTTTGCGTCAGATATCTCCACAACGGGTTTTACGGACTTATTATGCAACTCACCCCATACACCATTATGGAAATACTGATTGGTGAACAACGTCATACCTAATATGGCTACAGAACCACCAAGAATGATCCGGTTTAAAACTTTAGAGGGTATAGGCAACACACCCGATCCGATCCATGCGAACCAGTTAGACTGGCGGATGGCAGACTTTCTGAATAAGTAGTGATCCATCGAATATACACCTCCACCTGTAAAATAGATGGAAAATCCGGTTGCCATACCCAGAATTCCGATTTGCCATTCATCAAGACAGGTAGTTCCCAGCCATCCGGAGCCAAGTAAAATGCCGGTAGCAAGTGCCAAAACTCCCAAACTCATAAGACGGGTAAATAAACCCAGCATAATAAATAGCCCTACAATGGCCTCAACAATAGTGAAAAGAACCATAGCCCACCACAGTGATTCCGGATTGGAAACTAAATATTCTATAAGTGGCTTTATACCTAACGCGTTTGGCAAAAAGTGATTAAATTTTTCACCAATGTATCCTGCTTCATCGGCGATTAATTTGTTATCGAGGATCAACCTTCTCCAGAATGCCGAAAAATAGGTCCAACCAACCACTAAACGCAACGCAAGAGTAAAAGCTCCGGAAAGTGAGTATGCTTGCTGCAACTCTTTGTTATTTTGAATCATGATATTCCTAAATATTTAAAATTAAACAAATAAAAGATGGATGGATTAAATTGTATTTAATCCATAAAACACATAATCTGTTTAGAAATCAAATAATTAGCTTTCGCTGAAATATAAATATGGGAACTCCGGATTCTCCTCGAAGCGTATTTCCCTCATAAATCACGGATTTAGTTATCCAAATCAGCGAAAGAGTCTCACAATTAGAACTGTTTACAATAAATTTACTTTCACCCTGAGGTTTAGTTTTAGAAATATGGTCGGTTACCGATACAAAATTCGCAGTTGTACAAACCCTCGAATCAGTAGGTTTAGGCGTGTATACTGATGAATTGAGGGGAATATCAAAGAACTGCTTTATCTCTTGTTTGAGTGAACAAGAAAAACAAAGCAATATTGCCAGGGGTAATAGCAATAACCGATTCTTATTTATTTTATACAACTTAAGCCTCATCATATATAGTAACAGAGAGGGCTGGATTTTGTTTTAACCTTTTCAAATCTCTGTTCGCAGAATAGAATAAAAATAATATTATATTTGACAATTATTATCACGTATAGACCGTTATCTTCATAAAAGCACTCTATAAATTAATAGTTAAAATGGCAATGATAAAAGCTATAATATTTGATATGGATGGTACTTTAGTGGATAGTATACCATTCCACAAGGATGCTTGGTTACTCTTTTTAAAAAAGCATGGAATTATACTTGCTCCCGAAGAATTTCAGGCTCAAAACCATGGAAACATTGACGAAATGATAAGAAGATTTTTTGGTCAGGATCTTGAAGAGGATAAAATCAAAGAGTTGGGACAGGAAAAGGAACGCACTTACCGGGCTATGTATAAAAGTCATATAAAGGAAATACAAGGACTGACTGACTTATTAAATAAAATGAACAATCAGCACATTGTTGCAGCCCTAGCAACCATGGGAGATATGCCCAACATTGACTTTGTATTAGATGAAATAAATATCAGACCCTATTTTTCTTCCATAACCGGAGGACACGAAATAGTAAGGGGTAAACCCGACTCAGAAATATTTAATCTGGCTTTGGCCAAACTAAATTTAAAAACCACGGAATGCATCGTTATTGAAGATTCATTAGGAGGAGTGATTTCGGCATTGAACGCAGGAATCAGGGTCGTAGGAATAACAACTTCTCATTCACATGAAGAGCTACAATCGAATGGTTGCTTTTACACTATATCAAATTTCGACGAATTGGATTTAAATCAGATCAATCACTTATAGATCTTAGTGGTTCCTTAAAAAAGAAAATACTACCTAAGACTTTGCTTTGGTAGTATTTCCCATAAACAACAATAGATCTTACTATGATCTTTCCTGGAATAATCCTTATTGGATACTGATTCTATATTGATCGATCTAAAAGAGATTATTTTACAAACTTGGCATTGGTAAGGTACGCCGCACTCTTTTGTGCTG
>VSSQ01000856.1_pt1 | contig 14624 bp, 16 predicted proteins | sample 4763081 | NCBI WGS metagenome assembly VSSQ01 (sample SAMN12137344, study PRJNA551015) | bioreactor metagenome | isolation source: SDC9 anaerobic chlorinated ethene degrading culture | place: USA: Knoxville, Tennesee | collected 2015-01-01
CGGAACAGGAGAAGCAACAGCAGTGATTGCCGCAGTATTAATGGCTCCGTTGGTTGTAAGGGCTCTTCCGCTCAGTGAGGAATATGAGTTGATGCTGATAGCACTATTGTTTCCGATAATTGTTCCGATAAATATTGAATATTCGTTCAGATCAAAACTTCCGTTCACCATCCAGTACACATTTTTTGCCTGTGTTCCGTTGATAAGGAGAACCTTTGCATAGGTGCTTGTTGTAACAGCTCCATAAATTTTAATAACAAAAACTGCATCGGGATTTCCCTGAGCATTCAGATAAAGCGAATCGGTTAAGGTAACAGCACCATTCATTACATAAGTATGAGGAGTCAAAACCAGATTGCGGCCGAATTGCGCAGGATAAAGCAATTCAATATCTTCGGAATATGAGTTGATGTTGTTATACGCAATAAAAAGACTGGCTGCAGCTTCTGATGTTGAAACATCAGGAATTGAATGAATGCTCCCAATCACATTCAACGAATCAAAACCAGCTGTCAAGCCAACATTGGTTCCTACATCGCCTGTGATAAAAGATACTCCGGTATTGGTTACCGGTCCGTTTGACGAAAAAACGGCATAACAGGCAGCAACACCAAGTTCAGGTGCAACAGGGCCTGTGAGAACCGGACTGCCACAACCAATGGGGGTGTATGCAAGCACTCCGTCAACGGTGATGGCTCCGATAATAGCAATGGCTCTGCCTTCGAGGGTGTCGCCAGAATTTATTTCTATGGCGGAATTGTTGGCAATGATGGTTCCACGCATGGTAGAACCGGCAGCCATGCTTACAAGTCCTTCAACTTTCCAGAAAACATTGCAAGCCTGTGCACCATTGATTAAAATCACTTTAGATCCGGCACCGGTTGAAAGCGGGCCATTGATTTGAAAAATAAAAATCGCATTGGCATTGTTTTGAGCGTCAAGAATCAAATCAAGATTCAAAGTAGCAGCTGCAGCAATGGAATACACACCTGGTGTCAAAGTCGTTCCGTTTCCCAGCATTGGTGACGGGAAAAAAGCCGGAGTGGCACTATTGAGTTCGGTGTAGAGAGCCTGGACATCGGTTGAGCACTGTGCCGTAACAATGTCCTGACTGTGCATCTGACCATTTACGTTGCCGAATGCAGTGTTTGCACCAATGTTTGTTCCTACATTGCCGGTTATTTGAGAAATACCGGTGTTGCTTACCGCCCCATCAGTCGAGAAAAGAACAAAGTCTGCAGCTGTGCCCAAAACAGGCGCCTGGGCAAAAACTGCAATTGGGAAAATGATTAATACAACCATTGCCAATGTCGTTGAAATAAATGTTTTCATTTTTGTTTTTTTTTAAAATTTAAAATCGTCATAAACGATATATGGGATCTGTGTTTTGTAACGAATTTGCGTTTATGAAATATCTTGATTAAAAAATTAAAGGCAGGTAATAATCCTGCCCTTAACTTATCAGATTCTACTTGTTGCTGTCAACCGTAAGGTCATTGATCGCCTGCCCCAGGTTCTCCATGTCTTTTGAAAACTCACGCTTGAATGAAGCCCAGTTACTCATGCTGGAATCATATGTTTCCATACGTTTTCTAAGCTCAGTGTTTCTGTTTTCAAGATTAATGATACGTTCGTTCAAAACTGCATTTTCCATTTTTCCTGAGTTTTTCATCCTGATTTTTAAATCACCGATTTTTTCATTGTTAATGGCAATTTGGGCTTTCGACTCAGCCACAAACTCCTGCCATTCCTTAGCCTCGACCTGCCTTTCGACTTTTGCATCATACTTCTTATCAGCAAGATCTTCTTTGGCATCGGCTACTTTTTCCTGCGCGGCAGAAACTTTATCTTCCTTGGTCCCGCAACCGGTAAGAAAGGCCAGTGAAACAAATGCTCCAGCGACAAGAATAATTATTGATTTTTTCATTTTTACATTTTTTAAATTCTGAACTTTGTTTGCCATTGTTTTTGATTCTCATTCTGGAATCAAAGATTCTCGATGATTTTTTTTAATTCTTCACCAGACTTACCCAGTTTGACCTGCAGACGCCCGAGCATCTCATTCTTCTTGCCTTTTTCAAACAAGAGGTCGTTGTCGGTTAATATGGCAAATTTCATTTTCAATTTTCCTTTGATTTCGTTCCAGTTACCTTTTAGTTCTGTTGTGTTCATGATTGTTGTTTTTTAAAGTTGTTGTTTTCGATTAACAAAGGTGCGTCTATAAGGATGAAATATCATTATATATAATTAGGAAATTGTTACATCATTCACACCTTTATCTGATTCAAATACATAACTTTACAAATATTTCAAGCATTCAAAACGAAAAACATACCGCCTACATGCAGTATGTTTACCAATAAGTACTGGTGTCTGCTTTTATAAGCTAAAGAATGAATTCACAAAAGCCTTCATCTGGTTTTCGGTCATTCTGTCAGATTGTTTCACATCAATCTTTGTTTTTCCAGCCCTGTCGTTTTTTTTTATCCGATTGAACAACTCTGTTTTAGCATCTGTTGGTCCAAACAAAACAACTTCATCAAATTCTTCAATAATATCAGTCAGGCGTTGGAAGAAACCAGACAACTGATCCTGTTCCTTGTTTTGAACATTGCTTTCGTCCAAACCAAGCGTTTCTTTGATTTCGTGATGTTTAATATCTGCTTTGATGGTTAATGTTTCTGAGTTGCTGTGCGAAACATCAAACAGATAGGCGATGGAGTGATCCATCCAAATGCCCATTTTTGTATTTGCTTTCATAATGCAGTTTATTTACGGTGAAAGTTTACTTTTTACTATTTCCCAAGGGTATTATAAGTACCGGGATCGCTGATTCATGTAAAACATGCAAGGCTACACTACCCAGCACCACATTTTCAAACCAGTTGTGGCTATGTGAGCCAAGGATAATAATATCTGCGCACAATTCAGTTGCAGTTAAAACAATCCGGGCCGAAATATCACCTTCACAGACTTTGGTTTCAGTTTTTTTATTACCATAATGTCCTTTAAAATGGTTTAAGAAAAGCTGCGATTTCTTTAGCAGATCATCTTCTTTATCCAATGAAAACTGAATAATGCTGTCATATCCGGTAAACCCCGTCAACGGTGAATATTCGGAAGTGGCGTAATATACCGGATCAGAAATCACATGAAGCAAAACCACATGGGCATTCAATTTTCCGGCAAAATCAAATGCCGACTCTGCCACCTGTTTAGCGCCCGGATCATAATCAAGGGCAATTAGTACTTTGATTTGCTTATTACCTGTCATAACGGTTTCCTGTATTGCTGTTTGTTGTCATCCATGTACGATTTCCGATGATATTGAATCTCATTTTCCGGTAAGCGAATTATTGAAGATTATTCTTATCAGAATAAGTACCCCAGCCAGAATCAGCAGAGCGTGAACAATGGATCCTGTCTGAAAATTGAAGTATAAAATACCCCAAATTACAATGAGTAAGGCCGCAATGATATAGAGTGAGTTTTTCATAAGTTGTCGTTTATTCGTAGGAACTTTTTATTATAGTCTGAATCATTTTGAAGCGTCCGTTTGGCTTTATCAAACTGGGCTCATGTGCCGGAATAACTATGGAGCCACCGGTTTTTAGGGAGCTGGCAACTCCATCAATTACTATTACCGCAGATCCTTCGATGATTTGCACGAAAATATCGAAGGGGGCAATTTTTTCTGTCAAACCTTCCCCGCTGTCAAAAGACATTACGCTTATGTTGCCGGTCGATTTTTTCAGAATGGTTTTTATCACCACCGAATTTGGAATATATTCGATGATTTCCACCGTTATATGCGCTTTCGATTTTTCAATTTCAGTGTTATCTGTTTTCATAATGCTTCTTGATTTAAAAGAGCACACAAAACCACTTTCGCGGGTCTGTGTGCCAGTTTGTTTTAGTTTCCAACCATGTGAAACTCATGTTTCTTTGTGCCATCCATATAGTAATACCAGAATTGCTTTTCTTCAAGTTTCAGAATGAACAACGTGCGTGTTTGCTGATTGTCAATCCCTGTCAGTAAAATTTCTTCGTCATTGTTCTGAAAAGCCCATGTTCCGGTACCTTCAAGAGCGCTCCAGTTGTATGAGTATCCGCCGCTTTTTGTGAAAGTTTCGGAATAACCGGTTACCAGTGATGTGAAATCAGCCCCGTCAATTTTATAGTTGTCAATAGACCAGGTGTTGGCAACTCGCTCTGCCCGGGAATGAAGACTTATCAAAGGATTGTCAGGATACTTTTCGCAGCTTGTAAGACCTGCCATAATCATCATTGCAATGATGATTAGTTTGAAGTTTGTTTTGTTTTTCATTTTTTCCATTCTTGTTTTATGTTTCATTAGTGATTTTCTATTTATGCAGATTGTCTGCCATGGAAAATCCCTTCATACAAAGGTCATCTGCTTTAGCTTTAAAACCGTTATAAAACAATGATTAATTGTTACATCATTCACACCTCTTTCAAAACCAGAAGCTGAATTACTTTACCGGCAAACCGATGCCCGCCGGTTTTTCATCCTGAATCTTTTTTTCTTAATCAGCGCGTTTTTCCATCAGGTTTCCGGCAGGTGCCTTTATGCATGATTTTTTTCTGTTTGTTTTTTCTTTTGACATGATTGATGTCCTTGTGTTTTGAATCAACAGCAAAGATGATGATGCTTATGTAAATTTCTTTACATAAAATGCATCAACACACACATCATTTACAGATTTTCAATAGTTGCTCGACGACTGTCTTTCAGCTTTTTAAACTGTGAAGGGGTAAGACCGGTTACTTTTTTAAATTGACCAGATAAATGTGCAACACTGCTGAAATGAAGTCTGTAAGAGATTTCTGTCAGTGTCAGCTGATCATAAATCAAAAATTCCTTTGCACGTTCAATCCGGTGAAAAATGAAAAACTGTTCAATGGTTGTGCCCTTAACCTCCATAAACAGATTGGCCAGATAGGTATAGTCATAATTCAGCTTTTCGGTGAGCAAATCGGACAGATTCACTTTAATCTGATCTTCGGTATAGTGTACCAGCTCAATAATTACATTTTTGACTTTTTCAACCAGAATGGCCTTTTTATCTTCAAGCAGCTCGAGTCCCGACCTTTTCAGCCGTTTGTTCAACTCAATATATTGCTCCTGCGACAAATCATTTTTTACTTCAGCTTCGCCGATTTTAACCCAATTATAATCTACACCCATCTTTTCAAATGCATATTTCACTACCAATTCGCAGCGAATACAAACCATGTTTTTTATGAATATTCGCAATGTAATTTTTTTAAAAAATCAGCTTTTGTAAAGATACTGAATTATTCCTGCAAAACAAACTAAATAACTGATAATTAAACAATCCCCTGAATAGATTAATCCATTCAAGGGGGTTGTAACAATGTCATCACTTAACCTGAGCTTACAACTTATAGGTGAGTCCGAATTTTCCGCCGGAAAAAGCGTTTCCGCCACCAAATTCAAGATTGACTCCAAAACGGTCCGAGAAAAAATATCGTCCGCCAATCTGCCCGCCAATACCTAAGCCGGATGTATGGTCACCATAATAATCGCTGGGCGACGACCAAACATAAAACCCCAGATTCAGACCTGCATAAAAATCCCATCTCGGCGGGATGTTCAGAATGCTGTTGAAATGATAATTGCCGTTGACGGAAAACCCTATAATGCTGTGATCATAATAAAAATCATGATACTTTTCGCGGTATGCACGATATGAGATTTCACCACCTAAGGTGAAGTTTTTTGCTACATTGAAGTCAAGACCGGCATAAACCGGAATACCCCATCCGGAAAGTCCAACGCCGAAATTAAGTTGGGTGGACCGAACAGGCTCTGTGGTCTGGCCGTTCATTGAAAGTGAGACAATGGCAAAAACTGCTGCTAACAATAAATTTTTCATTTTTTTGATTTTTAGTTTCTTCAATAAAGGTACTTCTTCATCAAAGGCAAGGCATTATACAATTTGAAATGATTGTTACATGAATCACACATGATATGGCCAACATTGTCAAAATGTGGATTGGAGTCGGTAACGGTACGAAGCAATTACATCCTGTCCATATACCAGTTGAGTTGTTTTTCCAGTTTCCTGGTTTCGAAAACAGCTGAAATGATTTTTTGCAGACGAAAAAAAGCAGTTTCGCTTTTTACAACATAATCAACCGCTTTGTGATGCATGCATTCGACTGCTACTTCGATTTTATCCTGTGCCGAAAGTATGATGACAGGAATATCCGAATCAAATGCATGAATTTTATCGAGCGTTTCAATGCCATTCATGGCTTTTTTGCAAACACCATTTAGCAAATAATCCAGAATAATCACATCCGGTTTATGCGACAATGATTTGATGCACTGCTCTCCTGTTGCAAATTTCTCAATATCGAAGTCGCCTCGCTCAAGAAACTGTATTTCAAGCAGTTTTAAAAACAATGCCTCGTCATCTACCAGAAATATTTTTACTTTGGATTTCATTTGGTCTGTTTGTGTTTTCTATATTCATAAGCTCAAAGGACAATTCTTCGCAGGCCTGCATACAAACTGTTTCAATTTGCAATGCCAGTTTGATGATTTCTTCTCTGGGATTACTCATTTGCGTCAACTCGAGAATTTTCCGGGCCATTATTTCATACTCTGCACTTATTCCCACAATTGAAAATGTCGGAATCATTTTATGTACCACGGCCCGCACAGAAGTCCAGTCACTATTGCTGATACCATTCTTCATCGCATCAATATAAACCGATGTATGATCGATGTACAATGAAATCATTTCCGTCATCACAGCTGTATTGGATTTTGATATACGGGTCAAATAATCCAAATTGATGCATGTATTTTTTTGCAGTTGCTCATCATCTTCGCCGATACTCATTTGCTTCATGGAGGGTTTTCGTACCAGCGTAATAATTTTATTAAAGAGGAGTCTTTCGTCAACAGGTTTTGACATGTAATCATTCATGCCAACTGCTTTGCATTTCACCAGGTCAACAGTGGTAACATCGGCTGTTAATGCCACTATCGGGATATCGCAATGCATGGTGTTTCTAATGTAATCAGTCGCTTCGAAACCGTTCACCAAGGGCATCTGTAAATCCATCAGCACAATGTCATAATTTTCAGATTGAAGCATTTCAATGGCAATTTTGCCGTTGGCCGCAATTTCACAATCAAATCCGAACTCATCAAGAATGGTTTTCATAAGCAATTGATTGAGGACAATGTCCTCGACCACCAATACCTTTATCTTTATGCTGGAATTATCAATTTCCAAAGCTGAGTTTTCTGGTTCAACCAGCTCATTTGTTTTAGAGAATTTCAGAATGAAACTAAATTCAGATCCTTTGCCCGGTTTGCTTTTCACATGAATAGATCCGCCCTGCGATTCGACCAGTTTTTTCGAAATGGCCAGCCCAAGGCCAGTGCCTCCAAAGATGCGTGATGTTTCACTTGTTGCCTGCTGGAAATTTTCAAAAATGGTTTTTATCTTTTCCTTTTCAATTCCGATTCCGGTATCTTTCACGGCAAACTCAATGACAACATTGTCTGCGGTTTCGCTGAGCAGCTTAACACTTACGGTAATGGCTCCCTCGGATGTGAATTTGACGGCATTGCTCACCAGATTGAGAATGATCTGATGCAAACGGACCGGATCGCCAATCAGAACAGGTGGGATACGATTGTCATATTCTTTGATCAGCATCAGATTCTTTTCACGGATTCTGGGCTCGAACAGGTGCAACATGGCCGCAACTGAAAGGTCCATCTTGAACTTTATCTGCTCAAACAAAATTTTCCCTGCATCGACTTTTGCCAGATCGAGAATATCGTTAATAAGAACAATGAGTGCTTCACCACTTGTTTTAATAGCTGACAGATATTCCAGTTGCTTCTCACTGAGATTTGTTTTCAGCAACACTTTGGTGAATCCGATGATAGCATTCATGGGTGTGCGGATTTCGTGGCTCATGTTCGACAGAAACTGTTGCTTTGCTTTCATCGCTTCGTTTGCCACATCCATTGCAGCTTCGGCTTTTTGCTGAGCCACTTCAGCCACTCCGGTTGCCAGTTCGGCAATTCCGGTTGCATGCTCCGCCAGCAATTTGGCATGGTTTAGTTCTGATTCAATTCTCAGTTGTTCCGTAACATCCCTGGCAACAATTACAACACCCAACACAAGCCCTTTATCATCCTTGAACACTGATCCATTGCAAATCACCTTTTTTTCAGTACCATCCTCAAGTGTGAGCGGTATATCTGCAATATATCCTGTTTCAAAAATCTGAAGGTAGGCTTTGCGTGCTTCCGCAGGATCGGTGAAATATTGAGAAAATGAAGTTCCTTTGATCTTTTCTCTTGTTATGTCGGTTGCAACAAGCGTTGCATTATTCACGTCGGTAATCTTTCCCAGCAAATCGATTGCGAAAAGCGGATCCCTGATAGCTTCTATAATACTTCGGGTATAATGCGACGCCAGCTTTCGTGCAATGTCATCACGAATCATAATTACAGCCCCCAGCTCTTTGCCTGATTTATCGTGATACACGGTCCCGTTGAACAACACCTCGGTCAGCTTGCCAGTTGAACCACGTAGGGTCAGCGGAAAAACAGTCAACGATCCTTTTAAAAACACTTTTTTATACGCTTCGCGCGCTTTAGCCGGATCGGTGAAACAATCAAAGAAATTGATCCGGTCAATATTCTCTCTCTTAAGCCCGGTTATGTTTGCCATGGCTTCGTTCAAGTCTATGACTTTGCCATCCTTGCTGACGGTGATCAGCGGGACCAGACTGGCTTCTATCAATGTGTGAGCTTCCATTTGCCTGCTTTGTATTATTGAGTTCATTCTAAATAATCCCGATTTTTTCAATCGGTTTTCTTCGCTTATTCTTCATTTGCTTAAAATGCGAAGGCGTCAGTCCGGTAACTTTTTTGAACTGGTTCGACAAATGAGCAACACTGCTGTAATTCAACCTGTATGAGATTTCCGTGAGATTCAATTCATCATAAATAAGCAGTTCCTTGGCCCGCTCCACCTTATGCAGAATTATGAACTGCTGAATGGTGATGCCTTTCACTTCCGAATAAATATTCGATAAATAAGTGTAATCAAGATGCATTTTTTCACTTATGTAATCTGAATAGTTTACTTTGGGCAACTCTTCTGAATAATGAATCATTTCGATAATCACGTTGCTTATTTTTTCAATCATAATGGCTTTTTTGTCATCCATCAACTCAAGCCCCGACTTCGCTAATTCTGCTTTTAACTCCGCCCTTTTTTCATTTGTCAATTCCTCCATTATTTCAATCTCGCCCAGATCTACAATTATAAAATGCAGCCCGAGTTTTCTGAGCGCGGCTTTAACGAACATCTTGCAGCGTATGCTGACCATGTATTTAATAAACAGCTTCAAGTAATTAGGGTTTAACCTGCAACATACAAAGTTCCACCATTAAGATGAACATCTTGTTACACTAATCCGTGAAAAGGTTACATAAATCACACGTTGAGCTTCTACTGAATAAATGAAGAAGCCTGAAAAAAGAACAGAATCATTTGCTGCAAAATACTCTGCGGGTCCCGTTGCTGACAAAGCGTAGCTTGTCAGCATTCCGACCGTTGCGTCGGAACCGGACCGCCAGAAAAGAGGAAGCAGAAATGTTTCCTCTTTTTTATTGCCCAAAACCATCTGGAGAAAACAGATCTACGCTAAAATTGTCAATAAGACTATTTTTGAGCAGATGAAGAAAATGAAATTATGTCTATACTTCAAATAGATCAGGGTTATCTCTTCTCATTTTATTTTCAGCTGCACGCTAAAAGCCAATGGCTTTCTTTTTCGCAGAATCAATTGTTCGATTGGGCATTTGATTGTTGAAAATCTCAAATAAAATTCCTGAGAGATCACCATAAAAACCATTATAGCATAAATCAGAATAAACACATATGCGAAGAACAGAATAGAATGAACTAAAACAGTAAAAATCACATTCGTTTTCATAAACCCCTTCATACTGCTGCTAAAGCCAATCAGACTCTTCAAATGAAGATAACTCGGATTTGAAATACTTAGTTATTATATTTCTTAGGTCTTTTTTTGAATCAATAATAAAATTTCTTCTGTAAAATTCATTGAATAATACATCTGAACGCGAAACAAAAAACTGATACATTCTTCTATTTTTATCCTTGATCGATCCAACATGTTCATTATATAAAACCATCCAATCTCGTTTGGCATTTTGACGCTTTGTCTCCGAAATCGTCTCTATCGCAATGAATATCCCCGACGAAACTATCAAAATCTGCAATGCGTTTTTTACAACGCCAATATCACCTATTTGGCTTTTCAGGAACTCAATCTGTTCTGCATTACATAATACCCCAATTATTAATACAGCGAAGGCCATTATCAAAGTAGCACCGATGAATATAAATAATGTTCTCCATAATGCCTGCTTAGCTGATTTCATATTGCAATTTGTTTAATTATTTCATCCACCTTCCCCATCACCCTCTCAGTCTCATTCAACGCCACAATAACCCAACCACAGCAACAATGAAGCTTTCCAAGATTGCATAACAGTGAAGTGATTTTAATGATGGCCATGCCGAAGTAAGCGTTTTGTCCCCCAAAGCTACTGATTTTCTGTTAACAATAACGCAGTGTGTCGAAACTTTTTACACGAATGCCCGGCAGAAAAGTTCCCGGTGTCGGGTTTTGCAGGCGGGTCGCTGCCCAGAAACCGGTGGCGGCGGCGGCGCATACGTATCGAAGTGCGAAAGCGGTAAAAATTCTTCGCTGATACCATGTCATCCGTTCGATACATTTGGAGCTGCAACAAATCTATAGTCGGTCGTTCACACACTCAGGATGACAAAGATACAGCCCGCTGTCACACTGAGTGACGAAGAAAAGATTTGCAAAACAACATTCAACAGGACATCCCGTACAGCAAGGTTTCAGCGCTTATAAGTCTTAATCGGATGGTTGTGTTTTTACAAGCATTCTGCAATTTGACAAAAGCGACTGCTCAATAGCTGCAGCAAGATTATCAATTGTCCCGGTGAATCCATTTTCCCTGAGAGAAGTTACAAAATCGCCGTGTTTTCTGCCGTTTCGATAATCAGGTTCTTTCAAAGGCTGTTTCAGGTATTTTTCAAATGACAAAGCTGGCTCGCCAATATTCAGAACGCAATGATAAAGCAATTTTTTTCTGTTTTTGTATATAGCCGATCCTGAAATTTTTTTTCCGGATATGGCAATATCAGAGATCCCCGTCAAAGAAAGGGCTCTGACCCCGGCTTCTTCCAGGACTGATTTTATCAACAAGTTGATATGGTAAAAGATGTCTTTTGGCTGCAGGTGGTTAGTATTGTCAAACACACATGAAATGACAATGCAGTCCGGAGTCGGCAAAACAGTTTGTCCGCCGGAGATTCTCTTCATCACCGTAACATTATCCCTGATTACATTCTCAACAAACAATGATTCTTCAATGGTGTTTGAAGCGCCAAGTATAATATAGTTTTTGTCCGGGATCCATATTAAAGGCCGGTTCGGGCCATCATCAAGCAATGCAATGTCTGGCAGCGAGTACGCGGTTAATTCAAGCATCGGAATCTATTTATGTATTGCTTTGTCAACCGCATCAAAACCTGCTTCCATGAAAATTTCAGAGACTGTTGGATGAGCGTGGATGGTATTGGCAACATCATAAACGGTTCCTTCGATGTCCATGTATGCAGCTGCTTCAGCAATCATATCGGTGGCATTTGCAGCAACAATCTGAACTCCGAGAACCTGTCCGTATTTTTTATCGGACAGCATACGTATAAAACCTTCCGTATTGTCTTCTATCATGGCTTTGCCGTTTGCCGATAATGGAAACTCACTGATTTTATATTCCAGACCTTCTTCTTTCAATTGTTTTTCGGTCATTCCAATCTGCGCCATTTCAGGGCTAGTGTACATGTTGATGGGATATGGCCGGGAATTAAAATCAGCTTTTATTCCCTTAATGGAATTTATCACATGAATGCCTTGTGCAGATGCCACATGCGCTACAAAACTCCGTCCACTTACATCGCCAATGGCATAAACCCCCTTGAGGTTTGTTTCAAAATTGTCTGATGTTTTGATAAATCCCCGCTCATTAAGCTCAAGAGTCATATCGCTTTCAGGAATAATTGCCTTTCGTGAATTACAGTTGACAAGCAGGTCGCATTTGATTTTCTTGTCGTTTATGATCAGCTCACCGTTCTCAAACTTTTCAGGATAAGCATTTAATATGAGTTCAATATTCTGAGTCTGGAGTTTTTTGCTGATAAATGAAACAAGGTAATCATCAAAACCATGCATAAAAGTATTGCTGTTGGAAACCAGTGTTACATTCTTTCCGATCAGCCTGAAAAACTGGGATATTTCAACAGCTGAAACATGATTGCCGGTGACAACGATATTATCAGCAATAGTTTCAAGGGAGAATAAATTTTCCATGTCTATGACAGGAGCATCTGCAAGTTGCACATTCATTGCTTTCGGCTTTGAACCTGTTGCAATAATGATATTTGCGGCAGTAATCTTTTTATCATCTACCAATACTTCATTGTCACCAATAATTCGTGCCGTACCGGTAATCAATTCCACTCCGTTTTTTTTCAAAAGATATTTAACTCCGGAAGTAAGTTTTTTTGTTATGCTGTTAGATCGCATTTTCGCTTTTTCCCAGTTAAAAGAAAGCTTCATCAAATCGATTCCGTCAATGCCGAATTCATGGGCACTTTTCATCTTATCGTACATTCTGGCACTTTCCAGCAATGCTTTTGTTGGAATGCAACCCCAATTGAGACACATCCCCCCAATGTACTTTTTTTCAACAACAACTGTTTTCAGGCCCACCTGTCCGGCCCTGATGGCGGCGACATATCCGGCCGGGCCCGCACCAATAATCAACACATCATATTCCATGTTTTTCTCTCCTGAATTTTAAATGATAAATAGTCAGTCCGCTCATTCCATCATCAGCGAAAACGGGTCTTTCAAATACTCCATAATTTGCAGCAGAAACCGTGTGGCTTCGCCGCCGTCAACAATTCTATGATCCACAGTAAGGGACAATGGCAATACATGGCCAACGACAATCTGCCCATCCTTGACAACAGGTTTTTCCAGTATTCTGCCGATTCCCAGAATTCCGGCCTGCGGATAATTAATTACAGGAACACCGAAAATACCGCCGACAGACCCATAGTTTGTGAGGGTAAAAGTACCATCGTTTATTTCTTCAAGCGTAAGTTTCCTGTCCTTGGCCTTTTCTGCCAGTCCGGAAATTTTCTGAGCAATCTGAAAAATTGAAAGTCCGTCAGCACCTTTTATTACCGGGACAACAAGTCCTTCGATGGTGTCAACCGCAATGCCTATGTTGTAAAAATTTTTGTAGATCATCCGGTTATTTTCCGTGTCCATTTGTGAGTTAAGCTGTGGATGCCTTTTGAGAGCCAGTACAGTAGCTTTTAAAATAAAAGGCAGAAATGTAAGTCTGACATTTTTTTCAGCAAATACTTTTTTATATTTTTCTCTGATCCAGATAAGATCTGATATTTCCACTTCCTCAAAAACCGTCATATGAGCGGCATTATGCTTGGAATTAAGCATATTTCTGGCAATGGTTTTTCGTATCTGGGAAAGAGGCTCATAAGTAAACGCGTCGTTTCCTGTCGCCGGCGAATACGGCTTTAAATCTTTGGTTTCCCGCATATTTGCATGGAAGGCCTGTATATCATTTTTTGTGACTCTTCCTCCCGGACCGGTACCGGACACCGAGTTTATGTCAATTTCAAGTTCTTTTGCCAAAGCTCTGGCCACAGGAGTGGAAAGTACTTTCTGACTACGTTTTGATTCTGTTTTGGGAACGGCAAATCCTTCATCACTTGCAGGCAGGAAAGCATTTGCGGCGGCAACTTCAATGGTGCCTACGACTCCAGCTGTGTCTTCTTTGAGTGGTTCAATGACAACAGGAGTCTTTGCCTCGGCAACAGCATCCTCGCCGAACACTTCTGCAATCTCAATTTCCACCAGTGGTGCTCCGACATGAATTGTTTCTCCGATATTTCCAAATCTGGCTACAATGATTCCTGACTTTGGCGAAGGAATGTCAGCAACAACTTTGTCCGTCTCCATTTTTACTACAGGTTGTCCGGACTTTATTTCTTGTCCCTTGCTCACATACCATTCCAGTATTGTGCCTTCATCAAGACCTTCACCAATATCCGGAAAACTGAATATATATCTCATGAATCTGTTTTTTTAGAATTTTACGGTTCGTTCAATTTCGTAGAAAATTTTTTCCGGCGTTTGCAGATAGAAATGTTCACCTTTTGCAAAGGGAACTATTGTATCAAACCCCATGACTCTTTTCGGAGGAGCTTCGAGATACTGGAACACTTCTTCATTTGCAATGGCAATGAGTTCGGCCCCAACACTGAAGCCCGACCGGGCCTCCGCAACAATAACAACTCTTCCTGTTTTCTTCATTGAACTTACGATGGTTTCTTTATCGATGGGATAAATTGTCCGCAAATCAATAAGTTCGGCAG